>Ga0209624_10003714_pt1 | contig 10706 bp, 12 predicted proteins | sample JacPinW_OM2H0_O1_FD_188565 | JGI IMG/M metagenome (GOLD analysis project Ga0209624, IMG submission 188565) | Forest soil microbial communities from Algoma, Ontario, Canada - Jack Pine, Ontario site 1_JW_OM2H0_O1 (SPAdes) (version 2) | ecosystem: Environmental > Terrestrial > Soil > Boreal... | reverse complement strand
CCAAATCCTCCTCGCACGTTACGCTTGAGCATGTGGGCGACAAAGCGGTCCGAGAAATCGTGCTCCTCGTGAATGACCCGAATCATTTCTCGCTTTTCAATCTCCAAAAGCGAAACTGGTCCCATGGCACTTGCCCTCGCCACTCGTAACGGTTGCCCAGCGATGCATCCTTCGCCGAAAAAATCGCCGGGATGTAGAAGTGCGATCACGGCTTCCTTGCCTGAAGAGGAAGTTACAGTAATTTTGACCGAGCCCGATCGAAGGTAGAAGACCGATCGAGACACGTCGCCTTGGGAGAAAATAGTCTGCCGTTTTCGGTAGGTAACGATCTTTCTTTTGACGCCGGCAGTCTCCAGATACTCGCTGGCATCGAAGGGGTCCGAGGTCCCGATTTTTTTCCTCTTAGGCATCCGCTTCTCCAACGAGTTTGTTAACACTCTTCCAAACAAAATGCGAGTGTCTTTAACCGGTGCCAGACAATATTCAAAAAGTGGTCAATATTGACCAGACACCGCCGCTTGCCGCGTTCTAACCTCGGTTACCCAGACGGATCGCTTCTCGCCTGCAATCAATGCGAATTCTGCTCTACAACCCCGACAACGGCGTTACGCGCAATTTCATGCCGCACCTGTGGATGTTTCTTCTTCAGGCGCTCACGCCCCCGGGACACGAAGTTATTTTGATCGATGGAAATGCGCAGCCGATGGACGAGGCGGGCATCGCGCGATTTGTGCGGGAAGAAAGTATTGGTCTGGTTGGAATCGGTGCGATGACGCGAATGGTCGCGAAAGCGTACCGAATGGCTGATGCAATCCGGGCAGCGGGTGTGCCAGTGGTGATGGGCGGACCTCACGTGACGGAAGAAGCGGATGAAGCGCTGGGTCGCAGCGGCGGACCGCGACATGCGGACGCCGTGGCTCTTGGCGAAGCCGACGAAACATGGCCCAAGATTGTGGAAGACGCTACGCGGGGGCAACTGAAAGAGGTGTATGCCCCGGTAGACGCGTTCGGTCAAAGCAAGAAACCGAGTCTCAAGGAATATCCAACGATCCCCTGGGACAAGATCAACCTGAATCAATTCAATCTAGTACCGAAGATGTTCAGGCGCACGCTGGGAAGCGTGGGCGGGGGATGGGGTACGTTTCGCATCATTCCGATGGAGTCGGGTCGGGGCTGCCCGTACGGCTGCGAATTCTGTACGGTGACCGGATTCTTTGGAGATTCGATTCGCTTTCGCACGAACGAGAGCGTGGTGAACGAACTTTTGCTGTTGAAGGCACGAGCGAAAAGCGAAAACGGTCAGATCGCCGTCTTCTTTATCGACGACAATTTCGCCATCAACATCAAGCGGACGAAATCTCTTTTGCGCGACATCATCGCGGCAGGCGCTCAGGTGCATTGGGTTGCACAGATCAGCGCGAATCTGCTTCGCGACGAGGAACTTGTGGACCTCATCGCAGCGTCAGGCGGCAAATGGGTCTTTATCGGGATGGAGTCAATCGATCCCGCCAACCTTGCGGATGTGAAAAAGGGTTTCAACAAGCCCGGCGAATATGCCATCTTGCTTGACAGGCTTGCGCAGCGCAACGTTTTTGCGATTACGTCGTTCATCTTTGGCATGGACAACGACACGCCGGGAGTTGCGGACCGCACGCTGAAGGAAATACGTACATGGCCGCCCGGCTTGCCGATTTTCGGATTGCTGACACCTTTACCTGCAACGCCGCTTTACAAACGACTCGAGGTCGCGGGGCGACTGACGCGCACGAAGCATTGGCTGCAATTTGTGCCGTTCACGATGGCGCATACCCCGCTGAAGATGAGCGTTGATGAAGCTCACGACGAGGTGAGAAGGGGATGGGCGAAGTCGTATAGCCCGGAGGCGATCGAAGCTGCTGTCGATTCGCTCAACCACAAGCCACTGGGCTATCGCGTCAACATCCTGATCGCGCGCCTCTGCTTCCGGGGCATTTATTTTCCGCAACTTGGACGTTTCGCGTGGATGAAGACGATTGTCGAAAACAGGGGCACGATCTTCAAGTTGATCAGGCAAGGTCTTAGTGCGGGCCTGAATTCCGTTGCGCGGCCTGCGGTGCGCGAGCCGGTGCCGGAACAGCCGCACTGAACTGGCGGGTCCTCAGCGAAGGATCGTCATTCGGGATAGCCGGCGGATAGCGGGAAAGACCAGGAACGGAAATGAAGATTTGTACGGAACAAGATTGCCTGCGGGCCCACTTCACTGTGATTGAGAAAGCATCCAGGGGCCAAAATCGAATGCTGCGCAAGCTCAAACAGAGGCTCGCTTCGATACTGGCGATGTTGCGGTTGTGTTGGGAAAAACATCGGGCAGACGAACGCTGACGGATTGCTTAGGTTAGACCCTGAGTTTCGGATGTGGGCTCGGTTCGGCGCTTTGGAAATGTGGTGGACTTTTCGAACGCTGGATTTAACCGCAGGCAGAAAGAACCACGCGGTCAAACAGGCGTTGCTGTATCTCCGGCAGGCGCGGCCGGTTCGATCATGTCAACGTGCTGGACCTTCAGAGTTGCAAGTTTCTGGACGGCAGCGTCCAGGGCTTCGTGTTCATTGGGGGTGATTTCAACGTGGCTATTCAGCCGTTCTTGGATTGCTGAACGCGCGTTCGAAATTCGAAGGGTCATTCTCGCGGTGTCCGCTTCCAAGATCGCAGCCACGTAGGCAGTTCGCCAGACCGAGGACGCCAGGTCGCTCACGAATTTCCCTTCACGGAGTTCTCCGATTTTTGATGAGCGTCTTTTGACCATCCGAAGGCTTTGTTCGCATGTTCCGACGCTTGTTTGGAGTGTTCGTGGCCAGTCAGGTGGTCGCCCTTCCCGTGACTGGCCGCGGCAGCACGATGCGCGTGGGCGGCTAGTTCGTGAAACTCTGCGGCTCGTTGATGTGATTGGTCTGGCATTTTTCCTTCGCTTCTACTCTTGAGTACGAGTTCAGGATCTACGAGTACATCAAAAACAGCGTCAGCCGGTCTAGTCTAACCCTTGAAGCTTTCGTTTCGGATCAGCATGAGACGAATGGCTATTTGAGCTTGACGCAAAACCAGCTTCTCGTCTTTTTTTGACAATGGACTCAATTCCCGCTGTTCCAAGGCCGACATCGCATCAGAAATTCGTGTGGAGAGCGGCGAGGGGTCGCTGTCGCTGAGAGCGGCCAAATATGCCTTGTGCCAAGGTAAATTCAGGTGGGCGAACATCACTTAGGACCTCTGCTTTCCGTCAGGAAATGCGGTTCGGTTACCGAGTTCACGCCGAGAGCAACTTCAGGGAGAACGATTGCGAAGTGGTCAGTTGGCGTCACTTGGTCGGCTATGCTTTCGCGCTCATGCAATCCAGAATTTGCTCCGGCGCAATTCGTATGAATCGCTTGTCGAATGACACCAGGATATTTTTCCCAGACGACGCCGTGAAGATGACGACGATCTCTGCCGAAACCACGTCGCCCGATGGCAGCATGAAACGGACATGAGAGCCGACGCTGTGCCGAATTCGCTTCACGTCAGGGCTGGATTCATTCCTTCCAGCGGCAATGACCGCCTGTTGCGGGCGCAGTTTCGACACAAAGAAGGGTTCTCGCTCCATCGATGCCAGGCTTCGCCGAGCCGCTTCAATGGATATACGCTCGACGGATCCCACTTCTGACACCGACTGCAAGCGTTCATCGATGGCTTTGGAAGCGTCCGCAATTCGAGATTTAAAGCGAACTTCGACGGTCTCAAACAAGACGGCGGCAAATGAAGTTCGCCATTCGCAGAGCGCAATCGAATTCATATTTCCTTCCCGGATAACCGTACTAGTTAAGGCGCAGGTTGGCAGCGCCAGCGGAGAGAACGCCGATTGCTCCGAGGGCATCCTGAATTGCCTGGTATTCCTGGCTCGCGGACTGAATCGGATCTTTCATGCGGTCGTGAATGAGACGAACCGCTTCTTTGATCTTCGCTGAGAGACTCTTAGGTTCGAACTCTAAAATCGCAGACACGTAGGCCGTCTGCCACGAGTAGATCCCTACTTTGTTCATGGTTCCTGCTTCCAATGAGATTACAGAAACACTATACGCTACTAAATTATAAATAGATACGTTCAAAGCCTGAGAACGCGGCGCAACGCAACGGCTCATTTGCTGGAAATAATGTCGGGACAGGCCGATGAGACCAGCACTTCGTCGAAAGGGCGAATATTGCGCGGATACCTTGACTATCTACACTTGGTGATGTAGATAGTCATGGTATGGGAAAGCCAAGCGATCTCGTTCAAGGGACTCTCGATCTGCTCATCCTCAAGACAATCTCGCTCGAGCCTAAGCACGGCTGGGCGATTGCCAAGCGCATTCAACAAATCTCCAAGGAAGTTCTTCAAGTTCAGCAAGGGTCGCTCTACCCCGCCTTGCACCGGTTGGAACAGAAAGCCTGGATTAAAGCGAAATGGGCGGAATCGGAAACGGGGCGAAAGGCGAAGTTTTATTCGCTGACCACAGCGGGGCGCGCGCAGTTGGAGAAAGAAGCGGCCAACTGGAGCAGGTTGTCGGCGGCGATCGATCTGGTCGTTGAAACTTCGTAGGAGGGCAGACGGCATGCTGTGGACTCAACGATTGTGGTTGCGGCTGCAAACTTTGTTTCGCGGCGGCCGCGCTACGCAGCAACTTCACGAGGAAGTGCAATTTCACATCGATCAGCAAATTGAGGAAAACGTGGCGGCGGGGATGAGCCCCGAGAAGGCGCGGCAGGCGGCAATGCGAACGTTCGGCAATGTGTCGCTGATTCAGGAAGATGCGCGCGGGACGTGGGGCTGGATCTGGCTCGAACAGTTTGCGCAGGATTTGCGATTTGGTGCGCGCTCGTTGCGCAGGAGTCCGGGGTTCGCCACGATCGCGATCCTGACGCTTGCGCTCGGTATCGGAGCAAACACGGCGATTTTCAGCGTGGTGAACGGCGTGCTGCTGCGGCCGCTTCCCTATCCGGATGCAGATCGGCTGGCGATTATCTGGTCGGGGTTGGGAAGCGTGAACCGCGCCGTCGCTTCGACGTACGAACTTTTCGAAATTCGGCAGCGCACAAAGGAATTCGATCAGATTGGCGGCATTTGGGTGACAAACGGAACGCTTCCCGGTGAAGGCGATCCAGAGCAGGTGAAGGTTGGGGTCGTCACGTCGAATTTTCTTTCGATTCTTTGTCCGCGGCCGGCGATTGGCCGGTTCTTTGAACCTCAGGACGAAGCGCCGAATGCGCCTTGGGCGCTTGTGCTTTCGCATGGAGCCTGGGTGCGAAGGTTTGGATCCGATCCGTCGATCGTGGGGAAGTCCGTCCGTTATGGCGATGGTTCAGCGGTTGTGATTGGCGTGCTTCCCGAGGATTTTCGGTTTTATCTGCCCGGCGGCTTTCCTTCGAATGTCGATGTCTTTTATTCGGTTCCTGTGAATGGTTCGGAACCTGGGGGGCCGGGATGGCTTCACCTCGTTGGGCACTTGCGACCCGGAAGTAACTTCACGCGCGCGCAGGCGGAGGCGGACACGATCGCCACGCAAATCCACGACTGGGATGGAAACCGGAATATCAACGGACTGCGTCTGTCTGTTTATCCGCTACAGGCCGACGATGTGCGCGAGGTGCGCGGGACGTTGCTCCTTCTCTTCGGAGGAGTTGGGTTCGTGTTTTTGATCGCTTGCGCGAATGTGGCCAATCTGCTGCTGGCTCGCTCGACGAAGCGTTTGCGGGAGACGACGCTGCGTGCGGCGCTGGGAGCGTCGCGCGGACGGATCATTCGTCAACTGCTCACGGAAAATCTTCTGCTCGCGGTGATGGGCGCGACGGCTGCGCTCGGAGTTGGCTGGATCGCATTGCGCGCGATTCTTGCGGCACGGCCGCCGTCGCTTTTGAATTTCAGCCGGCTCACGCCGGATTTGACCGTGCTTGACTTTACTTTCCTTGTGGGCCTAGTTGCGAGCGCGTTTTTTGGGCTCGCGCCACTTTTCGCCGCAGGCCGGGTGAATCTGACACAAAACCTCAAAGAAGGTGGGCGCTCGACGGGCGCGGCGCGGAATCGGTGGCCGGGCTTACTCGTTTCGGCGGAGGTTGCGTTGGGTTTTGTTCTTCTGGCTGGAACCGGATTGCTGATGCGCACCTTCATCAACATACTTCGGATCGATCCGGGATTCCGTGCCGAAAACGTTTTGAGCTTTCAGATCTCCACGCCGAAATACGAAATGCTGCACGAGTTGCAGCACAGAATTGGCGGGCTGGCCGGCGTGCAGTCGGTGTCAGCGGTTTCGCAACTTCCGCTGGTCGAAGCCGCCAACTGGTACGCGAACTATTGGAAAGAGGGCGCATCGGAGGAAGAGCAGCACAGCGTAATGGCGGATCACCGCTCCATCCTACCGGGGTATTTCAACACTATCAGAGCCACTTTGCTCCGCGGCCGCGATTTCACGGAATCGGATGATGCCGCGCACCAGCATGTCGCGATTATCGACGACGCACTGGCGCAGGAGCTGTGGCCAAACGAAGAGGCGATTGGGAAAAAGCTGAACGTTTCAGACTCACCCAAAGGGGCTTACCAATTCGAGCGCGACTGGGCGGTGGTTGTCGGCATCGTGAAACACATACAGTGTCACTCCCTTACGGTGATGGTCCGGCCGCAAATTTATTTGCCTTATCAACTCGCGCCGCGGCCCGTCTCTATTGTTATCCACACCGCTGGCGTTGTTCCTGATCTCGCTGCTTCAGCGCGGGCGGAAGTCGCTGTGCTGAACAAGGAAATGGCGGTGTCTCAAGTCGTTCCTCTGACCGAATACCTTGCGCGAGCGCGTTCGCAAAGCCGCTTCGCTTCTTTGCTCGCGGCCTCGCTTGCCGGCATTGCGCTGTTGCTCGCGTGCATCGGGATTTATGGTGTGTTGTCTTACTCGGTTGCGCAGCGCACCGGTGAAATTGGTGTCCGCATGGCGATCGGTGCGGAGCGTTCGGACATTCTGCGAATGATTCTCGGGCAGGGACTTACGTCCGCCGCACTCGGACTTATCGCAGGGTTCTTTCTGTCTTTGGTGCTGATGCCGCTGCTCGCGGGGTTGCTGTTTGATGTGACGGCAGCCGACCCCGTGAACTATGTTTTGATTTGCGCGCTCGTGCTGACGGTGAGCGGCCTTGCCGCATTCCTTCCGGCTCGACATGCAGTGGGAATTGATCCAATCGTTGCGCTGCGCCACGAATGAACGCTGCACCGTGCGGAGCGGCTAACGCGGCGCGATAAAGAGAATTAGCAACTGGGCTCGTGGTCTTCTCGAAGGGGCCAGTCGCCTTTCGTCTTCAGATAAAAGAGAATGTCGGTGGGATTCCAGTGAATGGGACATTCATGGTTGCGGCATCGATAGTGCGTGTCGGCGGTCACATCGATGCGAATCATTGCCTTCCGGTGCGTGGGACAGACGGGCGATCTGTCGATCAAGTTGGGCTCCTTACGTAGTGGCACGTACGTATAGGATGAGGCTGGACCTAATTAAATACACCAGACCAACCTCTGTATTTTCATCGGTTTACGCTACGCGAACGTTGGCGTGGTCTGCTCCGAACCTATTCGACTTGTGAGCAGTGGGTCGACAGGCCTTTCCAGGTGGCGCCCTCTTTTACGGCTGTCATACTGCAAATAATGGTTCGAGCGCGATGCTTGCCCTCGATGAGGGCGTCGTAACTTTCCTTAAAACGCGCCAGTCCGACATTTCCCACGATCTCGGTCTGCGTATCGCTGACTTCGTTCTTCGTGAACTTATTGTTCGCCGGATCGTTCGCCTCTTTAATCAGTTGAGCCTTCGGAATCCACGTCCCGAAGCTTGTGCCTTCGACATAGGCATTCGCCAGATTCGCTTCCATCCACTTGGCGTCATTTTCGGTCTGGGCTTTGTTAGCCTTTTCAACCCATTTTTCGAAGTCGGCTTTGGAGTCGGCGGCACCGTGTGACCGCGCAACAAAGCCTATAAGACTCAGACAAACCGCACAGACCGATATTCCAAGAATCTTTTTCATAAGTTAGATCCTCTCTCAGGCTGAATTTTGTGCCGGGCCGGTGGGACCTATACGTCGAGTGCGGGGAATCTGTCACAGGGTCTACTGCAAGTCAAGGACAGTGACGACTGGGAAGCCCTGCGATCGCTGCTAAGAGCTGGAGGCCAGCCGCCAAGGTGGCGAACCCTGTCACCTTCATTTTTGCTCTGTCCGTTCAATATTGAGCTTGATCCGGTGTGTGCGAGCGCCGATCCGCACAATCGACTCAAAGAAAAAGCGATATCTCCGATTTCGCCAGGATTGAGAGTAGACTCCTGCCTTAGGCCCCTTCCCGGAAGTACCCAGCCCAAAGGAATTGCAAAAGCATGTTCCAGCCATGCTGAACGCTAAGGAGAATTCTGATGGCGAGACTTGGAACGATGGCTGCGAGTATTGTCATTCTTGGTGGGACGGCGTTTGCCGGCGCGTGTGAAGAGCCAGCCCATGAGAGAAACGAGCACTATGTTTTCGTTGCCACGAATATCAATTTGCCGTACTGGAAGGAAGCGCAAGCAGGTTTTCTAGACAGTGCCAAATCGCTCGGTGTATCCGCAGAATTGGTAGGGCCAACCACCTACGCTCCAAATCCGGAACTTGAAGCATTCCGACAAGCCGTCGAACAACACCCCGCAGGAATCTGTCTTTCGGCAGCGCGGCCCGAGCTTTTCCAAGCCGACATCGACAATGCGATCGCACAAGGCATCCCGGTGATCTGTGTGGATTCCGACGTGCCCAACTCGAAGCGGCTAATGTATATCGGAACGGACAACTTCAAGGCGGGCAGAGAAGGCTTACGACGGATGGCGCCGCTGGTTGAGAGCAAAGGAAATCTCGCAGTCATCACAATCGAGGGACAACGCAACCTCGACGATCGCGTCGCCGGGGTTGCCGATGCATTGTCGAATTTTCCCGCGCTCAAGCTGACGAAGATCTTGGATGACAAAGGCGACGCGAAGACCGCATCTGACCTGGTTTCCGACTTGATTCAGAAAAAAGAAAATATCGTCGGGATAATTTGCCTGGAGGCGACCGGAGGATCCGGAGCGGCGGAAGCGGTTCACCGCTTTAACATGGAAGGCAAACTGCCGATCGTCGCTTTCGACAGTGATCCGTCAACGCTGGACTGGATCGACAAAGGCGCAATTGCCGTCACCATCACACAGAAGCCCTACGTGATGAGCTACTACGGATTGAAGCTGCTTGACGATTTGCACCACAACGCGGTTCATCAATTCAAGGATTGGCGCGTAGCTCCTGGCACGCCGATGCCAACATCTGTGGACACCGGCACGGTGGTCATCGATAAAACCAATATCAAGGCTTACCGAGACTCGTTGCCCTCGCGCTCCGGATCGTAAGATCTGACGACGAGCTACTGGTTCAGAAGGCTTTCCCAGTCTGCGGGTACTCGGCCCGAGGGCCCGGGCACAGGTTGTTTCGATGGATGCGAATGAGGGGCGGGTAAAGAGGGACCCTCAAAGGTTTCTTGCGTTCGGTAATCGTAGAACCAGTCTTCGCCAGGCTCGAAGCTATTGATAATCGGGTGGCCGGTGGCTGCGTTGTGCTTCGTCGCGTGCTGGCTGGGCGAAGTGTCGCAGCAGCCTATGTGACCGCATTCGGCGCAGCGGCGCAGATGTAGCCACCATCCTTGCGTTGCCAGGCATTCGACGCAGCCGGTGCCGCTTGGCTTCGCGTTCAAATTGATTCCATCTCGTTTATTTTTCATGCTTGCGTCCTTCCTGCCGATGACCCTCTATTCGAAGGCGGGGCTCCTTAGCGTGCAGTTGGCATTCTTGATCCAAGCGGCTAACGGCTAACCGCAAGCTATCGCTTCGGTCCTTAAATTACTACCAAGAACTACTCTGCGTTGGCTGTTATGGTTTTGTTTTGTTGGGAGGGTCCGACCATTCACCGAGACCGGTCAAGGCGCCGGCGAAGTGATTGAAGTAGGCTTTGTAGGTGATTTTGGATCCATCTTTTTGGGTAGCGCGCATTAAGACTATGGCGTTGCCCCAAACGCCCAGGTCGTTCACGGTATCATTGTTCCAGCCGGAATCTATCGGATCGAAATCCAAAGAGAGCAATTCCACTTTGCCGATGAACCTTTCGATCTGCTTGAGGGGAAGTTGGTCGCGGAATTGTTTGTGGTCCTTAAAGCCAAATCGGGCGCCGGAGTCCTTGAGAATTTTCGTTATCTCAGCGTCCGTTAGATGTCGACCAGTTCGCAGAGCCTCATAAATTTGATTTTCCGCCTCGTAGTTCGCCAACACAGAGCCTTGGCCGTTAAACCCTATGAGTCGTCCTTGCACATCGAACGAAAAGTTGGCGGTCAAGAACTGCTCGGGACGCAAGCGCCCTTCGGAATCTACGTTTTTCGGGCGCATCGGATAGCGCGGAGTGGTGTAGAGCGGGCAACTTGGCGCGGGCGGGCACGGCGGGGGAGGCGGCGGAGGCCACTCGGTTGGGTCTGGAATCTTGAACGTCAGGCTGCCGCCAACGTAACCGCCAAAACAGCAAGAAAGCACAAGAGACTTCGGGCCCGCTCCGACATCCAGAGTAAATACGCGCGGTATGTCCGTGGGATCGTCGTACTTAAAGGAAGTTTCCAGTGTGACTGTGTATTTCTTATCGTTCAGGTCGGGATATA
>Ga0209624_10003712_pt1 | contig 10707 bp, 9 predicted proteins | sample JacPinW_OM2H0_O1_FD_188565 | JGI IMG/M metagenome (GOLD analysis project Ga0209624, IMG submission 188565) | Forest soil microbial communities from Algoma, Ontario, Canada - Jack Pine, Ontario site 1_JW_OM2H0_O1 (SPAdes) (version 2) | ecosystem: Environmental > Terrestrial > Soil > Boreal... | reverse complement strand
CCGGACGGGTTCTTGCCGCCGCCTTGCGCTTGCGCGGGCGCGCCGCCGCCTCTGCCGCCGACCAGCGGCGCCGCGGCTTTGACCAGGTTGCCCGCGTGCACGCCGGCTTGCACCGCATCGTCGCTGGCGCTGACGAACAACGAGGCGGTGTCGCCGTCGGTGCCGACGAGCGCCACGACGCCCGACCGCATGCGCGAGCGGATCGCGTTGCCCAGCGCGCGCAGCGCCTCGGCATTGGCCTCGGGCACCACCGTCACGACCGCGCGCACGCGGCCGATCTCCTCGGCGTTCTTCACGTACGTCTCCGCGTCGCCGGCGGCGAGCCGCGCCTTGATCTCGTTCATCGCCTTCTGCAGGTCGCGCACGTCGCTCTGCAGGCGCTCGACGCGTTCCACCAGCTCGTCGGGCTTCGCCGACAGCGCCTCGCCCAGCGTCGCGAGCGTGTCCTGCTGGCGCTCGACGTACGCCTCCGCCGCTTTGCCGACGATCGCCTCGATGCGCCGCACGCCGCTGCCGATCGAGCTTTCGCTGAGCATCACGAACAGGCCGAGCTCGCCCGTCGTGTGCGCGTGCGTTCCGCCGCAGAACTCGACCGACGGCCCGAAGCCGACGACGCGCACCTTGTCGCCGTACTTCTCGCCGGCCATCGTCACCGCGCCGGTCGCCTTCGCCTCCTCGATGGGAAGCTCGCGCATCTCTTGATGGTAGTCGGCGCGGATGAGCTCGTTGACGCGCTGCGTCACCGCGCGCTTCTGCAGCGGCGTGAGCGCCCCCGACGGGTTGCGAAAGTCGAACCGCATGCGGTCCACGCCCACCCACGAACCGGCCTGCACGACGTCGTCGCCGAGCACGTCCTTGAGCGCGCGCTGCAGCAAGTGCGCCGAGGTGTGATGGCGGCGAATCTCTTCGCGCCACTCGGGATACACCGTCGTGTGCACACTCTCGCCGGTAGTGATGCGGCCGCTCGCGACGCGTCCGTGGTGCGCGATCGCCTCGCCGACGAACTGCGTGTCGGTCACCTCGAACACCGCGCCGTTCGCCGTCGTGATGCGGCCGTGGTCGCCGACCTGGCCGCCTTTCTCCGCGTAGAACGACGTGCGGTCGAGCACGATCTGCGCCTCGGTGCCGGCATCGACGGCGTCGACGGGCGCGCCGCCGGCGAGAATCGCCTGCACCGTGCCGTCCGCCTCGAGCCCGCCGTAGCCCTCGAACGCCGACGAGATCGTGGGCGCATCGCTGACGCTCACCACCGCGCGCTTGGACGCGGCGTCGCGGCGGGCGCGCTCGCGCTGCTCGGTCATCTTCTGCTCGAACGCGACGGAGTCGACCGCCACGCCGCGCTCGCTCGCGATCTCGCGCGTGAGCTCGAACGGAAAGCCGTACGTGTCGTGCAGCACGAACGCGTCTTCGCCCGAGATCAGCATCGTGCAGTCGCGGATCGCTTCGTCGATCTCCGCTTCGAGCAATTCGATGCCACGGTCGAGCGTGCGCAAGAAGCCCGCTTCCTCCGTGCGCAGCGCGTTCTGCACGTCGCCCAGGCGCGCGCGCAGCTGCGGGTAGCCGCTCTCGAGCGACCTCACGACCGCGCCCGCGAGATCGGCCATGAACTCGCGCGGATAGCCCAGCAGGCGCCCGTTGCGAATCGCGCGCCGGATCAGGAAGCGCAGCACGAAACCGCGGTCGGTGTTCGCCGGATAGATGCCGTCCGCGATCAGGAACGTCGCGGCGCGCGCGTGGTCCGCGATGATCCGCCGCCGCACGAGCTGCTCGTCGGGCGACAGCGAGGTCTGGCCGGCCGGCGGCTGCGCGGCGACGATGTCGGTGAACAAGTCGGTCTCGTACATCGAGATCTTGCCGTTCGCGACCGCGAGCATGCGCTCGAAGCCCGCGCCGGTGTCGATCGCCTTGCGCGGCAGCTCCGTCAGCTTGCCGTCCGCGCCGCGATTGTACTGCTGGAACACGACGTTCCAGATCTCGACGAAACGGTCGCCTTTGTTCGGCCCGTCATCGTCGGGGTCCGACGCGTGCTCGGCGCCGGTGTCGTAGAAGATCTCGCTGCACGGGCCGCACGGACCGGTGGGCCCCATCGTCCAGAAGTTGTCCTCGTCCCAGCGCGTGATGCGCGCGGGATCCAGGCCGACCTCGTTCTCCCACAGCCGCTGCGCTTCGTCGTCCGACGTGTGCACGGTGACGTACAGCTTCGCCGGGTCGACCTTCATGACGGTCGTGAGAAACTCCCAAGCGAAGCGAATCGCCTCGGACTTGTAGTAGTCGCCGAACGAGAAGTTCCCGAGCATCTCGAGGAACGTGCCGTGCCGCCCCGTGCGCCCCACGTTTTCGATGTCCGACTTCGCGCCCGCGACGCGCAGGCAGCGCTGCACCGTGACCGCGCGCGGCGCGGGCGCCGGCGAGTCGCCCAGGAACACCGGGACGAACTGCTCCATCCCCGCGATCGTGAACAGCGTGGTGCTCATCTCGTCGGGGATGAGCGAGGCGGACGGGAGATGTGCGTGCCCGTTGCGCACGAAGAAGTCGACGAATGCTTGACGGAGCTCTTGGGAAGTCATGGCCGACCCGTCAGGTTCGCGGCGCACCCCCCGGCGCCCCACCCGCCGAGGTGGACGGCGGAAGCGATCGGAAGACCGGCGCCGTGAAGTCCTCGCCGGCGGCGCCGTCCCGGGTCTCGCCGTGGTTTCTGGTCGCCGTGCTGCTCTACGCGCCCGCCGTGCTGTTCATCGACGGCCGGCTTTCCGCGCCCTGGCCGTGGGAGTACGTGCTGGGCGCCGTGACGCTCGGCGCGCTGGCGCTCTGGACCACTCGCCTGTCGCCCGGCGACCGCTTGCAGGTGTGGCTGTGCGTCGTCGTCGCGACCGTGTTCGAATACCTCGGCTCGCAAGTGTGGGGCGCCTACCGCTACCGCTTCATCGGCATCCCGGCGTTCGTCCCGTTCGGCCACGGCTTGGTCTACGTCTTCGCGTTCGGCGTCGCGGCGCTGCCGTGGGTGCGCCGGCACGAGCGGCTCTTCACGCTGTCGGTGCTCGGCCTCGCGACCGTCTGGGCGCTGACCGGCGTCGGGCCGCTCGCCGGGCTGACCGGCCGGGTCGACGTCCACGGCCTACTGTGGCTCCCGATCTTCGCGGGGGTCATCCTGCTCAGCCCGCGCCGCGCGCTGTTCGCCGGGATCTTCGTCGCGGTGACCGATCTCGAGCTGGCCGGCACGTTCTTCGGCGCCTGGACGTGGCTGCCGTGGACGCCGTGGGCGCACGTCACGTCGGGCAATCCGCCCTCGGCGATCGCCGGCGGCTACACGATCATCGACGGCTCGGTGCTGATCCTCGCCGCGCTGCTCGCGCGCATCCGCATGCGAACGTACGCGGCGCCGAGCACCGCGAACAGCACGAGCCCCACGTAGCGCAGCGCGAGCCCGCTGCCCAGCGCCGCGAACGCGATCGCCGACAGCGCGCGCAGGTTCGCGCCGTCGACGTCCTCGGGCGTGCTTGACGTGCGGAATGCAAGCACGGCGCGCGCGCCTTGGTAGACCGCACACGCCGCGAGCGCTCCGACGAGCAGCATCTACTTCTCTTGCAGGAAGTTCTTCAGCTTCTCGAGCGCCTTCTGCTGCAGGCGCGAGACGTGCATCTGCGAGACGTTCAAACGCTTCGCGATCTCGGTCTGGGAGACGCTCTCGTAGAAGCGCAGGTACAGGATCACTCGCTCGCGGCCGGTGAGCACTTGGAACGCGCGCTCGAGGTTGGCGCGGTCTTCGAGCAACTCCAGGCCGGCGTCGTTCTGGCCGACGTAGTCCGCCAGCGTCTGGGACTTCTTGTCGCCTTCGCCGTTGAGCTCGGTGTCGAGCGAGAGCAAGTTGTAGGCTTGGCCGAGCTCCTGCGCTTCGAGGATGTCTTCCTCGGATGCGCCCAGGTGCGAGGCCAGCTCCGCGACGGTCGGCGAGTGGCCGAGCTTCACGGTCAGCTTCTCGATCGCGCGGTTGACGGAGAGGTTGAGCTCTTGCAGCCGCCGGGGGACCTTGACGGCCCAGCCCTTGTCCCGGAAGTAGCGCTTGATCTCGCCGACGATCGTCGGCGTGGCGTACGTGGTGAACTCGACCCCGCGCTCGAGGTCGAAGCGGTCGATCGCCTTGAGCAGCCCCACGGTCCCGACCTGAATCAGATCGTCGAGCGCTTCGCCGCGGTTGGCGAACTTCACGGCGAGATACCGGACGAGGTTGAGGTGCGCGACGACGAGCTCGTTGCGCAAGCGATCGAACTCGCTGACGCCCGAGTGGTCGGGACCGCTGTCGAGATCGCGGTTGGCGCGAAGCTCGGCGAACCGCGCAAAGGCCTGACGCGCGCGGTTGCGGTCCCACCGTTCCTCGTCGACGTGAGGAACCGAGGAAGACATGTCTATGCGGAAACGCGCTTCGTCATGATGAGTTCCGTGCCGCGGCGCGGATCGCTCGAATAGTCGACGCTGTCCATGAGGGCTCGAATGAGGAACACGCCCAGCTCTTCGGTGCGGCCCTCGTCGATGCCGCCCGCTTTGACCGGCTCGAGGTGGAGGTTCGAAGCCTGGTCGCGCACGGTGACGCGGAGCTCGTCTTCCAGGGCGTCGCAGACGATCTCGATGACGCCGGCGTCCTGGCCGCCGGCGCTCTGGATCGAGTTCGTGCAAGCCTCGGCGATGGCGAGCTTGATGTCCTCGATCTCGTCGACCGAGAAACGCAGCCGGCTCGCGACGGCCGCGACGGCAAGGCGCGCGACGGCGACCCACTCGGCCCGGCCGGGAATCTTCAGCTCGACGGTGCCGTGCGACGAGATCTCGAGCGCACGGGTGGACGCGTTCACACCAGGGCCTTCATCGCGCTCTGCTCGTCGTCGAAGATGCCGAAGATCTTCACCAAGCCGGTGATGTCGAAGATCTTCTTGATCTGCGGGTTCGTGCAGACGAGGTTGACCGAGCCGCCATGCTCGCGGACGCGCTTCAGCCCGCCGATCAGCACGCCCAGACCCGTCGAGTCGATGTAGCGCACTTTCTCGAGGTTGATGACCAAGTTGTAGTGCTCTTGGTCGATCAGCTCCGTGATCGCGTCCTTGACTTTGGGTGAGGTGTAGACGTCGATCTCGCCGGTGAGGTCGACGACGTACGCGTCGCCCTCTGACTCGCGGACGTTGACTTTGATATCCACCGTATCTCCTAGCTTTCGTTGCTTTCGTTCTCGAGGGTGCTGCGCTGGCGTGAGGCGGCGTCCTTGCCTTCCGCGATCGCTCCGTCGATCCGGGCTTTCGCATCCGCAACGATTTGACGGCCGCGGGCCAGAAGATCGCTCGCGTCGCCGGCGGTGTCGCGAGCGCGTTCGCCCGCCTCGCGAGCTTTGGCGACGAGCAGGTCGCGCGTGTCTTCGCCCGATTGCGGCGCGAGGATCATCGCGAGCGTGACGCCCGCCAGGGTGCCGATGGCCAGGCCGGCGATGAACCCGCCGATCCCGGCCCCGCCGCTGCGCTCGTCAGACATCGGCAGTCTCGCGCGGAACGGCGTTGCCGGTGCCGCCGCCCGCGGGATCCTTGCGGCGCCCCGTGACGAGCCGCCTCAGGCCCGCCGAGATCCCGGTCAGGGTCGCGCCGACGTTCACCAGAGCGGGGGCGACGGCGTCCGACGCGAGGCCGGCCGTGTGGCCGACCTTGCCCGCGACGTTTTCCACGGTGCCGACGACGGCGCCGAGGCGAGCGACGGTCGCGTCCGCCGTGTCGGCTATGCCGCCGACGTGAGCGAGCGTCTGAACGACGGGTGCGGAGAGCGCCGAGATCTGCCGGTCGACCTCATCGAGCGTGCCGTTGAGCCGGGTGAACGTCCGCGCCAGGGCCGAGCACACGATGAAGACACCGATGCCGACCAGCAAAACGCCGAGACCCACACCGATATCCAAAACGATCGCCCAGTCGAAAGCCGAAGCCGAACCCGAACTCAAAACCGATCCTCCGCGTGCTCGCTAGAGCCACGGTCGGCCCTTTCCCACAATTGAGGTCCGCTACACGGCGAGCGGGGTGCGCACGCCTGCTATCAGAGCAGGTAAGCGGCGGATGACATCGTCGACCTCAGCCTCCGTCGTTTGCCGCCCAAGCGAGAACCTCACGACACCGAGAACATAGGCATCGGGCAGGCCGAGCGCCGCCGCCACGTGGCTCGGCTCGAGCGACCCGGCGGCGCAGGCGCTGCCCGCGGAAGCGGCGATCCCGTCGAGGTCGAGGCGGATCAGCAGCGCGTCCGACGGCGCGTTCGCGAACGCGACCGACAGATTGCCGGGGAGACGGGGAGCGCCCGCGCCGTTCACGATGACGTCCGGAACGGCGGCGACGATGCCCGCCTGCAGGCGGTCGCGCAGCGCGGCGACGCGCGCGGCAGTCGAGGTGCGTTCTGCTTCGGCCAGCCGCAGCGCGGTGGCAAAGCCGGCGATGCCGGCGACGTTCTCGGTGCCGGCGCGCAGGCCGTTCTCCTGGCCGCCGCCGACGATCACCGGCTCGACCGGCGCGCCGCGGCGGACGTACAGCGCGCCGACCCCCTTGGGCCCGTGGAACTTGTGGCCGGAGAGCGAGAGCAGGTCCACGCCGAGGTCGTCGACGGAAAGCGGCAGCCACCCCGCGGCCTGGACGGCATCGGTATGAAACAGGACGCCGCGGTCGCGCGCCAGCCGCGCAAGCCGCGCGACCGGCTGGACGACGCCGATCTCGTTGTTCGCAAGCATCACGCTGGCGATGGTCGTCTCGGCCGTCAGCGCGGCGGCGAACGCTTCGGGATCGACGAGCCCGTCGCGGCTCACGGGCAGGCGGGTGACGCGCCAGCCGTCCTTTTCAAGGAGGTCGGCGGCATGGAGCACGGCGTGGTGCTCGGTGGCGACGGTGACGACGTGACGGCCCCGGCCGGCGCGAGCGCGGGCGGACCCGACGATGGCCAGCACCGCAGCCTCGGAGCCGCCGCCGGTGAAGACGATCTCGCGCGGGGCTGCGCCGAGCACGCGCGCGACCGCCTCGCGCGCTTCGTCCAGCGCGGCGCGCGCCGCGCGGCCCTCGGCATGAAGCGAGCTGGGGTTGTAGCCGCCGAGCAGCGGAACCATCGCCTCGACGACCTCCGGCCGGGCCGGCGTCGTCGCCGCATGATCGAGATAGATGCGCGCCATCGCACTCTGAGAGCACGGTTCGGGCCGCGAGCGTTGCGGCGACCGGCGGGACGATGCCAGCGCCGGCGCTCGGCGAAGTCCATGCTCAATTTTTCGTTCGCGGCAGCAGCGCGTCGCGCAACTCGCGAATCTCCGCGCGCACCGCGGTGAACTCCGCGTGCAGCGCGAGGATCGCCGCTTCGAGCGCCACCGCGGGCTTCGCGCCGCGCTGCGGCTGGTCGCGTTCGAGCGCGTCGAGCGCCATGCCGACGCACCGGGCCAGCTCGGTGAGGGCGGCGAGCTCGTCGGGCGCGTAGGCGTCGCCGCTGCGCTTGCGGCCGCAGACGAGCACGGCGCCGAGCGTCCCGCGCGCGAGCATCGGAAACGCGTACTCGCCGTGCAGCGCGCCCGTTCGCGTGTGGAGATCGAGCTGCTTGGACGACGCGCGCAGCGCGAGGATCGCAGGATCGTTCTCGGGGACGTCCGGCAGCGGCATCGCGTAGTCGCGCGCGCACCGGTACACCGCTGCGTCGCGCACGAGGATCGCCGCTTCGGCCGCTTCCGAATGGCGCACCACTTCGGCGACCGTGCGCGCCAGCAGCTCCGCCGCATCGGTGACGAACGCGGCTTCGTGCGCGAAGTCGAGCAGCGCGCGCTCGTGCTCGTGGCGGCGGTGGAAGAACAGCCGGTCGACCACCGCGTCGACGCGCTTGTGGATGAAGCGCACCGAGAAGCCCAGGCAGAGCGCGATCACGATCCCGGTCATCGGCGTCGTTGCGTGCTTCACCGTCACGAGCCAGCCGCCGATCACGGTCTCGACGATCATGAACAAGCCGACCACGATCAGCGACACGCCGGAGAACACGGCCGCGCGGTTGAGCACGAAGCCGATGTCGAGCAGACGCCGGCTCAGCACGGAGTAGGTGAGCCCGAGCGGCGCGACGATGGCCGCGATGTTGCCCACCGCCTGCATTGAAGCGCGCACGTCGACGCCCGCGCTGAGGAACAAGAACGCGTCCTGCAGCACGAAGATGCCGAGCAGCAGGCCGATGGATAGGACGGCCCAGGTGACGCGCTGCCGCTCGAAGCCGCGCGACGCGGCGATCGCCAGCGCGCCGGCGGCGAGCGCGAGCAGGTACGAGCCGCTGTTCACGATGCCGCCTGCGATGCCCAAGATGTGCGGAACCGGATCGAGCCGCAGCGTGACGATGCCGATCGCCGCGACGATGCTCTCCAGCGCCATGAGCCCCGCGCCCGCGTACGCGATCGCGTTCACGACGCGCCGCGTGCGCGACAGCGGCCGCGCGAACAGCGCGGTGAACGCGATCAGCGACACGACGGAGATCGTGCCGAGCAGTCCGCTGGTGGTCAAGGTCGAGACGGCGACGTCGACCGCCGCCGACGGCGTGTGCAGGAACTGCAGGGCCTGACCGGCCGCGTACGCGGAGAGCATCAGCGACAGCAATCGCGCATCGGCCAGTTCCGCGCGCCGCCACGCGATGATGCCCGCGCACACCGCCATCCAGCCGATCACGGCGTAGCCGACCCACTGGTCCCAGCGCAGCCACGTTCGCCGCGGCTCGACGACGAGCTCGCGGCGCGCGCCGCCGCGGTCGGCGGACACGTGCAGCGCACGCACCGCGACGGGCCCGAGCAGCAGCATCGTCCGGTCGGCGAACGACAACCGCCGCAGATCGATCTCGTCGCCGGTCAGCACCCCCGCGCGTTCCGCGGCGCTGCGCGCGCCGACGTCGGCCACCCGGACGGCGTACGGTCTCGACGGCTCGACCGTCCACCCGGCCGTACCGCTCCAGCCGAGCAGCGCTTTGGACGATGCGACGAACGCGACGACGCCGACCGCGACGATCGCGAGCCCCAAGAGCACGGCTCGCGACCACCGGGCCTGCATCAGGGCCGCGGCCCCGCGATCGTTACTGCGGTCCGTCGCCAAACGCGCCGGTGGGTCCGGTCGGCTGGGCGTTGCCTACGTTCGGGAATGCTTTTGGGGAACCGGGTTGATCTCGCTGATCGAGATCGTCGGAATACTGCTCAGAATCTCCGGCCTCACCCGTTCGCGGAGCATTGGACTGGTCGCGGGATTCTTTGCTCATGCCGCTGCATTACTCGCCGGCCGGAGCGATCACTGCCGCGCGCCGGCTGTGCCGCTCAGTCGTCTGCGAACAGATCGCTGCCGGCGCTGCCGGAACTGCGGCGGCGTTCGTCGATCCACGCGCGCAGGCGCGCCTCGTCGCCTTGTTTGGTGGGCTCGAAATAGGTTCGCTCCCCGAGCGCCTCGGGAAGGTTCGACTGCAGCGCGACCGCGGGCGGGAGATCCCCTTGCGCGTCCATGTCCGCGTAGTCCGTATGAGCGTAGCGATAACCGTCGCCGTAGCCCAGATTCTTCATCAGCTTGGTCGGCGCGTTGCGCAGGTGCAGCGGGATGGCGTCGTTGCGCGTCGCTTGCACGTCTTCGAGCGCGGCGCCGTACGCCCGGCCGACCGTGTTCGATTTCGGCGCGGTGGCGAGGTACAGCACCGCGTGCGCGAGCGGGAAGAAGCCTTCCGGCATGCCGACGAAGTGGACGGCCTGCTGCGCCGCCATCGCGAGCGGCAGCGCGCGCGGATCGGCGAGGCCCACGTCCTCGCTCGCGAGGATCACGAGGCGGCGCGCGATGAACAGCGGGTCTTCGCCGGCATCGATCATGCGCGCGAGCCAGTACACCGCCGCGTCGGGATCGCTGCCGCGGATCGTCTTGATGAATGCGCTGATCGTGTCGTAGTGCGAGTCGCCGCCTTTGTCGTAGCCCGTCGCGCGGCGTTGCAGCGCGTCGGCGATCGTCTGCACGCCGATCACGCGCACGCCGTCGTCGCGCTCGGGAGCGGCCGACGCCGCGAACTCGAGCGTGCTCAGCGCGGAGCGCGCGTCGCCGTTGGCGAGGTTCACCAGCGCCTCGAGCGCGTCGGGGAGCAGCTCGACGTGCTGTGCGCCCAGACCTCGTTCGGGATCGTGCAGCGCGCGCTCGACGAGCGCACGAACGTCGTCGTCCGCGAGCGCCTTGAGGACGAACACCCTCGAGCGCGAGAGCAGCGCGGAGTTGACCTCGAACGACGGGTTCTCGGTCGTCGCGCCGATCAGCGTGACGGTGCCGTCCTCGACGTACGGCAGCACGGCGTCCTGCTGCGCCTTGTTGAAGCGGTGGATCTCGTCGATGAAGAGCACGGTGCGGCGGCCCGCCGCGCGCAGCTTCTGCGCGTCGGCGACGACGCGGCGCAAGTCGGCGACGCCGGCGCTCACGGCGGACAGCGCCGCGAAGTGCGCGCCGGTCTGCTGCGCGATGATGCGCGCGAGCGTCGTCTTGCCGGTACCGGGCGGCCCCCACAGGATCATCGACGGCGCCTGATCCGACTCGATCGCGCGCCGCAGCGCGCGACCCGGCCCGACGATCTGCTCCTGCCCGACGAACTCGTCGAGCGAACGCGGCCGCATCCGCGCGGCAAGCGGCTCGCGCACGCGCCCGCCCTTGCCTCCGCCGTCCCCATCATCGAAGAGCCAGATCA
>Ga0209624_10003710_pt1 | contig 10714 bp, 10 predicted proteins | sample JacPinW_OM2H0_O1_FD_188565 | JGI IMG/M metagenome (GOLD analysis project Ga0209624, IMG submission 188565) | Forest soil microbial communities from Algoma, Ontario, Canada - Jack Pine, Ontario site 1_JW_OM2H0_O1 (SPAdes) (version 2) | ecosystem: Environmental > Terrestrial > Soil > Boreal... | reverse complement strand
CCAACTCTTTCGAACGGACCGACGTGGGAATGCCGCGGACATGCAGCCCCTGCTTCACCTGCTCGCCGAGCAACTGGATAAAGTGGGCCGCGGTCGAACCGGTGCCGAGGCCGACGACTTGTCCATCCTTAATAAAGCGCAGGCTGGCGCGAGCCGCCGCCTCTTTTTCCTGATCGTTCGCCATTCAGCCTCGGGGCGCGACGCTCATGTGTGCATGGAGCGACGCGGGAAATCTTCGTCGAAGGGATATCCCCTCCCGCCGGTCTACTGAAATCATCGACTTAGCGGAAAATCGCGGAGTAGTCCTAGTGGCACAATATTTTACCGCCAAAATCTTGAAAAGAGTGAAGTTAGTAACAGCGGGATTCTGCGGTCGTTTTTCGTCGCTGCGAGTCAAAATATTGAATTCACGAGAGTTAAGCGTAGCGGGACGCCTTGTCCCCTCGCAAAATCCTGATTCGCAAGGAGTTAAACGTAACTATTGCGAAATAAGGAGTTACATCGCACCACGATTCGTAGGCCTCCACGCTCGGCTTCGCAATGATCGGACGGAGGCGCGGCTGAAGGCAAGGTTGGATGTCACAACGTGGGAAATAAAGTTGTGGAAACCCAATGTCGCGGCGGAGCCGCTTCCCGGGAAAGTCAGTCGAGATCGAGTGTCCATCAACGGCACGCAGGCGAGAGGAAATGGGTATGGCGCCAGCGATCGGGCGGGGCAACCAGATCTATAGGTTCGAATCTCGACAGGAAGGGCCAGCCCGCTAGTTCCGTCATACTGAGTACGATTCCGAAAGAACACGATAGCGTAGATCCCACAGCTCTCGTGCCTCGGCAAACGTTTCTGTCAGGATCGGCCAAATGAAGCGGATTACTTCCTGATTTCGGAGCTGACAATAGGCATCCGCTTCTGTGGCGATCGCGAGAGTCAGCATCAGTGTCCGCGACATTTGCTGGCCACGAAATTGCTGTAGGAATCGATCCTCGATGAGCCTCTGGTCCTCCCCGCCAATATGCTCGGAAAGAAAAAACATCGAAATCTTGAGAAGTCCACCAAACGTGAGATGCGACTGCGCGGATGTATCGTGGTAGAACCATCTGTTCAAGTGTCGCAAGAACGGCCTGCTTTGACTCGGCAAATCCGCGAGTTTGTCCGGATGCGGCCAGTACGGTAGCGAGTCCGGCTTTTTCCGTTCTCCCTCGCTAAGCAGCAGATTCGTACCCAGATCCTCGAGGAGTTGATCCAGATTCCGAATGTGGGCTTTGTAATCAGGATCTTGGGAGAATGCCGTTTTGATCTGATGTTGTTCCTCATGGATTTCCCGCCACCCGGCGCGCATATAGTGCCGGACTCTCGTATCGAAGTCGTCCAACAAATACACAAGGGTGAAAAGGAGATCGAGCAATTGGCGATTGACCGGTGGAATTGCGATTGCGAAATTTTTCTTTCGACGAGGATCTTCTGGAATATCTCCGCCAAAGTAGAGAACCGCCTCATAAGAATTCATCGCACAGCGCACGAAAATGTTTAGGAGGTGTGCATGATCCCCGTAGAGGTCAACGCTTCTGCTGTCGCCAGACCTTCGACGAAGGTCTCTATCTACATTGATAAGTAGACCCCAGACTTTCTCGCTGATGACTTTATAATCGAACTTTTTGAGCGGCTTGAGCGGCGTCGGCGTTTTCTTTCGCATTGCCATGCGTCTTCCCACCAAGAGGGGTCTGGCGCAACCTTTCTTCGCGAGGTGATTCCAAATGAGAGGGACGGGTAGCCCAGAGTTGCGAGGGATTGCTTTCCCGTTTCGAAACTGTGGGGTGCCCCGTCCTTGCGTTTTATGCAAGGGCGGGTACGATGCGGCCGATACTATGGGCTTTGTCATGCCCAGCGGTTTGCATCGCACCTACGGCGCTCATCACTTGCACTTTATCACCTGGTCCTGCTATCGCCGATTGCCATTTCTGAACTCTGCGCGTTGCCGCGACCGTTTCCTTGCGGTCCTTGAACAGGTCCGGGAACGATATCGTTTCGTAGTCGTCGGATATGTCGTGATGCCGGAACATGTTCACCTGCTCATCACCGAACCCGAGATCGCAGCCCCTTCCAAGGTCATGCAAGTGTTAAAGCAGCGCACAGCTCGAGCCTCGTTGCCGAAACGCAAGCGGCGCAATCCTGGTCAGCGCAATCTCTTTGGCGACGAACTCCGGCGGAGAGCATTTTGGCAAGCGCGTTTCTACGACTTCAATGTCTGGACGACGAAGAAACGCGTGGAGAAACTGAGGTACATGCATCGCAATCCGGTCAAGCGCGGACTGGTCGCAACACCCGAACAATGGCGCTGGAGCAGCTATCGTTTCTATTTTCTTAGCGAAGCCGGACCGGTTCGGTTAAACGCGGGTTGGACCGAGATTTCGTTTCGCTATCGTGTGCGGTAAAGCGTAATCGCTTCAAAAATGCACTCGCTGCAGGCGTCCGGTATTCCCGCCCTTGCAAAAATCGCAAGGACGGGGCACCCACAGTTTCTAAACGGGAAGCAAACATTTCAAGAACTCCGGGCACCCGCCATCCGGAATTCCCGTCCGTCGAAAATCGCGACGGATGGGGCAGCCGATTACTTGGCGTTTCTCGAGAAATCGAAATCCACAAACACAATTCTGCGCTGAATCGATCCCCAACGACACCTCCCATTTGTCTCCGGCTTTGCTGAGTCCAATTGCAAACGACGACATCCAAGCTGGGAAGGAGGTAACTCTATGTTTGTCGTATTGGGAGCAAGTGGAAATACCGGACATGTCGTGGCGAGCAATCTTCTTACTGCGGGACAGAAGGTTCGTGTCGTCGGCCGAAACGCAGCTCATTTGCAAACTCTCGCCGGAAAAGGTGCGGAGATTTTTACCGGCGACGTCACCGACGCCGGTGCTCTCACCAAAGCCTTCCATGGAGCGGACTCAGCCTATGTCATGATTCCGCCGAACCCCACCAGCACCGATCCGCTCGGCTATGCAAATCGAGTCAGCGATGGGATTGCCGCCGCCGTGCAGAAGTCGGGAACCAAGAATGTGGTCGCACTCAGCAGCGTTGGTGCCGAACAGGCTAGCGGCGTCGGCCCTGTGGTCGGCTTGCATCATCTTGAACAAAAACTCAACCAGATCAACAGCGTGAATGTGCTTTTCCTTCGGGCAGGCTACTTCATGGAAAACACGCTGCCGCAAGTGGGAGCGATTCATAAGATGGGATACATGGTCGGACCTCTTCGGCCGGACCTGAAGGTCCCGATGGTTGCCACGCGTGATATCGGCGCGGCAGCCACTGACGCTTTGTTGCATCCATCGAATGGTGGCAAACAAACTCGCGAATTGTTGGGGCAGCGAGAACTCTCGTACACCGAGGTGGCAGCAATCATTGGCAAGGGGATCGGCAAGACGGATCTCAAATACGTTCACTTGGCGGACGACCAGGTTCGGGCTGCCCTGGTGCAAATGGGAATGTCCGATCAATTTGCCCGGCTACTCCTGGAGATGACTGCGTCACTCAATGCCGGCAAGATGCGGGCGCTTGAACCACGCACATCCAAGAACTCGACACCGACGACTTTCGAAGCGTTTGTAGCAGAGTCGTTCGTTCCTGCGTTTCAACAGCAAGCCGCAGCCTGAGTCTGTTGCCTGCGAATAAAAATCCCACCCGCCGAACGGATGTTCCGTTTTGTGAACGGCGGGTGGGGATCACTACGTTTCGATCCAGTTCGACGTTAGCTGCCTTCAGTCCGCCTCGACTGAAGTTCGAGCGCTTCCATGCGCAGCCTCGCGTTCTCGAAATCCAGAATCGTATCCAGTTTCGTGTGCAAGACTTCGGCATGCGCCTGCAGATCGTTCACCGTATCGCCGTACTCGGTGAATTGAACGTTGTGGCGATTGTCTTTGATCAGTTCGATCGCTCGCGTGGTGTGCTCCGAGATCGCAACCAGGTGATCCCTCGAGTGTTCGATGGCCATTTGTTGGTTGTCAGTCGCCATGGGCTTCATCGCCTCCAATTCAGCCAGACTCTTGCCCATCTGGTTAACGTGATCAGCGATGGTTCCAAGCCGACTGGATTGCGACTGCCAAGTGAGGCGCTGCCGCACGTGCGACTGCAGAGCATCCGCTTCTTGGCTTAACCTGGATGCCTTGCTCTTGAAGTCCGCGAGCTGATCGGCGACCTGCCGCTGCGCATCGGTGGCATGCCTTGGACTCTGCGCGAATACGGATACAGCCATAATGACAACAAGCAAAACTGCGGCGGCGGATCGTCCCGCCTTGTGCTTCGTAGTGTTCAACATTTTTCTTCTCCTATTTTGATGGCTGCGACAAGGTGAGCTGCCGCCTTTGCCCAGCTCATGCCTGTGGGTTCGTAATGCAAGCGGCGATTTCCCCCGGAGATTTTTTCTCGCAAGGAATGAACAGACGGAGTTACGTAGAAGAAGCTCGCTAACAACGAAGCAAGCAAAGGGAGAGGAGCGTAGATCGGCCGTCTTGCGGAGCAAACTTGGCGACGCGAACAGAGCTACCGTGCAATGAAACCGCGCGCGGAATAACCGCAACCGCGGCGGGAACTCGTACACGAGATGGCGCCGTGCTGTCGGTACTCACGGAAACCAGGGCTGCGGGCTCTGGAAGAGTAAGGGAAGACGGATCTTGAATATCGTCGTCCGCGGATACCGCGAGCGGAGCGACCAGCAGCAACGCTGCGATGGCTAGAAAGAAAATCGTTTTGAGCCAGGTATTCATGATCCGACCACATCCACGCTGAAAAAGGCTTGCTTGCCTTTGCATAGTTCAGATGCTCGAGATAGAAAAATGGAGGTGAAGGAATTTCGGATTGCGAATCGCTAAACAAAAATTTGTTTAGCCCAGAACGTTTTCTGTGTAGATCAAGTATGCGGCCAGGCCCAGTCCCACCGCGACGGTCAAAGCCGTAACCAAATCCAACAGGAAGCCGGCCGGTTCGAATGTGCCAGCGTCGAGCTGCGTCTTGGTCTTTCGGTATCGCGCGAGGCCCGCGATCACCAGCGCCACTCCGGCGACGATCGTGCCTGATCCGATCCAAACGGAGAGTCCCGCGGTGCGCACGCCGTGTCCTTGCAGCGCGGTTAACTGGCGGATCGCGATGGAGAATCGCCCGATGGCGAATCCGAAGACGACGATTGCGGCGCCGGTGCGCACCCATGCGAGGAACGTGCGCTCGTTCGCGAGATGATCGCGCGCCCGATTCGGATTGAGATTCGCGTCGCTCAAGCCTGCTCCGATGCAGCCAGCATTATTCCACAGCCTTCGCGATGACGGCGCCGGCTCCGGCAAGATTCTTGATCAGGTCGGCGGGCACGCCATGCCGCTGCTGCAGATATTCGGGACTGTTGTAGGTGACTGAGACCGCGCCGTCTGCGGCCTCGGCGACGAGAGCCTTCAGCGGTAGATCGATCGCGAGACTCGGAGCGGCCACCATGAGCGGCGTGCCTCCCTTGGGACTGCCGAAGATGAGGACCTTCGTCGGGCGCATCTTGAGGCCGACTTTCTCGGCTTCGCCACTGTGATCGATGATTGCGAAAACGTGCAGGTTTTTTTCGGCGAAGGCCGACTGCAGCCGCTGGAGGGTTTCGTCGACGGAATAGCGGCTGGGCACTTGAACTAGTCCGGTTTGGTTTGCCATGATCGGCACCTCTTTATTACGGTCGAGATTGAGGTTTGATTTTATCGGGAAACAGCCGAACGGTCATTTCGAGTGCTAATATCCACATGGAATTTCTTGGACTCACCACAGAGGGCATAGGGTTACATAGGGAAAACGCTGCGACCATAGAGGACTCATTCATGGCAAATCGATATCGGAAAATTGCTTTCGTCTTTGCGCTTTTAGTTTGCGGCTTCGCTGCTCAATGCGTTACGGCTCAGACTGCCTACCAGCCGTCGCCTGAAAACCTTCAGGCGCGCCGTGAATTTCAGGACATGAAATTTGGCATGTTCATTCACTGGGGCGTGTACAGCGTGCTCGGTGACGGCGAATGGGTCTTCCACAATCGCAAGCTGAAAGTGGACGAATACAATCGCCTGCCTCTTTTTTTCGATCCTGAGAAATTCGACGCCAGGACCTGGGTGTCGCTGGCTAAAGCCGCGGGGATGAAGTACATCACGATTACCTCGCGACATCACGACGGCTTCGCGATGTTCGATTCGAAAGTGTCTGACTGGAATATCGTGCAGCGCACGCCTTATAAGAAAGATCCGCTGAAGATGCTGGCCGAGGAATGTCGTCGACAGGGGATCAAGCTCTTCTTCTATTATTCGCAACTGGACTGGCACAATCCGGATTACTATCCGCGGGGCGCAACCGACTGGAAGAATGGCCGCCCCGATCACGGCGACTGGAACGCTTACCTCGACAATTACATGGACGGCCAGCTCACCGAGTTGCTGACCAACTACGGCCCGATCGGCGGCATATGGTTCGACGGCATGTGGGACAAGCCCGACGCCGACTGGCATCTCGACAAGACTTACGCGCTGATTCACAAGCTGCAGCCGGCGGCGCTGATTATTCCGAATCATCACCAGACGCCGCGCCCGGGCGAAGATGTTCAGACTTTTGAGCGCGATCTACCGGGCCAGAATACTGCGGGCTTCAACACGAACTACGTGAGCAACCAGCTACCGCTCGAAAGCTGCGACACGCTGAATGACAACTGGGGATTCAATATCGGCGACAGCAATTACAAGAGTGCTGCCGATCTGGAAAGCCGTCTGGTGCGCGCCGCCGGAAACAATTCGAATTTGCTGATGAATATTGGACCGTATCCGAACGGCGAGATTGATCCGCAGTTCGTCACGCGCCTGCAGGCTGTCGGTGAGTGGCTCTCGAAGTATGGAGAATCGATCTACGGAACACGCGGCGGGCCCATCGCTCCCGGAGACTGGGGAGTGACCACGCAGAAGGACAACAAAATCTACGTTCACGTGCTGAACTGGTCGGCGCCGCTGCTGGCACTTTCGCCAGTCGCGGGAAAAATCGCATCGGCGCAAATGCTGGTGGGTGGATCGGCGACAGAGTTCACGCAGAATGCGAATGGAGTGATCCTGAAACTTCCAGCCGCAAACAAAGATGAAATTGATCGGGTGATTGTTCTTACGCTGGCGAAGGCTGGAGCTTAACGCGCGAGCGGAGTGGCCGAACGCTAACGATTATTCCGGGCAGTTTTCACTTGATCCTTTTCACTGAGGCGAATCACCGCCGCGGCAGCGCTGTAGCGAACCTTGGGATTTTTGTCGGAAAACTTCAGTTGAACTTTCGGCAACAATGACGGATCCCCACGTTGCGCGATGGCTTCGACGGCGGCAGCGCGGACGATCCAGTCTTTATCGTTCGTTGCCTTGACCAGGGCCTGTCCCGAGGCAGGATCAGGATCGTGCGCGAGAAACGTTGCAGCCACGGCTCGCGCTGGATTCGGATCTTTCTTATGCATGGTTCGCCAGGCATCCCATCCGATTCCGGCAAACGGCACGTAACCAATTCCTTCGGAAAAACCAATCATGGCGAGCTCTTTCGGATTCTTCAACGTGGCAAGTTGCTGCGCGATCAAGCCGTCGTTCGCCTTGCGACGACCGGTGAGCAGTTGGTAATAAACTTCGTACGCCGACTGATCGTCTTTGAGTGAGCGCAGCGAGTGAGCGGCAGCCATCACCACCGGGATCTTGGCGTCGGAAAGGGCGTGCTGAAGTTTCGGGATCGACTCTGTGGTGTGCATCTGGCCTAACGCCGTAGCAGCGGCTGAGCGTACGTCCGGGCTTGGATCGCTTAGAGCTGCCTCCGCCACTTCACGGAAGCGAGGTTCGTCGGGCAGCAAACCGAGGGCGCGAACTCCGTTGGTGCGCTCGGTGGTTTGTTTGGATAGGACAGCCGTCAACAGAATGTCCCAGGCGCGGTGCTGCGGCTTTTCGATATCGGTTGAAGCCTGCGCAGAGGAAAAGATCGCGGCCGCACATCCCAGGATCAAGCAGATCGCGATCTGAAAAAGTCTTCCCATAGACGTGGCCAACGTGGACGGTCGTCGTGAGCCGGAAATGCGCGGCGGCCAGAGCCGTGAAGCGCAAAGTGAGATGCGGTTCCGGAAGAAACCGTAGATCAACTCTTTTGATTCGGGATGATCTGGGAGTAGAAAGTTACCGGAATGTAACCCGGTCGCTCGGGATGCGGGGAAGAGCCTATCTCGATCAGCTTATTTCAATCCCCGCACTACGAACGCCTGGGATAGCGTTTGCACGTAGATGTATTCGTACGCGCTCCCGTCGAGGGAGAAATGAGGCGGCCCGGCGCTGCTTCCGGGTGCGGTCGCTTGCCCGAACTCGCGCCACGGTTCCATCTTGCCCGTGGTGATGTTCACGCGCGACAGCTTCGCGGTTCGTTCAGCCATCCGATTGACCGATACGTAAAGCGATGTCCCATCTGGGGACCAGCCAGCAACAGCGTATTTCGGATCCAGATCCGGTATCGGGTGAAATCCGCCGCCTTCAATCGGCCAGATACCGCGCTTGCCCTCCGGCCCAATCACGGCAGTACTGCGGCCGTCGGGCGACAGCGAGACGCCGCGGATTCCCTCCGGTGTAAGCGGTTTGGCATCCCCAGTGCTCAAATCAATGATGTAGTCGCGCGCGGCATGGCCGGATTCGATTCCGGCGGCGAGGAGTCGCTTGCCGTCCGGCAGAAAACGAACGGTGGCATAGCTGATGTTGTCGTGCGTCAACTGGCGCGCTTCGCCGGCTCCAGTCGGCACTAACTTGAGTGGGCCGCCTTTCGATGGCCGAGTTACTACCCATTTTGCGTCAGGCGAAAGCGCCATCGCATTGCCTTCGCCGATCTTCACTGGCGGCGATCCGTCCGTGTCGCGGAGAAAGACCGTGTAGTTCGGACCACCGCCCTCGCCCTCTTCTTCAAACAGGACTTTCTTGCCGTCCTCGCTGAAGTCGCGGGCAAGCGACCAACCGAACCACCCCAATTCTTTTTCTTCTTTCGCGCCCGGCGCCAATCCACGAATGCCGATTCGCTGCTGGTGCGTGATCATCAGCGCCGTGCCGTTACGCATATCCTCCAGCCACATGCCTCCGGGAACGTTGGTGATGCGGCGTTCCTTGCCAGACAAAGTCACGCCGTGCAGGTTGGTGGCGCTGCCGCTGCGAGTCGACGTAAACCAGACTTCGTCGCCGGAGGGAGACCATTGGACTCCTTCAAGAGAGACGAAGCCTGAGGAAAGTTTCTTTTCGTGTCCGGCCATGTCGACAACTGCAACGGATCCTTCATCGTCGCCGTCGGGATTCTCGTGATCGGCAAATGCGATCCACTTGCCGTCGGGAGAAATCGCCGGATCACTGATCCAGTTGATGCCGTCGAGAAGAACGTGGCCGACCGGATATTCCAGCCGCCAATGGGAGGTCTCGCGCGCGAAGCGAACAATGACCATGTTTTCGCCGTCCGGCGCCCATTTTGCGTCCTGCACATTATCGAGCAGTTCCCGCGGAGTACCGCCATTGAGAGGAACGCGGGCAAGCGTCCCGAGTCGGGCGAAGCCGCCGGAGAAGGCTGTGTTGAGACGGATTGCGAGTTCTCCGCTTTTCGAGACGGAAAGCAGGTCGACGTTTTTCAGTCCCAAGTCGCGCGCGCCATTGTCGTCGGTGCGCGCCAGGTAGAGTTGGTCGTCACCGCCGTCCCATGCCGCGTTATAGACGATGCTGCCGTCAGGAGTGAAGCGGGCATTGCCGATCGAGCCGGTGCGAAATGTGATTTGCTGATATTCCGGCGGAAGGGACGCGCCTTGTCCACGGCCCAGCCACCAACCCAAGCCGAGCAATCCGGCAGCGAGAACCACGGCAGCGGCGACCAGCCCGAATCGAAAACGCGACGCAGCGGCGTCGGCCTGTGCCACGACAGCCTGCGCGCCCGACTTTCCACCTCCCGAGAGCTCGGTCAAAGCTTCCAAATCAAATGCCAGATCGCCCGCCGACTGGAAGCGTTGTGCCGGCTGCTTTTCCAGGCAGTGCCGGACAATCCGGTCGAGACCCGGTGGCACATTGCGCGCAGTCTCCGAAAGCTCCGGCACTTCTTCTTTCAGGATGGCGCTCATGGTATCGGCGGCGCTCTCGCCATGGAAGGCGCGCTTTCCGGAAATCATTTCGTAGAGAATTGCGCCGAAGCTGAAAATATCGGAGCGATGATCGGCTGGCTTTCCGCGAACCTGCTCGGGAGACATATATCCGGCAGTTCCCATCACCAGCCCGGTTTCGGTCGCGACTTGGATGGTCGGAGCATCGCCGCTAGGGTTCGGTTCGGGACGAATCAATTTCGCCAGGCCGAAATCCAGAATCTTTACGCGGCCGTCATTCGTGAGGAAAAGATTTTCCGGCTTCAGGTCGCGGTGGACGATGCCCTTCTCGTGCGCTGCTGCTAAGCCTCGCGCTACCTGGATCGCGTAGTCCACCAATCGTCGAACGGGCAGCGCGCCGTTCCTCAGCCGCTCGCGCAGAGTTTCTCCTTCGAGCAGCTCAGATACGACGTAGGGAGCGCGAGCTTCCTCGCCAATATCGAAGATAGAAAGTATGTTGGGATGATTAAGCGCGGCGGCTGCCCGGGCTTCCTGCGAAAAACGCTGCAAGCGCTCCCGATCAGCCGAGAAGGATTTGGGGAGCACCTTGATTGCGACAG
>Ga0209624_10003709_pt1 | contig 10714 bp, 6 predicted proteins | sample JacPinW_OM2H0_O1_FD_188565 | JGI IMG/M metagenome (GOLD analysis project Ga0209624, IMG submission 188565) | Forest soil microbial communities from Algoma, Ontario, Canada - Jack Pine, Ontario site 1_JW_OM2H0_O1 (SPAdes) (version 2) | ecosystem: Environmental > Terrestrial > Soil > Boreal... | reverse complement strand
GGGACAGCGGCCGGCGATAGATCGTCCACCCCGAGGTCCCAGAAGACCGTGGGAGAGCCGGATCGTCGCCGGTCTCATGAGATCAGCCCGAACAGCCGTCGGAGCCGTCGCGGCGTTTTGCGCCGTGCGAGCTCGCATTCGCAAGGACGGGACATCGTCATGGACGTCGCCTTCAAATCGTTCGTCGGCATCGATATCGCCAAGCGGACCCTCGATGTGCACGTGCTGCCTGAGCGGAGGTCGCTCAAGCAGCCAAACGATGCGAAAGGTCGAGGGCAACTCCGAGAGAAACTTCCTTCTCCCGGAGAGTGCTTGATCGTCGTCGAAGCCACTGGTGGTTACGAGCGCGCGCTCGTCGCCGAACTGCTCGACGCGGGCCATCAGGTTGCGGTCGTCAACCCTCGACAGGTCCGCGACTTTGCCAAAGCGTGTGGAATCCTCGCCAAGACCGATCGGATCGACGCGGCCGTGCTGGCCCGCTTCGGCCAGGCCGTGGAGCCGCGCACCCAGGCCAAAATCCCGGAAAAACAGCTCGAACTGCAAGACCTCGTGGTCCGGCGCCGGCAGCTGGTCGAGCTGCGAACCGCAGAAATGAACCGCACAGAAAACGTTGCCAGCCAGTTCGTGAAAAAGAGTCTCCAAGAGAGCGTCGACGCGCTCAACAAGCAGATCCGACGGTTCGAGAAGCGAATCGCCGCACTGGTCCAATCGGACGATGAGTGGAAGCAGAAGCTCGAGATTGTTCAAAGCGCGCCGGGAGTTGGCCCGGCCACGAGCGCAACCCTGATTGCCGAGGTCCCCGAGCTGGGGCAGCTCAGTCGACGAAAAATCTCTGCCTTGGTTGGCCTGGCTCCCTTCAATCGTGACAGCGGCGAGTTCCGGGGACGACGCGCGATCCGCGGCGGACGAACTGCGGTGCGCTGCACCCTGTACATGGCGACCCTCAACGCACGGCGCTTCAATCCGGTCATCAAAGCCTTCGCGGACCGCCTGGCATCCCTCGGCAAAAAGCCCAAAGTCATCATCACCGCCTGTATGCGCAAGCTGCTGGTGATCCTCAACACGATGGTCAAAAACCGATCGCACTGGAACCCTGCAATCTCAGCCACTTAACCCTTGAAAAGAATCACAGCCGCTCTCCCACCCGAAGCGGCCGGGCGAGGGGGGAAGAATGGGACGGGACGCTTTCGATCGAGTCCAAGGTCGAGAATTCAGAGGCTCGCAATCCTGACTTTGGACCGCGGGACCTTGGACCAACACCGGGACGGGACACATTGTTTCACCGAGAAAATCCCGGCGAATTTGGCGATTGCACCGGCCCGTCAGCAGATCGTCGGGGAGAGCCGCGGGACGGGATTGATTTGGGACGAGACACTTAAAGTGGGGTGGGGCCGCGATCAGGACGGGATCGGTGGGGACTGGACACGAGACCCGACGGGATGTTGGACCGGATTCGACTCGGCGGGCACTGCCGCGCGAAGCCGCCGCATAGAGCATAACGGGCAGCGAGAGGCTTGGCACGGCCCCGCTCAAAACAGCACGCAAAGCAGGACCCGAGCGCAGACTTCGACAGCCTTCGCGTCGGCCACGGAACTCGGCTCCGTGGTGGCAGCGGCCGGAGTGATCCGAGTTTCGTCCCGGTAACCGGTCAAGTCGACCTTCAGCTCGCGTTGCGGAGGATGAGGATCGATTTGCGTGTAGAGGTAGGTGACCTCACCTGCTGGTCGGCCAATCGACCATCGTTTGGGCAGCAGATTTTGGCGATCGATGACGACTGTCTGCTGAGCCGTGAGGCGCTCGTCGTCGCCAAGCCGCCAGGCGGGATTTTTCTTTAATGGAACCAGCTTGATGAAGAAGTCTTTGGAGGTCGATTGCGCGACTTCGATGCGAAACCGCGATTTCAATCGAGTCCAATCCACTGTCGGGTCGAACCAGGGTGGCATGACTTGGTAAGGATCGGGTAATAACGATCCAATCCAGGATTCGTGAGGTGGAACTGGCACGCTTTCGTAGGTGTGTCGTTCCTCATTGAGAACTGTGCACACGCTTGTGGTCATCAACCAGGTTTCCGTTCGCGTGGTCTGAAGCCGGCAAAGCTCGCCGTGCTGCGTCCGATGCGAGGCCTGAAACTTGGCACAGTCGACCGGCCGGCACTCGAGGAGGAATCCGGCGGACTGATCGCGGTAGACCCGCACCCGCGATCGCGTGTCGGTTCCGAACGCGTCGTCCAATACCCGCCGTTGACACTCGACTTCAAAGCGGCGCAGAGGACCAATTGCGGTTCGCGCTTTCTGCAGTAGCTCCATCGCTGCCTGCGCCGATTCCGGCTTCCACTCCTCCGCGGCAAGCAAGAGCGACGGCGAAAGGACGGCGAACGCCGACAAGAGCGCGACTTTGAGCATCGTGTGTTTCTCAGAACCCGGATACCAGAGCCACAGAGGCCCCATTTCCGGAGAGAACATCCTAAATTCTGCGCATCCTGGATAGACCAAACCGGTTCGCGCCGCCGCCGTCGTGTCTTCGCTTCGAAACCACAGAAGGCAGTAGACAAATCGCGCACGGCTGCGGGTCTTGATCGTTACCAGTGTCGTGACGTCGCCGACGAACCGACACGGCGAGAGTTCCGATGAAGATGCGCCGACCGATCGCCCCGATCGTTGCCTTTGCAGGTCTGGCGGTCGCCTTTCCAAGGGAAACGGCACGCTTCTCTCCCAAGCGGAGCGACGAAGAAGCCATCGGGCTTAGGCCCGACGCTCGCCGGGCTACTTCGCCCAGGCGCATCCAACGGACATACACTTTCCGCTTGTCGCCACTCAGCCTCGACACCGGTGCGCGCAACGCTTGCCGCGGCAAGCAGCATCTTGTGCTCTCGGGCACCATCCGCACCGGGTGCAGGGGCGTGCCCCTGCCTAGGCGGCTGCGGAGTGGGGGCCGGATTGGTGGTGGCGGGCGGTTAGGAGGTGGATGGCCGCTGTCAGGCCGTGGAGGGCCTTGTCGATTTGCTGCGTTTCGTGCAGGACGCGGAGATTGTCCGAGAGCGATTCTTGCAGCTCGATGAGCCGGCCTTCGCCGCGGGTGATTTCGTCGAGCGTCTTGAGGAAGGCGGCGAAATCGTCGCGAGCGCCGACGGCCCGTTCGAGCAAGGCCTGGAGCTGTGCGAACTGGTTGTCGTGCCGCGCGTCGACGAGCGCGATCGATCCGCGGAGCTGTTCGTGAAGCGTGATGTCGTGGGCTTCGTGGCGTTGTTCGAGAGTTTCGAGCACCTGTTGCCAGTGGCCCAGTTCCTGCTGCTGGCGGTCGTCGAAGCGCTGGAAGACCGAATCGAGGGCGGCCATCCAGACCTCGATCTGCCGCTGCAAGGTCGCGTTGATCGTCGCGAGAGCTTCGTCGTTGGCGGCCTGCACGGCCGATAGGAAGGGCGTGATGCTCGGATCTTTGAACTCAAAGCGGCGTAGTAGTTCGCGATCGACGAGCCGATCGATCGCCTGCAGCATGCTGCGTTCAATCCGCTGGCAGACGAAGAGCGAGAACATCATGGTCATGGCGGCGATGAGAGCGACCGACGTGGTGTTGAAGGCGGTCCCCATCTCGCCGACGACCGTGGGCAGCTTTTCGGACATCTCACTGAACGAGATGCCGGAGAGCGCGGTGCCGAAATGGATGACGGTGCCCAGGAAGCCGAGCACGGGCGTGATGCCGATCACGAACCGGATCAACACGTAGGCGGCGTGTGAGCTGTCCTCGTCCTGCTCGGAGAGGTAGCGGAGGTGCTCGCGATAGTCGCGGGCGGAGCAGCGGTCGGTGACGTATTCGAGCGCGTTCACGAGTCGCCGGCCGACGCGCGAATTGACCAGCCACTGCGGTCGCGAGCGGACGTCATCCAAGAGCACCTGGGCCTGGCTCATCGGTTCGCGTCCCTGACGCGAAGGCAGCCACGTTTGCCGCAGGGCGACGATCTCGCGCGGAAAGGAGAGGAGCTTCAACAGGATGTCGATGATGCCCCAGATGAAGATGGCGACGATCACATACTCGACCGCGTGCTCCGTCGTGTAGTGATGCAGCAGCGTGCCACGCATCGACGGCAAGGAGACCGTGTAATAGAACGCGGCCGTGACGATTGCCGCCAGGATGAAGGACGGATCGCTGTGCGGCTTAATCGACTTGCGTTGCTTGGACATCGAAGCCTCGAGGTAAACGAGATCGCGGCAAATTGGGGCATTCGCGCCGGCGGGATTAGACCCCCGTCCGCGGCAGACTGTCAATCCGAGTTGCTGTGGCTCCTCGCCTCGGGAACCACGAAGGCGCTAGTTCCAAAGAGAAGAAAGGTTACTGATCACCACAAAGACACAAAGTCACGAAGGAAGAGGTGGCATTTTTGGGTTGTGTCGCGTCGTCCTGAACACGGTTTCGTTTTGTGCCTTCGTATCTTTTGTGGTGCAACACGCATTCACGGGAATGTCTGTTTGGGGATCATTGACCCGACGAGCGCGAGCCCTGCGGGGAGCCGGCGATCGGCACGCCGAACGGGATGGGTCGCGCAGCGACGGTGAAGTTTTCGTGATGCGCGAACTCCTGCAGTTGACGGTAAAGCGCGTAGCTATCGGGGTAGACCCAGAAGGTGATCGTCGTGTCGGCGTCGGCATCGCGGAGCCGGCGGACAAAGTCGCCGTTGTTCCGCACGGCTTCTTCGCCGCTCTCGGTTTCCAGGTCGGGCTCGGCCACGAGCCTCCACGAACTGAGATTGATGGAGGCGGACGTTCCCGCTCGCAATTCTTCCATTGCGGACAGCCGCCGTGCCTCGATTACGTACTCCATGTGGAAGCCGGCAACCGGGCCGATCTCGCCCCGCTTGACACCGTCACGCATCAGCCGCTCCCGATTGCGGAGAATCATCGGCCGCAGTCGTTGGATCAGCTCTTCCAGCGGCAGAAAGGCAACGCGGTTGTTGAGCAGGCGGAAATGCAGTTCTTTGCCGTTGATCTCCCGCCCCAGCGGCGTGAGCTTGTGCTTGAGCGTGGCGACTTTCGGCTTGACGGCCTCGGCCCGTTGCACGTCCACTTCCAGCTGGAGCAGGCCCGTTTTCTTGGCGGCCAACTGGCTCTCGGTGTTAGCCAGTTTTGACTTGTCGGTTCCCAATTCGGCCGCCTCGGTGTCGATCGCCTGCCGCAAGTCGGCGATGGCTTGGTTGTCGGCCTGTTCGTCGCGACCGGCCTGCTCGACCTCTCCGGCCGCCGTCTCGCTCGCGGACTTGAGCGAGGCGATCTCCGCCTTGAGCGCGTCGGCCTGCTGGATCAGTGCGGGGGAAGGGGGAATGACCAGCGGTTCGAGGTGCGTCGGTTCTTTGGGCAGTTCGGCCGGCGTGGGAGCGGCCGCGGCTTCGACCTTGGGCGTCGGCGTCTGCACGTGCGTTCGCAGATATTCGGCCAAGCGCTCGGCCGTGACGGGGGCCGTGCCCGCCTTGATCCCCGCCACCACGATCAGAATGATCAGGATGCCGACGATGTTGGCGACGATGTCGAGAAACGAATCGGAGCCAAACTCGATCTCATCGGAGTGACGTCGGCGCGACATGGCTACTGCACCCACGAATGGAAAGTTTGCCGCGGCGATTCCAACTCGAGTCGATACTCGACCGACGAAACCATTCCGTGTCTTTGCATGACTGGTCGCAGGCGTTCGTAAGTCAGGTTCCCGCCGGGGCTCACCACGAACTTGACGTTGGGAACCCAGTACAAGTGATCGGGCGGTCGGCCCCAGGTCCGCGCCTCGCGATCGAGCGCGGGGACGACGAGCGCGGCCAATCGCGGCGCGGATTCCGCGCGGCTTATGGGAATCGGCGGTTGGCTGCCGACCACGATCGAATGCGCGCCGATCCAAACGCTCACGTCGTGGTTGAAGCCCACGTGCGCTTGCGGCGTCGAGTAGCCCCAGTGACGTGTGGCAAAGCTGTTGTCGGGCGTGTCGTCGCCCCCGTGTCCCAGGCTGGGCACGCCGCCCGCTCCGGCCGATGCGTCGACCGAGCCGGAGGCCGATTGTCCCGCGTCGCCGCCATCGCTGCCCATGCTGCCGCCACCGGGACTGCCGCCGCCCGGCGCGCCGCCGCTCGGACTGCCGGCAGACGGGCCGGACGAAGAGGCCGAGTCGCCCTGCGGGCTGGCGGTTCCCGGGTCGGAGGAACTTTGTGGTGTGCCGGGTTGTCCCAAACCGGTTGACGTGGAAGCGGGCTGACCTGAGCCCGGGTCGAGAGAGTCGGGCTGACCGGTGCCGAGGCCGCTGCCGCCGCTCATTCCGCTGGCGCTGCTCAGGCCGCCGCTCGGCGCGGCTAACGGCGAACCGCCGGCGCCGGCCTGCAGAATGGGCGTCGTTGGCCCGGATCCGAATTCAGCAGACGACGATCCGCCAGGCGCTGCGCCGGATTGCTGCGAACCAGCCGCGCCGGAGAGCGCGAGGTCGCCGCCGCTTGACGAATTGCCGAGTTCCCCCGGCATGCCGCCATCCATGCCTGGACCCTTGCCGGCCCCTGGCGTCGGCAGCAACTCGAATGGCTCATCAGAGCGTGCTCCGCCCGGCTGCCCGTTCGTGCCAGTGCCACTGTTGCCATTCGGACTGTTTGCATTCGGACTGCCCGCCAGCAGATCGCCGCTTGGCGAAAGTCCCGCTTCTCCGGGCGCGCCGGGCGGCTTGCCGTTGGCGTTCGCGTTTGGATCGGAACCGTCGGGCCCATTCGCCAAATTGCTCGTGCCGTTCATCGCGCCTGCGGTCAGCGAACCGTCCGGAGATCCGGCGGTCAGACCGCTGCCATTCGCAGTCGTTCCATTCGGACCGCCACCGCTCACGCCGCCCGCGCCATTGGGACCGAGCCCACCGGACCCCATTCCACCAGCGCCTCCCGGCGCCGCGCCGTTTCCTGTTCCACCAGGGCCGCCCGCGACCAGATTGCCGCCAGCTCCGCCGCCTTCCTGTCCGTTGGGACCGACTCCACCTGAGCCAAGTCCGCTTGGGCCGGCGCCGCCACCCGCGGGCAGACCACCCGGAGCGGCCGCGCCCGTTCCGCCACCCGGACCGGTGCCGCCCGTGGCGCCGCCGCCGACCAACGAATCGGGCAAGCCGCTGCCGCCACCAAGACCGCCGCCGCCATTGCCGCCGTTTCCATTTGCCGGGCCGCCGTTCGCCTGGGCCACACCGCCGAGGGCAGTCGTGCCGGCCGCTCCCGTGCCACCCGGTCCGGCACCGCTTGGTCCAGCACCCGCCGCTCGGTCACTGCCCGATCCAGACTTGCTCGAGCCGTTGCCGTCGAGGTCGCCGCTGGCCGCTCCGCCTGGGCCCGCGCCGTTGCCATCCGCGCCCTTGCTACCAGGGCCGTTGCCGCCCGCTACGCCTTGGGCCGTGTTGCCCGACGCGACGAGCGCGTCACTGCTTGCCCCGGCCACGCCCTTGCCGGCGACTTTCACGCCGCCTGACGTCAGGTCGAAGGGATCGGCGAAGGTCCAGGTTGCACCCGTGCCATTGCCGCCTGCGCCGCCGCCGGTTCCGCTAGGCCCGACGCCGCTGCCGTCCTTCGAGCCGCCCGGTGTGCCGTTCCCGTTGGCGCCGGGGATATCTCCGCCCGCGCCTCCGGGTCCGCGGCGAAACGGGTCGCGCCTCGACCCACCGGTCGTGGCGAAGACCTGGTTGAAGACGGCGTCGCGTTTGGCGATGGCGCGATCGATGGCCTCGCGACAGGCGAGCGTGGCCTGCGGATCGGCTGGAGGGGCCGCCAGCTTCTGATCCTCGGCCAACAACTCGTAGCCGAACGGCGCCTTCATTCGCTCGAGCAGGTTGCGGGCCCGATAGTAAGAAAGCGTGCCGCTCGGTCGCACCACCATCAGCACGTAGGGCTTCGGCTCATTGGCGGACGAGTGCGTGGACCAGTAGTCGAGCAGCGCCTCGGCCCCGGAGAGGAGCGGGTTGGCCACGCTTGTGAAGCCAGTGATGTCGGCCGACGTCAGCGTGATATTTTCTTGAACGAACTTGATACGGTCGTCGGCACACTCGACGAGGATGGGCCGACGGGTCGTGCCGGAGACGCCGTCGTAGGCGACGAACGCGTACTCGGTCGACTCGTGCGCGATGTGATCGCGGATTTTCCGCAGCCGCGAGCCGCGCCGCGCCAGCTCGGTTTCCACCTTCACACCTTCGGCCGAGAGGTCTTCGACCGACGCCAGCAGACGAGTCTTTGCGGCCCGCAAGTCGGCCAGCTCATGCTCGAGCTGTTCGCGGGTCTCGTGCACCTTCTGCGAGCGGTCGCGGGCCGTCGCCAGCTCGTGCTTGGCATCGGCCGCGGTGCGACGCTTGTCGTCCGCCTGGCTGGTGAGCTCGGTCACGTGCGTGGCGAACTTGGCGTTGAGGTCGATCGTTTCGCGCTTCGGCACGACCGCAGGCGCTGGCGCGGGAGCCAGTGTGGGCGTCGGTTTCGTCTCGATCTTGACGACGTCGCGGGCCACCTCGGTCGCCGCCTTGGCAATTTTTTCCTGTCGGATCTTGGGTGAGACGATCATCAGCACGAGGATCAGCGATCCCATCGTCGACATCAAAACGTCGAGAAAGGCAAATAGCCCCACCGACGTTTCGTGGACAGCCTGGGAGCGCCGCATGAAACCCCGTTCAGCGATCGACTGATGGAGACAAGAACGCCGAGCCGGCGGGCGGAGGCCGCGCGCGAGGGACGTCCGTCACCAGTCAGACGCTGGGAAAATCAGACACCGAAAATCGACGCACGAAGATCGCGACCAACCGCAGCCGCAGCGGCGAACGCCCAGTTGAGGCGAAGACTCTACGAAACGGCAGCAAACCCGGCTACGGCAACATCTTCCGACTGCGGCGGTCCGGCAGAAGATTAAGAAACGCACAGTCGCTTCGATGGGGCCGTATTGGTTATTCGGCCCGATTTCCGAGCGCGTTCAATGAATCGCCCGATCGACCCCTCCGCCGTCGCTTTACCCGCCGTCAGCGGGCCTAGTTGCGTACCCTGTCTTGCCGGCACTCATTGGGCTGCGCCGGATGCGTGTGCTGCCTTGAATCATTGAGTTGTGCCGCATTGTTGAAGCGCCCGATCTGGCTGAGTTGCGCGAGCTTCCCAGCTTGCCAAGCGCCGCGGCAATCGTGATCAAGTCGCGGCGCGGAGTTCGGTCACTGCGTGGGGACCGGGTGTGGCTGACGGCTTACCCGCGACTCCGAGGTTGAAGTGATAGTCGGATTTGCCCGGCTCGCTCACCGTGATCTGGAATTCGGGATCCGCCACGTTCTTGTCGGGATCGTTGTAAAGATTGTTGAGCAGATCGGGACCGTCAAAATTGCCCAGGCGGCCTCCCATGTTGAGGCGGGCAAAGAGCACCACGTACGTGCCTGGGGGCACGCCGTCGCCGCGATCGTAGCTGGTGAAGGCAAAACGCCCCTCCGAATCGCAGATGGCTCGCAGCACGCCGGCTTCCGGCTTCTTCGGATCCCACAGCATCACCAGAGTGAACGGCTCGGGGACTATTCCGTCGATGGTGACGACACCTGCCACGGGCGCGACCGTCGCCTTGCTGGTTCCCGCGTCTCGAAACGCCTGCTCCAAGCGATCGGCATTGTTGCCGCGACAGCCGGCTAACATCGCGCCGCAAACACATAACATGACCGCTTGCAGAGTCGGGCCCAGCGCGCGACGTAGATTGCGATTAACCATGGGAAAACCTCACTGGCGGCGCAGGGAGGCCGCTGCACGCCGTCACTTGGGCCGCGTTCGCCTGCGTGAGATCCCGCTTCTCGCGGCAGGCCTCTGGGACGGGCATCTAGAACCCGTCGGTGACCGGTTGGTGGCCGTTGCGGCTGACCAATCGGCAGAAGATGGTGACGCTCATGTTTTCGCTGACCATGTGGGCCGAGCCGTCAGCCATCAATAGTCCGCAGCTCCCCGGGTGAAAGCTGTAGAGGCCGCCGCTCACTTCGTTGGAGCAGTTCATGATGCACACCGGCGTGAAGACGGGCGCCTTTTCGACGGGCGCGTTGTTGACACCCGTGAAGTCGGTGCCCGAGAGCTCGTTCACCGCGTTCTCGACGCACGCCCAGCAGCCTCCCCCATTGTTGCCGACAACCCCGGGGAAGCCCGCGAATTCAGCGAAGAAAGTGTTCTCGATGGTGAGCGGCACTTTCACGCCGCGGTGCCACAGGTCGGGCAGGCCGGCCAGTTCGCCGGCGAGGATCGTGGTCGAGGTGCCGTCGAGAACCGACTCGACCGTGACGCCCAGCGCGTGCTGCTCGAGGATCCCCAGATTGCTGCGTTCGGCCGAGTCGGGATTGATGAACTTGTAATACGACTGCAGCGAGCCCGTGTATTCGTTGATCGCCGTGTAGTCGTTGGCGCCCGCCCAATAGGGGCTGATGAACGTGTTGGTGCCGCGCGAAGCCTTCAAGAGAAGCGAAAGGCAATTATCGGTCGTTCTTTGCAGGAAGGGGTTCTGCGAGCGCGGGGCTGAGGGGCAGGTGTAGCTGGGGATCACCGTGCCGGCGGGCGCGGTGCCCGGAGACCCTCCGCCGCACGCGCAGCAATGGTCGGAGTTCGGGAAGCACCAAACCTGGTGCAGCGTGCCCGCTTTGTTGCTCTCGCAAATCGTGACGGGCGAATAAATCGGCTGGTTCATGCAGATCCGATGGTGGACGTTGTTCCCTTCCAAATACTGGAGCAGAAACTCGG
>Ga0209624_10003708_pt1 | contig 10717 bp, 7 predicted proteins | sample JacPinW_OM2H0_O1_FD_188565 | JGI IMG/M metagenome (GOLD analysis project Ga0209624, IMG submission 188565) | Forest soil microbial communities from Algoma, Ontario, Canada - Jack Pine, Ontario site 1_JW_OM2H0_O1 (SPAdes) (version 2) | ecosystem: Environmental > Terrestrial > Soil > Boreal... | reverse complement strand
CCGCCGGCGCTCGGTCTACGCGCAGATCCTCGAGGCCGAGCGCCGGCGGTTACATCGCCGGATATTTTCCGATATCGAAGGCCGGCCGCAGACGAGTGCAGCGCTCGCGGCGCTCGCATTTCATGCCTACCGGTCGGGCGATGTCGCTGCCGCGCTGCATTACAACGAGCTTGCCGGTGATCAGGCAGCTGGGAGTCACGCTGTCGAGCTGGCGATCGAGCTCTTCGAGCAAGCGCTTTCGGTACTCGAGGAAGCCGGTGCGGATGCGGCACGCGTTTCGGACAAGCTTGCGCAGGCGTATCTGACCGCGGGTATCCCCGATCGAGCGATCGTCGCCGCGCGCCGTGCGCTCGCGTGCCATGAGGCGCAGGGCGACTCCGCCGCGGTCGCCGACAGCCTCCTGCTCCTGGCGGAGGCGTTCGGCCAGATCAGCAGCGTTGAGCAACGGCTCGAAACGCTGGCCCGCATCGTGCGCGTCCTGGACGAGGCGGTCGCGGCGCCGCTGCGCGCGAAACGTTGTCAGTGCCTTGCCGAGATCGCTCTCGCCGGCGGGGATACGGCTGCCGCGATCGCGGCCTGCGACGAGGGACTGGCCGGCGGCGATCCTGGTCGCGGGACGGCGACCGCGCTTGCGAACCTCCGCGCACAGGCGTTTCTCCTCGAGCGCCGCTACGACGAAGCGATCGAAGCGCAAAACGAGGCAGTTCGCATCGCGTCATCCGACGACGGGGCAGAATACGCTTCATCGGCGCGGCTCGAGCTCGGGATCGTGCTCTCTTTGACCGGGAAGCTGGCAGGGGCCGGCGAGGCGTTCGCTGACGCGGCCCGCGAAGCTGCGGTACGCGGTGCGATGTCCGAGCGGGCGCTCAGCATCGCATACCAGGCGGAGATGACGTTGATGAGGGGCGAGATCGATGCGGTCTATCCGCTCATCCGCGAGCTGCTGAGCGAGGCGCGACGCTTCGACCAGCCGATGATCGACGTGATCGGAGGCCGCGTCGGTCTGTACCTCGGTCTCTCGACCGGCGACTCGCAGCTTCTCCGTGACGTCGTCGACGTGTTCGACCTAGAGGAGCGTTTTCGCAGCAGCACCCCTGAGCGCTATTTCCCGCTCTCGGGTGCCTTCGCGCAATACTTAGCCGCCGAGGGACGTATCGAAGAAGCGCGCGAGGTCCTGCGCCGCTTCGCCCGCCGGTTGCCGGTCAAGCGGCTGCGGAATGCCGGGTCAGCCTTCATGATGCTCGCCGTCGCCGCTCTCGGTGACGAGGCGGACATCGCCGGCGCGCGCGAGCCGATTGCGAACTGGTTCGCGCCGTACGGCGGCGGGTTCGCCCACCTCTTCGATGCGATCGTCGCGGCCCGCTTCAACGATGCGAGCACATTGACCGACTCTGCCACCGCTGCCGCGCGCGAGCTGCGTCAGTACGAGTTCCGGCCCTTGGAAGGTTTGGCACTCGAGCTCGCGGGTCGGTATGACGAGGCCCTCGCGATGTTCGAAACGATCGGAGCCCGAGCCGACGCGCGCCGCGTTCGCGAGGAGATGACCCCGAAGAATCGGCTGGGCCGCCCGGCCAACGCGCTCACGGCACGCGAGCGTGAGGTCGCATCACTGGTGGCCGAAGGCCTGACGAACCGCGCGATCTCGGAGCGGCTCTTCGTCTCCGAGAAGACCGTCGAAACGCACGTAGCGGCGATCTTTTCCAAGGTCGGCGTGCGCGAGCGGCGCCGGCTCGGTCCACGCCTCGAGCTGCTGGAGGCGGAGGCCCGGTAGCCGGCGGTTGGTCTGCTATCGGCTGAGAACGATGTGGGTAGCGTTTTCCGAAGCCTGATGTTCGGTGACTCGGAAGCCGAGCGCCGGTACGTCGATCCCGGCGAACATCGCTTCGCCTTGGCCGAGCACGACCGGGGACACGGCGAAATGCAGCTCGTCGATCAGGCCGGCGCGAAGATATTGACGCACCGTCTCGACGCCACCGCCGATCTTCACGTCGCGACCCTTGGCGGCAGCCTTCGCCTGTTCCAGTGCCGCCTCGATGCCGTCGGTCACGAAGATGAACGTGGTCCCGCCTTCCATCTCGATGGGGTCGCGCTGGTGGTGCGTGAGTACGAAGGTCGGCGCGTGATAGGGCGGATTGGCGCCCCACCAGCCCTTCCAGCTCTCGTCCGGCCAAACGCCGCGGATCGGCCCGAACATGTTGCGGCCGAGAATGAACGCGCCGAAGCCGTCCATCGCACGATGGGCGTAGGCCTCGTCAACACCGTCTGACCCGCCTCCCGCTCCGGTCATCGCCCGAAACGTGCGCGTGCCGAAGAACCATTGGAACAACTCCGGCCCACGTTTGCCAAGCGGGTTTTCAAGACTTTGGTCAGGCCCTGCTCCGAAACCGTCGAGCGAGATCGAAAAGCCTGCGACGCGAACTTTCGCCATACCGCAAATCCCTTTCGTGGTCCGCCGCGGATACGCTGCTCGACCGCGTCGAGCGCATCGGCAGGTCTGAAACGCGCGCGTCGGGCGGGCGTCGCGAACGACACCTGCGAGGCGGCGGTGACCGTCGTCGTCGAACCGAGCGTCGTGCAGTCGTTGACGACACGTTCGAGCACCGCGGGGACGTCCCATTGACAGTACACGACACGCGTGATACTGTGGCGCGACCCTCAGCCTGGTCACCCCGGAAGGCACCGCATGGCACGGTCGTGTTCGGCGCGCTTCATCCCGCCGAGTCCGGCGCGTAGCGCCGCCGCGGCCGCGGCGCTCGGCGCGGCGTGCCTTCTCTTCGCCCTGCGCGTTGCGGACGCGCAGAGCGCGCCGTGCGCGTCGCCCGCGGCGGTGACGCTCGCCGATCGACCGGGAACCGGCCGCACGACGTCCGCCGGCGGTGCGCCGTGCGTCGTGCTGCCCGGCGAGGTCGTGATCGAGAGCGGCTGGCGGCGTCAGATCACCGACGATCCCACCGGCGCCATTACGCTGGCCAGCGGACCGCTCGCGCTCGTTCGCGCCGGCGTCGGCAGGCGCATCGAGGTCGCGTTCGCGCCGCCCGCGCCGCAGTCGCGGCTCGTCACCGGCATCGCGCCGGCCGACACCGCGCGCGGCACGTCGGACCCGGTCGTCGCGGTCAAGTACCTGCTGCTCGACCGCGCGATGACGCAAGCGTCGCTCGGCGTCGCGTACGCGCCGCCGCTCGGACGCGGCGAGTTCAGCAACGGCCTTCCCACGTACGCCCTGACGCTGAACGTCGGCACGGCGCTCTCGCCGCGCGTCTCATTGGCGACCAGCCTCGCCGCGTCGACCGCGGCCGGCGCGGACGCGCGCGGCCTGACGCGCTCGTACTTCGTGTTCGCGCCGTCCGTCACGCTGGCGTACGCGCTCGACTCGATGGATACCGTGCTGCTGCAGGACGCGCTCGTCTCCCGCCAAGGCCCGGTGCTGCCGGCGGGAAGCCGCGCGTTCGTCGCGCTGCAGCGCGCGATCGGCACCCGTCTCGCGGTCGACGTCGATTACGAACAGAACCTCGCACCGCAGCTCGGCACGCGCGCCCGCGCGGTCGGCTTCGGCGTCGTCTGGATCGCGGCACCGCCTCGGCGCTGAACGCGCGCAGCGCAGCGCTACGTCGCTGGGTGCAACTGCTCCGCAGGTGGGAGCGGAGCTGCGCCGCGAGAGTTCCACGTGCGCTCGCACGCTCGATCCGGTCGTTCTCTAGCTCCTTTCTGGAAGGCGCCGTATCGTTCGGCATACGCCACCTCGGAAAAGAGAGATGAACCGTCATGTTCTCGGTCATCAGCCGCGCCGCCGCCTTGCGTATGCGATCGTGGATCCGGTCGGAGCCTCTCGCCGATGCGGACCGCTGCGGTGACTTCGCGGCGAGCATCGAGCTCGGACCGAGCAGACGCGCCGTGGTGGTCGGCGACATCGCCGGACACTGGACCGCTCGGGGTGACGCGCAGGCACTGTGCGGCCTCGTGCGCGCGCTGCTCGAGCGCGGCGTTCCGCCGATCGCGATCCTGCGGTCGGCGTCGAGCGCGTTCTCCGAAACGTTCGCCTCGGAGGCGACGCCGTTCGCGAGCCTCTTTCTCGCCGTCGCCGATCTGGAAAGCGAGACGATCGAGTACGCTTCGGCCGGACACGAACCGGCCTTGCTGTTCCGCGGCGAAGGTGCACACGATCACGATCACCTTGCGCCCACCGGCCCGCTGCTGGGCGTCGAACCGCACCCCGCGTACCGCTGCGGCGTGCGCGCGCTGGTGCCCGGCACCGTGCTCGTCGTGGTGACCGACGGCATCACGGAGGCTCGCCGCGACGCCGGCGACCGGCTCTCGTTTTTCGGCAGCGCGGGCGTGAGCCGCACGGCGCGCAATGCCATCCGGCAGACGGGCGATCCCGCGCGAGCGATCTACGACGCAGCGCTCGCGCATGCCGGCGGTTCGCTGAGCGACGACGCTTCCGTCGTCGTCTCGGCGTTCGCCCGCTGAGGGGTTACGCCGGCGGCGCCGGCAGCGCGAAGTAGCCGAACCAGACCGCGCCCGCGAGCAGCGCGCAGCAGAGCACGGCGAGCACGCACGCGAGGACGTCGCGCCCTGCGTCCTCGGCCGGCTCGGGAACCTGCATGGGACCGACGTCGACGCGCTCGGCGAGGTCGAGCAGGTAGCTGTAGTCGCTGATCGACACTTCGCGGCGGCGGCGCCGGTCGTAGCTGATCATCGCCGAGCTCACGACGACAAGGCGCGGCGTGCGCGCGGTGCAAGAGCCGGCCGCTTGGCCGGCGCGGGAGCCGGCAGTTCCGCAGGTGCAAGCCACACGTACATCACCGGCACGAGCACGAGCGTGAGGAACAGCGAGCTCAGGATGCCGCCGATGACCACCGTGCCCAAGCTCGAGCGGACGGCGGAGCCGGGCTCGAGCGCGAGCGCGAGCGGGATGTTGCCGGCGACGACCGAGATGCTGGTCATGACGATCGGGCGGAACCGCGTATGCGCGCTCTCGACGATCGCGCGCAGCTTGCGGTGCCCGCGGCGGCGCAGCGTGTTGGCGTAGTCGACGAGCAGGATGCCGTTCTTGGTGACGATGCCGACCAGCATGATCGTGCCGATCAGCGAGAACAGGTTCAGCGTCTCGCGCGTCAGCGCGAGCGCGCTCAACGCGCCGACCGCCGCCACGGGCACGGAGAACATGATGATGAGCGGCGAGCGGTAGCTGTTGTACAGCGCGACCATCAGCAAGAACACGAGCACGACGGAGAGCACGAGCGAGCTGCCCAGCCCGGTCAGCGTCTGGCCCATGAGGTCTTGCTGGCCGTTCGGACGCGCGCGCACCTGGATGGTGCGAGGCAGGTTGAGCGCCTTGACGCGCGCGAGGAACGCGCTCTGCACGTTGGACAGCGACGCTCCGGCGGCGACGTTGGCGCTGACGTCGACGACGGTCGCACGGTTGACGCGCGTGATCAGCGGCGGCGTCGGCGACCACCGGAACGTCGTGAAGTCGCCGAGGTGCACGACGGCGCCGGTATCCGCGCGAACGGGGATCGCCGCGATCGTCGCGAGATCGTTGCGCTGGTCGCGCGGGTAGATCACCTGCACCTGGATGAGTCCTTGCGGGCTCTCGAACTGCGTCGCGACAGCGCCGCCGAACGCGGCGCTGGCCGCGGTGGTGGCCGTGCCGAGGCTGACGTTGAGCGCGCGCATCTTTGCGCGCTGGAACAGCAGCTCGACCTGCGGGGAGAGGGCCGACACGCTGCTGTTGACGTTCGCCGAGCCCGGCGTGTGCAGCATCGCGTCGTACACGCGTTGCGCGTACGGCGTCGGATCGCCGCCGGCGACGTCGGTGACGAGCTCGTCGAGGGGCTGCGCGTTGCCGCCGCCGGAGCCGGTCGCGGGGATCACGAGCACGTTCACGTTGGGGAGCGTCTGCGCCGCGAGCCGGCGGTACTGGTCGACCCAGTACGCGGTCGGGCGCGCGCGGTTGTCGGCGAGGAACACTTGGATCTGGCCGACGTTGCCCTCGACCAGCAGCCCGCCGTACGGTGATGCGTAGCCGCCGGCCAGCGCGGTATCCGACGCGATGTCGGGCAGCGTACGAATCCGCTGTTCCAGCTTCAGCACGGCCGTCGTGGTCGTCGCGAGCGGCGTGCCGATCGGATAGGTGACTTGCACGAAGATCTGCCCGCGGTCGATCGCCGGGATGAACTCTTCGCCGACCACGCCGAGCGGAATGAGTGCGATCGCGAACACGAGCGACGCGAGACAGAACGCGACGAACGGTATCCGGTGCCGCAGCCCCCAGGGCAGGACGCGATGCGCGTAGACGTGGCGCGCGCGCTCGAACCCGTCGTGAAAGGCACGAAAGACCGGCCACGGCTTCCAGCGGCTCTTCAGCGCCCAGTTGGCTGCGAGCGACGGCGTGATCGTGAACGAGACGAACAGCGAGGTGAGCGTCGAGATGACGACGACGACGGCGAACTCCACCAGGTTGCGCCCGACCTGGCCCTGCATGAACGCGATCGGCAGAAACACGACGACGTCGACCAGCGTGATGACGACGGCCGCCATTCCGATCTCGTTGCGCCCGCTGATCGCCGCCTCGTCGGGCGGCTGGCCCAGCTCGCTGTGGCGCTCGATGTTCTCGAGGACGACCGTCGAGTCGTCGACCAGGATTCCGACGACGAGCGTCATCCCGAGCAGCGAGATCGTGTCGAGCGTGAGGCCGAGCACCTTCATCACGGCGAGCGCGATGCACAGCGACGCGGGGATCGCGATCAGCACGACGATGGCGTTGCGCCACGAGCCGAGGAAGAACAGCATCACCAGCCCGGTCAGCGCGATCCCCTCGAGCAGCGTGTTGATCACGCCGGAGATCTGCTGCTGCGTGAACTTCGACTGGACGTTGATGACGGCGAACGTGATGTCCGGGAACTGCGCGCGGATGCGCGGCAGCGCGGCGAGGACGTTGTCGGACGCGGTGATCTCGGAGGACGTCGAGCTCTTCTGCACCGAGAGGAACACGCCGTTGATGCCGTTGACGAAGCCGTTGAGCTGGCGCGGCGTGTAGCTGTCGGCGACCGAAGCAACGTCGGCGATGCGCAGCACTTCGGGAGCGGACGTCCAGGGGTCGGTCGCGCCGGTCGTGCCGGTCACGGCGCTCGCCCTCGGCGGTGCGATCGGCAGGAACGCGATCGACTGCGGCGAGCTGATGTCGCCGCGGACGTCGATCTGCGTCTCGCGGTCGCGCCCGTAGGCCGTTCCGCCCGCGGCCCGCGTGTTGCTGCTGCCGACCGTCGTGATGACGTCGTTCAGCGTGAGGTTCGCCGCCGCCAGCTTCTGCGGATCGACGACGACCTCGTAGGCGGGCGTGGCGCCGCCGCCGACCGAGACGTACGAGATGTCCGGCACCTGGTTCAGTGCGGGAACGACCTCATCGTTCGCGATGAGCGAGAGCTGGCTCTCGGTCAGCTTCGACGATGTCAGCGAGAGCGTCACGACGGTCGCTTCGCTCGGGTCGCGCACGTTCACGGTGGGTGCCTGCAGGTTGGTCGGCAGCCGGTGCTGCGCGCTCTGCAGCGATTTCTGGACGTTCACCAAGTCGGTGTTGACGTTCGAGGTGAGGTAGAACGCGGCGGAGATCGTCGCGCGGCCGCTCTGCACGTTCGAGCTGATCGTCTGCAGGTCGGGCGTGCCGGCGATGGCGTCTTCGATCGGGCGCACGATCGTGTCGCGCATGACCGTCGGCGAGGCGCCGCTGTACTGCACGGAGACGCTGATCGTCGGCTGCGAGACGTTCGGGAACTGCTGCTGAACCAGCGTCCGGTACGCCATCGTTCCGGCCAGCGCCATGAGCGCGAGCAGCACGAACACGAGCGACGGACGCCGCACGAAGAGCGCGGTGATCGACATGGCGTTCATCAGCGCTGCGCCGTCTGCTGCGGCGCGACGGTTTGGCCGTCGGTGAGGCCCGACTGCCCGTTCACGACGACCGTCGCGCCGGCGGCGAGGCCCGTGACGACCGCGTTCGTACCGTCGTCCGCGAGCATCGTGACCTTCGCCGTCTGCACCGTCGCGCCGCGCACGACTTGCACGGTCGCGTTCGTCGTGTCCAGAAACGCCGTGTCCGGAACCATGATGCCGTGCACCGCGGGCAACTGCGCGGTGCCGGACACCGCCATCCCGGGTCGCAGCGCGCCGGTCGGGTTGGCGAGGATCACCTCGACGACGAAGTTGGTCGAGCCGGGCGTGAGCGCGTTCAAGATGCCGCTGACCTGTCCGGTGAACTGCTTGCCGGGGAGGCTGGAGGCGACGACCGTCGACGTCGCGCCCGTCTGCAAGCCGGTGATCTGCGCGGCCGATCCGTTCAGCACGGCGTACACGCGCCTCGTCTCTTGCAGCGTGAAGAGCTGGCGCGTACCCGGGAACTCACCGGGGTTGAGGTTGCGGTTGACCACGACGCCGTCGATCGGCGAGACGATGCTCGCTTTCGCGATCTGGACGCGAATCTGGTCGGCCTGCGCCTGCGAGATCTGCGTCGTCGCCTGCGCGGCCGCGACCATCGAGCCTTGCAGGCCGCTGGAGGTGGTGCCGTTGGCCGCGACCTGCTTGATGTCGTTCTGAAGCGTCACCTGTGCGGCCGCGACGGCCTGCTGGTCGTTGCGCACGGTCGCCGCCTGCGCGTCGTACTGCTGCTGCGGGATGTAGCCTTGCGCGAGCAACTGCGCGTCGCGCGTCAAGTTCAGGCGGTCGTAGGCGAGCGTCACCTGCGCTTGGCGCACCGCGGCGCGCGCCTGGGACACCGTGTTCGCGTTCTGGACGATCGTCAGCCCGGCTTGGTCGTACGTCTGCGACGCCTTCGCGGCGTTGCTGCTGACGGTCGCTTCGTATTCGGCAAGCTGCGCGCGCAGATCGGCGGTGTCGAGCAGCGCGAGCCGCTGTCCGCGGGCGACGCGGTCGCCCGCCTGGACGTACACCGCGTCCGCCGGTTCGGCGAGCGAGGACGTGATGCCGACGTTCTGGAGCGGCGCGATGATGCCCGAAAGGGTGGTGCGCGGCGCCACCGCACCTTGCTCGGCGGCCGCGACGGGAACCACGGCCGCCGGCGGCTGCGCGGCTGGCGGTTGCGAACGCGCACAGGCGCTCAGCGTGAGGGCAACGATCAGGGACGCGGTGAGGAGGCGCAGCGGCACGTTTCGCATCGTGCCGGTCAGTATGGCCCGCGTATCGGAGGCAAACCGGAGAACGCGGGCCGGCCCTGGAATTCTCCGCCTGTTCTCCGGCACGGGGTCTACGATCGAGGCCTATGATCAGCAACCGTGAGGAGGCGGGCCCGGCCCCCCGGCTTCTCGTCGTCGACGACGAACGACCCATCCGCGACATGCTCGAGCTCGGGCTGCGCCATCGCGGCTTCGACGTACGCTCCGTCGCGGACGGACAGGCGGCATTGCCGGTCGTGCGGGAGTGGAAGCCCGAGCTGATCCTGCTCGACGTGATGATGCCGAAGATCGACGGCCTCTCGATGCTGCCGATGCTGCGCCGGCTCACCGAGGCGCCCATCGTGATGCTGAGCGCGAAGGGCGAGCTCGAGTCGCGCGTTCAGGGGCTGGACGGCGGCGCGGACGACTACATCGCGAAGCCGTTCGAGATGTCCGAGCTCGTCGCGCGGCTGCGCTCCGCGCTGCGGCGACCGCGGCTCGAGCACGTCGAGGCGATCGTCTACGCCGACGTCGAGGTGGAGCTGGCGAGCCGCACCGTGCGGCGCGGCGGCCGCGTCCTCGATCTGTCGCCGCTCGAGTACGATCTGTTCGTGACGATGCTGCGGCATCCGCGCCGCGTCTTCACGCGCGAGCAGCTTCTCGATCTGGTGTGGGGCGACGAGTCGGACGTCGGGGCGGGCAGCGTGGAGCGATACGTCTCGTATCTCCGCGCCAAGATCGACGACGGTGCGACGACGCGGTTGATTCACACCATTCGCGGCGTCGGGTACTCGCTGCACGATGGATAAGCGGCGGCCGCGGTCGTTCGCGAGGCGGCTGCTGATCGCATACGTCGCGGCGGCGATCGGGCTGATGCTGCTGATCGGCGGCGCGTCGACGCTGTTCGCGTTTCACTTGTACGCGGAGACGTCCAACACGGTGATCGCGGCGACGACGAAGACCGTCGAGCGCCGCGTCGCCGACGCGATCGCGAAGCATTCGTCGCTCGACACGCTGGGGGCCGCGGTCACGGCGGATCTGGGACGGCCGCGCATTCGGGTCGTCGTGTCCGCCGACGACCACCGTCTCATCAGCGAGACGGGGCCGGCGCCGACGACGAACGGCGTCGTCGTCGCGGTCGCGAGCTTGATGGGCATGCAGCGCGCGCGCGTGTCGGTTCCCGGCGGTTCCATCACGATCTCCACGAACCTCGATCAGCTCGAGCACACGCTGAACGAGTATTGGGCGTGGATGCTGCCGGTCGGAGTCGTCGCGGTGGCGCTGGCGTGGCTCGCGGGCGTGACGATCACGCGCGAGGCGGTGCGCCCGCTGCGGCAGATCACGGCGGCGATGCGGCGGTTCGCCGACGGCGACTTTCGGCCGCACCCGCTCCGGTCCGTTCGCGACGACGACCTCGGCGAGCTCGCGCACTCGTACAACGGCGCGCTGCACCAAGTGCAGTCGGCCCTTGCGCAGCGCGATCGCACCGAAGGCGAGATCCGGCAGTTCATCGCTGACGCCGGCCACGAGCTGCGCACGCCGCTCACGGT
>Ga0209624_10003707_pt1 | contig 10717 bp, 9 predicted proteins | sample JacPinW_OM2H0_O1_FD_188565 | JGI IMG/M metagenome (GOLD analysis project Ga0209624, IMG submission 188565) | Forest soil microbial communities from Algoma, Ontario, Canada - Jack Pine, Ontario site 1_JW_OM2H0_O1 (SPAdes) (version 2) | ecosystem: Environmental > Terrestrial > Soil > Boreal... | reverse complement strand
TCGTCCGCGAGCCGGCGCCGCCCGTGGATCCCGAGCGCCTTCGCCCGGTGCTGTACGAGCCGCGGGTCGTCGAGGATGCCGGCGCGCCGGTCCAGCTCGGCGTTCGGCCCCGCGTCGTCGTGCAGAGCGGGCCGAAGTGGCTCGGCACGGGCGTCCCGGTCGGCGTTCAGCGCACGCTGTTCCAGCGTTTGTCGGCCTCCGGGTCCGTGCGGATCGTCGCCTCGCCGAGCGATGCCGCCTGGGTCCGCGAGCAGCTCGGCATCGAGCCCGAAACGTTTGCGAGCTTGCGGGAATGGGTCGGCGCGCTCGCGGCGGCGCAGCCCCTGGTGACGGTCGACACGGGCGCCGCGCACGTCGCGGGCATGCTCGGGACGGCGGTCGTCGACGTCTTTCCCGACGCGCACTTCGCGGCGCAGGTGCGGCGCTGGCGGCCGTGGGCATCGACGTATCGCGCGTTCCGCGCATCCGAGGTGGACGGCGGTCCGCGCTCCCGCTTGGTCGAAGCGGTCCTCGATGGCTTCTGAGCGCGCGCTGCTGGTCGCGGCCGGCGGGGGGATCGGCGACACGCTCCTCGCCGGCGTGGTCGCGCGCGCGCTCCGCACGCGGTATGCGGCGGTCGATGCGGTGGTGCTGCCCGCGCACGCCGACCTCGCGTCGCACATGCCGTCCGTCGACCGTACGATCGCGCTGGGCGAACGGCTGCCCGCGCGCTACGACGCGGCCGTCGTCACGTGGGCGACGTTGCGCACCGCGCTCGTGCCGTGGCTCGCGCGCATTCCGGTGCGCGCCGGTCAAGCGCGCCGGCTGTACTCGGGTCTGTTCACGCACCGCGTCGTGGTGCGCAGCGAGCTGGGCGACCGGACCGCGCACTGGACGCAGATCCTGCTCGACTACGCTCGCGCGATCGGCTGCGACCTGCCCGATGCGTCGCCGGAGTTCGTGGTGCGCGACGACGAGCGCGCCGCGGCCGATGCGCTGCTGCGCGTGCACGACGTCGCGGGGCCGTACTACGTGCTGCACCCGACGCGCGGGCTTTCCGCGCAGCGCGCGCGCTGGCCGATCGCGGGCTTCGTCGCGCTCGCGCGCAGGCTCGTCGCGCGCGACGGCGTCCCGGTGCTCGTCACCGGCGCGCGCGACGACGAGCCGATCGCGCACGCGATCGCGGACGGCGGCGGCAGCGGCGTGACGGCGCTCGCGGGCGCGACGACGATCGGCACGTTCGGCGCGTTGGCGCAGCGCGCGCGCGCCGTCGTCGCGATGGATTCGGGGCCGATGCACGTCGCGGCGGCGGTCGGCGCGCCGACGGCGGGCATCTTCGCGCTGCAGTCCGACGAGCCGGACCGCTGGGCGCCCAAGGGACCGCGCGTCGCGGTCGTGCGGCCGTCCTACCCGTGCCCGCCCGGCCATCGCAAGGAGACGTGCCCCGACTTCGCCTGCGTGCGCGACCTCGATGAAACGGCCATCCTGGCGGCTCTCGACGGACTGCTCGTCGCCACCGCCGAACGCTGACGCGTGATCGCCTACGACGATTTCCTGCGCGTCGACGTGCGCGCGGGGACCATTTTGGCCGCCGAGCCGCTCGTGGGTGCGCGCAAGCCCGCGTACGCGCTGCGCATCGACTTCGGTCCGGAGCTCGGCGAGCGCCGCTCGTCGGCGCAGATCACGCAGCGCCACGCGGCAGGCGAGCTGATCGGCACGCAGGTGTGCGCGGTCGTGAACTTCCCGCCCAAGCGCATCGCCGGCTTCGAGAGCCAGGTGCTCGTGCTCGGCATGGACGACGAAGACGGGAACGTCGTGCTCGTGCGCCCCGTGTTCCCGGTGCCGAACGGAAAGCGGCTCTACTGATGACCGCGACGGCGCGCGGGCTCGAGATCCGCACGCTCGAACCGAGCGGCGAGGACCCGGCGATCTTTCCGGCGCTGGCGCGCTTGATCGCGGACGCGTATCCCATCATGCGCGTGACGACCGCGGACGGCTTGTCGACATACGCGGAGGTCATCGCGGCGGGCTTGGCCCATCCGGGCACGGCGTGCGCGGTCGCCGAGCGCGACGGCGACCTAGCCGGTGTGATGCGCATGTACGACTTCGCCATGAACGTGCGCGGCAAGGACGCGCTCGCCGGCGGCGTCGGCAGCGTGGCGGTGGGCCGCGCGCACAAGCGGCAAGGCATCGCGAGCGCCATGATCGCGTGGTACCTCGAGCGCTATCGCGAGCGCGGCGCGCCGTTCGCCGTGCTGCATCCGTTCCGGCTCGACTTCTACCGCGCGATGGGATTCGGCTACGGCACGCCGGTGCACCGCTATCGCCTCGCGCCCGCGGCGCTGCGCGCAGGCGGCGCGCGCGGCGCGCTGCGCATGCTGGGCGAGGGCGATCTCGACGCGCTGTGCGCCTGCTACGAGCGCGTGCGCGCGAGCACGCACGGTCTGATCGCGAAACACCGCGTGCCCACGGAGCGCGCGCTCGCGGACGCGGCACTGCGCCACGTGGGCGTCGAAGAGGACGGCGAGCTGCGCGCGTTCATGCAGACCAGCGTCGCGGTCGGCGGCGACGACGTGCGCAACCGCGACGAGCTCGTCGTGCGCGACCTCGCGTACGAAGACGAGGCGCACCTCGCGGCGCTGCTCGGGCACCTGCGCGCGCAGCGCGACCAGTTCGCGCGCATCGTCTGCGAGACGCAGGACGAGGCGTTCTATCTCACGGCGACCGATCCGCGCGACGGCTCCGATCTCGCGGTCGCACCGCCGGCGGCGCACCGCGTCGCGGAGACCGGCCTGGGCATCATGTACCGCATCCTCGACATCGAGCGCGCGCTCGCGCACCTTCCCCCGAGCGCGGCTCCGTTCACGCTGAAGCTCGACGTGGAGGACGCGTTCTCGCCGCCCGCCGGCGGCGTGCGCACCTTCCGCTTCGGCCCGCACGGCGCACCGCGCCGCGACGACGCGGTCACCGCGCCCGACGCGACGCTCTCGATCGGCATCGCCGACCTGTCGTCGGTGGTGATGGGCTCGCTGCGGCTGCGCGACGTGGTGCGCCACCGGCTCGCGGTGCTCGAGCCGCGCGCGAAGCTCGATCTCGTCGACGCCGCGTTCCGCGCGGAGCAGCCGCCGCAGTGCACGACCCGGTTCTAATGGTCATGGTAATGGTCATGGACCGAGCGCAGCAGCCTATTCCGCGTACCGCAATCGTGTTGCGAGGCCGGAACCGGGGGCCCCGCGCGCAGCGCGGGGGGCGCGCAGCCCGGGGCGGAGCGCCATTGGAATGAAGCTCTCCATTCAGCTCTGCACGTACAACCGCGCGCAGTTGCTCGAGCGCGTCCTCGAAGCGTGCTTCGACCAGACGCTCGCGGCGGACCAGTACGAGGTCGTGCTCGTGAACGACGGCTCCGAAGACGACACGCCGGCCGTGATCGAGCGCGCGCGGCGCATCGCGACCTGCGCGTTCACCGTCGTGAACCAGGCGAACGGCGGGCTCGCGAAGGCGCGCAACGCCGGCATCGCGCGCTGCACCGGCGAGCGGATCGCGTTCATCGACGACGACGTGCTGCCCACGCCCGTCTTCGCCGCGCAGCATCTCGCGTCCGACGCCAAGCACGGCGACGTGGTGGTGCGCGGCGCCGCGATCAACACCGAGTCGTTCGACGCGCTTCCCATCCCCGTCTGGACGCCCAAGAACTACAGCGGAAACTGGTTCTGGACCACCAACGTCTCCGTGCGGCGCGCGCGGCTGGACGCGGTGGGCGGGCGTTTCGACGAGTCGTTCAGCGAGTACGGCTGGGAAGACATCGAGCTCGGCCTGCGCTTGCGCGCGATCGGCACGAAGGCGGTGTTCAACCGCCTCGCCGTCGCGTTCCACTACAAGCCGGCGCCCAAGGGCACGAACGTCGAAGGCATGCTGCGCCAAGTGCGCGCGCAGGCGCGCACCGCGGTGCGGCTGGAGCGGCTGCATCCCGGCTGGCGCGTCGCGCTCGCGATCGGCGACACCGCGCCGCAGCGCCTGCTCGGCGACGCGCTGCGCAAGTTCGGGTTCGTCGCGCGGCTCGAGCGCGCCGTCGGCTCCTCGCACGACGACGAGCAGCTCTCGCCGGCGAAGCTCGGCGCCGCGCGCCTGCTCGCGAGCGCCGCGTACTACGACGAGCTCGAGCGCGCGAAGCGCGCGCCGTAGCTTGCGCATCCTGCTCTCGCGCACCGATCGCGTCGGCGACCTGATTCTTTCCACGCCGGCCATCGCGTCGGTGCGGCGCTCGTTTCCCGGCGCGCACGTCACGCTCGCGTGCAGCCGCTACAACTCCGTCGTCGTCGACCGCTCGCCCGACGTCGACGAGCTCGCGATGCTGCCCGCCGGGGTGAAGCCGGGCGCGTTCGGCGCGCGGTTCCGCGGCGTCGACCTGGCGATCGCGCTCGCGCCGCGTGACGTCGATCACCGCATCGTCGCGGCGACCCGTGCCCCGCGGCGCGTCGGCTACACGTACGAGACGCGCTACCTGGCGCGCCTGGGCCTGCGGGCGATGCTCACCGACGTCGTGCTCAGCCAGGCCGATCCGGCGACGGCCGAGCGGCACCCGCAGCGGCCGATCCCGCACGAGGTCGATCAGGTGCTCGCCGTCGTATCCGCAGCCGGCGCCCACGTGCTCGCGCACGACCTCGTGCTGCCGGTGACCGCCGAAGACCGGGCAGCCGTCGCACACCTGCCGCCCAGCCCCATCGTGGTCCAGCTCGGCCGGCGCTGGACGGAGCACGGCTCGACCACGGCGAGCTGCCTGCAGCTCTTCCGCGACCTGCAGGCGCTCGGCCGGCCGCTGGTGGCCACCTACGGCGAGGACGCGCGCGCGCTGGGCGCGGAGGTCGAGCGCGCCGGCGTCGCCGGCCACGTGCTCGGCAGCTTGCCGTTCCACGTGTGGGCGGCGGTATTCGAGCGGGCGGCCTGCGTCGTGACGATCGACACCGGTGCGACCCATGTCGCAAGCGCCGTCCGCGTTCCGACGGTCGTCCTGTTCGAGTACAAGTGGTTTCGCCTCGCGTCCCAGGAATGGTCGCCGTACCGCGTGCCGAACGCGATCCTCCGCAAGCCGCCGGATGAATCCGAGGACTCGCTGCGCGCATCGCGCGCCGAGATCGTCGCCGCGGTCGCAGCACTGATATGACAGAACCGCGCATCTCCGTCGTCGTCCCGACGTACAACCGTCTCGACACGCTCCGCCACGTGATCCCCTCGCTGCTCGCGCAGGATCTGCGCCGCGGCGAGTTCGAGGTCGTCGTCGCCGACTCCAACTCCACCGACGGCACGGCCGAGTACCTCGCCGGCGTCGCGCGGGACTGCCCGTTCGTGCGCCACTTGCCCGGTCCGTACACCGGCCGCGCGTCCGCGCGCAACGCCGGCATCGGCGCCGCGCGCGCACCCATCGTGCTGTTCACGGACGCCGACATCATCGCGTCGCCCGACCTGCTCTCGCGCCACCTCGCGCATCACGACGAGCCGGGAAACCGTGCGATCGTCGGGATGGAAGTGCAGGTGAGCTCGTTCGAGGACTACCTCGCCAAGCGCGCGGACCGCTCCAAGCGCACGCCGCTGCACGGCGAGAAGCCCAAGCGCCTCTCGTGGCTGTACTTTCTCACCGGCAACGCGTCCGCGCCGCGCGCAGAGCTCGACCGCGTCGGCCGGTTCGACGAAGACTTCACCGGCTACGGGCACGAGGATCTCGAGCTCGGCTACCGCCTCCAGCACGGCGGCATCCCGATCGAATACGATCCGAACGCGGTGAACTATCACTGGCATCCCGTGCCGTGGGACGAGCAGCAGAAAAAGTACGAGCTCGCCGGCAAGTCGACGGTGCGGTTCTTCCGCAAGCACCCGGCGTTCGACGTGCGGCTGCGCCTGGGCATGACGCCCGTCTCGCTCGCGCTGCACGGCCTTGTCGACAACGTGCCGGCCATCAAGTCGTGGATCGAGAGCGGCGCCGGCCGGCCCGGCCTCGCGCGCACGCTGTCGTACCAATATCACTACCTCACCGGAGTCAAGGCCGCCCTACGTGGATAGTCCCCCTACCAAAGTTGCTTGCGGCGCGCTGACCGCTTCGGACACCGGCAAACTCGTGGAGCTCGACGGCTGGGTGCACCGCCGCCGCGACCACGGCGGTCTCATCTTCATCGACGTGCGCGACCGCAGCGGCCTCACGCAGGTGACGTTCGACCCGTCGCAGGCGGAGGTGTTCGCGCGCGCCGAGACGCTGCGCAGCGAGGACGTCGTGCGCGTGCGCGGCACCGTGCGCCGCCGGCCGGCCGGGACCGAGAACGCCAAGATCGCGACCGGCGAGGTAGAAGTCCCCGCCGCCGAGCTGGAGATCCTCAACCGGTCGCTCACCCCGCCGTTCGTGATCGCGTCGGACGAAGAGCCGGCCGAGGACGTGCGCCTGCGCTACCGCTATCTCGACCTGCGCCGCCCGCGCATGCAGCGCAACCTCACGATCCGGCACAAGCTCGTCAAGGCGATCCGCGACTTTTTCGACGACAACGGCTTCCTCGAGATCGAGACGCCGATCCTGATCAAGTCGACGCCCGAGGGCGCGCGCGATTACCTCGTGCCCTCGCGCGTGCACCGCGGCACGTTCTACGCGCTCCCGCAATCGCCGCAGATTCTCAAGCAGATCCTGATGATCGGCGGCCTGGGCCGCTACATGCAGATCGCGCGCTGCTTCCGCGACGAGGATCCGCGCGCCGACCGCCAGCCCGAGTTCACGCAAGTCGACGTCGAGATGACGTTCGTGCAGCAAGACGACGTCATGGCGATGATGGAAGCCTCGATGCGGTACGTCTGGCAGCGCGCGCTCGGCGAAGCAGTCGCCGATCCGCTGCCGCGCCTGACCTACGCGGACGCGCTGCGCCGCTACGGCTCGGACAAGCCGGATCTGCGCTTCGGCCTCGAGCTGGTGGACGTCGCCGAGCTGTTCCGCGGCGGCGCGTTCTCGCTGTTCGCAACGCTGGCGGAGAGCGACGCGAACCGCATCGTCGCGCTGCGCTACCCGGGCGGCGCGTCGCTTTCGCGCCGCGACTTCGACGCGCTCACCGAGCTCGTGAAGTCGATGGGCGCGAACGGCCTGGCGTACCTCACGTTCGGCGACGGCGTGAAGGGCTCGATCGCGCGCTTCGTCGACGAGGAGCTCGCGCAGCGTTTGCGCGCGGGCCTGGGCGTGGAAGGCAACACCGATGCCGTGCTGTTCGTCGCCGGCGAGCGCGCGCTCGCGACCGACGTCGCCGGACGTCTGCGCGTAGAGATCGGCGAGCGGCTCGGCCTGCGCGATCCCAAGAAGTTCGCGTTCTGCTGGGTGAGCGGCTTCCCGCTGTTCGAGAAGGACGCGGAGACGGGCGCGATCACGTTCTCGCACCACCCGTTCACCGCGCCGCTGCCCGGTCAGGAAGCGCTGTTCGACACCGATCCGCTCGCGATCACCGCGCAGCACTACGACCTCGTGCTCAACGGTTACGAGCTCGGCAGCGGCTCGATCCGCAACCACCAGCCCGAGTTCCAGCGCAAGGTGTTCAAGCGCCTGGGCCTGAGCGACGAGCAGATCGACGATCGCTTCGGCTTCTTCATGGAGGCGCTCTCGTACGGCGCGCCGCCGCACGGCGGCATGGCGCTGGGCATCGACCGCATCGCGATGCTGGCGTGCGGCGAATCGAACATCCGCGACGTCACCGCGTTCCCGAAGAACCAGCAGGCGCGCGACGTGATGATGGACGCCCCGTCCACCGTGCCGCAGAAGTCGCTCGAGGAGCTCGGCCTACGGATCGTCCAGCCGCCCGCGACGTAGAAGCCGCGCTCGCGGCCGGCGGCGAGCGCGCGCGGCTCGCGCTCGCGCGAGCGTTCGGTTCTTGCGTCGTCGCCGCGTGGTGGTCGGCGCTCACCGCGTCCGATCGCCCGGCGATTCCCTTGCGGGAGCCGTTCGCGCCGCATCGTCCGGCGCAGTTGACCGCGGCGATGAAGTCGCTCGCGCGCAAGATCGGGACGTCGCTTGTGGTGATGGACGCCGAGAGCGCCGCCTATCACATCGGGCTCACCTACACCGGCATGCTGTCGCCCGCGCACCGCGCGGCGACCGGCGCGTACTACACGCCGCCGCTGCTCGGCGCACGGCTCGTCGAGCGGGCGACGTGCGCCGGCGTCGATTGGCGAACCGCGCGCGTACTCGACCCGGCCTGCGGCGGCGGCGCGTTTCTCGCACCGGTCGCGCGGCGCATCGCGGATGCGCTCGAAGGGTGCGAGCCGCGTCTCGTGCTGCGGAACGTCGCGCAGCGCGTGCGCGGCTACGAGATCGACGCGTTCGCCGCGTGGCTCTCGCAGGTGGCGCTCGATGCCGTGGTGCTGCCCGCGACGCGCGCGTGCCGCCGCCGCCTGCCGAGCGTCGTGACCGTGTGCGACGCGCTGCGCGCGCCGCCGCCGCCCGTGCTGTTCGATCTGGTGATCGGCAACCCGCCGTACGCGCGCGTGCGTTTGGACGCGGCGCAGCGAAAGCGTTTCGAGCGCGGCTTGTTCGGCCACGCGAACCTCTACGGGCTCTTCACGGACGTCGCGATCCGGCACACCCAACCCGGCGGCGTCGTCGCGTTCGCGACGCCGACGAGCTTCCTTGCGGGCGAGTACTTCAAAAAGCTGCGCGCGCTGCTGTGCCGTGAGGCGCCGCCGTTCTCGATCGACTTCGTCGCCGGCCGCGACGGCGTGTTCGACGACGTGCTCCAAGAGACGCTGCTCGCGACGTACCGGCGCGGCGCCGCGGTGGGACGCGTTGCTATCCACGAGATCGCGCCGTCGGGCGCGACCGTGCTCGCGGTCGAGAGCGCCGGTGACGCCGCGCTGCCGCCCGATCCCTCGAGCCCCTGGATCGTCCCGCGGAATCGCGCTCAGTCGGCGCTCGCCGCCGCGCTGGCGACGATGCCGCACCGGCTTGCCGATTGGGGCTACGCGGTGAGCACGGGACCGCTCGTCTGGAACCGCTACAAGGACCAGCTCGCGAAGCGAGCGGCTCGCAACCGGTTACCCATCGTGTGGGCGGAAGCGATCGCACCCGAGGGGCGATTCGCGTGGCGCGCCGGCAAACGCAATCACCTTCCGTATTGCGAGATTCGGCCCGGTGACGAATGGATGGTCGTGCGCAGCGCGTGCGTTCTGCTGCAGCGCACGACGTCCAAAGAGCAGCAGCGCCGTCTGATCGCGGCGCCGCTGCCGGCGGAGTTCGTGCAGCTGCACGGCGCGGTCGTCGTCGAGAACCACCTGAACATGGTCCGGCCGAGCGTCGAGCAGCCGTCCGTGTCGCATGATGCGCTGGCCGCGTTTCTCAACAGCACGGCGGCCGACCGGGCATTTCGCTGCGTCAGCGGAAGCGTCGCCGTATCGGCGTACGAGCTCGAGTCATTACCGCTGCCGCCGCCGCACGAGCTCACGGTGCTGAGCGATCTGGTGGCGCGCCGCGCAAGCCGCGCTGCCATCGACGCGGAGTGCGAACGCCTCTATCGCAAACAGGCCCGCCCGGGAGCGGAGCGCGGGAGCTGCTAGAAGGGGTGGATGTCCCGGCGCGTCTCGCGGAAGAGCATCTTCTTGTTGAGCTCGCGCAGCGCGTCGATCGACTTCTTGTGCTCGTCCGACCGGCCATACTTGTTCGCCGCCCGCAGGGAGGCGTCGAGGCTCCGTTCGCGTGCCGCGTAGACGAGGAAGGCGCTGAGGTCGCGGTCGTCGATCCGGTAGTTCATGGCAGGCGGAATATGCCCACCTCCAAGGTGCGCTATACCTGCCTGCAGCACCAAAATTCGCGGAGCATCGCATTGGTGATGCCGCTCGCGTTTGGGAACTCCGGCGGGACGCGGCGCTTTCGCGCGGCACGCCCGCCTTTCAATACCCTAATCCACCGGGACTCAATCCCTAACCGAGCGGGACGTATTCCTCGTTAGCGTTCGCCGCGAGCGAGCAGCAGGTCGCGGGCGCGGGCGAAGACGGCGTCGAGCATCGGCTCGGTGAGCACGCCGGTGTTGGTGTTCTGCCGACTCGGATGGTACGAGGCCAGGACGGTCACGCCCGGCCGGCCCGGCAGATCGACGACCGTCTCGGCGAGGTGCGCGAACGGCGCGCGCGGCGCCCGGTACGACCCGGTCGCCTTGACCAGTGCGTGCACCGTGTCGTCGGCGATCTTGCCGAGCGTCACCACGACGCGCGCACCGCCCAGCGCGGCGAACTCCTCGCGCAGGTACGGAAAGCAGCGCGCCTTCTGCTCGGGCGTGGGCTTGTTGGCGGGCGGCGCGCAGCGGACCGCGGCGGTGATGAACGTGTCGCGCAGCGTCAGGCCGTCGCCGCGGTGCGAGGCGTTCGGCTGGCTCGCGAAGCCGGCGCGGTGCAGCGCCCGGTAGAGCCACTCACCGCTGCCGTCGCCCGTGAAGACGCGGCCGGTGCGGTTGGAGCCGTGCGCCCCCGGCGCCAAGCCGACCAGCACGAGTCCGGCCTGCGGGTCGCCCCAGCCCGGGACGGGCCGGGCCCAGTAGTCGTGGTCCAGGAAAGCGCGTTTCTTGACGCGGCCGATCTCGGCGCAGTACGCGCGCAGCTCGGGACATCTCCGGCACGCGACGACGCGCCGCTCGATCGTCTCGAGGGTGGGCATCACGCGGTTCTTCGACGCCCGGCGGGAACTGCCCGGGATGCGCCGTGCGGCGGGGCGGGCGAGCGGCGGGTGGCCATCGTC
>Ga0209624_10003706_pt1 | contig 10718 bp, 9 predicted proteins | sample JacPinW_OM2H0_O1_FD_188565 | JGI IMG/M metagenome (GOLD analysis project Ga0209624, IMG submission 188565) | Forest soil microbial communities from Algoma, Ontario, Canada - Jack Pine, Ontario site 1_JW_OM2H0_O1 (SPAdes) (version 2) | ecosystem: Environmental > Terrestrial > Soil > Boreal... | reverse complement strand
TGCCGACGCCGCGTATTGATGAACCAGCCCTGCGCGCCCGAGGGCGTATCGTCGGGTATTTCGTCGCGCTTGACGCGGCCGTCTTTGGCCGCGGGAAAATCGTATCGCGTCGCCCAAAAGCGCGACGTGAACTCCTCGCGGAAGAGGTAATTGCCGGCTGAAAAACCTTCAAAGCCGACGTCGCGGTCGCGGTAATATTCGAAGCGCACGATATCGAAATTGTCTTGCCCGCGCGCCACCGGCAGATCGGCGCCCCACCAGTCCTTGGCGCGCTCGTATTCGATGTAACGGCCCGGCTCGAAGCGGCCGACCTTGTAGGCGCCGGAGCCGAGCGGCACATCGAGGGTGGATTCGTCGAACGGCTTGGTCACGTAATAGGCACGCGAGAAAATCGGCAGGCCGGCGACGAACAGCGGTACGTCGCGCGCGCGTTTCGGCTTGAAACTCACCGTGACGCTGGTGTCGTCGTCCGCCTTGGCGCCGGCGAAGTCGCGCAGCGCCTGGGTTATGAGCGGATGACCTTTGTCTTTGAGGATATTGAGCGAGAAGGCGGCATCCTGTGCGGTAAGCGGCGTGCCGTCGTGGAATTTGGCTTCGGGCCGGATGAAGAAACGATAGCTCAGCCCGTCGGCCGAGCGGCGCACTTTGGCCGCCGCCAGCCCATACATGGCGTCCGGCTCGTCGCCGGCGCGCACCATCAGCGTGGCGAAGGTCATCTCCATGCCCTGCGCCGCATCGCCCTTGAGGATGAAAGTGTTGAGCGAATTGAAGGTCAGAAAATTCTGGTTGTAAGCCTGGTCCGGTCCGATCTGCGAAAAGTTGCCGCCTTTCGGCGCGTTCGGATCGACATAGCGGAAATGCTGGAAGTCCGCCGCATAGCCGAGATCGCCGAACGAGGAGAGGCCGTGGGATTCGATGAAATCGTCGGCGCGGGCGGGCAGAATGCCGGCGCGCAACGGGTCGAATCCAACAAGAGCGCCGGCGGCAAGCTTGAGCACGCGGCGACGGGTCGTCCGGATCATGCGTTAACGGCTATCCGGTCTTTTTGGCTTTTTCGGCGTCCCACCACCATACGGCCGGGAATGCCGCCCGGCCGTATTTTGGCATCGGATCGGGGTGGCCGAAGCGATCCCAGCGGGCGGTGCGAACCCTGCCATAGGTCCATTGCGGCACGACGTAATGGTTCCACAGCAGGATGCGGTCGAGCGCGCGGGCGGCAGCTTCGAGGTCGGCGCGGTTTTTGGCGAAGATCAGCTGGTCGATCATGGCGTCGATCGCCGGGTTCTTGATGCCGACCATGTTGAGCGAGCCGGGCTGATCCGCGGCCTGCGACCCCCAATAGCCGCGCTGCTCGTTGCCCGGCGACAGCGATTCTCCCCAGGCCATGGTGATGATGTCGAAATCCCACGAGCGCAGCCGGTTCTCGAATTGCGCCTCATCGACCGTGCGCACCGACACATTCATGCCGAGCCGGTCGAGCGAGGGCTTGTAGAACAGGAACACGCGCTCGAAGCTCGGGTCCTCGGCAAGGAATTCGACGGTGAATTGCTCGCCAGTCTTGCTGTTGACCAGTTGCTGGTCGCGCACCTCGTAACCCGCCTCTTTGAAGAGCCGCACGGCTTCGCGCAGATTGTCGCGAATTTGTTCGGGCGTGCCGTTGACCGGATTGCCATAGGGCTTCTTGAAAACTTCCGGGGGCACCTTGTCGCGCACGGTTTCAAGCAGTTCGAGCTCCTTGCCGCTCGGCAGGCCGCTGGCGGCGAGTTCGGTGCCTTCGAAATAGCTCGAGATGCGGTGGTATTGCCCGAAGAAAATCTGCTTGTTCATCTCCTCGAAATTGAATGCATAATTGAAGGCGAGCCGCACGCGCGGATCCTGGAATTTTTCGCGGCGGATGTTGAAGGCGAAGGCCTGCATCGTGCCGACATTGCGGATGGCAAATTCCTCGAGCAGCACGCGTTTATCGCCGACCGCCGGGAAGTCGTAGGCGGTGGCCCAGTTTTTTGCGCTGTTTTCAGTGCGCCAATCGACCGTATCGGCCTTGAATGCTTCGAGCGCGACGGTCGAATCGCGGAAATATTCGTAGTGCAGCTCGTCGAAATTGTAACTGCCGATATTGACGTTGATGGCTTTGGACCAGTGGTCGTTGACGCGCTCGTAAACGATGTTGCGGCCGGGGGCGAAGTCCTTGATGCGATAGGCGCCGCTGCCGAGCGGCGGTTCGAGCGTGGTTTCGCCGATGTCGCGTTGCTTGCCGTCCTTGTCGGTGCCTTGCCACCAATGCTGGGGCAACACGGTAAGCTCGCCGATGATCTGTGGAAGTTCGCGGTTGCCGGGGGCGTCAAAGGTGAAGGTGACTTCGCGGTCGCCGGTCTTCTCGACCTTGGCGACGTGGCGATAATAGGCGGAGAGTTGCGGACTGTTTTTTTTCTGCGCCTCGAAGGAGAAAATCACGTCCTCCGGCGTGATCGGCACGCCGTCATGCCATTTTGCCTGCGGCCGGAGCCGATACGCAGCCCAGGAGAAGTCCGGCGCGAAACTCACGCCGTCGGCGACCAGGCAATATCCGCTTGAAACTTCGTCGAGCGAAGCGACCGACAGGGTCTCGTTGATGAGATCGATGCCGGCGGCGAGCGAGCCTTTGACGCCCCCGATCACCACGTTGAAATTGTCGAAGGTGCCAAGCGCGATTTGCCGCGCCACGCCTCCCTTGGGCGCATTGGCATTGACGTAGTCGAACTGCTTGAAACCGGCCGGATATTTGAGGTCGCCGAACAGCGACAGACCGTGCTGCCAGTTTTTGTCCTGTGCCTGCGCGGGAACGATCCAGTCGGGCAACGGAAGCCGCCGGGCGGCAAGCGCGAGTAACGCAGATTTTAGCACGGACCGGCGATTCACGTGTACCTCCCCGATGAGTTTCTAGCTTGGCGCGTTTCTGTGACGTTTATATCCGCGTTTTCGGCCGCGGCGCCAGCGTAGCGGCGCCGGCCGCGACGATATGGGCTTTCACATCCCCGTGGCCGGCGAAATGATCCGCAAGAGGACCGATTAATGCTGCGGTGCCGAAGACGTGCCGGGCTGAGCGGACGGGGCTGCAGCCGGCGCGGCCGGAGCCGCGGGTGCTGCAGCTGGCGCGGCAGCCCCTTGCGCGGTCGGTAGCGGCATCGGATGGGGTGACAGACTGTCAAGGTAGGCGATGACGTCGGCACGCTGTTTTGCGTTCGACAGACCGGCGAAGGTCATCGCCGTCCCGGGAGCATCGGCGCTGGGTTTGGTTAGCCACTTGTTGAGAGCATCGAACGTCCAGGAGCCGCCTAACGCCTTCAATGCGGCCGAATAGCTGAAGCCCGGCACGGATGCGACCGGACGCCCGACAACCGCGTAAAGGTCCGGACCAACCTTGGGGCCCGCGCCTTCCTGGAAGTTGTGGCAGGCCTGGCATTGCTTGGCGACCTGCGCGCCCCGATCGGCCGAGGCGCTGGCCAGGAGGGTGTCGAACGGCACCTCGGGCGTTGCCGGCGCGGCGCCTGGCGTCTCTTCCGCCTTCACCGCGATCTCGTAACCTGGCTTGGCCGGCGGCTCCGAGGTGAAGATCGCGCCCGATGCAATGTGCATCGCGACAAGAACCAGGCAGGTGCCAAGCAAGGCGCCAAGAATCTTGTTGATTTCGAACGAATTCATCGCTGGAAAGCTCCGCAGCCGGCGGGTGGTGGGCAGTGCACAATTAGCCAGTTTGCCCCGCGTCTTGCAACCCGTATAAGCACGCGCACGGACTACCGACGCGATGGCTGATGTCCTCATTGTTATTCCCGCCCGCATGGCCGCGACCAGGCTGCCGGGCAAGCCGCTCGCCGATATCGCCGGCGTGCCGATGATCGTGCATGTTCTGCGCCGCGCCCAGGCCGCCGGTGTCGGCCCGGTCGTGGTCGCGACCGACTCGCCGGACGTCGCTGCCGTTGTGGATAAAAGCGGCGGCCGCGCGGTGCTGACGCGCGCCGACCATCCGTCCGGCTCCGACCGCATTTTTGAAGCGCTCCGCAAGGTCGATTCGCAAGGCAGCGCCAAGATCATCGTCAATCTGCAAGGCGATCTGCCGACCCTTGATGGCACGGCCATCGCCGCGGCGCTCCGCCCGCTCGCCGATAGCGCCGTCGACATCGCCACACTTGCCGCCGAGATCAAAGTGGCCGGGGAACGCACCAATCCCAATGTGGTGAAGGTGGTGGGAACGCCGGTCGCGCCGTCGCGGTTGCGGGCGCTCTATTTTACCCGCGCCAGCGCGCCGGCCGGCGAAGGGCCGCTTTATCATCACATCGGCCTCTATGCGTACCGCCGCGCGGCGCTCGAACGCTTCGTCAAATTGCCGCCGTCGCCGCTCGAGCGCCGCGAGAAACTCGAGCAATTGCGCGCGCTGGAGGCGGGCATGCGCATCGACGTCGAGATTGTCGATACCGTGCCGCTCGGTGTCGACACGCCGGAGGATTTGGAAAAGGCGCGTGCCATGCTAACGGGCGGGCCGGGAACGAGTTAGAACAACGCGAAAATGGCAAAGCACAAGAAATCCCGACGCAAGAAGATCGCATTCCAGGGCGAGCCGGGAGCGAATTCCCATATCGCCTGCCGGGAGGCGTACCGGGACTATGAGCCGCTGCCATGCGCGACGTTCGAGGACGCCTTCGCCGCGGTGCGCTCGGGCCGCGCCGCGCTGGCGATGATCCCGATCGACAATTCGGTGGCCGGCCGGGTGGCTGACATCCATCATCTGATGCCGGCGTCGCGGCTTCACATCGTGGCGGAATGGTTTCTGCCGGTGCAGCATCAACTGATGGCGCCGAAACGCGCGACCCTGCGAACAATCAAGACGGTCGAGAGCCACGTGCACGCTCTTGGGCAGTGCCGCAATATCATCCGCGCCTTGCGCCTCAAAGCGGTCGTCGCCGCCGACACGGCAGGAGCGGCGCGAGAAGTCGCCGAAGCGGGAGACGTCTCGCGCGCGGCACTGGCGAGCAAACTCGCGGCCAAAATCTATCGGCTGCGCATCCTCAAAAAAGACGTCGCCGACGCCAAGCACAACACCACGCGCTTCGTCATCCTGGCGCGCGAGCCGAAATGGGCGAGCCGCAAGGAAAAGCGCGTAGTCACGACCTTCGTCTTCCAGGTGCGCAATATTCCGGCGGCGCTGTACAAGTCGCTGGGCGGTTTCGCCACCAACGGGGTCAACATGACCAAGCTCGAAAGTTACATGGTCGACGGCAGCTTCGCCGCCACGCAGTTTTACGCCGATGTGCAGGGTCATCCGAAGAATCGCGCGCTCGAACTTGCGCTCGAAGAACTTGAATTCGTTTCGCAGCCGAAGACGTTGCGGATTCTCGGCGTCTATCCGGCACACCGCTTTCGCGACACGTTCAATTAGGAAAGCCGGCGATGAGCAACGATGAGCCGCCCAAGGTCCGCCGAACGCTGCAATTGAAATTCACTCTGCCGACGGCGGATTCCGGTCAACTCGCCGCGATGATCAAGGCCGCGGCGCCGTTTTATCAAATGTTCGGCAGTGCCAAGGTTCGCTTGCTGCAGAACGTCGACGACCCGACGAAATTTATTCAGATCATCCAATACGAGGCCCGTGAAGACTGGGAGCTCAACCGGCAAAAAATGGCCAGCGACACGAAAATGCAGGCTTTTGTGCAAATGTGGCGGGCGATGTTTCCGGGCGCGATCGAGATCGACGTCTATCAGGAAGTGTAGTCACTTGATCGACGCCGCCGTTTCGACGGCTAGGCCCGGTGATAACGGATGAATTATATCGTCTGATTATATTCGCCGACCTCCTTATGGGTGCGCAGAACGCCGTCGACCGCGGCGAACATCTCCCGCATGCGCGCTTCCGACACCGGGCTCTCGACGACCACCACCAGTTCGGGTTTGTTGGAGGAGGCGCGCACCAGGCCCCAAGTGCCGTCTTCCACCGTCACGCGCACGCCGTTGACCGTCACCAGATCGCGGATCGGCTGGCCGGCGACCTTGCCACCGGCTTTGTTCTCGGCTTCGAAATGCTTCACCACGGCATCGACCACGCCGTACTTTTCCTCATCGGCGCAGTGCGGCGACATGGTCGGCGAGCCCCAGGTTTTCGGCAGCGCGTTTTTGAGGTCGGCCATGCTCTTGTCCGGATTGCGGTCGAGCATGTCGCAGACGGCGAAGGCGAAGATCAGGCCGTCGTCGTAACCGCGGCCGAACGGCTTGTTGAAAAAGAAGTGCCCGGATTTCTCGAAGCCGGCGATGGCGCCGATCTCGTTGACCCGCCGCTTCATGTAGGAATGTCCGGTTTTCCAGTAATCGGTCTTGGCGCCGTTCTTGATCAGCACCGGATCGGTCATGAACAATCCGGTCGACTTCACGTCGGCGACGAACAGCGCGTTCTTGTGGTTGGCGGAAATATCGCGCGCCAGCATGACGCCGACTTTGTCGGCAAAGATTTCCTCGCCGGTATTGTCGACCACGCCGCAGCGGTCGCCGTCGCCGTCAAAACCCAAGGCCACATCGGCCTTGCTCGCCAGCACGGCGTCGCGCATGGCGTGCAGCATTTTCATGTCTTCGGTGTTCGGATTGTAGTTGGGGAAAGTGTGGTCGAGCTCGCAGTCGAGCGGCACCACCTCGCAGCCGATCTTTTCCAAAACCTGCGGCGCGAAAGCGCCGGCGGTGCCGTTGCCGCAGGCGCACACGACCTTGAGGTGCCGCTTGAGCTTCGGCCGCCTGGTGAGGTCGGCGACGTATTTTTGCCGGAAATTCTCGACGAAGCTGTAACCGCCGCCGGCCCGCGGCTTGAACTGCGCGGTCAGCACGATGTCCTTGAGCCGCGCCATTTCGTCGGGACCGAAGGTGAGCGGGCGGTCGACGCCCATCTTCACGCCGGTCCAGCCGTTATCGTTGTGCGAGGCGGTGACCATGGCGACGCATGGCACGTCGAGGTCGAATTGGGCGAAATAGGCCATCGGCGTGACCGCGAGGCCGATGTCATGCACCGTGCAGCCCGCCGCGATCAGCCCGTTGGTGAGCGCCATCTTGATCGACGCCGAATAGGAGCGGAAATCGTGGCCGGTGACGATTTCGGATTTGACGCCGAGTTCGGCAATGAGCGTGCCGAGCCCAAGGCCAAGCGCCTCGACGCCCATCAGATTGATCTCGCTGCCGAACAGCCAGCGCGCATCGTATTCGCGAAAGCCAGTGGGCTTGACCATCGGCTCGGATTCATAGGCGTAGGTGTTCGGCTTGAGCGAAGGCTTGGGCTTGGGAAACATTGAAAAAATGGTCCAAATCGAAAGCCCGACAGCAATAGCTTAAACGGCGGAAGACAGGAATGGTTGCGTAGCCTTGTCATGCCCGCGCAAGCGGGCATCCGGTATTCACTGCATTCCCGTTGTTTTTCGGGTTACCGGATCATCCACTTTCGCGGATGATGACAAGCAGCGCTACTGCTCCAGAACGAGCTTGCCGTCCGAATATTCGAAACGATGCAGCCGTTGCAGGAAGGACAGGCCGAGCAGGTTGTCTGACAGCGCGCCATCCGGCATCACCATGGCGGCAACGTTGCGTACCTCGAGGTCGTCGATCTCGACCCTGTCGAGCATGACCGGCGCGGCGTGTGCGATGCCGTTCGCGGTCTTGACCATGGCGCTGAATTCGCTTTGGGCCGGATGGATGCCGAGCATTGCCGCATCGCGCGCGGTCAGCGCGATCACCGAAGCGCCGGTATCGACCATGAAGTCCATGCGCCGGCCGTCGACGCGGCCTTGGACCTCAAAACGTCCGTTGCTGCCGGGCGAGATGACGACAGAACGGTCTCCGGTGGAAGCTGCCGCCACGACGGGCGTCAGCGGGTGGGCCGCCATGATGGTCGGCGCTTGGCCGGGGCCGTGCGTTTGCGCGGCGTAGCGCGGCACGATGATGCCGGCGGCAAGAGCGAAGGCGGCGAAGGTGATGACCGAGCGCATGAGGAGAAATCCGGCTGCACGGCCGCATCTCATCATGCCACGGCGAACAAGGGCCTAATGCCGCGCAATACTCGGCTGAATTTGGATCGCAATGGTAAGCGCGGCGCTAAGACATTTCCTCGAAATGGAACGCATGTGGCGTCTATGGTTCTGTCCAAATTTCGGTCTTTCTGTCTAAAACTTGACCTCGCAACTGGTCTAATCAGTCTTAGATGTGAGTGATCACCGACAACATCTTTGTCTGCCTTCCTGCAAAGGGATGGATACAAAGGAAGGCAAGCGGGTGGCGTGATCTCATGCGAATCCATCTCGGTTGCGAGCTCAACTTCGAGTTTCCGCAGGCAACGCCTATGATTTTGACGCTGAATGTGCACTTTTCGCGCTGTTCCGATCTGGAGCGTCCTGATTATCTGATAACGAATCCTCCGGTTCCCATCGAAGCCTACCGCGACAGTTTCGGAAATTGGTGCAGTCGCCTTGTCGCGCCAGGCGGGCATTTCAGCCTCGGCACGGACGCCGTTATTCGCGACCCGGGCCTGCCGGATCCAATCGTACTCAACGCCATGCAGCACCAGGTTCGCGACTTGCCGGCGGAGGTCATATTATTTTTGCTTGGCAGCCGTTACTGCGAGACCGATCGCCTAGCCGACGAGGCTTGGCGGCTGTTCGGCAACGCCCCGCTTGGTTGGCCGCGGGTGCAAGCCGTCTGCGACTTCGTCCATAATCATATTACCTTCGGTTACGAGCACTCCCGTGCAACCAGAACGGCATTTGAAGCATTCGGAGAGCGCAACGGGGTGTGCCGGGACTACGCTCACCTTGCCATTACTTTTTGTCGCTGCTTGAACATCCCGGCACGCTATTGCACCGGCTACCTTACGGACGTCGGCATTCCGCCGCCCTATCCGCCCAATGATTTCGCGGCGTGGATCGAAGTCTATCTCGGCGGCCGTTGGCATACGTTCGACCCGCGCAACAACGACTCCCGGATCGGGCGCATCCTCATCGCGCAAGGCCGCGATGCCGCGGACGTGCCTTTAACCCATACCTTTGGCCCAGGAATTTTGTCCGGATTCCGCGTCTGGGCCGATGAAGTGCCGCTGGAATAAGGCGTCTGCCTTCCAATCAACGGCATCGCCATTGGGCCCGCTGTTTTCGTCCGGCGGCCGCTACCCGTTAGCGCGCCCCGTCGCGGCGGCGAACAGGAGCGTCGTCGTCCCATCTTCGCCGCGCTTATTCATCGTCCCGACGTTTCCGCAATCCCGGGCGCCGGGAGCCGCTGCCGTAGTGACCTTCACTGCGACTTTCATTGCCCGATGATCCGCCGCCGTGCCGAACCAGGTGCCCTGCAGAGGGATTGTCTCGCGCGCGTCGGAAGCGACCGCGACGCGGATGAGGTTTTTATTTCCCACCACGCCTGCCGATGGATCGAAGTCGATCCAGCCCGGTCCTGGCACGTAAACCTGGACCCAGGCGTGGGTGTTGCCGCCGGCAGCACCATCGTCGTCGTCATCGGCCAAATGCAGATATCCGGACACGAACCGGGCGGCAATTCCGCGCGTGCGCAGCGCCGCTATCATGAGCACGGCAAGGTCGCGACAACTGCCGCTGCCGAGCTTAAGCGTCCAGGCCGGAGCCTGGATTCCCTTCTCGTGCCGCGCGACGTGCTTGAAGGTCCGCCTGATGGTCCGCGTCATGTCGCCGAGCAGTACGTAAGTGTCGGCAGAGCCATCCTTACGAAAGAACGCCGCGCTCCATAGATCGACCGAGGGATGCGGAGACAGCGGCCGGAGGGAAGGTTCGAGGCCGGGCCACTCGTCCGGCGCGTAGGCGAACGGATAGGCGCGGGCAAAACTCTCTATATCGGTTGCGCGAAAGTCGGTGGGCTCATGGTCGAGACGAATGCTGCTGGCGAAGCGAAGCTCGCGGGCCCGTGCGGCAAAATGAGCAGTCGCCACGTGATTGCCGAAGTCATCCCTCGTCCAGGCAAGTTGCCTCGGACTGGGCGTGATATCGAGCTCCGTTGCAATGACCTTTTGATCGTCGTCGTCGCGTGGACGCAACATCATCCGGTGTTCGCCGAACGCGACCGCGCGATTATAATGATATGTCGTAGTGTGTCTGATGCTGAGAATCGGCATTACCTTGCCATGATAATCGATACGCCATCGACATCCATTGCGACCGCGATCATCTCCACAACATGCATTTCCTGGGCCAGAAATTATGCGTGTTTTTTCCGCAATCGGGAGCGTCGCTGAACCAGCTGCCTAAACAATTGCCGGTTTGCGAACGGTCGCTTGTCTAGCTCTTCCGCGGCGTGGCCCGCCTTGTCGCGCTGGCCGCCACGGGGTCGTCAGGCCAGGGATGTTTCGGGTAGCGGCCGCGCATCTCCGCGCGCACGGCGGCGTAGGTGCCGCGCCAAAACCCCGGCAGATCGCGTGTGGTTTGCACCGGCCGGTGCGCCGGCGAAAGGAGTTCGATGACGAGCGGAATTTTGCCGCCGGCGATGGCCGGATGGCGGTCGAGCCCGAACAGCTCCTGCACCCGGATCGCGATTTTTGGGCCGCCTTCCGCCTCGTAATCGACCGGCACGCGCGAGCCGGTAGGCGCTTCGAAATGGGTTGGGGCCTTGGCGTCGAGCCGGCGTTTGAGCGGGTAGGGCAATACATTGTGCAAGGCCTGCTCCAATTCATCGGCGGTAACTTCGCCTAGCGCGGTTTTGGG
>Ga0209624_10003705_pt1 | contig 10727 bp, 9 predicted proteins | sample JacPinW_OM2H0_O1_FD_188565 | JGI IMG/M metagenome (GOLD analysis project Ga0209624, IMG submission 188565) | Forest soil microbial communities from Algoma, Ontario, Canada - Jack Pine, Ontario site 1_JW_OM2H0_O1 (SPAdes) (version 2) | ecosystem: Environmental > Terrestrial > Soil > Boreal... | reverse complement strand
ATCTCACGCTCGATTCGCGCACAGAGCCCCGGCCATCCGCCGGGGCTTTTCGTTACGCGCTCCGAGCCCGAAGTCCCGATTTTAGTTCCCGGGAGCGGACGTTCATGACCGGCAGCAGTGGGTCAATGAGCGACACTTGCCGACGACTCTGGGTTCTTTAGGCTGACCGGCAGGTTTCGGGAAGAGCATCCGGCGCATACCGGCCAAGACCGGAAATTCAGCAGATCGAATTGGTTGCCTGAAAGCTGACAGTCATAGCCGACTCCGCGGCGGCCACAGCAGCAACAGTAACGCCGGTTCGGGGTAATCGGGGATCTGGTGCTTTGCCCAGATCGTTATTGAACCCGTGCGAGGCGCACGACGTTAACGCCGGTCTCATGCAGATCATCGCTCTGGGCGAGTAACGCGCGGTAGCTGCGCGAATCGCCGTCGTCCAGTACAGGCGCGCCGCCTTGATTCGATGCAGCGCGCGGGTTGGCGCCCATACTCAGCGCGGTCCCCAAACCCGCGTAGAGATAACGGTCGCCGAACACCTTCTGCAGGGCGGTGAAGGTCGGTTCGCCGGTGCAGTGGCCCGGGGCGATGTAATCCACCTTGTAGGTGTCATGCAGCGCGTTGGCAACCTTCTCGATGACTGAATCCTGAGCCACCACCAGGTGGAACCCGCCCGTGAGAAAGTGAATATGCGGATTAATCTTGACTGCCTCAGCAACAATAGCCTCGATGCCGGGATGTGAGCAGCCCACCACGAGCACGACGCCGTCCGGCGTGTCGATGGCTAGAGACAGCTCCTTCAGTTCCTTGGTTCCCGGCGCATCGGAAATCAGGGCGATCAGCGTGATGCCCGGTGTCACTTCTGTTGTCTTGTCGATCAACTGAATATTGGCAACGGGAAAGAGCGTGCCGAATCTCATGGTCTCCGGTGGCGCACCGTTGTAGTAGCGCATCTCGGCGGGTAGTGAGTCGTCCTTGCGATAGAACCTACTCGGCAGGTCGGAGCCAAAAATGCCGAAGCCTTCCTTGGGTGCGTAGATCTTGACCTGCGGGTTCACACTCAGCACATAGGACAACCCGCTCACATGATCGCTATGGCGGTGCGATAACACGACGAAGTCGAGCTTGGTGAGATCGACGCCTTTGGCCTTCACATTCTTGGCAAGTACCACTGCGTCGTCACCCGTATCGAAGAGGATACGCTTGCCGTTGATTTCCACCAACGCGGCGTAACCCCAATCCTTGGTCATCGCCGCATCTTTACCGAAGGCATCGTAGAGCACCGTGATGCGGGGTGGGGCTGTGGTCGTTGTGGGCGTTGGCTGCGTCGTCGCGCAGTTTGATAGAAGCCAGATCGAACCAACAGCAGCTGTTAGGCCAAAGAGGCGAGTTGTTTGCATGATCGACTCCTTGCTCATAACTTATGCGATGCTACGCTGCATTTTACAATTGCGATACACATAGCCGATGGCGTGGCAAGTTAATCGTTCAACATCGAGGACACAATTTCGGAACCGGTCATAGCAATCGCCTGCGTGGCGGCAACAGAAAAGACGCGGAGACCCGAGGGATATTGCGTTGCGCGAATCGGAATTGACCCTTGAGCCAACGACCGTCTGTCCCCTCTGCGGTACATCACAGGGCTTTGATTTCGTTCCTATCGAATCGAAAGTCGCGCGATGCGCAGGCGACTGGACGCCGACAGCATCAGCCTTAGAACCTGATGCTGCAAAGCAGTCACTCTCGACGGGCAACTTCGGGTCAAACTCAGAAGTTCGCGGCGGACCTCCGATCTGTGCGGGTCAATCAGGCGGTCGTCGGGCAATACGAGTCAGTTATTGCGCCAGACGCATCGCCCAGGAGCGGTCGTTCGCCAACTTAAAGCCACCCTACTCGCCGACGTTTAGCATTCCGCTCGACGCGCAATGACCATGTGCCTATGCTGATCCGATGCCTTGGCAACATCTGCGCATTTCGCGATTTGGCGGTCCCGAAGTCCTGCAGCTGGTGGAGGAGTCGGCGATTCCTGAGCCAGGACCCGGGGAGGTCCGCATCAAGGTGCTCGCCGCCGGCACCGGTTTTACCGATACGATGATTCGGCGCGGCCGGTATCCGGATTTCAAGGGGCCGCTGCCGTTCACGCCTGGCTACGAGATCGTTGGCGTCATCGAGAGGACTGGTGCCGGCGTGGTAGCACCGCGAGAGGGCGAGATGGTGGCTGATTTGTGTGTCGTGGGTGGCTACGCGCAGTATGCGATCCGGCCGTCGCGCTTTCTCGTGTCTGTCCCTGACAGTATCGACCCGGCCGAGGCGGTTTGCATCCCGCTTGCTTACCTCACCGCCTTTCAGATGCTGACTCACTGCCGCAACCTACCATCCGGCGCCTCAATTCTCGTCATCGGCGCTTCCGGCACCGTCGGTACGGCGTTGCTCGATCTCGCGCACCACCTCGGCCTGAAGGCGATCGGCACGTGTTCCGCGGCGAACCTGGCGGTGGTTGAGCGGTTCGGGGCAGCGGCGATCGACTATCGCGCGGGTGATTTCGTTACTTCCGTGCGCCAGCGGACCCCGGGCGGGGCCGGCGTTGATATCGCCTTCGATGCGATTGGCGGAGCGCACTTCGGCCGTTCGTTTACGTGCCTTGCGCCCGGTGGGTTACTCGTTGGTTACGGGTCGCAAACCATGGCAGTGGGCCGCGAGAGCCTGATTGCCGCAGGGCTCGGCTTGGCTAGGCTCAAGCTGTGGAGCGCATTGAGCTTCCTTCTCAGCAGCCGCAGCGCCGTCTTCTACAGCATAACGGCCCGTCGATCGAATCACCCGGAGGAATTCAAGGCCGACATGGCGACGCTGTTCCAGCTATTGCGCGTTGGCGCCATTCAGCCAGTCGTGATCGAGCGATTGCCGCTCGCAGCGGCAAGCGAGGTCCATGCCCGCATCGACAGGGGTGGACTTGGCGGCAAGATTGTGTTGCTACCCTGGCCCGCATAGTGCGCCTTCGGTCGGCTGGGCGCAGGGTGTCAGAAAAATTCCGAAACACGATGATTGGCACGGAGGTCGAGTCAGGCCGATATCTCTGCATAAACATCTCTAAGTCGCTATTTGTTGCATGGCCCAATACTGGACAGTCACCGCCGGCAGCTCGGGGTCACGAAGCGACCATTATCGCGGTGAGAGCAAATTGGTTGGCCCTGCAACTACGGGAGCCAGCCATGGAACATTGCACGACTACCATTCGCGAACCCTGGAACAAGGGAAGGCTCGTCGGTCAGAAAGCACTGCTGAAACTCAAAGAGATCTGGGCGATTCGAGTCCGCTTGCAACTCGCCAACCGTCGCCGCGAGCTGGCGTTGTTCAACCTCGCCATCGACAGCAAGCTTCGAGCCTGCGACCTCGTCAAGCTGCGGGTCCGAGACGTTTGCCACGGGGGCGGCGTGGCATCTCGGGCGATCGTGCTGCAGCAGAAGACCCAACGTCCGGTGCAGTTTGAGATCACGGAGCCGACCCGTGACGCGGTCGGCACCTGGATCAGGCACGCCGGGCTGACCTCTGAGGACCAGCTGTTTCCGAGCCGCATTCGCGGATCGGCTCACCTGTCGACTCGCCAGTACGCCCGAATTGTGGATACGTGGGTCGAGCAGCTCGGCCTCGACCGCGCTGACTACGGGACGCACACGCTGCGGCGCACCAAGGCGACGCTGATCTACCATCGCACCAAGAATCTTCGGGCCGTTCAGTTGCTGCTCGGGCACACAAAGTTGGAAAGCACGGTCCGCTACCTCGGGATCGAGGTCAACGACGCTCTCGAAATGGCGGAGCAGACGGAGGTGTAGCACCGCCGGCCGGTCAGCGGGAGCGACGCTGACCGGCCAAAACCGGAAGTAGAGCTTGCTGAAATGTCTGCCGTTAAGCGGCCATTCCCGACACGCCACTTTGGACAAATAGCGTCGAGTCCCAAAGAAGGAGGCCGACAGGCCGCCAGTTGCGGGCCAGATGCCCCCAGCGCATCCTTTCGACAAGAAGCAAGATCTAAGGGGCGAGGAATGTCGGGAGAAGCGTCCGAATCGGAAGGGGGCCAGCTGCCGACTGACCCGCCGGCGCCAGTGCAGGTCCCCAACGCATCCGTCCACGTCTTCATCAGCTACGCCTCGCAGGATGTCGCCGTCGCGGATGCCATCGTTGCGGCCCTGGAGCGGCACGGACTCAAATGCTGGATCGCGCCCCGAGACGTGACGCCCGGCGAGTTCTATGCAGACGCCATCGTTCGGGCTCTCAACGTCGCACGGACGTTGGTGTTGGTGCTGACAGAAAATGCGGCGACTTCGCAGCACGTTCTCCGTGAAGTCGAACGCTCGAGCGCCAAGAGACACTCGATTATTTCGTTCCGGATCGGCTCTGTATCTCTGCCGCCCGCCCTTGAGTACTTTCTTAGCGCATCGCACTGGCTCGATGCGAGCGCCTCAGGCGTCGATAGCGCATTGCCGAAGCTCGTCGAGGCGGTGCAGCGGCTGGCTACCTCCCCAGTTGTCGATACCGGGCAACCGGCCGCGCTCGCTCCACCGCCGCGCTCGGTGGCAGTCCTTCCGTTCGCGGACATGAGCGAAAAGAAAGACCAGGAGTACTTTGCCGATGGGATGGCGGAAGAGATCATCAATCTGCTCGCTCAGGTTTCCGACCTACGCGTCCCGGCGCGGACCTCGTCCTTCTATTTCAGAGGGAAGTCAACGAAGGTTCCCGACATCGCGCGCGAGCTCGGGGTCGCACACGTGCTCGAAGGCAGCATTCGCAGATCAGGCAACCACCTTCGAGTGACGGCTAAGCTCGTTCGAGCCGACAACGGGTATCACCTATGGTCGGAGACCTACGACCGCGATCTGCACGATGTATTCAAAGTGCAGGACGACATTGCCAACGCGGTCGTACAGGCCCTGCAAATCACTCTGATGGGTGGCCCGTTGACTCGCCGGCGCGGCGGTACACAGAACCTCGAGGCGTACCAGCTGTACTTACGCGGACTCAGCGCCGAATGGCAGAACACGCGCTCGTCGCTAATGCGGGCGCGCGACTATTTTGATCAGGCGATTAAACTGGATCCAGACTTTGGGCTTGCGTGGGCTGAGTTATCCCGCGACACGGTGTTGTTAACAAATGACGGAGCGCTATTAGGGAAAGAGGGCTACGAGAGAGCACGGCAGCTGGCACAGCACGCACTGCAACTGAGTCCGGATCTTGCCGAGGCGCACGCTATGCTCCAGTACGTCCATCGCGTTTATGACTTTGACTGGGCGGCCTCTGAGGCAGAGGCGCGTCAGGCTCTCGCGTTAGATCCAACGAATCCGACAGCGCTGATGTTCGCCGCTCAGCTCGCTCGTGCGCTCGGGCACTGGGACAATGCTCAGCGCCAAGTGCGGTTGGCGCTTGCTCGCGATCCGTTGTTCACTATCGCGATCTTCATCTTGGGCACAATCGAGTATGGCGCCGGACGGTTCGTGGACGCCGAGGCTACGTTCCGGAAATTGCTCGCGTTGGCACCGGAGTTTTTGTGGACTCGTGCCTACCTCGGAAAGACACTGCTGGCGGAGGGAAAAGTGGAGGCGGCGCTTGCGATCGTGCAGCAGGAACGTGACGAGCATAATCGAATGCGATTCCTTCCGATCCTCTTGTGGGCGATCGGCCGCAAGAGTGAGGCGGACGAGGTGCTGAGGACGCTTGTAACGAATTTTGCTGATACTGATGCGTACTTCGTAGCATTGAGCTATGCATACCGCGGGGATAAAGATCCCGCACTCCAATGGCTCGAGCGAGCCTACCAGCAGAGGGACTCTAAATTATGCGAAATCGTTGGGGAACCGTTGCTCAAGAGCATCGAAAACGAACCCCGCTTTAAGGCGTTCCTGCGCAAGATGAATCTGCCTGAGTAGCCCCCGCGATAAGTCGCTCCCACTGGCCTGCCGATACCGGACGTTCGCGACCGTCTCAAGGGGGTCACGAAGCGACCGTCGGCGGGTTGGTTTCAGTCGACGGTCGCTGACCGGCCATAGACGGACCTTGCGCACAGCCCCATAGTCTTGGCGAAGGACGACATTGAGCATTAACGACTCGCCACCCTAGCGTGCGCAAGCACTGAGGTCGGAGTCGAGCATTGCGTCCCCTGCGACTTCATATCCTGACACCAAACACCGACATGTCGGCAGGATGGGACAGGAGGCGGATGAGTCCCCTCGGGAGTACGATCGGGCCATGAGTGTGAGGCAACACCTCCAATTGCAACTACACGTTGCTTGCCGGCTCCGATGGCTCCTGATGATTGTCTTGGCCGCCGTGCTTGTCTGGCTCTATCCCGAACATTCCCCGAGCGTGCTTAACCGTCTTTGGATGTTCGCGGCGTTTCTGCTCTATTTTTGGTTCTTCGGAGCGGTTGTTGGGACGCTTCTCGACGCTCCAATGGCACGCCCCCGATGCCCGCGCTGCGCCAGCAAATTGACACTCGGGCCGAGGGTTACCTGTTGTCCCCGCTGCAACGTCAGCTTCGATGCAGAGGTTCAGCGCCCGTGGCCTTACACAGCGGCTACACGATCCTGGATCACGCGCTCGCCTAGCTCGCGCATGGGGCGCTTGGAACGGCGATAACGTCATGCATCCGCTGCGGGTCATGGGGCCCCCTGCTGGATGACGTCCCGGCAGCGCAGTAACGCATCGCAGCTCCATCTGTCGGTGGGCGGTTTTCTGACACCTGAAAGCAGACAGTGGCGAGCGGCCGCTCGGGGTCAAGACCGGCCTAATGCGACTTCGTCCATTCCGGTCTCGGTCAACATTTGTTGGTGGTCGATGCGCTGCCCGCGTTGGCGTGGACGGCTCTTCATGACGGTCACATCGACTTCCTCGAATCACCCGCTACCGGGCGACTGAAACGGCGAGCCAGGCCGGGGCTACATGTCAACGAACTGTCTAGCGTGCGGTGAATGCTCCCGTCGTCGTTGGCACCCTCACACCGTTGACCAGGAACCACAAGCCAAGCGGCACTTCGTAGAAGAACATGGGGATCATATAAGTCATCGAGACGTTAGTCGCGAACCATGGGAAGAGAATTGTCGCGAGCGAACCAATCGCCAACGCCAAGGACGCAAAGATCCCCCAGCCAGCCAAAGCTCTTGGTACATAGCGTGACTTGAACAACAAATAGGCGAAGACCGTGGACCCTAGCCCCAGGAACACAAACCCCACGTCGAAGCCAAGTCCTCGGGCGCTCACGAGCAGCCTCGCAAGGCTTTGCAATTGAGTCGGATCAAATGCGCGCAGGTAGTCGACGCCACTCAACAACCTCAGAGTAATGAGCCCGCTGAATGTCGTGACGGCAAGAATGGCCCCATCCGCAATCCTCAAGAACGCGCCAAGCAATGCAAGACTCTTGTCCACGGGTTTGAGTAACTCGTAAAACGCCCAGGCAATGACTACATCGCTCACAAACGTAATGACGTCGACCGCGATCCCAAGCCGGAAAAGGCCTTCGGAAGTCGATATATTGTTCGCGGTCGCCGCTGCATCGCCGGGCACGACTATCCTGCCGAGAACAAACACCTGCGAGAAGATCCCAAGGGCCATCGCAAATAGGTATATGAACCCTGCAACCCGCGCATAGAAAAGCGGTGGTCTTGCAAAGGCGACTGTCGCCACGGTCCCTCCTCCTTTGGTGCGCGCGTCGGCTCGGAGATCCACGGGTAATCGGCGCCGACGGCGGATTCTGATACCCCAAAGCGGCCGGTCGCAACTGACCGCAGAGGGTCAAGAGCAGGCATAGCCCGGCGACCGTGCTTGATCGGCCAGAAGCGGCCGTTTAACAATGGGATCCAAATTTCTCCATACCGGTGGGTCGGGGGTAGAATCCGGCGACGATGCTGGAACAAAACTAATGAGGGTGCGTTAACCGAGCCGAGACGCGTTTGAAGTTCGGCGGAGCGGATGTGAACGCGCGGATTGTTTGGATTATAGCGTTTGCTTTCGTGGCAGGTTGTGGCGGCGGGGGGAGCGGCGGTTCTCCCCACACGCCATCAAGGTTCATGTACGTGAATGCCGACCAAGGTCCCAACGAGTTCTACACCGAAACGTACGGTTTCGTCCTGTCTTCCGGCGGCACGCTCACACCCATAGCGGGATTCTCACCGATCCCATCATCGCTGCCGGGCGGCGGGCCGCTCGTGATCCCCTCTGGCTCCAATTTCCTATATACCAACATAAATGGAATTTCGGCCTTCCAGATCAATTCTGATGGTTCATTGACCAATGCTCCAGACGCGTCTTTCTCGATGACAGACGCCGTGGGTTTGGTGGCACATCCGTCACTGAACTTTCTCTACGCCTCTTCAAGCTCAGGTGTGCTGTCGGTCTTTGCGATCAATCCAGGAACCGGCGCCCTAAATCTGACGTTGTCTGTCTCCTTGGGCGCTAGCAACTTCGAGATCCTCAATTCTCCCGTGATCACCCCCACTGGGGGATACCTCTATCAGGCTGCCGTGTACTATCCCAATGGACTCGGGCAGCCCGGTCTGAGTCAACTTGCGGCTTTCTCAATTGAGCCGACCACTGGCGCGCTTAGTGCCGTTCCGGGGGGGGAATCTCAGTCTCAGCCAATGTCTTGTCCATGAGCATTGATCCGACGGGCCAGTTTCTCTACGCGAGTTACGAAGCTACGAACGAAGTCGCCGCCTTTGCGATCGATGCGACGTCCGGCACATTGACTGCGGTACCTGGATCCCCGTTTGCCGTCGGCGGGTCTGCAACGACGATCGTAACTACAGTCGCGGTCGATGCCTCCGGGAAGTTTTTGATCGTCGGCCTAGAGCCGGGGGCGGTGAGCAATTGCCTCGACGTGTTCTCTATCGATTCTGGCACCGGAGCTCTGGCCCTGGTGCCCGGGTCGCCGTTTCCCCCTTCGGCGCTACTATGTACTAATGTTGTTTCGAATCCCTCGGAACCGCTGGTTTATGCTGGCGCGTCGTACGGGATCCAACCGGTTCCAGGAGTACAGCCAGCCGCTGTCGTCACGCTGTCAGTAGACACAACGACTGGCGCGTTGACTCCCGTCGGGCAGACATCAGTCCCGGACACAACGAAGGTCAATGTGGATGCCATCGCACTGACCCATTGAACTCACTCTCTGGACCCGGCCTTACGTAGAACGCCGCAAAGCTCACTAGGTTGTCCGGCTAGCCTGATCGCTACTCCATTCCCGCAGTGTCGAACGGGCTCCCAGACTCATTTACTTTCGTGGTGTGGTTTGCAGCAGGCCGAGCCTCGCTAACGTGCAGGCTCGGGGTTCATCGGCGTGTCCGCTTATTACCATCTGAGGGACTGGTTCGGAGCATTTGGACTGACGCAGAGGGGTCAATAGCGGTCGGTTGCCAGAGTAGAAACCCTTGCGCCGAAGCGGACCTTCGTTCATCGCGTTGCTCCGCGCGTCGCCCTCATTCGCCGAACGAGATCGCCCCGCGGCTCAGTTCGGTCTTAAAGAGCGTGCGCGGCTTGCTGCAGCGCATATTGTCCGCGCACGGATCGTTCGATGCGCGCAGGATGAGTTGCAGCTGGAACGACGGCGCGCTGTCGCAGACGCTGTGGCCCTGCTCGGTGTTCTGGGCACAGAACTTGGCGACGTCCCATACGTATTTGCCGGTTTCGATCGTGCTGACGGTGGCGTTCGACTTGAATGTCTCCAGGAACGCCTTCGTCGTCGCCGCGTCGAACACGGTGGTGAGCAAGCGGCTCGTGTCGCCCGGCTGCACGACGCCACCGATCCGCACCCCCGAATCCGCCATCTTCCAATAGAGGCGCAGGCTGAGAGCCGTGTTCGCAGGAATGTCCGCGCTGGTCCACGTGATGGTATAGGACGACTTGCGCGAGATGCGCGCATCGGTGTCGAGCACCGTGAGATGCACCTGGGGATCTGCAGCGAGCGCGCGCTCCGCTCCGAAGGGGGAGCCCTGAAGCAGCGTCGCGCCGAGGACCGACAAGGCGGTGCGCGTGGGCGCCGCCCAGCGGTAACTCGAGCCGTATCGGATCGTCATGCCCATGCACCTTGTCCTGGGCGCTGCCGCCGCCTTAGCCCGCAGCGCTCGAATCGCGTTCAACAAATTCTACGCGCCTGCTCCGGCCGCAGTCAGCCCATTTCCAGTCATCGCATGACGCTCGCTCCACTCGCGGAAACCCTCGCCCAGCGAAGCCCCTCAGCCGTCATTCTCATCGTGAATGGGTGAGGCGCATTAGGCGCGCGACTCCAGATTAGACTGCTGATAGCTGACGTTCGTGACGGGCAGCTCTGGGTCAACGGTGGAAATGCCGCTCGACCTCGGAGTCGAACGTCGCTGATCGGCCAACTCCGGACTCTCACGGATTCCCTCGAGGCATCCCGAAAGGCGCCGTTCGGCTGCATAGCTCGGACGCTCGGCTCAATTCGCCAGTCGGTGACCTCAATGGCGGTCAGCGCCGATGCGGCCGGCACCCAGTCTGGGTGATTTACGCCTCCCGTGCGGACCTTTGGCTGATTCAACACGCTGCAAGAGCCAATCCCTGGTGACTGTAGCCTGACCCACCAGCCATTCGCGAAAGCGCTTCACTTGCGGCCGGAGCAGAGCATCCGGACGGAAACGCGCTTGAAAGACGTGCTCGGTCCATTGCCCGGTCGACACCGGGAATGGCAGGTTGAGCGAGCCGTCCTCGATGTAGGGGGCCAATAACGCCAGGCC
>Ga0209624_10003704_pt1 | contig 10730 bp, 5 predicted proteins | sample JacPinW_OM2H0_O1_FD_188565 | JGI IMG/M metagenome (GOLD analysis project Ga0209624, IMG submission 188565) | Forest soil microbial communities from Algoma, Ontario, Canada - Jack Pine, Ontario site 1_JW_OM2H0_O1 (SPAdes) (version 2) | ecosystem: Environmental > Terrestrial > Soil > Boreal... | reverse complement strand
ATGCAAAAATGGCGGAGGGACACTACCCAGTTCTCATTTACGCTCCCAGCGATTCATCCATTGCATGGGAAAATGCCGATCTGTGCGAGTACCTTGCCAGCCATGGCTATGTCGTTCTTGCCAGTCGATCGATGGGAGTGTCGACGCGTGATATGACCGACGACCTGGCAGGGATTGATTCCCAAGCTCTGGACATCTCATTCCTTGTCACGTACGCCGAAAAGCTTCCTGACACAGATTCGTCGAGGATTGCTGTAGTGAGCTTCAGTTGGGGAGGGATATCGAGCCTATTTGCGGCGTCGCGGGACTCTCGCATTCAGGTCTTGGCTGAAATGGACGGCAGCATGCGCTATTACCCAGGACTCGTGGCAAAAGCTGGAACCATTCACCCGGAGCAATTGAACGTTCCACTTCTCTTCTTTACCTCAGACAGGGCAAACTTTATCGAGGACATCGAGCACTGGGATGCTGCACCGGGTGACCTGATAGGGCACAACGTGCTGAATGAATGGACACATGCGGATGTCCTGACGGTCAATATGCTAGGAATGTCCCATCCTGAATTCTGCTCGATGTTTGAACGCTTCAAGACACCCAAAGATTTCGCGGAGTGGGATCAGGTCGCGGATTATGCACGGAACGACGCCAATACGAGCTATTCCTGGGTTGCACTTTACACGCTTCAATTTCTGGATGCTTACCTAAAGCATGATGGCGCGGCGAAGGCATTTCTGGCGAGAACTCCCGCTGAAAACGATGTACCCAGGCACATCATGGGAATCAGATTCAGCCCGAAGTCGTTTGCCGAGATAATGCGATTCGCAGCTCGGACGGGAGAAGAGAGCGCGTGGAAGGCATTCCAAAGCTTCGCTGCCGATCCCATGCACCGTTACATGATCGGCGAAGAGAAGGCGATAAATAGCCTTGGCTATGCCTTCCTTCAGGAAAAGAACCCGTCGTCAGCCGTCGTGCTGTTCAAATTGAACACAAAGGCCTATCCCGATTCCGCGAATGCATGGGACAGCCTTGGAGATGGTTACGAGGCGACGAACGATATCCAAGATGCGCGTATGGCATATACGCGTTCTGTCGAGTTGAATCCTAACAATGAGCACGCGAAGGATGAGCTGGTTAAATTGCGCAAATAGCGTCTACGAGATAGCCTCCACATAGCTCTTCCCGCAAATCTTCAGCTAGCTGCGGAAAGGCGAGCAACGCAGTACGACGGGACGACGCTTCGCGCTGCGGAGACGGAAAGGGAGACCAGACGGCAGGGGCAAGTATGTCCTCGACGAATGACCAGGACGAAGCGGATGCAAGAATCGACCGCGCTTCTGGGCGAACTGAAGCAAATTTGGGGGACTGGTCAAAAGCGCCCTCGACGTTGTCCTGGCCGACCGGCTGGATTGACGTATGGAAGGTGCGTCTTGACGAACCCCAATCAGCGGGATCGGAAGTTAACGTTCTTTCACTCGATGAAGAGGCGCGCGGGAGTCGATTTCATTTCGAAAAGGACCGGGATTATTTTATCCGTTGTCGCTCCGCACTTCGATGCTTGCTTGCCAACTATCTTGCACTGACTGCTTCTGAGACCCGCTTCGAGTACGGGACCGGTGGTAAGCCGCGGCTGGCTTCCGACCAGAATCCCCGTGCGCTGGAATTTAACGTATCGCATTCGGGAAACATCGCGTTGATCGCAGTGGGCGCCGAGCGACGGGTGGGCGTGGATGTCGAAAAAATTCGGCTGGACGTCGATACTGACGCACTTGCCGAGCGATTTTTCTCGGTTCACGAGCGCGCCGGGCTACGCGCGCTGCCCGATCATGTGAGAGTGGCCGGTTTTTTTGCTTGCTGGACGCGTAAAGAAGCCTTTCTTAAAGCTACCGGTGACGGGCTTTCTTTTCCGTTGGCAGACTTTTCTGTCTCTACGCACCCAGATTTGCCGCCTCAAGTGGAAGAAATTCGAGAAGACATTGAGGCTAGCAAGAAATGGTCCTTGGGAGACCTTAGCGTTGGCGACGACTATCGCGCGACGGTGGCGAGCGATACTTCACTCTCTGTTGTGAACACTTACGCCTGGAACTGACGTTTGAATCTGCGGCTTCTCGTCGATGGGTCCAGAGAGGCCGATTGGGAGTTGGCGTCTATGCACGGGTGTTTGAGGAATACCGTGGTGAATTGTTTACCCTAACGCCGGTGCACCCTGCCGTGACAGGCCGAGTACAGCGTGATCAGGTTCTCCTCCGAGTCGGCTCCCAGATGGCTGCGAAAATTCAGTGTGGTGCCCCTCAAGGTTCGACAGCGTGCCGCACGATTGGCACCTCCAACCATCGCGGCGGAGGATCTGCTGGCGCAGGCTCTCGTAAGACAGGGGGTCTAGCCGCAAGGGTTCGGCTCTCCGGCGAATCATTCTTACGACACGTGCTCACGCAGGTTTTCGAGGAACCTGCGGTGCGGGGAGCAGAACCACAATCGATTCGTGTCGTAGCTAGGGGTGATAGCGCTGATAGAATGGCGACCTTAACGATTCGACGATTCGACGAGAAAACCAAGAAGCGGTTAAGAATGCATTTCGCAATGTGCTACTCAAGAGCGTGCAGCAGGCTTCTGCTCCTGAAACTTTCGTAACCAGAACTTGCCAACAGCTCCGGACCCTCGCTAGAACTTTCGGCTTGCCTTGCCCGCAGAAACAGCCAATAATTGCTTGTACGCCTCTCCCGCTATTTTTAATAGTTCGGCATTGTTCCCCAATCTTGTTTGACCCGTAGGCGGAGGGACGCATGCAGGCGGTGAGAGATGTTCGATCTGTTCCCGAGCAGATCTCAGAATTGCGGGACGCCTATCCACACTCTATTGCCCTGAGCTATAGCGATCGACAGCTGAGTTATGAAGAGCTCGATCGCAAGGCGGATCGGTTTGCTGGGCATTTGGCGCAACTCGGCATCGTGTCTGGTGAAACCGTAGCCATCTGCATGGAGCGGTCGTTCGATTGGATTGTCGCCGCTCTCGGGATTATGCGGGCTGGCGCCGCATATGTCCCATTGGATTCTGCTTGGCCCGATGCGCGTTTGCGCTTTGCCGTGAATGACTCAGGCGCGACTGCTTTCGTGGCCCGAGCGATGTTGCTTGATCGCCTTCAAGTCAAAGCGCGCGGCGTCGATCCCTGCCGTGATGCTGCCGCCATCGCTGCCTCTCCGGAAGTGGCACGCAGAGCCGTACCACTGGAGAGCCTCGCCTATGTGATCTACACCTCGGGGTCGACGGGAATCCCGAAAGGGGTGGAGATTACGCACGCCAACCTGTCCCATCTTGTCCAATGGCATCGGGATACCTTCGGCGTCACGCGGCAAGACCGTGCAAGTCATCTGGCGGGTCTTGGATTCGACGCAGCGGTTTGGGAAATTTGGCCGCATCTTTGCGCGGGGTCGGCTGTGTGCCTCGTCGAGGATGCGGTGCGCTCCTCGCCAGAGTTGATGCAGCAGTGGATGATTCGCGAGCGTGTGACGATTGCCTTCGTTCCTACCGTCCACGCGGCGCCGATGGTAGCGATGGAATGGCCGGCCACGACAGCACTGCGCTTTCTGCTCACTGGTGGTGATGTGTTGCACCAAGGTCCAGCCGTCCAGCTTCCCTTCGACGTCGTCAACAACTATGGACCCACGGAATGCACGGTGGTTGCGACATCCTCTGTGCTCAAACCAGGAACCACCGGGGCACCGCCCATTGGTCGCCCGATAGCCGGCGCAAGCGTCTATCTGCTGAACGAACACGGCGAGCAGGTTCCCGACGGCAGTACCGGCGAGATTTATATTGGCGGCGGCGGTGTCGGGCGTGGGTATCGCAACCTACCCGAGTCTGCTGAGCGAAGCTTCTTGCCTGATCGTTTTGCGGGCGCACCTGTCGCAGGAGCGCCAGGCGCTCGCATGTATCGCACGGGCGATCGCGGAGTTCGACGGCCGGATGGGGAGATCGAATTTCGCGGCCGCGTTGACCGGCAGACCAAGATCCGCGGACAACGGGTCGAACTGGATGAGATCGGTAGCGTTCTCGCTCACCATCCGAGCATCGAATTTGCTGCGGCGATCACCAACATCTCGGAGGCGGGAGAGAAACAACTGGTGGCTTACGTTCTTCCTAAGGAGAAGGCGTGTGTTCCCAGCGCGCGCGAACTCCAGAGCCATTTGCTGCACAGCTTGCCGGACTATATGATTCCGGCCACTTTTGTGCAATTGCATGCGCTGCCGTTATCGCCGAACGGGAAACTGGACTTGGCGATGCTTCCGCAGCCAACGGACGCGAATCTGCTCGAAAGCAAGGCGGCGAAGGCGCCTGCTACGCCGATCGAAGAGAAGCTGCTAACCGTCATGCGGGAGCTTCTCAAAAGCGATGCAGTTTCGGCGGAAGACAACTTTTTTCTCGCGGGAGGACACTCACTCCTAGGCATGCAGCTGGTGATGCGCCTGCGCGACGCATTCGGTGTGGATCTGACGTTGCAGCAGCTCTTTGAAGCGCCGACGGTTGAGCGCCTGGCTTTAGTGGTCGAGACGATGCTTATCGATGCCATCGACGCAATGAGTGACGAAGAAGCCGAAAGGCATTTGACGAAGTAATCAGCTATGCAGGTTCCACCAACGAGTGCGGTTGAAGAGGCAAACGACGCCAACCTGAGTCTGCTCCGTCTGCTCAATCCAGAAGTGTTAGCGGAGCCGTATGCACTTTATCGCGCCTTGCGCGAGTATGATCCCGTGCATTGGGACCCGTACATGCATGCTTGGGTGGTCACCAGCTATCCGGAAGTCGTTACGGTGCTGAAGAATTATTCGGCTGACCGCACTCCGCCACCGGCTTACTTGGATCAGCTTGGACTCTCTTTAATGAAGCCGTTTGCCGAAGTCATGCTGCAGCAGATGATGTTTATGGATGGCGCCATGCACTCCCGTCTGCGCAACATCTGCGCCGCGGCATTCACGCCGCGCCGGGTAGAGGAGTTGCGCACGGTGATCGAGTCTATAGCCAACGAACTCATTGACAAGGTTATCGCCTCGGGGCGTATGGATGTGATCGCTGACTTTGCCAACCCTCTACCAGCGATCGTTACGGCAAAGCTGCTGGGTGTGCCAGTCGAGGATCATGAACAGCTTCATGCCTGGGTCATCGACCTGGCTGAAGTGCTTGGTAATTTTCAGCACCATCCCGATCGCGTGGCAGAGATCGTGCAGAGTCTCGAAGATCTGAAGAGTTACGTTGCCGCAAGAATGGAGGAGCAGCGCAATTATCCAAATAGCGGCCTGATTTACTCGCTGATGACGGCGGAGGTTGATGGCCAACGACTCTCAGATGAAGAGGTGATTGCAAATACCATCATTACGCTGATTGGTGGTCATGAGACCACGACAAATCTGATCGCGAGTGGACTTCTGACGCTGCTTCGCGACCCTGAGTCTTTCGAACAGCTGCGTAATCACCCCGAGATCGCTGGCTCGGCAGTCGAGGAACTGCTCCGCATCGAGTCGCCCGTGCAACACACCGCTCGAATTGCGCCTGCCGACGTGCAGCTTGGGGGAAAGAGCATTCAGAAGGGTGCGAGAGTGGTGGCGGTTCTAGCGGCGGCGAACCGCGATCCCAATCGTTTCCCCGGTCCCGACCGTCTGGATTTACTTCGACCGGACAACCGGCATCTGGCGTTTGGCTGGGCGGCTCATTTCTGTTTCGGCGCGCCGTTGGCACGCATGGAAGGTCAAATTGCTTTTAACGCGCTTCTGCGCCGGCTTTCTAGCCCTACTTTGCTGGATGCGACATTGAATTGGCGGGCCAATGCCGGCCTGCGCGGCTTGACCACGCTGAACATCAGCTTCGGTAGCTTCGTTCCTGACCTCTCCGCGACAGGAGCTTCTTAGCGAATGGCGATCGGCCAGAATAAAGATAAAGAAGTGTCCGCGAAAATCCGCAAGGAGCAACTCTCCGACGCGAAGCGTCGGCTCCTTCAGCAGCGTATGCGCGGGGCAGGATCTCCAAACGAGAACCAGCACATTCGTCCACGCCCCGAAGGTGCCACGGTTCCTCTCTCTGCGGAGCAGCGTCGCGTCTGGCTGCATGCCTCACAGCAGCCCGACTTAGCCATCTATAACGAGCCCTTTACGATCCATCGACATGGCAGCTTCGATCTCGGAATCCTCGAAGCCAGCATGAATGAGGTACTGCGCCGGCATGAAGCCTGGCGCACCAGTTTTTCGCCGGAGGGCGAGGAAGTGATTCACGACTCCGTGCGCGTGACTCTACCATTCGTCGACCTTAGCGGCTTACCCGCGGCAGAACGCGAAGTCGAGGCGCTTCGGATCGCAACCGAGGATGCGCAGAAGCCGATTCCAGTCCACGCTGTGCCTCTCTTCCGAGCACGTGTAGTGCGTATGAAGGCCGATGAGCATCGTCTTTATCTAACCGTTCACCACATCATTTTCGATGCGATTTCGATCTCCCACATTTTTCTGCCGGAACTTGCGACGATCTACGCTTCCCTTGAGCAAGGGAATTCTTCTCCTCTCCCCGCTCCTGCATTCCAGTACGGGGACTATGCCATCTGGCGAGAGGGGCACGTGGACTCGGCCGTAGTTAAGCAACATCTCGCGTACTGGATTGAGCAGCTCTCTGGCGAACTGCCGGTTCTCCGTCTTCCCGAAGACCGGCCACGGCCCGCAATCGCAAGCCATCGCGGTTCGATGGAATGCTTCGAGATTCCGACGGACTTGGTGGAGAATCTGCGCCGGCTAAGCCAGGTACAAGGCGTGACGCTCTACATGACTCTGCTTGCCGCTTTCAAGGTCTTACTCTTTCGATATAGCGGCCAGAACGATCTCATTGTAGGAAGCGCCACTGACGGCCGGAGACGGCCGGAACTAGAAGGCGTGATGGGCTACTTCGTCGACACCTTCGCAATACGCACGCGCCCCGCGCCTGGAGTGCGCTTCTCGGATTATCTGACAGAGACGCGAGACTCGGTCCTCGGAGGGCTCGCTGCGGCGGATGTTCCGTTCGATCGTGTGGTCCATGAGGTCAATCCCAAGCGGGACACCAGCCATCACCCGATCTTCCAGGCATTCTTTTCCATCCGGCCGCCGATGCCGCCTTTTTCAGAGGGATGGAATCTCACGCAGATGGACGTCACAGTCGGCGCGACCAAGTTTGTGCTCCATCTGGAATTGTGCGAGCGGCCAGACTATGTGGAGGCGCGCTTTCTCTACGGCACAGAAATTTGGGACTCCACAACAATCAGGGGAATGGCGAAGCACTGGCTAGTGCTGCTTCAATCTGTTTGCCAGAATCCGGAAAGCACTCTAGGCACGCTCGCGATGCTTACACCGGAAGAGACTGCCGCTCTTCTGGGACCGGGTGGCTGGAACGATACCGCTTACCCTTTCCCACAGGTGACGCTAAACCGACTCATCGACGCCCAGGTACGTCGTACGCCGCACGCCATCGCCGCCGCTTTTGGAAGCGAACACTGGACCTACGAGGACTTGAACTCCCGAGCTGAGGCGCTCGCTTCGTTGCTGAGAGCCGTCGGCGTGTCCCGTGGTTCGATCGTAGCAGTTGCGCTGGATCGTTCGCTGGAGTTGCTCGCGGGGCTCATGGCCATTCTAAAGACAGGAGCGGCTTACCTGCCGGTCGATATACGAACGCCGCACGAGCGCATTGCGCTTTGCTTCGCGGATGCAAAACCATTGGCGATTCTGACGCAGCGCTCACTGCTGGACTATGTTGCTTCAGGCGCGAGCGCCGTTGTACTTGTTGACGGGGATCCCAAGAACCAGGACTTAGTCGCGACGGATGCACTGGCACCCGAGCCGGCGGGCATTACGAACGATCTCGAAGACACCGCCTACTTGATCTACACCTCGGGAACCACGGGTGAGCCTAAGGCTGTCGAGATCTCGCAGCGTAGTCTGGTTAACCTGCTGGCAGCGATGCAAACTGCTCCCGGTTTTGGGCCGGAGGACGTGTTTCTGGCGGTGACGCCAATCTCCTTTGATATTGCGGCACTGGAGATGTTCCTGCCTCTCATGTGCGGTGGAATGGTAGTGATCGCCAGTCGTGAAGAGTCGCAGGACCCATATCTGCTGGCGAAGGCCATCGGCCGTTCCGGCTGCACCGTCATGCAGGCGACCCCCGCAACATGGCGGACATTGCTTCTCTCCGGATGGAACGATGCCCGGCAAAGTTCAACTGGGAAGTCATCGAATGGGAAATCGTCGAAAGTGCTGCGCCTCCTTTCGGGAGGCGAGGCGTTGCCCCGTGAACTGGCCAACCGCCTGCTCGCTGCGGGAGCGGAGCTTTGGAATATGTATGGGCCGACGGAGACCACAATCTGGTCGTTGATACATCAAGTCCGTCAGGGAACAGAGCAGGAAGCAGGTCCGGTCTCGATAGGGCGCCCTATAGCGAACACGAAGGCATACATCTTAGATGAGCAACGGCAATTGTTACCGGTCGGTGTTCCGGGTGAGTTATTCCTGGGCGGAGTCGGCCTCGCAAAAGGATATCGAGGCCAACCGCAGCAGACAGCAGATCGCTTCATCACGATAGAGTCAGTAGGTGGTATCCGTCTGTATCGTACGGGCGATGTTGCCGTTCAGCGAGCCGACGGCACCATTGAGGTTCTCGGCCGGACTGACAATCAAGTGAAGGTGCGTGGCTATCGCGTGGAACTCGAAGCGGTCGAAGCCGCGGTTCTACGGCATCCCGACGTGGCGGCTGCGGCTGCGCGCGCCTGGCCTGAGCCTGCGGGAGACTTTCGGCTCAGCGTGTACGTCGTTGCCAATAATGATGGGGCCCTTGCCCCAAATCTCGCCGATATGCGAGCTTTTCTCAGGAGCAGCCTCCCGGATAACATGATCCCCTCGGATGTGATCCCGCTACCAGCGATTCCGCTGACACCACATGGCAAGGTCGATCGCGCTCGGCTGCCGGCGCCTTCTGCCCGAGAAACACAGTCTTTACGGACAGCACTATCTTCCTCCGAAGAAGTGCGGCTTGCTGCGATTTGGGCGGGTCTGCTTGGGTGCGAGCACGTCGGACCGGACGACAATTTCTTCGACCTGGGCGGCCACTCGTTGCTGGTTGCTGTTTTACAGCAGCGCATCGCCACCGAGTTTGGCCAGCGTATCCCGGTTGTCGAACTGTTTCACAGTCCCACTGTTCGCCAGCAGGCAGAGCTCACACAGAGACTCGTAAAAGGTAAGCCCGGTCTGCCGCCGGGAGTGCTGGCAATGCAACCTTACGGAACCCGAAGCAGCATCTTCTGGGTGCACAATCTAAACGTAAACTTGGCCAAGGTGATCGGAGACGATCAACCGTTTTTCGGTGTCGCGCTTACCGCAGAGGATTTCGTATTACTGGGCGAAACGCCCACTCAGCAAAGCATCGCCGCGTGCCTGCTGCGCAAGATTCTGGCGACCCAATCTGGGGGTCCCTACACTATCGGCGGTGGCTGTTTGGGTGGCATCCTCGCCTACGAAATCGCATCCCAACTGCGGGCGGCTGGACATGAGGTCTCGCTCCTTGTGCTGTTGGACGCGCCCAGTCCTTCCTACTTGGAGTGGTGCGACTCGCAGACATATAAGTTGAGAAACCTCTTGAAGAGAGCCGCTGGGCTGGGCCCGCGGACAAGCTTGGTCCACCTTTATGAGCATCTGCTCAAACGTTTCACAGCGGTAACAGAAAAATCCATCGAAACAGAGATGAGAGTGGCTGAAGAGATGATCCGAACTGCAGCCCATGCGTATCGGCCCAAGAAGTACGAGGGGGAGGCGCTTCTGCTGCTGGCGAGCGGTGGCCCTAATCATGAGAGCTTCCTTCCGGGATGGCAGGCGCTCGTTCCTGGTGACTTGCATGTGCTACATGTGGAAGCGCATCACCGCGATTTGTTGGACGCACAGAACGTACGAAGTGTAGCGGACGCCATTGTTCACTTCAAATCAATCGCTGACGAGGAGTCTTGATCTTGCCGCACTGATACTCCTTGATCGTAAGCGTCCGAGCAACACACCCGTTCGATAGGTAGAGTTCTGTGTTCAAGTTACGCGGATTAACGAAAAAGAGCAGGAAGTGACACGGAGACAACGGACACGACCTGAGGTCCCGCAACGACTTACCGGCAGCGGACTTCGTTAGTGTAGAGGAATACAAAAACGGTTCCACGTCGCCCATTACGCGGGGATTTGCAAATTAGGATCGTCTAACTCACTTCCCATGCCGCCGCTCGATCAAGGGGTCAACTCGAAGACTGTGCCGCAGCCAAATCCTTCACACTCGTTGAGGTTCCCGCCAGATAGGGTCGTGCCATACAGGTTGCCCGCCGAGTCCAAGATCAGACCTCCTTCGGGCGAACCGCCGTCTGTACCATTATTAAAGCTGTATAGTGTGCGCGTCCGCCCCGCGTTAGTTATTTCGAACACCGAACCTGAGTGGAAAGTACCCCCAAATTCAGTGGCGCCGTAAAGATTGCCCGCAACGTCCATAACCAAAGGTGATGGGTAAACCTCGCCGGTGGCAGCACGCCCAGCGAAACTGTACAACACGGTCTCATTACTAGTATAGTGTCCCAGTGATAACGTAATCGTGCTTCGACCGTCTATTTGGTATGACGGATAATCGAAGCTTGCTCAAACTGATTCCCAAACAGAGAGAAGACTTACAACGCTGGGCGCAGTCACGAACCCTGCCTGCCGGAGATG
>Ga0209624_10003703_pt1 | contig 10731 bp, 10 predicted proteins | sample JacPinW_OM2H0_O1_FD_188565 | JGI IMG/M metagenome (GOLD analysis project Ga0209624, IMG submission 188565) | Forest soil microbial communities from Algoma, Ontario, Canada - Jack Pine, Ontario site 1_JW_OM2H0_O1 (SPAdes) (version 2) | ecosystem: Environmental > Terrestrial > Soil > Boreal... | reverse complement strand
CACTCCGCTTTGCCGATCTTCGGAAAAGCCGCACCCAAGGTGACGCCCAGCAGCATGGCGATGAAGATCCAGGCTGTCAGGGAGAGCTTTCTCACCTTTCTCCCCACTTCAGTTTTTGCCGCAGCACATCGAAGAAAAACATCTTGGGCGGCCGGATCAAGTAAACCTGGTGCTCGGAGCTCTGGCACACCACGCGGTCATTCTCCATGAGCGGCTCGCCCACCTGCCCGTCCACCGTGAGATACGCTTCCTTGCGCGGCGCCTTGCAAACGATCTCGATCACGCTGGTGTCGGGCACCAGGACGGGCCGGTTGGTGAGCATGTGCGGGCACACGGGAGTGATGCAGAGCGCGGCCACGGCCGGAAACAGGATGGGTCCGCCAGCGGACAGCGAATACGCGGTGGATCCGGTGGGCGTGGCAACAATAAGGCCATCGGCTTTGAACGTGCTGACATACTGGCCATCCACGTAGGTCTCCAGGTCGATCATGCGCGCGATTTGCGTTTTGCCGATCACGATGTCATTCAACGCTTCGTATGACGCTACGGTCTTGCCGTCGCGCGACACTTTGCCATGCAGCATGCGCCTGGGAACAACGCGCTGCTCGCCGCAAAGCGCGCATTCCAGCTCGGGATAAAGCTGGTCGAGAGTAATGGCGGTGAGGAAGCCCAAACCGCCGAGGTTCACGGGAAGGATCGGGATCTCACGTCCCGCCACCGCGCGGGCCGCGGCCAGCAGCGTACCGTCACCGCCCAACACGATCACCAACTGCGCCCCTTCGGGAACCAGCTCGCGGGCCAGTCCGTCATTGCTTCCCAAATAGCGCGCGGATTCATGGTCCAGCCGCATCAGGACGCCGCGCTGCTTCCACCACGCCACCAGGTCCGACACGATGGTGGAGGCGTGCGGGATACCGGGCTTCGAGATCACGCCGACTACCTTAATGTCGGGCATGTAAGAGGAACTCCCGGTTGCCTTCCGCGCCCAGTATCGGGGAAGGAATGATTTGGGTGTGAAAGCCCAGAGCTTGCGCGGCTTTTTCTACGCGTTGACACGCCTGATGGTGCAAAGCAGGATCGCGAATAATTCCTCCCTTACCAACCTGGCCCCGATCTAGTTCGAACTGAGGCTTTACCAGGATAACCATTTCGGCGTCTTCGGCCAGCAAGCCGGCCAGCGCCGGTAAGATCATTGTGATGGAGATGAAACTGACATCGCAAACGGCCAGAGCGATGGGCTGCGGGACTTGCTCGCGAGTGAGGTAGCGCGCGTTCACTTGTTCCTGGACGATAACGCGCGGGTCGTTGCGCAGCTTCCAGTCCAGCTGGCCGGTACCGACGTCGATGGCGTAGACGCGCGCGGCTCCGTGCTGCAGCAGGCAATCGGTGAAGCCGCCGGTGGAAGAACCGACGTCCAGGCAGATCTTGCCGGCGGCATCGATCGCGAAATGTTGGAGCGCGGCCTCCAGTTTCAAACCGCCGCGGCCCACGTAGCGGGGCTGCGCGAGCAGTTCAACTTTCGCCTCGGGGTCGACGTTTGCGCCGGCCTTGTCGGCCTTCTGCCGGTTCACGAGCACCTGCCCGGCCAGAATCAGGGCCCGAGCTTTCTCCCGCGATTCCGCAAGGCCGCGCCCCACCACGAGCAGATCCAGCCGCTGGCGGCCTTTCATTGCAAGGGCCTCAGGCACGCCGGTGCACGATGAAATCGGCCAGTTCGCGCAGGCGCTCGGCGCGCTCATCAAGAGGACGCAACGCGAGATGCGCCGCGAGCCGCTCTTCTTCGGCCATCTCACGCGACCGCTCCAAACCGTAGACCGCCGGGAACGTGATCTTGTGCTGCTGCGCATCCTTACCCGCCGTTTTGCCGAGCGCTTCGGAAGACTGCTCCACATCCAGCACGTCGTCGACAATCTGAAACGCAAGGCCTACGTGCTCGCCGTAGCACGATAACGCGCGCAATGGTTCGCCCTCGGCGCCCGCATAAAGGCCGCCCATGCGCAGGCTGGCGCGGAGCAGAGCGCCGGTCTTGGCGCGATGGATGGCTTCGAGCAGAATGGCGTCGGGATGCTGGCCCTCGCCTTCCAGATCGCACACCTGCCCGCCGATCATGCCGCCGACCGTGCCCGCGGCTGTGGAGAGTTCCGCGATGAGCGCGGCTTTTCGCTCCGCCGGGCAGTCCATTTGCGCCAGCACCTGAAACGCCAGCGTCAGCAGAGCGTCGCCGGCCAGAATCGCGATGGCATCGCCGAATACTTTATGGCAGGTTGGAACGCCGCGCCGCAGGTCGTCGTTGTCCAGCGCGGGAAGATCGTCATGGATCAGCGAATAGGTGTGAATCAGTTCGAGTGTGGAGGCGCACGATTCAATGCCCACCGGGGAATCCGACACCGCTTCCGCCGCGGCCATGCAGAGGATCGGACGAATGCGTTTGCCTCCCGCGAAGAGGCTATAACGCATCGCTTTGTGGATGGATTCGGGGGGCGTGGATTCGGGCGGGACCCAACGCTCGAGTGCGGCATCGACACGCGCTTGTTGCCGCGCGGCGTATTCGGCCAATGTCATCTTTTTCCGGCCAGCCTCATGCTTTGTCCGGCCGGTAAGGCTCTGCCTGGATTTTGTCGCCCTTGCGGATCAGCATCTCAATGCGCGTCTCAGCCTCTTCCAATTGCTTGCGGCAACTCTCGCTCAACTGCATTCCTTTTTCGAACAACTCGAGCGCGCGCTCCAGCGGCAACTCGCCGCCCTCCATCTCCTTGACGATCAGTTCGAGTTGCTGGAGTCCGGTCTCGAAGCTGGCCGCTGGTTTCTCTTCTCCGGGCATTGTTTCATTTTAGCGTTCGCACGAGTTCGAACGCGGCACGCACGAGTGCTGCCCCACTACACCACTGAGGAGCGGCTGATCTCCGGGAGCGACCGGGCGCCGCACTGCTTCATCGTCAGCTCGAACTCGCCGCGCAGAATCTCGATCACCTTTTCCACGCCCGCTTGCCCAAACGCCGATAATCCCCAAATGTAGGGGCGTCCGATGCCCACCGCCTTTGCGCCGAGCGCCAGCGCCTTGTAGGCATCCGTGCCACGGCGAATGCCGCCGTCCACCAGCACCGGAATTCGGCCGGCAACGGCGTCCACCACCTCCGGCAGGCATTCGATGGTGGCGCGATACGTCTCCGTGGCGCGCCCGCCGTGATTGGAAACGACAATGCCATCTACGCCATGCTCCACGCACAATTGCGCGTCCTCGCGGGTCTCGATGCCTTTCAGGACCAGCTTCATTTTCGTGATCTTTTTCAAACGGTCCACCTGCTGCCAGGTGAATGTGGGAGAGTTGATCCCGACGCCTTTCATGTCCAGGCCGTCGAACATCGGTCGGGTGGTAACGGAGCCGAACGGCTCGCCGTGACAGTCGGCGCACTGTCTGTTGTCGATGCGCCGGTAGCGGGACGCGGTCTCCGTGTTCCGGCCGGCCAGCAGGTCGATGGTCCAGGCCACCACGGGGCAGCCGGCGTCTTCGGCCCGCTTGACTACCTTCTCGGTGAGGCCCCAGTTCGAAACCGCGTAGAGCTGATACCAAACCGGTCCGCCGCGCGCTTTGATCACGTCTTCGACGCTATGCGAGGTGACCGTCGAAAGAATCTGCAAGGTCTTCTTAGCCTGTGCCGCGCGCGCCACGCCCAGCTCGCCGTCCGCATGAAACATCCCTTGCGCGCCCACCGGACAAAGAAATATGGGACTGTCCCAAGTGGTTCCGAAGAGTTCCACGCGCGTGTCGATTTTTGAGACATCCACCAGTTTGCGCGGCCGGAGTTGTATATGTTTGTAAGCTTCGTGGTTCGCGTCGCGTGTCAGGTTGTCGTCCACGCCGGACGTCATGTAGCCCCAGTGCGCGGGCGGCAGCGCCTTATGAGCGGCCGCTTCAAAGTCCATCACATCCAACGCGTCCTTGGGATTGGCCAGGATTTCATCCAACGTGTGAGCCTGCCAGGCGCGGGCGGGCAGGGAAGCGAACAACGGGCTAGCCGCGAGAAACTTGAGAAAGGTGCGCCGGTTCCGGAACTGCTGTTGTGGGGAAGGCGCTGAGCGCGTCGCTGTCATGACTGCTCATTTTATTACTTTCCGTCTTCGCACGTGGCCATTACTTTCCGTGTAACCATAGAGCGTGGCGGTCGTCCTACATACAATGCGGCGCGGGGACTCCAAGTGGAGGATGATTGAAGCCTTGCCTTAAACACGCACAGCGCGCAAATGTCGCGGTATTCCTCACGGTTTCTTCTTTCTCTGTCCCATTCGTTCTTGCCCAGGCTCCTCCGGCGCAGCCGGCTTCCCCGGAGCCGTCGTCCGTACAACCATCTTCCTCACAACCTGCTTCCGCCATACCAGGCTTCGCCGAGTCTGTCGACGATCGCATTTTCGGCGTGATTCCGAGCTACCTGGCGGTGGAGAATCCGCAGCAGAAGATCGTGCCTCTCACGGTGAAGCAAAAATTCGAACTGTTTGCGAAGGAGACCTTGGATCCGTTCACCTTCGGTTCCTCGGCCGCCGGCGCGGCGCTCTCCCAAATTGACAACAACAATCCAAAGTACGGGAACGGAGCCGGTCCGTACGCCGAGCGCTTCGGGGCGGCCATGGCCGATGTCACGACGCAGAACTTTTTTTCGGACGCGGTGCTGGCATCCTTGCTGCACGAAGATCCCCGCTATTTCCGCAGGGGGCCGGAATTTGGCGTTTGGTACCGCGTGGGCTACGCGCTGAGCCGCGTTGTGGTGACGCGGACGGACAAGGGAACGCAGAGATTCAATTATTCGGGAATGCTCGGGATGGGCCTGGGGATCGGGCTCTCAAACGCTTATTATCCCGATAGCAGCGTCAACGGTGAAGAGGTGGCCACCCGTTTTGGAACCAGCCTGTTGGCCTCCGCGCTCAGCAACATTTTGCCGGAATTCTGGCCGGACATTCACCAGAAATTCTTTCGTCACAAACCGCGCTCCTCAAGTCCGCCATCTGCTCCGCCCGGAGGCTAAAATAAAGCCATGGCCGTTCCGCCGATCCCGCCGCCACTTGCGCAGCTCGGCCGCCGGCCGTTTTCGTTTTATCCGGCCGTCCTGAACGCCGGGCACAACGAGTGGGTTTATCGCGGCGCCACGTGGTCCGATGTGTTGGTGCGCAACACGAAAACAAATGAAGAGGTCTCTGTTCCACGCCGTTATGTGGGCGAGATTTCGCGCGTGGATGCGCCGGTGATGATTGTGGGCCTGCTGGCTGAGCTGGAGTTTCGGGGGGGCGTGGTTTGGCCGGTGGAGCGCCGTGTCATCGAAATGCCGCGTGCCGTAAATGATGCGCCCCGGCCCCGGCTGGCGCAATCGCCCGCAACCCGCGCCCCGGTGGTTGGCATTCGATTGGAGAGTGAACGAACGTCGCGCGTCGGAAAAGTGGTTGTGGGCGGAGTTGCGCTGGGCGTCGCCGGATGCGTGCTGGCTATCAGCCTGTTTCGTGGCGGCGTGATTGCCACACGTGTGTTCTACGCCCCGTTCACTCAAGCGGATCTCCCGTTTACCCCCGACGATGATTACTCCACAGTGGTTCACGTATTGGGCCAGCCCGCGGCGGAGCGCTGGCATTCGGCGGCTTCGGGGACTTCAGGCGAACAATACCAGCTGCTGGCCTATCCGCAACGCAAGTTGTACATCATTTTGATGGGTCATGATCGGAGCGGCGCCCGATACATAGGGGCTCACTACATAGGAGCCATGGACTGGAGTTGGCATCCGGCGCACGCGGTGGATCTGGCCGGCCGCGGCTCCAGCTACGGACTCCTGAGACGCCTGCCGAAGTTTTGATTCGTGCCGCTGGGCGCGTTTTTCAGCATTACGTTCCAGTAGCCATGGCAGGAGCCCGCGCAACATCGGTCTGCGGCGCGCCCACAATACAAAGGATGATGAACGCGGCACAGGCCAATCCGGCTGAGCCGAAGAACGCGTATTGATAAGCTCCGGTGCTTACGAAGACGCGCGCGCCGAGCACCGGCCCCATCACCCCCGCGAAGCCCCACGCCAGCAGCAGCAATCCATAGTTCGTCGCCAGATACTTGGTACCCCAGAAGTCGCCCGCCAATGCAACATAGACCGACAACTGGGTGCCGTAGCAGTAGTAGACGAAAAACAGGAGCGCATAAAACGCGAGGATCTGCTCGCGCCAAAGATAAAGCATCGGCGTGGCGATCATGGAGGTGACGACGATGGCGCGCAGGGTGTGCAGGCGACCGAGGTGGTCGGACAGCCAGCCCGAAAAGAACCTTCCCGATGCGCTGCCGATGGCGCCGATCGTAATGGCGAACGCGGCGGTCTTCGCGCTGAAACCTGCCGATCGCGCGAAGGGCACCAGCTGGCTGATGACCATGGTGCCGGCCGTGGTCCCCAGCGCGTATGCGATCCAGAGCGCCAGAAAGATCGGGCTCCGAAGCACCCGCGGGGTGGTTACATCGATGTGATGCGCGGGAGCGGGTCCGGCGCCGGTGGATTTTCTGGCCGGGCCGATGTACTCCTGGGGCGGATCTTTCAGCAGGTATGCGCCGGCCATGGTAAACACAAAAAAAACTGCGGCGAGAGCTTGAAAGGTGGCCCGCCAGCCGATCCGTTCCACCAACATTCCCGCAAGGGGCCCGAAGATGCCTGAGCCGGCGGCGAAAACGCCGATAGAAAGGCCGTTGGCCAGCCCTCGGTGGTGGGGAAACCATTTCGAGCCCACCGTGATCGGGACCAGATAGCCAAAGCCGATACCGGCGCCCACCATAACGCCCCAGGTGAGATACAGCGTCGACAGGGAGTGTGTCCAGCTGGCAAGCAGCAGGCCTAAACTGAACAGCAGGCCTCCGATCGCGGCTACACTGCGCGGTCCAATGCGCCGTTGCAGAAACCCGGCCACCAGAAACATCGAGGAGAGCGTGACCATATCGATGGTGGGCACCAGTGACGTTTGTGTGCGGCTCCATCCGAATTCGCGCTCCAGCGTGGGGACGAAGACGCTCCATGCATAATACGTGCCAAGCGCAATGTTCATGAGCCCGCCGCCCACTAGCACGGGCCAGCCTTGCAGCTCGTTTCTCGATGCATCAGATCTCATTGGAATCAAGTCTACAACGAGCGGCTGTGGCGCACGCACTCGTGCGTGCCGCGTTCACACTCGTGTGAACGCCTGGTTCCGTCAGCTACTATGTCTGGCTGCGCGGATCCAGCAGTTCGTTGAGGCGGTCCTCGGAGATTCCGCTCATCTCGCGCGCCACTTCGCGCACCGTGCGCCCACTGCGATAAGCTTCCTTGGCGATCGCCGCAGCCTGCTCATAACCGATCACCGGCGCAAGCACCGTACACATTGCCAGCGACTGCTCGACGAACCCCGACGCGCGCTCGCTGTTCGCTTGTAATCCTTCGACAGCCCGCCGGCTGAAATTACGCGAGCCGGCAGCCAGCAGCGCGATCGATTCCAGCAAATCGTAAGCCATGACGGGCATCATCACATTCAACTCGAAATTACCCGCGGCGCAGCACCACGTGATGGCCGCGTCGTAGCCGATCACCTGCGCGCACGCCATCAGCAAGCTCTCCGCGATCACTGGATTCACTTTGCCCGGCATGATGCTCGATCCCGGCTGCGTCTCCGGCAGCTTCAACTCGCCCAATCCGCTGCGCGGCCCCGATGCCAGCCAACGGACATCGTTCGCGATCTTGGTCAACGCGACGGCATACGTCTTCAGCGCGCCGCTCAGAAAACTGACCGCATCCTTGGCGGCCTGCGCTTCAAAGTGATTTGAGGCCTCGCGAAAGGGAAGCCCGGTGCGCGATGCGATCTCTGCAATGACGGCCGAAGCAAATCTGGGAAGCGCGTTCAATCCTGTGCCAACCGCGGTCCCGCCCAAGGGCAATTCATATAGACCATCGAGCGCTGCTTTGATTCGTTCCGAACATTTCTCCACTTGCGCGGTGTAGCCCGAGAACTCTTGTCCCATCGTCATTGGCACCGCATCTTGAAGATGCGTACGGCCCATTTTGACGATGTCCTTGAATTCGACGGCCTTTTTGCGCAGCGAGCCCGCCAGCTCGGCCATCGCAGGTAACAGGTCTTCATTCACGAGCATTGCAGCCGACACATGGATCGCCGACGGAATCACGTCGTTGCTGGATTGCCCGCGATTGACGTGATCGTTGGGGTGCGCGCCGGCCAGATGCCCGATCACCTCGTTCGCGTTCATGTTCGTCGACGTGCCGCTTCCGGTCTGGAAAATGTCGACAACGAACTGAGCGTCGTAATCGCCGGCCGCAACTGCGTCCGCGGCTTTCACGATAGACGCGACAAGCTCCGGCAGCAATTGTCCCAGCCGTCCATTCACTTGTGCTGCCGCGCTCTTGATCAGGCCCAGAGCGCGAATGAAGGAACGGGGAAAGCGCAGGCCGCTGATCGGGAAATTCTCGACCGCGCGCTGCGTTTGAGCCCCGTACAGCGCGTCGGCGGGGACGCGCATCTCCCCCATCGTGTCGTGCTCGACACGGTATTCCATCGTGTCGCCCTAGGGCGTCGCTTTCAGTTGGCCGTTGCTGTCGAACACTTGCACCGTGCCGTATTTGTCGAGCATCGGTTTGAGCTTGGCCGCGTCGCCCACCGCGACGATCTGCAGATCGTCCGGCACGATGTATTTCCGCGCCACGCGTTGCACTTGTTCGGCGGTGATGGCCATGATTTTGGCTGGATAAGTATCCCAGTAATCGGCCGGCAGCTTGTAGATCTTCAGCGCGATCGCGTAGTCCAGCAGTTCGCTCGGACGTTCCAGCGTAAGCGCGAAACTGGCCACGATGGATCGCTTGGTCTCCTCCAGCTCCTTTTCAGGCACAGCCGTATCGCGAATGCGGTTGATCTCATTCATGAACTCAGTCATCGCGCCGCCGGTAGCATCGGTGCGCATGCTGCCCTCGGCGATCCAGGGCCCCGCGTAGCGGCGAGCAATCAGCCCGCTGTAGGCGCCGTAGGTGTAACCGTGCACCTCCCGCAGGTTCATAAACAAGCGAGCCGACGCGCCGCCGCCCACAATCCGGTCCATCACCACCATCGGAATGTAGTCCGCATCCATGCGATTGATGGCGATGTTGCCCATCTCAACGTCGGCCTGCACGGAGCCCGGCCGATCCACGACAAAAATCTTGCGGCCGCTGGCGGGCTTGGTGGCGGTGGGCAGCGCCGCCTTGCTGGCGCCCGCCTTCCATCCGGGAAGAGCCGAGAACATCCGCGTTACTTCCGCTGGAGTGATATCGCCCGCAACTCCGAGAATGGCGTTCTCCGGCACGTATCGGGAAGCGTGCCACTCGGCGAGCATCGCCGGCGTCATTTTGTCGAGGGCCTGCAGCGTCGGCGATGTGACCGCAGCGGGATGATCGCCATACACTGCCCGGCTGAAACGCTCCTGCATCAGGAAGCCCGCTGTTGAGCGCTGCTGCTGCAATTGAACTTTCATGCGCTGCTTCAGCTTGTTCAGTTCGCTCTCCGGGAATGAAGGATTCAGCAGGATGTCGGAGGCGAGCGCGATCCACTGGGCCGCGTTGTCGCTCAACCCCGATGCGGTGAAGGTGGCGGTCTCCGAGGCCCACGGCGCCTGCGCTCCGATGGTAGCCCCCAGCTCTTCGGTCTGTTCCGCGATCTGCCTGCTGGAACGCGTCCCGGTGCCTTCCTTCAACATGGTTGCCGTGATGTTGGCCAGGCCCGGCACGTCCGCCGGATCGTTCAACGCGCCCGCGCCCAGAATGGTGATCCGCGCGGTCACCAGCGGCAAGCGGTGATCTTCCAATACCAGCACCGTCAGCCCGTTCGGAAGCGTTATCTCAGTGGGCTTGGGAATTTTGACGCGAAGAATCTCATTCGATACCGGCGCTTTATTCTTGCGCTCCACTTTGCTGAGCGGGATCGCTTTGGAGCCAGGATCCACGGGGACCTGCGCGAACGAGATAGCGAAGGTCGCAATCAGCGCGGCCGAGCATCGCAAGGGATTTCGAAAATTCTTTGTCATGAGATGCTCCTAGTTCGCGCTGTTCGCGGCCGGCTCGGCCTTCGGCTTGGGCAACGTTGTCACCACCGTGCGATTTTCCTCAGTCAGGTAGGCTTTCGCCACTCGCTGAATATCTTCCTTGCCGACGCTCTGGATCTTGTCGAAGCGCGTGTTGATCAAACTCGGATCGCCGTAGATGGAGGCCATCTCACCGATCAGGTATGCGCGGTAAAGCGTGCTCTCCAGCTGCTCAGCGGTCTGATGGCGCTCCATCATGTGGACTTTTTGCAGTTCCCAGTCCGGGACAGGTTCGGATTTCGCTTTCTCCAACTCCGCGTAGACCACCTTCTCCACTTCCTTCAAATCCTTGCCCGGGCGCGCGAGCACTGTAACGTTGAATGTCGACGGACCCTTGTGTTCATCGATATAGCAGAAGATGTTCACGGCGAGTTCCTTGTCTTTCACCAGGCTTTGATAAAGCGGCGACGATTGGCCCCCGCCCAGAACGGTGGAAAGAACGTCCAGCGCATACACGTCGCCGGTATTGCCGGGAGGCGTCTTGAACGCGATGTCCACGCGAGGCACCTGAGCGAAAGGATCTTCGATGGTCCTGGTACGCTCGGCGGTTTGCCTGGGTTCCGCCAGATCGGGAACCGGGGGTGCGGGCTGCGCGGGAATGCCGCCAAAATATTTCTTGATCTTCGCCA
>Ga0209624_10003702_pt1 | contig 10732 bp, 2 predicted proteins | sample JacPinW_OM2H0_O1_FD_188565 | JGI IMG/M metagenome (GOLD analysis project Ga0209624, IMG submission 188565) | Forest soil microbial communities from Algoma, Ontario, Canada - Jack Pine, Ontario site 1_JW_OM2H0_O1 (SPAdes) (version 2) | ecosystem: Environmental > Terrestrial > Soil > Boreal... | reverse complement strand
CACGTTGACACTCTCGTGGGATGACGGCGTCCGCTACGAATTGCGCAATCCGCGCGGGATCGTTCTGGACCCCGCCAATCCCACTGCTCCAAATCCGAATAATCGCCTGCTTCCGGGCGGCGCACTGTGGGGACTCAGTTTCCGAGCGCAGTACGAGGCATTCCTCTCTCCTGGCCAGTTGCGGGGCGTCGGCGGCGAACTCAGTCGCCCGGCGTTCTCCTCGCTTGGGGGGTGGGGCTATCAAAAAGCCGTCTTCCTCCGTGGGCTGACCACAATCTATTCCGACACAGCCATGGGGCGCGTCTTTTTCTATAGCGTCGAACAGAAAGGCCGCATAGCGGGGTTCTGGAATTATGCCAAACATGTAGTCATCTACGAACGCACTGTTGGCCCCACGGCTCAGTTCGTCGACCAGCAGGACCACCTGGCGGGCCGGCCCGTTCTGCGCAAGGTGCGCGAGTTCGTCGAACTCCTACAGCCGACACGGACTTACCCGGATTTCGATGCCGCTCCCATTACGCGCGGCTGCGTTCTGGGCATCGAGTTCAAATCCAAAATCATTCCAGTTGATTCCCAATGGGGGCGTGACGTTCCTGGGGCCGCGGGGCAGCCGAAAGGTTACGTCATCCCGCTATGGCAGCCCGACAAGGATCCGGCCCTCTATCCGAAGCCCCAGGTAGCGCTACGGGTTGACGGAGCAGAATCCGAGGGCGACACCATCGCGGTGGAGTTGGACGAGCCACACAAACTTCTGTTCTACGCCGAGCCGGGCGCGGCGACCGCCAATACAGACCAGTGGAATGCCGTGGTTGATGTGGACTTTCCGGATTTGGAATGGCCGACCGCACCACCTCCGCAGCCGGATCCCGCGGCCGATCTGGACGCGCCGCAACCCAGCGAGCATCCGGTTCACGCGGGCTACGATCCGTACACCTACGCGATCATTAACTCTCGACCTGTGAACGTCGTGGCGGCGCGAGCCAGTAAGCCGCTTGGCGCGGTGCTGCTCAACGTCACGATGGTGCGTTCTGAGCCGGCGCCTGCGGGTTCGGCCCCTGAGCTCAAAGACGGTCGCTCCAGCCTAGTGAATGCGCACCTGCGGTTGAATGAGCTGGTCGAGGTCATTCCCGCGGTCGGCGACGTGTCTGCGAAGATTGAGGACATCGAGCGCCGCCTCAATGACATCAAATCTGACGTCAGGAACCTGGCCAACACGGGCGCGAACCTGTTCGCCACATATTTGCCGGATCTCACCGTCCGCAATTGGTTGGCAGAGTCTCAAACTGCGTTGAACCGGTGGCGAACGGACGCCATCACTGTTCTCGAGCAAGAGTTTCTGCAACGTCTGGTTCCGACCATCCGTGGGTTGAACGGCACAACAGCGATCATCCAGAATGCAGCGAAACAACTCCTGGAGGAACAACTCGGTTTCTTTCATTCGCGCGTACTGCCGCCCGACCCGGGGGCCAAGGAGTTCGTCGATCGTTTGCGGAATGCAGAAGCGGCCTGCCGAAGGGCCGTCCCTGCCATCATCGCGCAGAGTGAGGCGTTACGGCGCGAATTGCTGACCTTGGCTGCCACGGGAGCGGACGAAAAGGTCGAGGTTGCGGCAAACGCCGCGATCCGCCGTCTGAAACCTGCCATTCGGGACCCATTGCAGCAAGCCTGCGATCAGGTCTCCCGCTTATTCCAGGATCTTCCCAACGTCATCCGCGTGGCTGCTGCCGCGGTGGAACTGGCAATCGACAGCCGCATAAGCGCGATCGTCGCCAGTCCGACGATCGCAACCATCAACACTGAATTGACAAATCTCATCTCCGAAACACAGTCCGCGATCAGCACTCTCATCACCCAAGCGAACGGCATCGAAGCGCTGCGCAGCGAATTGCAGACCCGCGCCGAGAGATTGATTACGACCGACTTCGGGGCCGGGTCGCTGCAATCGATCATGAGCAGTCTCGCGAGTCGTTTGACCGCCGGGTTGACGGGCACCACGCCGGATCAACTGGCGCAGGGTCTCACGAATGCTATCAACACCGAGAGTCGCAGGATTGAACGGGAAGTTGACACGATCCTCCGTAGCGGTCTCAGTCAACTTACCAACCTCATGACCGGGCCTGGTGGGCTGGGGAACATACCGGGATTGCTTAGGACTGTCGTGCCGGGTGACGTGAATGCGTTCTTCAACAACGCCGCGCAATGGGACAATCAAATTTCGGCCGCAATGGCGGCGTTAAAGAACGCTAATCCAACCCGGGCCCGGAAATTACTCGATCAGTTGGCAGCTCAAGCCCGTGGCACGCTGGACGATTTTGCAGCCCGCGTGGTCGGCCCTGTCACAGTACACGTTTCGAAAGGCATCACCCAACGTGCCGGCAATGTTCTGCGGCTGGTCCGAGCCTTCGGCGAGGCGCCCAAAGTGGCCGGGCTCGCCTTCAGCCGTGAACGGATCGGCTATTTTTACGATCCTCTCAGGAAGCTCGCTGTCGACGGCACGTTGCCCGTTGACATCACGCCGGTAAATGCACTCGTAAACCGCGTTGGCGATTACCTCAAGGCAACCGGAGTACGACTGCCGACGGGGCAGCTTCTCGATCAGGTGCTTCCACCGCCTGACGACCTGCTGAAGCAATTTGATCTTGGAAAACTCCTGCCTGATTTCGCCGGGCTAAAGCTCGACAAGCTCCTTCCGGAGTTGAAAGCCCCAAGCGGTCTCAAGGAAAAGGTGAAGATAACTCAGGAGTTCGACCGGCAGTCTGGCCGTGGGTGGGTCCAGGCTGACATCCGGATTCCGGAGCCTGGGCCCACCATGCTCTTCGACGCCGGGCCGATTCGCGTCGATGTCTCCAAAGTCTTATTGACGGCCACCATCCGTATCGACGCTGGTCTGGGCGGGGCGCCGCGCCGAACACAGTACGGACGATTGTCCGCTGACTGGAACCTCACAGTCGGCGGCGAGAAGTTTATCACCTTCGCTGAGACGGCACTCACGTTCGACCAAGATGGCAAGACGAAGTTCGATCTCGATCCGTCGAAGGTGCGGCTGAACGGCGTCATGCAAATGCTCTCCGACGCGTTCGCGAGGCTATCGTTGCCCAATGACGGATTCACTCTTGCGTTGAAGGAGGAAAACGGATTGCCAGTCGGCGTCCACGCGGCACTTGCCATCCCGCTGCCCGATATTGCAACGGGACCCTGCGGCCTTTCCAACCTGCGCTTCGGCGCCTGCTTCGAGCTCTCCGCCGTACCCGAGTTCTCCCTCGGCGTACGCGCCTACGTGAGCCAGCAGACAACTCCGTTCACGATCACCGTCTTCATCCTCGGTGGTGGTGGGTGGGTTGACGTCCGCGCCCTCTATATACCTGTCACCCGCCGCACTACCACAGCACTGTCGGTCAGCATTTCCGCGAGCGCCAAGTTGGCGATTGCCTTCGGACCAGTTAAAGGTTCCGTCGCGGCACTCTTCTTCATCGAAGCTGCTATGGCCACGGACAGCGCGGCCCCCGGCACTCAGCTCACCATCGGTATTGGCATCGTGCTCAGCGGTGAAGTCGATGTACTTGGCATCGTCTCAGTAAACATCGTGCTGATGCTGATGCTGCAATACAGCGCGTCGACCGGAATGCTCATTGGCACCGGCACGATCTCCATCAGCATCAAGGTGTGCTGGTTTCTCACGGTTCACGTGGACGAGCCAGTGCACAAGGAGTTCGCGAGGGTGGGTGGGTCGGGTAGGTCGAGTCCAGTGCGATCATTGGCGCGAGGGAGTTTCGCGCCAGCCGATGCAGTGAGGAAGTATCTGCGACAAACAGAATAAGTCGGAGTTAGTATGGCGTTGCATCTCGCACTTATCTGCAGTGCCGAGCAACTTTTCCCGCACGATTCCGTTACGAATCTCGTGCTGGGCGTTAATGTCGTTGCAGCGGCGGAGCGACCTGTGAGTCCAGGTGATTTGGATCGAAACTGGCTCGAGCCCTGGCGATGGGATTCAGTATCGGCTGTCAAGGTGCGGGCCAGCGGGACGGCTCAGCTCGGCCCGTTTGACTTAGATGTTTCGCCGATCAGTCTTGTGCCCCTGCCGGGTGGTGCGGCACCGCAAAATCTTACGGCCGCCAAGAATGCACTCGAGCGCCGCTACAATGAACTGTCGCGGAGTATCGCGCCATTCGCATGGGATCCAAACGACCCTGGAGCCCCGCCACCGCGAGAAGGTTTTCATCGCGCAGTGGTCGGAGCTGCCTCCACGTTGTCCGGTCCGCTCGCCCACGCACTGAACCTCGCCTTCACAGTTCGGATTCCATGGGCGAGTCTCTCGCTCCGCGTTTTTGCGACCACCCACGCGGATCCACGCGAGAATACGTTCGTTTCGGACCTGAAGCTTTACGTCGCGCCTGTGATCAGGCGCGGCGCGGCCACCATCACGCCCGCTAACGCCGCTCCGACACTATTGGCCGGTTGGACCTGCACGTCCACGGGGGGGGCGCCTCCCGCAAAAGTCTTTACTGTGCCGGTCAAACTGATTCCCCACCCCCAACTCGCCGCGAGCGAGAGTCGCCGTTACTACCGGCTATCCTCATACTGGGTTGGCGAGCCGTGGGCACGTGGTACGAGTATCGCCGCGGCGGACGTAGGCGAGAATTGGACAACCCGACTGGCCGATCGCATCGCCGATGCTTGGAATCTGCCACGGCACATTGTCGACGCTTTTTCTTCCACGAACATGTCGGTCAACGAGTTCAAGGAACTCTGGAGGGCAATCCTCGCCGCCGTACGCGATCGTGCCGGAGCGGGCGTTGAAAATCCGCCGGAAGGTCGCAGCCTCCTCCGGTTCGCCGCCGACAGCGTGGTTGCCGCGTCCGCCTCGCCGAGGGTTCGCGAAGCACGCATTGAATCCCTGCGCGCACAAATCGCCGCATGGGATCGCACAGTGACGTTGAAGAACTGGCATGATCTATTGTTGGAACTGGGCCTGGCTGGAGCCCAATTGCCACTCGAACCTTCCGTGCCACCAATGCGGTCGATCGCGCCGGCGGCACTGGAGCCGCTTGCCCATCTCATCAACGCTCTCGAGGACGACGCTACGCTTGCGAGGGTAGTTTGGCGCCAGTGGGATCGCGGTGCGCGCGATCGCGTTCAGTTGGCGTCGGCTTCTATATCCGTCCCGGCGTATACCGCGAGACATCTAAGGGTGACTGCGACCACTCCGACCTTTCAGGCAAGTTGGCCCGAGACGGGAATTCTCAATCTTACCGGCCGCGACGCAGTTGCGGTGACCCTGGCTGAAATCGAGCTCTATAATGGAGCGCCAATCTGGCTAGCGGGGCCGAAGTACGAGTTGAGAATCACGAACGGCGATCCAACTGGCGCGTCGGCTGTTATCCTCGAAGTCACCTACGGCGTTGTCGGCCCGAACAACGATCCGAAGTTGGATCTCTCACTTCGGGTAGGCGCCAGTCGGCCGGTTCTCGGGACTGTGACACTACCCGCGGGAACCGCATGCCACGGCCTCCGACTTAAATTTAGCCCAGCCACGCGGCAACCGATTGTCGCGGTCGCGGTTCGTTGGGCTGCGGCGAGTAATTGGCACGATGTTGTGCAAGCAGCCTTGCCCTTAAGTCTGACGCGAGCTTCTCTGCAAATGAGATACGTGCCCGGTGGTTTTGGCGGCAGCATCATCGCATCGCACTCGGCCGTGCTGTCGACTCCGCCGACCGGATTCACGCAGGCATTGACGGAATGGGATGCGCTAGGGATTGATCCGGTCCAGGCTCTCTGGAACGAAATTGGCGACGCGCTGCGGGCAAATCTCGCCGATATGAAACCGCGACGGCAACTGGCTCGTATCCAAACTAGCCGGCTCTGGCCTGTTTGGAATTTTGACGATGAAATCCAGCCGGATCCGATGCAGTATCTCAGCGATCGGCTCGAACAATACCTCAAGAACGCGCCAGCCCAACGATTTGGCTGGGCCACGGCGGTGGGACTGTACGACGACCGGACTCCGCCGGCCGCAATCACCGAGGCCGGCCTCAGGTCGCGAATCGATGCGCATATGGACCGGGCGGCCCGGGTCCTGAAGCAACCCGGCCGCATTCTGCCTTGGCGACTGCCGGCGGGTTTGTCTCCAGCGGTTCCGCTGCAGCAGGCACCTGATCTGGTTCCGACGGCAACGCCGCATGGTTGGTCCTTCGCAGTCGATCGTCCCGCCGTGTTTCAGGAAACGACTTTGGGCGAAGATGACGACCTGACGCGTCGCGTTGCCGGTGTCGGTGTGCTACTTCGGCAAGCCAATCCCGCTGCCGCCAACCCGTTTACGGGCCAGCCATGGCGTGTGTTAAACGTAGCGGACATTTATGGAGTCACGAGCGTTGATGCGAACGGTAATGTGACGCGTGTCCGTTCCGCTCGCCGGAGCACCCTTCCGGTTCGCGGTCGCTTCGCGGATGATGTACGTCAGACCGTCATGACGTACGACAATCAACCACTTGTCGCGGCGGATCCCTTGGCTGGAGTTTCGACGGCGCTGGGAACACTCGCGGAACGGCACACATCCGGGGAAGCGTTCGGCCCGTTTCAGTTCGAGCCGGCGACACGCGATCAGGGTGGAACAGATGTTTTTACCGATCCACTGCCGACGCTGAAATTCGGACAGTTCTATGAACTGCTGCCGTACCTTGTCGGCAACAACGGAGCGTTACCTCTTCCGCTCGCCGATGCGCATCCCTCCGTGTTGACCGCCACGATCCCGGATGTACCGTCGGGCGGCACGGGTTTCATTCGCCGGCTTCGCTATCTCCGCCGCGTGCAGCCGGGTACGCCGCGGGTCGCGGAGGAGGTGCTAAACGAGTTTCTGAATATTCCAAAGAACGTCCTACCGTTGGCGCGTGAACTCGGACTCCGCGCCTTGTCGGCCGCGTGGCCGAGTGAACGATTCTTCTTTGACGTGACCCGCGCACAAGGACAATTGGCCATCTCAACGGATTGGGCCGTCGCGTTACCCCGTCTGTTGGCAGCAGGAGTTCCTCACGCCGACCCGCGTGAAGCTCAATGGGGTATCGCGTTTGGTTTGCGAGATGACGAACGGGACGGCGTCATCAATGGCGAGATGGTGGCTAAAGTCAGCCGCAATGGCAACACCTTATCGGCCATAGTGATGGTTAACGGAGTCGCACAACTGCGTACCACATCCGGCTTGCCGACGGCTGGAGCGATTGATCTGAAGCTGGAGTGGCAGAACACAACGACGACGCTTGCGTTGAACTGGCGAGTTTCGGACGCTGACGCACCGTGGGTGGCCGTCGGCACATGGACACGCATAGCGCCGTCGCTGCCCCATTCATATGTCGTTGTTGAGCAGAATGGTGGCGCAGTGCCACCGGTCTTCGGACCGCCAGTTTTTATGCATCCATCCGCTAATGCGGGTTCACCCTGGCATGAGGCACCGGCGCCGCTGCCAGAAACGCCTCTTGCAATGTTCCGCGATGTCATTCCGAGGACCGCGACATCGTTCGACCTTCGACCGCCCGCAACTGATTTTGCAACGTGGGCGCGATGGTACGACATGGACGTGCTTCTAGGACAGGGAACTGCGGCAATCCGGCAGGAGGTCTGGGAGGATTATCACGAAAAGCTTCCCCGTCCCGCGACACAGCAATCAGAGGACATCTCGCTTGATGACCCGGCAGTCGCCGGCGTGATGGTGGAACTCGTACCGCTGCTCGTGGAATCGCCGGACGCGATCGGTTCTCCGATTTTTCTGAGGCGGCGCACGACTCAGCAGACGAAGCCTGGGATTCGTCATGTCAGATCCGCCGGTTGGACCGTGACGATTGATCAAGCGACGGGTGCTACTCGACTTGAGGCGGATGGCGGAACGGGTGTCATCATTCACGTTCGGAGCAAGGAAATCTGGTCGCTTCGCATATACCCGCTCATCGCCAACGCGCTGTTCGACGACACTTCGATCCATCCGGGAGTTCAACGATTTCACTCGAAGTTCGGTCCGGGGCCAACTGTGACACAGAGCGGCACAGTGTACCGAGTCTTTCCTGCCTGGCGACTCGATCTGGAAGTTGCCACTAGGGATGTCATTCAGCTGTCCGATAGCGACCGCACAAGCTTAAGCGCTGTCGGCGGGAATCCAGAATTCGCCACAGCATTGATTGGATGGTCGAGCGTTCGGCCCAAATTCGACGGACAGAGCGCGGGCGTGAGTCTCGACAAGCAATCAAGAGTGATGGTACCCGTTCCATCGGGGTCCTCCATAGCACTCGACGGCGATCCTTGGCGTTTCCGATATGTCGCTAGCGTGCGTTTGCGGCGGCAAGTCTGGCGATGGCGTGGACGCCCCGTCCCGCCCTTTCCATTTACGGCACAAGATCGTGATGCGTTTCCGACTAGCACAGACACGGAGTTCACCAGCCTCATGCTCTGGGATGCATCGGGGTTTGGTGACCGATCGGCCATCGACCTGCTTGAGGAATCTCGGGGCGTCAACGCCACCACCGTGTTGGCAGAGCTCTTTCGCGAAAACGTTAAGGATGACCCTCGAACTCTCTACTACCGGTTCAGCCCGCAATTCGAAAGTCGTTATGCAGGATTGTACGACGATTGCCAACTCGAATTGCTGGCTACCCAATACCGATATCGGGCGTCTGATTTGGACCGCTCTCCGTGGCGTCGACTCTTAGTGCCGTGCCGGCAGACCGCGACTGTTCCGCGTCCAAGCGTGCATTTCGTGGTTCCGATGACTGAGTCAATTGTCGCCCAAAATGTCCGCGCTACGCCGGGGCTGCTAGTGGTCGTGGATGAGCCAGCCTACGCCATAGGCGGATTGGCCGAAACTCTCGAGGCCACAATGGTCCGCATGGACGATCCCACGCCGCCGCAGGTCACCCGACCCGAGTTCGGGCCCGACCCAGTGTTGCGAGGCCAAGGGTGGACGCAACAAGCCCACGGCGGCACGGGGGACCATCCGCCGGCAATCGCGCTGCCACTCGACATCGACGGGCCCATAGGGCACACATTCGACACCGGTGCGGATGCTCCGCTCTACGGGGCATCGTCCTTTGTGCTCCAGGCACCTGACGTGACGCCTATTCAGCATGACGCGGATCTCGCCTGGTATTTCGCGAAAATACGATTTCGTCGATTGCTCCTGCCGGAGGGTACCGCCGCCTGGTCGACACCACTTCCGCTCTCCTCCGGAGTCTATAACCTCGGCAACGATCCCGGCGACCGCGCCATCAACATCCACGGGATCAGACCAGCAGTGGACTCCACCCGAAGGATCCGACTCAGAAATGGAGTTGGAACGGTACTGAGGACAGTCTCCATCAATCGCACGGCGGCCAATCTCACCATTTCCTACGACGATCCACCGGCGTCGACGACGCTCGTCGAGAGTGGCGGCGGCGTTACAATTGACATCCGCTTCATTCTTCAAGAAACCTCTAGCCCATCCGGTTCGCTGGTTCGATCCATCACGGTTTCGTATCGCGCCAGCGGTGTGGCAACGGACCGCCAAAGAAATCGTTGGCGGACGCTGCAGTCAGCGGATTGGCCCGATGGGCTGGATTGGCCGGTCCAGGCTTTGGTCGATGATCCGTTGACGGAAATCCAGGTGCATGTCCAGCCCGCTCGGATCAGTGTCTTCACGCCACCCTATTGGGTGCAGTTCCTTCCAAATGCGGCCTTGCTCCTTCCCGAGGGCGCGGCCCACGACACGATTCACTGGCAATCGGATGATACCTTCGTGTTTGAACGAGACGGCGTCGCCCGCGATTGGAAGCTCGGACTTAGCTCCGTCTGGCCTCCTGCGTCGGAGCAGTCAGAATCGACTTTCATTCGTCGCGTCCTGCTTACGGAGGTGGTTCACGACGCGCGCGGACAACTTGGTCAAGAACGGTACCTTGGCTTGTATGAACCTGACAACTTGGGCATTTTGACGCGCCTCCATCGTTCGCCGGCGCTTGCTCCAGACGAAAAAGAACGGGAGTTGTCGGAAGTGCGGGTGCGAGTCGTTGAATTCCAGGAAGACAAGGCTCGAAGCGGGCTCCTACGTTCGCCTCACGACGCATGGGCGGTATTGTTTGATCCCCCAAGTGCCTCCGCCGACGATTCCCGCCTAGCCGATGCTCCCGCGCGCGTTGTAAGCGTATCGCCGCCTGTACAGCTTAGGACCATCGTCAGCTGACCCCTCTTAGCGCCCTTCATAAAGGATTGCCTACGGCAAGAACGCCGCTCGAATCGGTCCCTGCTGGGGTCATTTACAGGCAACGGAATCGCGTAGCTCCGCGCCGATGGATGGCGGTTCACGGCCGAGTTTGTACATTTGCGGCTGCAGCGATGGACTCGAATTGCGGGTCCGGCGACAGGCGAGCCGATCCGTTTTTCGAGTCGACCCATGCGATTGCACCCTACGAGCATCGGCCCAAAGCGTGCGGAAGCATGTCGCCCGGCATCCGCTGCATCTAACGACGCACGCGGAGGATGAGTTGGAGCGTCCCGTCTAGTCGGACGACTCCTCCACCGCCTTTGGCACTCCCACTGCGTAGCCATCACGCTTTTACGCAATGCTGGCGCGGACGCAGGCGAATTGAAACCCCTGCTACCCGGCATTTTTCGCCGCCGCTATTTTTTAGCCGCTCGCTTTGCCCCGATTTCTCCGCCCGGCTGAGCAAAAACTCAAATTAAAAAAAGAAGGAACTGCCACGTAGCCGCCGCTGGGGCG
>Ga0209624_10003701_pt1 | contig 10733 bp, 7 predicted proteins | sample JacPinW_OM2H0_O1_FD_188565 | JGI IMG/M metagenome (GOLD analysis project Ga0209624, IMG submission 188565) | Forest soil microbial communities from Algoma, Ontario, Canada - Jack Pine, Ontario site 1_JW_OM2H0_O1 (SPAdes) (version 2) | ecosystem: Environmental > Terrestrial > Soil > Boreal... | reverse complement strand
CGTGGCATGCTGCGCAACTCTCGCCGGTGGGGGCACTCCGCTATGATTAGTTCCACACTCGACGCACGCCCGTATACAACTACGAACACATCAAGCCGAGGACTCCTCCGCACGCGCGACGTTGTTGGCCGGACGCAAAGCGTTTACCAGGTTCAGCTTATTGCACTTCAATTTGAAGAGTTTCTGATCCACTCATTTCACGGTCTCTCAGGATAAACGATGCATTACCTACCTTTGGTTCTCGCTGTGGCGGCTGTTCCGGTTTTGGCCGGCTTCCTCTACCAATGGCTCGGCTCGTACTATGACCGGCTTCGCTTCGCACGTACGGGACGCTGGATTGATATTGGCAATGGCCGCAAGCACTATTTGCTGGAAAAGGGCTCAGGCGAGTCGACGGTGTTGTTTGAAGCGGGTATTGCCGCCACCAACCTGAACTGGTGCAACATTCAGGAAGAAGTTTCGCAGTTTGCCAGCACAGCTAGCTATGATCGCGGCGGGCTTGGCTGGAGCAGTCCTAGCCAAAGTGCGCGTACTCCCAGGAACATTGCCGTGGAATTGCACGAACTGCTCAGCCGAGCAGAGATCAAGCCGCCCTACATCCTGGTAGGTCATTCGTTTGGCGGACTGGTGATGCGACGCTTTGCGCAGTTGTATCCGGACGAAGTGACCAGTCTTGTTCTGGTGGACCCGATGCGTTGCGAAGAATGGCCGCCCCTGAACCCGACAAAGCAGGCCATGATCGACCAAGTCGCGAAACTTTCGATGTATGCAATCCCGATTGCGCGTTTTGGATTGGCCCGTCTTGCGGTGACCTCGCTTCTTTGCCGCTCGGGGCGCATAGCTGAAAAACTTGCTGGTATCGGCGGTGACCGCGGGTTACATGTGCTCGAACGAATCAGGGGCGAAGTGGGCAAGATGCCTCGCGAGGTCTGGCCCATGGTTGCCGCGCAGTGGTCGCGTCCCGGCTATTACGCCGGAATGCGCAACCACGTGGAAGCAGTACCAGACTCAGTGCGCGAGATACAAAACGCGGAACCGATTCGCGGGATTCCGGTACTGCTTTTGACACCGGGAAATTCATCCCCGCTCTCGGAGGACGGACTGCGGCTGATTGGTGATAACGTCCAGCAGGTGATCGCACCTGCGAGTGCGCACTGGATTCATCTGGATGAACCGCAACTGGTCATTGACTCGATCCGCGAGATGGCGACATCTGCGGCCCAAGAAGCACTCGTCGCCGTAGGGTAGGCAGCGGAACGCGAATCGGTCAGTTAAGCTTTTGGGAATATCGCTCGCGCGATTCGTGCGCAGGACTTCGCTGTTTCGATTCAGACGCGCACCGCCGGATTCGGGAATCCAGATACGATGCCGCCGGCGCGAAGGCGGATGCGTCTGGCCAGATTGCTGGTGGTAACGATTCGAAAGGTGTGAACAAACCCTGGCAATAGCTTGTGTCTCTTACTGGCGAGTATTCGGGACTAAGGTGGCGGATGGGACCAGGGGCTGAATCGAACGGAGCTTCAGCACTTCTTCGATGAGATCTGCCGCGTGGCTAGGTCCGTCCACCCGCTGGATAGCTCTCTGCAAGATCTGGGCCGCTTCGCGGTATTTGTCGTCTTGAAGCACCAGCATGACCGCCTTGCGAAGCGTGGGCACGTTTAATTTGTGCCGTGGAACCACCACACAGGCTCCGCGTGCCTTGACCCGGGCCGCTACTCCGGGCTGGTCGTGGGCCAGGGGCACGGCCACGAGCGGCACTCCCTCGCTAAGAGCCTCGAGAACCGTATTGAGGCCGGCATGCGTGATCACCAGTGCGGCTCGCTTCAGAATGTCCAGTTGAGGAGCAAAACTTACCACCAGAGGACTGCCTGGTAGCTTCCCCAACCTCGCCGGATCGAGGCCGCCTCCCAGCGAAATCACTAATTGTGAGTTGAGCCCGGCACAGGCCTCCGCGATGATTCTGAAAATGGCTTCCGAACCGTTTTGAAGGGTACCTATCGACGCGTAAATAAGCGGGCGTCCATCCAGGAGCTCCCAAGGGAACTTGACTACCGGACGCTGCTCAGCATTTACGAACGGTCCGGTATAGTGAAGCCCCGCCGGCTTCTTGCCGGCAACTTCGAACTCCAGTGCTTCCGGCAACTGGGTAATTTGCGCCAGTTGCGACAGCGCTTCTTCTGAGCGCCTGAAAGGCTTCAGTCCCCATGCGCTACGCTGCTGGTTCACCTCTCTGAAAATGGGAGTTGCTATCCGCAATAGGAAAACAATTGCAAGGCGATTTCGCAAACGGCTGAGCCGATCCTGCTGCGCCGACCAACCGAACCAAAAGGGCGGAAACCGGTCATCTTGAACCAGCGGGGGGATCAGGGCAATGGATATCCAAGGTAGACCCAAATAGTCTGCGACGCTTCCGGCAAAATCCGTTTCGTCGACCAGCAAAAGTTCTACATTAGCCGTCCGCACCGCTGTCGGCCCCTCGCGCAGTACCATCCGCGCTGAATTCCTTACTCGCTCCAGGGTGTGTCGAAGGGCGGGGAATCCCTTTAGCCCGGCCATGTGCTCGTCCATCTTTTGGAGTGCGCCTGGCGGATAATCTTCCAAGCCAATCCGATGAAACTCGAAGCCCCCGGCACGCACGCTCGCCTCGATGTCCGCAATCCCGAAGATGACTACCTCATGGCCTCTTAGTTGCAGGGAGCGCGCCAACGCCGTCATCGGATTGAGATGACCCGCTCCCGGAAAGCAAAATGCTCCTAATCTCGCCATTTCCCTCTTCAATTCATTGATTTCAAGTACAAGTTGGACTGCCGACGCGGTTCGCGTCAAATTCCGCTCTGGAGGGCTGAATCCAAAACCGAGGAAGGCTGTACGCAATGATATTGTGATCGCGGCCTAATCGTCTAAGCGAAGTTCAGCATCGCAAGATGCCTTGAAACCCGCCGGCTATCTCAAGGAAGGCGGTCGATGCGCTTATTCAGCCTAAGTTTGAAACTTCCGAGGGAACCTACCTGCATTCCACGCGGTTATCCTGCGAAGCGATGATCTGCCATGTACCGAGGCGCTTCAGCCACGTATCGGTCCAAACCTGGCACACCTTTGCGTGCGGCTGGGTTTTGTCTTTACCGACAGCATGTTCGCTGCCATAGACAAGGGCGACGTCCTCTCCGAAAAAGCGCACTTTAGCCTCATCAAGCCCGCAATCATGAGCAAAGCGCGCACCCTTCTCGTCTCTTAATTCATCCGCTTTCGTAAAGCGCACCCCTTTCGTTGACGTGCCTTGGAAGTCGTCGGCAAGCAGGCCGGCAACGACGCCATTATCGACGCATACACCCTCAGCCCACTTGCGTTCCATCTCGACCATGTAGTTCGCGGTCTTATCATTCGTCGACGCCCAATGGCTCTGCTGTGCCTCTGCCGGAACCAGTAACAGCATCATTGCGATTGCGGGCGCAAAGATTCGTAGATGCATTCCTCGCATTGTGAAATGCTACACCACCCTTCGATTTTGACCGGCATAACTGCTCATTCAGCAATCCGAAATTAGGAGCTCCATGGGCGTCTATAGATTTCAAATGGAAATCTGGCTAGTGGTTAGAGAAATCAGCTTCTGAAAGTGGTTTTCTGTCGTGAGCTCTGATGTAAACTGCTGGGATCAAAGCGAATCGCTGCCTGCCCAGCAAGCGAAACCAAGAGAGGAATTCTATCCGTCTGGTTCACATCACTTTCCCCAACGTTTTTCGCCGCCTCCAACTCACGCGAGATGCCAACCGGCAGAGAGTGTGTCCGCACATCTCTCTGGCGATCGAAACGTCCTTTTCATCAAACGGCTCTGACAGATCTGCTTTTTGACACATGACTACGAAGGGTTGGCTTTTGACGCTTGCATTGCTTTCGCCCGCAATGCTCCCGGCCGGTCTCATCGCGCAGGGCACTCCGCCTGCACCAGGCGTTGTTTGGCAGCCCAAGGGAACGCAGGCGCTCCAAAAGGAGTCCGCCGCAAAACCGCACGAGCAAATCAGCGTTGCACCCGATAAGATTTACACACTCGCCGAATTAATCGATCTTGCGGAGCAACACAATCCCGAGACGCGTGTCGCTTGGGAAGAAGCGAAGGCAAAAGCAGACCAGTTAGGCATCGCAAGAAGTTCCCTCTATCCAACTCTGACGGCAGTCGCTCTCGCCGTCTGCCTGCGGACAGCGACCCTGATTGGCGAGTACTATCATCGTCAAACCGAAGGCGTCTTTGAACCCATACTCCACGTGGAGTATCTGGTATTCGATGTTGGCGGACGTAGTGGAGAGATCGACGTTGCCAAAGCAAACCTGCTGGCGTCAGATCTTGCATTCAATGACACGCATCGCCGGATCATATACCAGGTTGCCGAGGCTTACTACCGTCTTCTCAACGCGCAAGGTCAGCGCCAGGCAGCCGAATCCAGTTTGGAAAATGCCAGGGCCGTTGAACAGGACGCAAAGGCCCGCCTTGACAACGGTTTGGCTACGAAGCCCGATGAACTTGAGTCTACCGCCGCCCGCGCCCAGGCAGACTTCGATCTACAGGCCGCCGTTGGCGCGATCGACGTTGCGCGGGGTGACCTTGCCACCGCTCTCGGAGTCGATCCCGGCACGGTGTTCACAGTTGAAGGCATCGACCAACTCAAACTCCCCTCATCCATCGCCGACTCCGTCGATCAGGAGATGGATCGGGCCTTTAGCCAGCGTCCTGACTTGCTGCAGCAACTTGCGCGCTTACGCGCAGCCAATGCTTCGATTAAACAGGCGAGAGCGGAGTATTTTCCGACACTGAACTTCAAGGGCGATGGCGGACTGGCGCGTGCGTACGGACAGCAGGATCTTTTTCCCGGGAGCTATGCCCAAGGCGAGGTCTGGACCGCCCAACTCGAATTGCGATGGAATCTCTTTGACGGCGCGCGCCGCGAGTATCGAATTGCGCAAGCCAACGCCGACAAAAAGGCGGCACAGGCGCAGATAGATGCGCTCCGCGACAAGATCGCCGACGAAGTGTGGGCCGCTTACACCAACATGCGAACCGCCCTCAGGCAGCAGCAGGCCGCAGCTGCCCTTCTGACCGCCTCGCAGGAATCGTACGAAGCAGCGCATGAATCCTACGGCTACGGAGTCCGCAATCTGCTTGACGTGGTTTCGGCGCAAAAAGCCCTGGCGCAGGCACGGTCTGAGGACGTTTCCGCGCGAACCCAGTTGCTCCTCACGATCACCAATCTCGCCTTCCAAACGGCCGACCTTATCCAAACTCAGCACTGGAGTCCCACGCCATGAGTGCAAATCTACTCAAGAGGAGCGAGGTGAATCTGTGAGCCGCCTGCAACGCTGGTCGATTTTGCCTTATGCACTCCTGACGATCGAAATCGCAGGCTGCAGACGTGCGCCCACCTTCAACATTCTCGGTTCTTTCTTCCCGTCTTGGCTTATATGCCTTTTCGCGGGCATCATCCTTTCGGTGATTGGCAACCGCATCTTTGTCCGATTGGCACTCGACAAGGAGATCCTCTGGCCCATTGTTGTCTATCCATGCCTTGCGCTTTTTTTCGCCTGCATCCTTTGGCTCATTTTGTTTAGCTGATCGAAGGAGGATTTATGCCGCATAGCCGCCTTCACATCATCGGCCGCGCCATCAGCATCGGGATCATGGCGAGCACCGCGATTGTCGCGCTCCTCGTGATTCGCCAGGTGAATGCCAACCCGCGCACTGACGATGCCGAAGTCTTTGCCAACTTTATTGGGATGGCTCCCCTCGTCAACGGACCGGTGACGCATCTCCATGTCTCAGACAATCAACTCGTGAAGGGCGGCGCCCCGTTGTTCGACATTGACGACCGTCCTTACGCATACGCCCTGGCCCGCGCGCAATCCGATCAAGTTGCGCTCCGGGGGCAGATTGGCGACGAGCGTCGCATCATAGCGGGGAAGACCAGCGGTGTCGATGTGGCAAAGGCAAATGTGCTTGGCTCCGACGCCAGTCTCGCGCATGCGGAAGCCGCAGTGCAGCAGGCCAAAGCGGATGTGGCCAACTCGCAGGCGGCGGTCGAGCGTTCCAACGCGGAGCTCAAGTATGCATCGAACAACCTCCACCGCGTTGAGCCGCTTCTGGCGCGCCAGTTTGTCACCGTCGATCAAGTCGACCAGGCGCGCACGCTTGAGACGTCTCGTTTGCAGGCCGCGAACCAGGCCAAATCGCAACTCGCGCTTGCTGAGGCGGGTCTCCTCGCGTCACAAGCACAATTGAGGCAGGCACAAGCCATCGTCGAGCAAAGCCACCAACAAGTCGAACAGGCCTCGCATAACGTGACGACGCTGCAACCACTCGAAGGTCAGCTTCCTGGAAAGCAGGCGGCCATCGACACAGCAAAATATAATTTCGACAATTGCCATGTGGTTGCTCCATTTGACGCGCGCGTGACGAACCTGACGATCTCAGAGGGCGCTTACGCGACTGCCGGCGAGCACATTTTCACTCTCATCGACACACGCATATGGTGGGTCATCGCCAACTTCCGCGAAACCCAGTTGCGTCACATTCAGCCCGGTATGCTCGCCGATGTCTATGTGATGTCGCGCCCGAGCGTCCGGTACAAGGGTGTGGTCGACAGCGTCGGATTCGGTGTGACTCCCGATACCGACCTCGTGGGACGCCTGGCTGCTCCGGGCCTTCCTGATGTGCAACGCACCTTGAATTGGGTGCACTTGGCATCCCGTTTTCCTGTGCGCATCCGCATTCAGAATCCACCGTCCGAGGTATTCCGACTCGGCGAGTCAGCAGTGGTGATTATTCGCGGAAACGCGCCCACTGGGCGTGGGGAGTAGGCATGGCGTCTGAGCCAATTCATCTTCCGCATGCGGAACGCTTCAGTGACTGGTTGCCTGACTTCCTGAAAAAGGAGCTTGCGCCCTATCCCGGCCGAACCGCCCTCGTGGCACGCATCGTCATCTCTGCCACGTTGACCATGATCATCATCGAAACTTTTCGCATTCCCGGCGGTGTCGTGGGAGCTTTGTCCGCGTTTTTATTTTCACGCGAGAACCTTGTTTCTACTGCCCGGTCTGCGATTTTCATGATGGCCGCGTTTCTGATCGGCGCGCTTTTTATACCCATCGGCGCACGCTTCCTGGCATCCACTCCCGAGACACACTTCTTCTGGGTAGGTTGCAGCCTGTTTCTGGTTTTCTTTTTGCTCCGCTGTCTGGCCAACTATGGCGTAGCCACCGGTCTCGCCCTGGTTGTCAGCAATGTCGTGGGCATCTGGTACCTGCCCGGACCTCCGGAACGCAATGTTGAACTCACGCTCTGGCTCGTCGCAGCTACCATCATCGGTGCGCTCGTGACATTGGGCGTTGAGGTTGTGTTCAGCGCGCTTTACAAGCGAGACGACTTGATCGAAGGCATTGATACACGGCTGGCTCTGATTGAGGATCTCATGGCATGCTACGGCCAATCCCGGCCCGTTGCGCCATCGATACAAGCTGGTCTCGCGCAGTTCGCGATGGTGGGAGCGGGCTCTCTCCGCCGTCACGTGGCTCGCGGGAACTACGAGCAGGTCTACAGCACGCGCATGACAACGCTGGTATCTCTCACGGCGCGCTCAATCGACTTCGCCGCCGCTCTTGCGAGTGCATATCCGTCTCTACCGCCCGAGCTTGGTGAACGCGCGTCGAGCATCAACCGAAGCCTGGCAGATATTCGACACTGCCTTCGCGCGCACGGTCAGCCGTGCGAGGCAGTCTTGGAATCGCGACCCAGTCCCGAAACTCCGCTCTTATCCGAGATCGAGTCCATGGTGTCGTTGATGCCCGCGATTTTTAGTGAGGAGAATACCGTTGATCCCACACTGGAACCTATTGAGGATGCGCCCGACACCATTCGCATCTTCATTCCCGACGCCTTCTCTAATCCCGAGCATTTGCGCTACGTTCTCAGTGGGACCCTCGCGGCCATGCTCTGCTACATCTTTTACGTTTCCCTTGACTGGCCCAACCTTTCCACCTCCGTAACCACTTGCGTGCTTACCGCGCTCACCACAATTGGATCCTCGCGCCAAAAGCAGATCCTGCGCGTCGCTGGCTTCGTTTTTGGTGGCGTGATCGCCGGGCTCGGAGCACAGATTTTCATTCTCCCATTCATCGACTCTATCGGTGGATTCACGCTGCTCTTCGCCGCGATGACGGCCGTGGCGGCTTGGATTGGAACCGCGAGTTCGCGGCTCTCCTACGCAGGCGTGCAATTTGCCTTCGCCTTCTACCTGATCCACCTGAGCGAGTTTTCGATCCAGACAGACCTCGCCGGCGCGCGGGACCGCGTCCTCGGCGTGCTACTCGGGACCACCATGATGTGGCTCGTTTTTGAACGCTTCTTTCCTCGCTCGGCCGCCGATGAGATGGTGCGAATATTCGTTCGTAATGTTCGCTCGATGTCAGACCTGGTGTCATTCACTCCGCGCCCGGAAGAGAGGGATGCGATCCTCAGGCTTCGGAGCATAAGAGGTGACATTTATCGCCGCTTTGGCGAGGTCAACGCGCAGTCCGATGCGGTTCCATTCGAGACTGGCCCCCTCCGCGCCGCCGATATGGCCGCGCGCGATCGAATCCGCCGGTGGCAAGCTTCCCTGCGCAGCTTCTACCTGCTCGAGGCGCCATTGCTCCAATTTCGCCTCTTCGGAATTGCGGCTTCGAAGTCCTCATCGTTTACTGCATTCGAAGACGATTTTCGATTCGAGTGTTCGCGCATATTCCTGCAGATTGCTAAAAGTCTTGAAAGTCAAAGCGCCCGTCGAATTCACGTCGCCAACCAGACCGCCAGCCTTGTCCATCGTGTCGATACCATTCCAATGGGAAACGATGCAGAGTTCTCAGAGCGTGAGCGGGCGCTGGCGCGTCTCATCCGGTTCATCGCGCAGCTTGTCGATCGTCTGCAACTCGAGGTCGCTTCTGAAGGGCTCTACGATGGGCTACCGGAACCCGAGCCGCGGCAGGCGGGGTACGAAAACGCTTAGGAATGTCGGCATCGGTCGATTGTGACCGGCGATTGTTGCCCTCAAGTTCCGCCGCGGACGCCGGGTCAGTAGAGAAGGTACTTTGAACGCAAGACCTCAAAGGTCTCGATGGCATCCTGCCAATCTTCCGCAATGCGACGCGGGTCCTCGTCGGCAGCAAGCGCATCTAGAGTGGCTTTATTGCGCACCAATCCGTCCAGCGGGTCGAGTTTGTATTGGCTGGGATAGAGGCTATGCAATGCGCTCGCAACCTCCAACCCCAGTTCGGGCCCATCAAGCGCATCACGATCGGTGACGAGGATATTGACGCCGCCACACACCTGACCGGCATAGATGGAAGCCTCGGGCGTGAAATTGACTGGGATAAAGCGCACTCCGCCGATCTCTCTTGCATTGAGATACTGTGCGAGGGCCGTGGGTGAGACCCACGGCGCCCCCAACAACTCGAAGGGTGTGTCGGTTCCCCGTCCCACTGAGATATTTGTGCCTTCAATCATGCCGATGCCCGAATAGAGAGTCGCCTCTGTGAGGCTGCGCATGTTCGGGGAAGGATTGATCCACGTGATGCCGGTCGAGTCGTACCAGTCGCCACGCATCCACCCCTGCATCGGGACTACAGTCAGCCTGGCGTTAATCTCCCGCTCACTGTTGAACATGCGCGCCAGCTCGCCGACGGTCATGCCGTGGCGAACCGGGGTCTTCCAATAACTAACGAATGACTCGCGGTCCGGATCAGCAACAGGCCCTTGCACGTATGCGCCGCCGATCGGATTCGGACGATCGAGCACAATGAAATCCTTGCCCGATTTTTGAACCGCCTCAAGAAAATAGCCAAGCGTACTTTCGTAGGTGTAGAAGCGAACGCCCACATCCTGGATATCGTAGACGATTGCGTCCAGGCCCGAGAGTTGCTCCTGCGACGGACGCCGTTTGGCGTCGGTATCCCCGTAAACGCTGTAGATGGGAACGCCGGAAGCCGCATCCCGCGAATTGCCGATGTCAGAGGTGTCGAGGTTGCCGGCGACGCCATGCTCAGGGCTAAAGATCGCCGCAAGCCGTATTCCTGGGACCTGGGCCAACACATCCGCAGTGCGTCTGCCGTGCGCATCAAATGCCGTCTGGTTCGTCACTAACCCTATACGCATGGGATGCTCCGGATTTGGGTGAAGCTCGCGAAACGCATGGTCCTCGAGCACATCGATTCCGGCTTTCACATTTCCGCTGCGTGTTCTCAGGCGCCGGTCGCCCATCATCGATTCGTTGTATCCGGTGATGCGAGCCAGCCGGAATTTGGCGCGCTCGCTCACTGTGAGATTGAGCGACATTACCACCGCATTGGCCACGCGAGAGCGGAGCGAGATCACCGACCCTTGACCGCGAGGATGCACTGCATTGGTCAAAAGAATGATGTAAGTGTCGGTCACAGGATCGATCCACAGCGAAGTACCCGTAAAGCCAGTGTGCCCAAATGAACCTACAGGCAGCAGATCGCCGCGATTGCTGGCAAAGGGAGAGTCGATATCCCAACCCAGTCCCCGCAGGCTGGCGGCGGTTGCGGGCTGCTGCGGGGTGGTCATTTTTTCCACGGCAGGACGGTCAAGAACCTTGTTGCCGCTCAGCAGAGCCTGCGCGTATTTTGCAAGATCGTCCGCGGTGGAGAACAGGCCCGCATGCCCGGCGACACCGCCCATTCGCCGCGCAGTTGGG
>Ga0209624_10003698_pt1 | contig 10745 bp, 10 predicted proteins | sample JacPinW_OM2H0_O1_FD_188565 | JGI IMG/M metagenome (GOLD analysis project Ga0209624, IMG submission 188565) | Forest soil microbial communities from Algoma, Ontario, Canada - Jack Pine, Ontario site 1_JW_OM2H0_O1 (SPAdes) (version 2) | ecosystem: Environmental > Terrestrial > Soil > Boreal... | reverse complement strand
ATAAAAAGGGCGCCCTTTAAGGGGCGCCCGAATCGGGGAAAATCGTTTTGGGAGAGCGGCTTAGCTCCAATCGTCTCCGCCGCCACCGCCTCCGCCGCCATCGTCCCAGGAACCGGGATCGTTCGCACCGAAGTCGTTACCGCCCATGTCGCTGTTGCTGGAGCCGGGATCAGAGGCCTCGGCCGGTGGTATGACGCCGCCCTCGTGCCGGCCGCCGTCCAGGAAGTGATGTGCCAATTCCTCGCCTGCCACGACTCCCGCACCCACGGCCAAGCCGGAGGCGAGGCCGCCGGCGATGCCGGAGCCCAACCCGCCGCCGCCCATGGGCGGCTGTCCGTAGCCTGGGCCATAACCGCCGGGCGCGCCGCCCATGCCGGGGCCGGGTCCCGCGGCAGGATATTGGCCGGCAGGATATTGGTTGTAGGGAGTTCGCCGGCGGAACAGCATCAGAAGAACACCCACGACCCCTGCGAGGATGAGTACGGTGCCCCAGGGGAAGTGAGCCTCGGATCGCGGCGAGCTTAAGCCGATGGGGCTGCCCCCGGAGCGCGAACCGGTGCTGCTCATGCCCAGCTGCGATTTCAGCTCCTGAACCGATCGCGGATTGAATTCAGTCAAACCGGGGTTTAAGCGCTCGGCCGTACCGAGTTCGGTGCGCGCCAGAGGAATCTTGCCCTCTTTCGCATAAAGCTCAGCTTGCACGTAGTGCGCATTGGCGCTGGTCGGATGATCGATGAGCACCTGCGTAATCATTTGCTGTGCCTGATCCAGATGGCCGCCCCGGGCCGCCTCGTAGATCTGATGCATTGTGGGATCAGCAGGTTTCGGATCAGCAGCTTGCGCAAAGCTTGGCGAGGCGAACGCCAATGTGACGCCCATACCAAGTAGCGTGCTGAGAATTAATTTCCGCATAGCAGGCCCCCAACAGGTCGAATTGACCGCTGAGGGATTAGATATGGGCGTTCCGGCGAAGTTCAACGGCCGGCGCAACCGACAGGCTCGTTAGATAACGCCGCGGCGCTTCTGATCCAACTCGATCGATTCGAACAGCGCCTGGAAATTACCCTCACCGAAGCCCTCGTTGCCTTTGCGCTCAATGATTTCGAAGAAGATCGGGCCGATGGCATTCTTGGTGAATATCTGCAACAGGATGCCGCTCTTGGCGCTGCCGTCGATGAGAATTCCACGTCGCTGAAGTTCAGGCAAAGATTCGCTGTGGCCTGCGACGCGGCCATCGACGCCTTCATAGTATGTTGCAGGGGTCTCTTGGAACTCCACGCCGCGGCTGCGCAAGGCGTCCACGGTGTGATAAATGTCATCTGAGCCCAAGGCGATGTGCTGGATGCCCTCGCCCTTGTACTCGTTCAAGTACTCTTCGATCTGGCTCTTGTCGTCCTGGCTCTCATTGATGGGAATGCGAATCTTGCCGCAGGGTGAAGTGAGCGCGCGCGAGAACAAGCCGGTCTGTTTTCCCTCGATGCTGAAGTAGCGAATCTCCCTGAAATTAAACAGCTTCTCGTAAAAGCCGGCCCACACATTCATATTGCCGCGCTTCACGTTGTGCGTGAGGTGGTCGATGCGAATGAGTCCCACCGCGGTGGTGGGACGCGTAGCGCTCACGGGCACGAAGTCGACATCGTAAATGGTGCGCTCGCCGTACCGATCCACGAGATAGATGAGGCTGCCGCCGATGCCCTCGATCGAAGGAATGTTCAGTTCCATGGGGCCTGCCGTGATAGGCCCCGGTTTCGCACCGAGGTCGAGCGCACGCGCGTACGCCAAGCGCGCATCGGCGACGCGAAATGCCATGGCGCAGGCGCAGGGCCCATGGGCGCGCGCGAACTGCTGCGCGAAACTGTCATGTTCCGCATTGATGATGAAATTGATGTCGCCTTGATTGTGCAAGGTCACGTTTTTGGAGCGATGGCGCGCGACCGCCGGCAGCCCCATGCTTTCGAACAGCCGGCGCAGCAATTCCGGATCCGGTGCTGCGTACTCGACGAATTCGAATCCGTCGGTGCGCATGGGGTTGGTTATGCTGAGCTGCGCATTCACGGCGAGACCACGGCTTTGCTTTGCGCGGAAATGGCGGTGCCGAACACATGGTCCCAAAGCGGTGTGGTCACGCCGAAGTTGCCGCGCTTCGGCGAATGGTGGTGGCGCATGTGCCAGGCGCGAAGCTCGCTGAAATAGGCGGACGACGGTTTGCGGGTGTGATGATGAATGACATGATGCACGTAGCCATACCACCAGTAGCCGGTCATCACACCCACCGTCAGCCCGTTGGCGACGTTGAAGGAGGCCAACCACCACACGGGCAGCAAAATGACGCTGACCCACACCGTGACGCTGACCCACGAGGGCGTTCCAATGAAATCCAATGGCGCGCCGTGGTGCAGACTGTGCATGGGCGAGAACACCGGCATGCGATGCAGTGCAATCCGGTGCAGCACATATTCAAGCAAGGTCCACAGGACCAGCCCCGCCAGGCACGCAGCGAACCAATCCCGGCCGCCATGCCAGGTAAAATGACTGAAATTGACCGCCGTCAGCCCGCTCACCACGATGGGATAAACCACGAAATCGGAGTAATAGCTGAATTTGCTGAGTTGCATCGTTGCCCCTCGCTCTTATGGAATGAGCTATTTGACCACGAACCGGGTCAAATGTTAGCGGAAGAATGCGCTCCTCGCACGGCCTTCTAGCCTGCGGCGCTTGGTAGACTTTTCAAGTATGCGAAAAACCCTGGTTATTGTAGGCGCCGGCTTCTCAGGCACGGTACTCGCCGCCAACCTGCTGCGCCGTGCGCCCGAGCAGGGCGTTGACATCGTGCTGATCGAGCGCAACGGCGCCATCGGCCGCGGTGTGGCCTACGCCGAGCGCGACTTTCCCTATCTTCTGAACGTGCCGGCAGCCAGGCTGTCGGCCGATTCACGTGATCCGCTGCAATTCCTGCACTACGCCCAAGCTCGATTGCCCCATGTCAACGGCGAGGATTTCCTGCCGCGCGCCCTGTACGGGGACTACCTGCAGGAAATACTTTGCAGCGCAGAGCGCGAGGCGCCCGCCAATGTTCGCTTGGTGCGGGTACTCGGCGAGGTGACCGGCATTCTGCGAGCGGACAGCGGCCCACCGCTGACGGCGCAGCTTCCGGGCCTTGCGCCGATCGCGGCCGATAGGGTGATTTTGGCGCTGGGCAATCCACCTGCGCCCTTACCGGCGTGGGCGGGTGAGCTCAATGGCCACAGCGCGTTTCGGCAAGATCCGCGGGATTTGCCGCAGACATTGAGCGCAGAGCATTCGGTTCTGATCGTCGGCAATGGGTTGACGATGGCGGATGCCGTGGCGGCGTTGAGCCGGCACGACGATCGCATTCCCACACTGCATACCCTGTCGCGGCGCGGCTTGATCCCGAAGCCGCAGACAGCCTTTCATGCGAACGCCATGAGAGGCAGCGGCGAGGCGCTGCTGGCGCAGACCCACTCCCTGAGGAAACTGCTGCGCGCGTGCCGCGCCATGGCGCGTGAGGTCGAGAAGCTGGGGGGCGATTGGCGCGAGGCCGTGGCCTACATTCGAAATCTGGCCCCCTCGCTGTGGCGGCAGCTACCCGAAGCCGAGCGCCGGCGCTTCGTGCGGCACCTGCACGTGCACTGGGACATATACCGGCACCGGCTGCCGCCGCAATTGATGACGCGCATCGAGACTCTGCGCCGCAGCGGCAAACTGCGCATCATGGCGGGGCGAATTCAGCGCGTCATTGCGCGCGATCAACAGTTGCAGGTGTCGTGGTGCCCCCGGGGGGGCGGCAATACGGCATCCCTGACCGTGGACCTGGTTGTGAACGCAACCGGACCTAACTATGCCATCGCGCGATCCGAGGACCCGATTCTCATGTCACTGCGCGAGGCGGGCTTGGTGTCATCGGATGCGTTGAATTTGGGGATTCGCACCGGCCGCTTCGGCGCCTGCGTGGATGCGCAGGGCCGCGCCAGCGAACACCTCTATTATCTTGGTCCCATGTTGCGGGCCGATCATTTGGACGCGACCGCGGCCGCGGAGCTGCGCGATCACGCCGAGCGGCTCGCGGACCATCTGGCGGAAGGGTAAGTAGCCTCGAGGGAACGAGGAGAGCCAGTTCCCTCGAGGCTACTTGCCCTTCCCGACGAATACTTCAGCCGATCAACATTAGGTGACGAGGGTCTAGGTAAGTTTGGCGATTCCCGCTAACAGGCGTTCGAGATCTTCGCGCGCGTTGTACATCGATACGCCGGTGCGTAGCAGGCCGCCGCGATCGGTGAGCCCGAGCACCTCCACCGCGCGTGCGGCATAGAAGTGCCCGTCCCAGACGCAAATGCCTTCCTTGCCGAGCGCCGCCGCCGCGTCACCCGCGGTGGTTTTGTCCAGCGTGATCGACACCGTAGGCGCGCGCGCCGGTGAGCTGAAATCCGGCCCCCAAACGCGCACGCCGGGAAGTTTGCGAACGGCGTCGTGATAGAACCGGGCGAGCCCGTGCTCATAAGCGGCGATGCCGGTCATGGCATCGACCACGCGCTCCCTTAAAGTCGCACCGCTGCCGCAGCTTGCCAGGTATTCCACCGCGGCCCGCAAACCGTCGATGGCGGCATGATTCAGCGTGCCGGTCTCGATGCGATAAGGCGCGGCCGGATCCTGCACGCTCAAGCGATCCGTCGGCAATCGATCGAGTGCTCCCGGCCGCGAATACAGCACGCCGACATGCGGTCCGTAAAACTTGTAGCCCGAGCAGAGCAGGAAATCCATACCTAAGGCTTTGACGTCGAGCGGAAAATGCGGTGCATAGTGCACGGCGTCCACCACCAGCAGCGCGCCCACAGCCTGGGTGAGCCGACGCGCGAGTGCGATGTCATTGACGGTGCCGAGCGCATTGGACGAGGCGCCCACGGCAAACACCTTGGTGCGCGGCGTAATTTTGGCGGCCATGTCATCCAAATCCAGCTGCCCCGATGGGAGCAAACGCACTTCTTGGATGGCCATGCCGTGTTCCTGCAAGCGCAGCCAGGGGCCGCGATTGGCCTCATGATCGAGCTGCGTGATCAGGATTTCGTCGCCTTTCTTTAGGGTACGGGCGATGGCGGCGCTCAAGAAGTAATTGAGCGTGGTCATGTTCTGGCCGAAGGAGATGCAAGCCGGATTCTCGGCGCCGAGGAAATCCGCCAAAGTTGCGCGCGCGAGGTCCATGCGACGATCGACTTCCTGCGAAGGGAAAAACTGGCCGTGAGTGTTCACGTTGCAGGTGGCGTAGAAATCGCCCATGGTATCGATCACGACACGCGGGACTTGGCTGCCGCCGGGCCCATCCAGATACGCCAGATTCAATCCTTGGGGCGTGCGCGCGAGTGCGGGGAAGTCCTTGCGGCAGCGAAGCGAGTGTTCAACTGTGAATGGCATTATCAAGTATGCGGGCGCTTGGCAAGCGTGGCAAGAGAAGGTAATCGAACCAATGAAATTTTCGCCGCTGGTGGATCGGGTCAAGGGCGAGAGCGTGGCGGCGTGGACCATCCACTACCAAGCTCGCGAAGCGCAGTTGCGCGGCGAGGATGTGATCGTGCTGAGCATTGGGGATCCGGATCTGGAGACGCCGGCGGCGGTGCTCGATCGGGCGATCGAGACCTTGCGCGCCGGCGACATCCGCTATACGCCGGCGGCCGGCCGCTTGAGTCTGCGTGCGGCGATCGCGCAGACGCATACGCGGCGCACCGGCCAGGCGGTTGATGCACACAACGTGATTTTTCTCTCGGGTGCGCAGAACTCGCTGTTCGCGGCGTCGCTGTGCGTTGCCGGACCCGGCGATGAAGTGCTGGCGCTCGAGCCTTTATATCCTAGTTATCCCGCTACCATCAGAGCGTCGGGCGCGCGATTGGTGCGTGTGCCGGCACCGGCCTCGGGCGGGTTTCGTCCCGACTTGAACAAGCTCGAGGCGGCGATCACGCCGCAAACCCGCGCGCTGTTTTTCGCCACGCCGAACAATCCGAGCGGCGTGATATTGAATGAGCAGGATTTGGCGGTCATCGGCGAGCTGGCGCGCCGGCATTCGCTATGGATCGTGGCGGACGAGGTGTATGCAGGGCTCGCACCCGGCGGACGCGTTCCCGGTCTTGCGGCCGCTTTACCTGAGCAAGTTGTGACCATCAGCAGCCTGTCCAAATCGCATTCACTCCCGCGCCTGCGGGCCGGGTGGCTGGTGGGACCTAGGGAACTGGTGAAGCACGCCGAATCCCTCTCCATGTGCATGCTGTTCGGGCTGCCGGGCTTCATTCAAGAGGCGGCACTCACCGCTTTGCAGGGATCCAACGCGCCGGAACTGCGGGTTCGCGAGCTGTGCACGGCGCGGCGCGACATGCTGCTTGAAGGGCTGGAAGGAGTGCCCGGACTGCGCTGCCATGTTCCGGACGCCGGCATGTTCACGCTCATCGACGTGCGCGCCACCGGTCTTTCAGGCTACGATTTCATGAGTGGGCTTTTTAAATCCGAACGCGTTTCGGTGCTCGACGGCGGCGCTTTTGGCGAAGAGACTCGCGGATTCGTGAGACTGTGCTTCGCCACGGACGAGGCCGCTTTGCGCGAGGCGATGCTGCGTATCCGCCGCTATGCCGGCACATTGGCGAGGTAGTTTATGGCGAAAGAAACGGCAGACTTTGGCATCATCGTGCAAACGGCGGGCGGCCCCGAGGCGCTTGAATGGAGCGAGCTTACGACGGCGGCACCGGGCGCCGGCGAAGTGCGCGTCGTGCAGCACGCCATCGGCGTCAATTTCATCGACACCTACTATCGAAAAGGCCATTACCCCTGGCCCATGACCCCGCTGATTCCGGGCGGCGAGGCGGCCGGTGTCGTCGATGCGGTCGGCGAGGGCGCGGCGTTCAAGGTTGGCGATCGCGTGGCCTATACGCTGCCCATCGGCGCGTATCGCACGCGGCGCGTGGTGCCGGCAGATCGGCTGGTGAAACTGCCGGACGGCATCGCCTTCGACGTGGCCGCTTCAATGATGCTGAAAGGGATGACGACGCAGTTTTTGTTGACCTCCTGTTACGCGGTCAAGGCCGGTGACATCGTGCTGGTCCATGCGGCCGCCGGCGGGGTGGGCTCGTTGATGGGCCAATGGCTGAAATCCTTGGGTGCGACTGCCATCGGCACGGTGGGCGGGGCGGACAAGATCGCGGTTGCCAAGGCCGGCGGCTACTCGCATGTCATTGATTACCGCGCAGAGGATTTCGCCGTACGCGTGAAGGACATCACCGGCGGCAAGGGCTGCGACGTGGTCTATGATTCGGTGGCCAACGATACCTGGCGCGGATCGCTGAAGTGTTTGCGCCGGCGCGGGCTGTTCGTGTGCTTCGGCCAATCCTCGGGGCCGATCGTCGATTTTAAATTCACCGATCTGGTGGCCGGTGGCTCACTGTATGCGACCCGGCCGACACTGTTCGACTACATCAAAACTCCCGAAGAGCTTCAATCGCGCGCGGCCGATTTATTTGCGAAGGTTGCCTCTGGGGTGGTCAAGGCGCACATCGGACAGCGCCTAAGCTTGCGCGATGCGGCGCAGGCGCACCGCGATCTCGAAGCCAGGCGTACCACCGGCTCGACGGTGTTGCTGCCTTAAATCCCCAGGGGCAATGCTGTCGATTCTTTGATCACGGTGACCGCGACCGATGAATTGACCGACCGCACGCAGGGGATGCGCGACAGGTAATCGAGATAGAACGCTTCATAGGCCTTGATGTTCTTGGTGACGATCTTCAAGAGAAAATCCCATTCGCCGGTCAGCGTGTAGCATTCGAGCACTTCGGCGCGATCGCGAATCGCCGCTTCGAATTCGGCGAGTGCATCGCGGCCCGTGGTGGCAAGCTTTATGTGCGCAAAAATAGTGACATCCAGTCCGAGCGCGTTTCGATCCAACAGCGCGACGCGCGCCTTGATGACGCCGTTCTGCTCGAGTTGTTGGATGCGCCGCCAACAGGTTGTGGTCGATATTTTGGTTTGTGCGGCGACTTCGGCAACTGACAGCGCCCCTTGCCGCTGTAGAATGTCGAGAAGGCGCAAATCCAGCCGATCGATGGCAGGTCGGTCAATTTGTTCCACAATATACCTACTTTCGGAATGAATATACCGGATTATTAGGCCCAACCCTAATGATTGCAACATCGATGGGCTTGGGGACGTAAATTAGCGGGATGAGCAAAAAATCGCGCCTGCATTTGCCCCGCGTGCCCGCACGCCCCGGCGAAAAACCCGATTTCAGCTATGTGCAACTCTCACCCGCCGGCGCGGTGCCGAGGCCTGAGGTCAATGCACGCGCGCGAGACATGATGTCTCTGTCGGTCGAGTTGGTGCGCGTGCTCGATGACAGCGGCGACGCCGTCGGCCCCTGGCATCCGCATCTTGATGCGAGCGACTTGCAGGTGGGCCTGCGGCACATGCTGCTGACGCGCACTTACGATGAGCGCATGCAGCGCATGCAGCGCGGCGGCAAGATCTCCTTTTACATTCGCTCGCTGGGAGAGGAGGCCGTGTCGGTCGCGCAAGGCATGGCGCTGCGTCCCAGCGACATGCTATTCCCGGGGTACCGCAATCAGGGTTTGCAGGTCGTACGCGGCATTCCGTTGGTCGATCTGATGTGTCAGACGTTGTCCAACACCAAGGACATGTGCAAAGGCCGACAGCTGCCCGTCATGTATCACTCGCGCGCCAACAATCTTTTCTCCATTTCCGGCAACCTCGCGACGCAGTTTCCCCAGGCGGTGGGCTGGGCCATGGCCGCGGCCATCAAGGGCGAAGACAATTTGGCCGCAACCTGGATGGGCGAGGGCAGCAGCGCCGAGGCTGACTTTCATCATGCCTTGTTGTTCGCTTCCGTGTATCAGGCGCCCGTGATTCTCAATGTGGTCAACAATCAGTGGGCCATCTCCACCTTCCAGGGCTATGCCGGCGGTGAGCAGCGATCATTTGCCGCGCGCGGGCCGGGCTACGGCATGGCCGGCATACGTGTCGACGGCAATGATTTTCTCGCCGTGTATGCGGTAACGCAGTGGGCCGCGGAGCGCGCGCGCACCGGCGGCGGTCCGACGCTGATTGAACTCGTGACGTATCGAGGCGCCGCGCACTCCACCAGCGATGATCCGGCGCGCTACCGCGCCAAGGATGACGCGGAACACTGGCCCTTGGGCGATCCCATCCTGCGATTGAAGGCTCACTTGATCAAAATCGGCGAGTGGTCCGAGGCGCGGCATCAGGCCATGGCCGCCGAGCTCGAAGCGCTGGTCGCGGCGAGCTGGAAGGAGGCCGTCAGCTTCGGCACCATGACCGAGGGTCCGAGGCTCGATGCCGACCTGATGTTCGAGGATGTATTCAAGGAGATGCCGCAAAATCTGCAGCGGCAACAGGCCTTGATGCGCAAGGAACGGAATTCCTAGATCATGGCCAATATGAACATGATCCAGGCCTTGAACTCCGCCATGGACATCATGCTGGGCAAAGATCCGTCGGTCGTGCTGATGGGCGAGGACATCGGCTATTTCGGCGGCGTGTTTCGCGCCACGGAAGGGTTGCAGCGCAAGTACGGCGAACACCGCGTGATCGATACGCCGATTGCCGAAGGCGGCATTGTGGCAACCGCCCTCGGCATGAGCGTGAACGGGTTGCGGCCGGTGGCCGAAATTCAATTCGCCGATTACATCTATCCCGGGTTCGATCAGATCGTCAGCGAACTGGCGCGCATCCGCTATCGCAGTGCCGGCGATTTCTTCGCGCCGGTCACCATCCGCACGCCCTGCGGCGGCGGCATTCGCGGCGGCCAGACGCATTCGCAAAGTCCCGAGAGTATATTCACGCATGTCAGCGGCATTAAGGTCGTCATGCCCTCCAATCCCTTCGATGCCAAAGGCCTGTTGATCACCTGCATCGAGGATGATGATCCGGTCGTGTTCTTCGAGCCCAAGCGTCTGTACAACGGTCCATTCGATGGCGATCCCAACAAGCCGGCTGTGCCGTGGAGCACGCACCCGAAGGGTCAGGTCGACGAAGGCTATTTCAAAGTGCCGCTGGGCAAGGCGGACATCGTGCGCGCCGGCGCGGCGGTCACCATCATCACGTACGGCACCATGGTGCATGTCGCGGTTGCCGCGGCGGCGGCGCTGAATGTGGATGCCGAGATCATCGATATTCGCTCGCTGGTGCCGCTGGATGTGGACACCATTTGCTCATCGGTCAAAAAGACCGGCCGATGCGTGGTCGCGCACGAGGCCACCCGCTTCTCAGGGTTCGGCGCGGAAATTCTTTCGACCGTTCAAGAAGAGTGCTTCTGGGCGCTGGAGGCGCCGATCCAGCGCGTCGCCGGCTGGGACACGCCGTATCCGCATGCGTTTGAGTGGGAGTACTTTCCAGGCCAGGCGCGGGTCAAGGCGGCGCTCAAGGCTGTCATGGAACCTGCATGAGCCAGTTCACATTCAAGATGCCGGACTTGGGCGAAGGGACGGTTGATGCGGAAATCGTCGCCTGGCATGCCAAGCCCGGCGATGTCGTCGCCGAAGATCAACTCATCGTCGAGGTCATGACCGACAAGGCGGCCGTTGAAGTGCCGGCGCCGGTGAGCGGCCGCGTGGTGTCGGTGACGGGCGCCCCGGGCGACAAGGTCGCCGTCGGTTCGCCTTTGATCGTGTTCGAATTGAGCGACGGTGCGGCGGTAGCCGCGCCGGCGGCGGCGCCTATCG
>Ga0209624_10003697_pt1 | contig 10746 bp, 12 predicted proteins | sample JacPinW_OM2H0_O1_FD_188565 | JGI IMG/M metagenome (GOLD analysis project Ga0209624, IMG submission 188565) | Forest soil microbial communities from Algoma, Ontario, Canada - Jack Pine, Ontario site 1_JW_OM2H0_O1 (SPAdes) (version 2) | ecosystem: Environmental > Terrestrial > Soil > Boreal... | reverse complement strand
TGAGCGCTGCATCGATCGTTTTAAAGCGTTCTCCCGCGGCGCGCGACTGTTCGGCGTAGACAAGAACCGCGTCGACGCGCTCAAGCCCGCGGTCGGTCATCAAGAAGCGTTCCGCCCCGTTGAAAAGCACTGTCGCGGTCCTGATCGCGTCGTTGAGCTTCTTGGTGTATTCGCTATTGAGCCTGGGATCCGGCTTCACCGCGCGAGCGTGCACCGCGATGTCGGTGTAGAGCTGATTGAGCTTGAAATAGACGCCGCCGCATTGCGCGAGCGCGAGCCAATAGGGCCGGCCGTTAAACGCGCCCGCCGCCGTGACGACGCTGTCGCGCTTGTCGAGCGGCACCGCCGGCGCCGGATGCTCGACTTCCTTCGGCTGTTGCCGGTGACGGGTCTGTGCGTCCACGCCGCTTGCAACCACAAGGGCCATCGAAACGACAGTGACCGTGCCGATAATTTTTGGGATTTTTCGCGTGCCGCGATGAAAGCCGGGGAGCGCCATCGGGATCAAAACTTCTCCAGCCAGGGCCGCAGCTCGATCTCCCACGCCCAGGCGCTGCGCGGCTGGCGGAGGAGATCCAGATAGCTCTGCGCAATAGCGTCGGGATCAAGCATGCTGTCGGGTTTGTCCGGGGGATTTGGCCGGCGGTCGCTGCGGATGCCGCCGTCGACAACGACATGGGCGACATGAATGCCCTGCGGTGAAAGTTCGCGCGCCATGCTCTGGGCCAGTCCGCGCAGCGCAAACTTGCCCATGGCGAAGGGCGCCGACTGGGCATAGCCCTTTACGCTCGCCGAGGCGCCGGTGAAAAATACCGCGCCGTGATTTTGCGGCAGCATGCGTTTCACCGCCGCCTGCGCCACCAGAAAGCCGCCGAAGGCGGTGACGGCGATCGACTTCGCGACTTCGTCGGGAACGAGTTCCGCGAGGGGGCCACGGGTGCGATAGCTCGCATTGTAAACGACGACATCGGGCGAACCCACGGCAGCTTCGACGTCGGAGAACAACTTTGCCACTTCATCCGGATTGGTTGAATCACAGGCAAAGCTCTTCGCCCCGGTTTCCTGCGCCAATTCCGACAGATTGGCGGCGCGGCGCGCGGCCAGCGCAACTTTCAGTCCGGATTTGGCGAAAAGCCGCGCCAGCGAGGCGGACAGTCCAGAGCCGACGCCGACGATCAACGCCGTTCGGTAATCCATTTGCGTCGTCATTGACACTCCTTTGGGCATTCCCTTCAATCGATAACCGCGATGGCGTTTATCTCCACCAGACAACGGGGGTCGGTGGCAAGCCGCATGACTTGAACCGTGGTCGTGGTCGGCTTGGCGTCGCCAAAATACTCGCCCCAGACGCGGTTAAGGGCATCCTGGTCGGTCAGATCGGTGACGAAACGGTCGGCGGTGACCACATCGGCGAACGTTGCGCCTACCGCTTGCAGCCCGCGCTTGAGATTTTCCAGCGCCGCCCTGGCCTGCCCCGCCATGTCGCGCGGCATGGCGTCGAATTCTTCGGGCCGATGCGGATGGTGATGATAAACCGGCGCGGCGGTGACGCCGGCAAGATAGACGGTGGTGCCGCCCTTGACCTTGATGGCCGGCGCATAAGGCATCCACAAATCCGGCGCGTTGGGCCAGTGGATGTGCTCGATGGTCTTCGGCATGAAAACTCCCTGACTACAAGGACGAACGACAGATTGTCTTACATCCGAAACACGCCGAACTTCGTCTCCGGGATCGGCGCATTAAGCGCCGCCGAAAAACATAGTGCCAGCACGCGGCGGGTCTCGGCCGGCGCGATGATACCGTCGTCCCATAGCCGCGCGGTGGCATAGTAGGGATTACCTTCCGCTTCATATTGCTCGCAGATCGGCGCTTTGAATTCCTCTTCCTCGGCCTGGGACCAGGTCTTCCCCTCGGCTTCGATGTTCTCGCGCCGCACCGTCGCGAGCACCGAGGCGGCCTGTTCGCCGCCCATCACTGAAATGCGCGCGTTCGGCCACATGAACAGGAAGCGCGGCCCGTAGGCGCGGCCGCACATGCCGTAATTGCCGGCGCCGTAGGAGCCGCCGATGACCACCGTGATCTTCGGCACCTGCGCGCAGGCGACCGCGGTCACCATCTTGGCGCCGTCCTTGGCGATGCCGCCGGCCTCGTAATCGCGCCCGACCATGAAGCCCGCGATGTTTTGCAGGAAGAGCAGCGGCACCCGGCGCTGGCAGCACAGCTCGATAAAATGAGCGGCCTTGAGCGCGCTCTCTGAAAACAGAATCCCGTTGTTGCCGAGAATGCCGACTGGAATGCCGTGCAGATGCGCAAAGCCGGTAACCAGCGTCGTGCCGTACAGCGCCTTGAATTCGTCGAACTCCGAACCATCGACCAGCCGCACGATCACCTCGCGCACGTCGTATTGCTTCTTGAGATCGGCCGGCACGATGCCGTCGAGCTCGCCGGAGTCGTATTTCGGCTCGCTCGGCTTTAACAACGGAATGTCGATAGTCTTCTTTGTATTCAGATTTCCCACAATCTCACGGCACAGCGCCAGTGCGTGGCGATCGTTCTCGGCAAGATAGTCGGCGACGCCGGATTTCCTCGTATGTACCTCGGCGCCGCCCAGCTCTTCGACAGTCACGACTTCGCCGGTCGCGGCCTTCACCAGCGGTGGACCACCAAGAAAAATTGTGCCTTGATTGCGAACGATAATGGTCTGGTCCGACATCGCCGGCACGTAGGCACCGCCCGCGGTGCACGAGCCCATCACGACCGCGATCTGGGCGATGCCGGCCGCCGACAGCGTCGCCTGGTTGTAGAAGATGCGGCCAAAATGCTCGCGGTCCGGAAAGACCTCGGTTTGATGCGGCAGGTTGGCGCCGCCGGAATCGACGAGATAGATGCAGGGGAGCCGGTTGTCGCGCGCAATCTCCTGGGCGCGCAGATGCTTCTTCACCGTCATCGGATAATAAGTGCCGCCCTTGATGGTGGAATCGTTGCAGACGATGACGCATTCGCGGCCTGAAACGCGGCCGACCCCGGTGATGATGCCGGCGGCGTGGATGGCGTCGTCGTATAGGCCGTCGGCGGCGAGCGGCGACAGTTCAAGGAACGGCGTGCCGGGATCGATCAGCGTCATCACCCGCTCGCGCGGCAACAGCTTGCCGCGGGCCAGGTGACGTTCGCGGGCGCGCGCCGGCCCGCCCTCGGCGGCTTTGGCGCGGCGCCTTTCGAGGTCCTCGACCAACGCGCGCATCGCCGCCTGATTGGCACGAAACTCGTTCGATGCGGTGTCGACGCCCGTTGAGATGGCGGCCACGAATCCCCCTTGGCAAGCGAGGGATTTGACTATGCCGCGCGCAACGGCGCAACGGCTAGACCAAAGGCCACTAGGCCCGCACTTCCTGGCGCTGGAAGATCACATAGCCGATGACGAACAGCACGATCGCGGTGGCGACCATACCGACGATCTGCGGCCAGGCGATCAGGACGCTTTCGCCGAGCGGCAGCGGCGCGCCAAGCACGGCGCCCTGCAACTGGCTCAGATAGATCGGCCCGAGCGCGCGCGTGGTCGGATCGAGCAACGCTACCACCACCTCGGCGTATAGCGTCGACGGCGATAGCCGCGCCAGGATTTGCTCGAGTGCCGCCGTCCCCGGCGTTTGCAAACCGAGCGCCATATAGCGCGGATCGGGCGGCACTATGATTTGCGCGAACGCCCCGGCCAGGACCGGCCAGATGAACGTCACCAGGAGCCAGAGGCCGAGTGTGATCAGCGCCGCCGTCGCGGCGGAGCGGAATAAAATCGAAAACAATAGCGCGAGCGCCAGCCAAACCCCTGCATAGACGATGGTCACCAGGAGAAAGACAAAGCTGCGCGCAATCTCCTCGGCGCCGGGCGGTACGCCAATCATCAAGAGCCCGAGACCGATGACAAGCAGCCACAACGTGATCAGGCTGATAGAAAGCGTCACCAGACCGGCCAGGAATTTCCCGAACAGCAAAGCGTCGCGGTAGATCGGCTGCGACAGGATGCGCGACAGCGTGCGGTGGCTGTGCTCGCCATTGACGGAATCGAAGCCGAGCCCGATCGCCATCAGCGGCACGAGGAACGACAGGAACGAGACGAACGAAGGCAGCGGATCGCGCGAGGTCGTGAACAGGCGCAGGAACAGGAACGGGTCCTCGGCGGTGGTGTCCTTGATCTGCTGAATGGCGCCGTAGAGCGCCGCAAGCGCCACCAGCACCACGAGCCATTCGAGCACGCGCATGCGCACGCTGGTCAGGTGGTCGGACAGCTCCTTGAGCATGACCACGGTGAGGCCGGAAAAAGCCGAGCCTTCACGCTGCATCGCGCTCCCCTTCCCCGGCCGCCGCTTCGGGCTTCGTTTCGAAATAGCGCGTGTAGATCGCCTCGAGGCTCGGTTCCTGGACGCCGAGATATTTGAGCCGGCCATGCATCGCGACCACGTCGGCCGCGGCCTCGGAACGCACGTCCCGATCGGCGTGAAGCCGAAGCTTGCCAATGCCGGTCTTCTCGACGCCGCTGACGCCGGGGATGAGGGCGAGCCGCTCCGCAAGTCCGGCGCCATCGGCCTCGATGTCGACGACATAGCCGCCGCCGAGGATCTGCCGGCCGAGTTCGGGCACAGTACCCATCAGCGCGATCTTGCCCGCCGAGAAGAGCGCGACGCGGTCGCACACGCTCTGCACCCGCTCGAGCAAATGCGATGACAACAGCACCGATACGCCTTCGCTCTTGAAGCCGCGAATAATGCCAAGCAGCTCGGTCGTGGCGTGCGGGTCGAGGCCGGACGTCGGCTCGTCGAGGATCGCGATCTGCGCGCCCTTCATCAGGATTTCGCCCAAGCCCAGCCGTTGTCGCATGCCGCGCGAGAACGTTCCGACCCGCTTGTCGGCGAATTCGGCGAGGCCGACCCGTTCGAGCGCATTGGCGATGCGTTTCTCGCGCTCGGCGAAGCGAAAGCCGATCAGGCGGGCGGTGTAGCGCAAGTTATCGCCGGCGGTGAGGTTGTCGTAAAAACCGACGGTGTCGGGCAGATAGCCGACACGCCGCTTGACCGACAATGGCTCGCGCGCAGGATTGAATCCAAGCACGCGCACCTCGCCTTCCGAGATGTCGGTCAGCCCGAGCATCATCAGAATGGTCGTAGTCTTACCGGCGCCGTTCGGGCCCAGCAGACCGAAAATCTCCCCACGACCGACGTCGAACGAGATGTGATCGACGGCGGGCGTCGAGCCATAGATTTTAGTGAGGCCTTTCGCCTCGATGACGGCGTCTTCGTTCATCGCCGGCCGAACCTTGCGACCGCGCCGACCATGACCAACAGCGCCACGCCGATGATACCAACGCCGGCGATCCCCCACATCGTCGAGGTGGTCACCGTGACGCGGAAATTGGTCGATGCCGACTCGCCGCGCGCCGATGCACGGATTGTCGTCACGTAATCGCCGGCGATTGCCTTGTCGGTCGGCGTGATCAGCGCCTGCACTTCCTTATTGTCGTTCGGCGCAATGCGGTCGACCGTCTTCGGATCGAAGGTGATCTTCCAGCCGCTCGGCGCCGAGCCGGAGAGCTCGATGTCATCGGCCGGCGCGGTGCCGGTATTGGTGATGACGACCGGGACCGAAGTCTCCTGGCCCGCCGAAGCGCGCGTCGACACCAGGCCCTCGCGGCCGCTGATATCGAGCTTCGGCTCGCCGGTGATCGTCATCTCGAGATCGGTCGTCACGGAGGCATCTTCGGCGCCGACGCGGGCGGTGATTTTGTAATCGCCGGCCGCGGCCGTATTCGGCGGCGTCACTTTGAGCTTAACGTCCTTGGTCTGGCCAGCATCGACCGGCACCGCGTTGAGCTCCTGCGCGCCGTACTGCTCGGTGAACGAGGTATCGAAATTCTGCGGCGCCTGCGCGGACAGGCTCACGGTCAGCTTCTTGCCGCTGTCATTCTTGATGCTGAGTTGATACTCGAAGCTCGACTTCGAGTTGCCGCGCAATTCGGGAAGCTGCGGCGTCAACGTCAGCTTCGCCGGCAGATCCTTGGCGAGCGTCACCGCCAGCGGCAATTGTAAATTCGTCGTCGTGCCCTGTGCGGCGACGGTGATCGTCTGCGTGCCGTTCGGCGCACCCTTCGGCACGTCGAGCCGCAGCTCCAGCGCAACGCTGGAATTGGCCGCGGGCATCGCCGCTCCGATTGGCTGGCCGCCGCCCATCAGAGTCGCCGTCCAGCCGGCTGGCACCCCGGTCACCGACAGGGCCAGACGTTCCGGGGCCATATCGTAATTCTGCAGCCGAAGATTGACCGTGGATGTTTCGCCCGGGCGCACCGTCACGGCCGGATAATCGCTCATCAGAAAGAGGCCTTTGACGTCCTTCGGCGCGTCATCCGCCATCGCCTTTGATCTAAGACTAGCGAGTGGCGTCAGCGGCGTGGCCAGCACCGCGACAGCGGCGAGTGCGGCGACAAACCCATATCGCATTGGCATTGGCTCCCGTGCAGCAAATGGATCGGCTAAATCCCATCCCCCACGCGCTCCAACGAGCTCGGGCGAGGAAAGGAGCATTGTCGGTGTAATCGTGACAAAATGATGCAGATATGGCCTGTTTGGCAAGACCTGGCCGAAATGTCCTGCGGTAGAGAGCCGCAGTGTGAAGGGATGCGCGGATGCGCCGCAGCATGGAGATCAGCGCCGGCCTGCTGGCGTTCCGCCGCAGCGACGGGCTCGAAGTCTTGCTGGCGCATCCGGGCGGACCGTTCTGGGCGAAGAAAGATGCGGGGGTATGGACGATTCCAAAGGGCCTGGTGGCCGCCAACGAGGACCTTCTCACCGCGGCGCGACGCGAATTCACCGAAGAGACAAACCTGACCGCCCCCGTCGATACGGTGGAGCAGACGATCACACTGGCGCCGGTTAACCAAAAAAGCGGGAAGGTAGTGCACGCCTTCGCGTTCGAAGCCGATTTCGATCTGACGCGGTGCGTCAGCAACTCGTTTGAAATGGAATGGCCGCCGCGCTCGGGCCGCCGGCAGAGCTTTCCCGAAATCGACCGGCTCGCCTATTTCACGCTGGCCGCCGCCAGGGACAAAATCATCGCCTATCAGCTGCCACTGCTGGACGAGCTTGAACGGCGCTTGCGCTGAACGCAGACTGTCCAGCCGCAATCATTGGCGCGGGACTTCCGGCCAATCGACTTCGTCATGCGGCAGCACCCACGGCTCGCGCCGCGCCGCTTCGCGCCATTCGATGGATGCCGGCAATGCGATGACGGCGTCGATGTAAGCGCGTGACGCAGGACTGACATCGACCGCGTAAGTATGAAAGCGCCAGACGACCGGCGCATACATGGCGTCGGCCGCGCCGAACGCGCCGAAAAGAAACGCGCCGCCGGCGCCGAACCTGAGGCGGCATTCGCTCCAGATCGCATCGATGCGCGCGGCGTCGGCGGCCGCGGCCGCGGCGTCATCGAGTGCGCGTTTTTTGACCGGCCGCGCCACGTTCATCGGCAGATGTCGCCGCAATGGCATGAAGCCTGAGTGCATCTCGGAGGAAACAGCGCGCGCGTGGGCGCGCGCAGCGGTGTGCTTCGGCCACAAGCCGGCGGCCGGAAATTTTTCGGCGAGATATTCCAGGATTGCAAGCGACTCCCAGACCCGCACATCGCCGTCGATCAGTATCGGCACCCGGCCGGCGCCGCTCAGCGCCGTGACACGCGCCTTGAAATCCCTTGCATCGAGCGAGATCAGCGTCTCATCGAAAGCAATGCCGGCGGCTTTCATCGCCAGCCACGGCCGCAGCGACCACGACGAGTAATTCTTGTTGCCGATGACGAGCGCGAGCGCCATAGCCCGTTGTAGCTCAGATGGCGCGCGGCGCAATCCGGGCTAGACGATGCCGGTCACCACCGCGAGAAATGAGACGAACAGCACCGCGGCAGCGGTGAACAATACCGTAAGCGCGGTCTCGGCCCATTCGCCGGTAGCGGATGGAACCTCGACTACTGTCTCCGCCGGCTCGGTTGCGAGCGCGGCCGGCATATCGATCGACATGAGTGCCCATCTCAAGGACGAAGCGCAGGACGCAAAGTATCGAGCTTGAGGAATTAAGGACCGGCAAACCTCGATCACGCAGGCGCAAATTCACTACGGGCCCGGGAATAGCTCATCCGTTTTGCCCGCGAGCCGATAGACAATGAGGCCGATCCATTCATGAACAGCCGTGTCGGTCATTACGAGGCCGGCGGTGAACGACCGGAACAGCTCGGTCGCGTCGATCGGTCCGCGCGTGTGCCAATCCACCGGAGAGGCCTCGACGGCAAAACCGGCGGCCCGGAACGCCGCTATGGCGCGCGGCATATGGTAGGCGGACGTCACGAGAAGCCAGTGCTCTCCCGGCTTCGGTTGGGCCAGCAGGTGCGAGAACACCGCGTTCTCGATCGTGTTGCGCGACTGCTCCTCGGCCGTGATGCGGTCACGAGCGATGCCGAGCGCCTCGAATTCCTTCACGGCGTACGGCGCCTCGACTGGGCCGCCGAACAGTGAACCGGTACCGCCGGAAAAGATGATACGCGCCTCGGGATAGCGGCGCGCCAGCTCGGTGGCGTAGGTGATGCGTTCGGCGCCCGGGCCGAGTGTGACGGCGCCGCGCGCTACCGATATGTCCGGCGAAATTGCGCCGCCGAGAACAATGATGCCGTCCGGCGGTCCGCGTGACGGATCCCAAGCCGGGAAACGCTGCTCAAGCGGCAGGATCAGAAGCCTGCCGAGCGGTGAAAATCCGACAAAGGCGATCAGCACGATGCTGGTGACGAGGAGCCAACTGGCGAGGCGCCGAAACCGCGTGCACAACAGCACCAGCCCGATCAATCCGATGGAGATCAGGTCGTTCGACGGCAACGCGAAAAAGCCGAGGGTTTTGGATAGGGCGAAGAACATTCGCTTATGCCCCACCCGCTCCGCGGTTCTGGGCGGAGCGGACCATCACGGCCGGCTCTTCCGCCAGGCCGCGTAGCGCACTTTGGCCTCGTCGTTCGGCGGATAGAGGCCGGGCAGCTTCACGCCCTTTTCGACTTCGCTGAACACCCAGCTCTCGTAAAGTTCGTGCTCGGCGCCCTCATGGGCGGCGAACTCGACCAAAGCCTGCGGGATCACCACGGCGCCGTCATCGTCGACCACGATCACATCGCCGGGAAAAATCGCGCAGCCGCCGCAGCCGATCGGCTCCTGCCAGCCGACAAAGGTCAGGCCGTTGACCGACGCGGGTGCGGCTACCCCGGCACACCAGACCGGCAGCGCGCTGGTGACCACGCCGGCACGGTCGCGCATCACGCCATCGGTGACCAAGGCCGCGACATTTCGCTTTTTCATGCGAGCGCAAAGGATGTCGCCAAAAATTCCGGCGCTCATCACACCCATGGCGTCGGCGATCGCAATCACCCCCTCCGGCATGGCCTCAATCGCCGCGCGCGTCGAAATCGGACTGGCCCAGCTTTCCGGCGTCGCCAAATCCTCCCGCACCGGCACAAAGCGCAACGTGAAAGCCGGGCCGACGATGCGCTCGCCGGTAGGAACAAGCGGCTTCGGACCGTTCATCCAGCAGCGCCGAATACCCTTCTTCAGAAGAATCGTGGTGATCGTCGCAGTCGCCACCTTGCGTAGAATATCGAATAAAGCCTCGTTCATGGTTGCCTCATTGAAAAGAGATCATGCCGATGCGGCCTTCCACTTGGCGTAGCCGTCGGCGCGCAATCGGCAGGCGGGGCATTCGCCGCAGCCAAAGCCCCAAGCATGACGATGCTGGCGATCGCCGAGATAGCAGGTGTGGGTCTGGCCGAGAAGGAGATCGATCAGCACGTCGCCGCCGATCTCATCCGCCAGCGCAAACGTGCCGGCCTTGTCGATCCACATCAGCGGCGTGTGAATGACGAAGCGCCGGTCCGTGCCGAGCGTCAGCGCGAGTTGCATTGCCTTGATGGTATCGTCGCGGCAATCCGGGTAGCCGGAAAAGTCGGTCTCGCACATCCCGGCAACGATATGTTTGATGCCGCGCCGATAGGCGACCGCGCCAGCAAAGGAGAAAAACACCAGATTGCGCCCCGGCACGAATGTGGTCGGCAGGCCGGATGCGGACATTTCGATCGCCACGTCCCGGGTCAGCGCGGTATCCGAAATTTCCGCAAGCGAATCGATGCGCACCATGTGATCGTCACCCAGCCGCGCGCGCCATCGTTCGGACTGCACCGCCAGGGCCGAACGAATGGCCGGGCGCATTTCAAGTTCGACCGCGTGGCGCTGACCGTAAGCAAAACCGATCGTTTCGACCCGCGCGAAACGCTCGAGCGCCCAAGCCAGACACACCGTCGAATCCTGCCCGCCGGAAAACAGAACGAGCGCGCTGTCGGACAGATTCACCGCGTTGCTTATCCTTGAGTCGATCTACCGCTTAAGCCAATTGCCGAGGCGCTCGACCGCCTCGTGCATGTCTTCGCGGGAGCCAGCGTAACACAACCGAAGGAATTTCCGCCCGTGCAGCGGATCGAAATCGATCCCCGGCGTTGCCGCGACGCCGGCCTCCTCGAGCATGCGCGTGGCAAAATCGAAACTATCGCTCGAAAACTGCGATATGTCAGCATAGAGATAAAATGCGCCATCGACCGGCAGGAACGAGCTCAGGCCAACGCGCGGCAATCCGTCGAGCAGAATACGACGGTTCTCCTCGTAGCCGGCCTTTACCTTTTCCAGCT
>Ga0209624_10003695_pt1 | contig 10746 bp, 4 predicted proteins | sample JacPinW_OM2H0_O1_FD_188565 | JGI IMG/M metagenome (GOLD analysis project Ga0209624, IMG submission 188565) | Forest soil microbial communities from Algoma, Ontario, Canada - Jack Pine, Ontario site 1_JW_OM2H0_O1 (SPAdes) (version 2) | ecosystem: Environmental > Terrestrial > Soil > Boreal... | reverse complement strand
GGTGGTGGCGGCGCAGGCGGTGGTGGCGCAGCGGGCGGCGCCGGCAGTGGTGCCGGTGCGCCTGGCGGAGTTGCCGCGCCTGGCGGAACAACGCCGGGCAGCCCCGGCGTGACGTCGCCCGGCTCGCCCGGTAATCCCGCAGCGCCGGCGACGCCTTCGAATCCGGGCTACAACCCCGGCCCGCCCAACAATCCGGCGAATCCTGGAAACCCGGCAAACCCTGGCAGTCCAACCTATCCGCCTAATCCGTCAAACCCCAATAACCCGGGCAACAACTCGGGTGTGCCTCCACAGTCCTGACATTTAAGTGAAGGCCCATCGCAGGAGCGGCCCGCCCCCCGCGGGGCGGGCGCGCGCGAAGCAAAGTGCGCGCCCGTCACGTTGCGGCACCGGAACCCCGTTTCGCACCGGAAAAAGTGAAAAATTTTGGCGACAACGTGCCGCTTGAGCGCCCGGCGCAGCCGGCGCTAACTCCCTCCCGCTCAAATTGCTCCTCGCCTCCGGCGAGGCGAGCGGTATCACCGGCGTGATGCTGTCCGTGACCGGCGGCAGACCGATGTTTTAACGCCCATTTTTCGCGCCGCTCTGGCCCTTTCCCCTCTAATAACCGAGCCCCCGGCGCGCCGATCTTTGCCGACTGGGCTGCCTTTGCGCGCGCAAAGTGGGACGGCGTTCACGCCATTCAGCTCATTCTCATGGTCACGCTTGCGCTTTGCCCCATGAAGTTGCACAGGATGGCGTACAGGTCACAACGGCAGAGGCTAAAGAACAGTAAAAAAGCGCATGAATATGAGCGGCGCGAAGCATCTATTGAGCCGACTGCAGTCTCGCGTCGATCAGTTGCGCGCTCTCATTCCACACTGGCGTACCCTCCCGGTCCTGCTCCGCTCGGTCGCCGCGCGAGCGCAATCTCGCGTCGCTCAGTTGCGCGCTTTCATTCCACACTGGCGTGCCCTCCCAGTGCTGCTCCACTCGGCTGTCGCGCGGACGCAATCTCGCGTCGATCAGTTGCGGCGCGGCGTCATTGCGAACTTGCGTGCCCTGCCAGGGTTAATGCGCTCGGTTCCGGGACGAGTGCGCAGCATTCGCGCGCGTTGGGACTGGGCGCGCGTGCAGCGCAACGCGCGCAGTCTTTGGCAGCATATGCTGCATCCCGGGATCGCCGCACGACTCGCCATCGCATTCGTGGTCGTGGCACTCCTCGCCGTCGCAGCAAATCTCATTGTTGAGCATGGCGTCTCCATCATCGAGACGACCACCACGATCCAAACCGCTCCACCGCCATCGGTCATCGTGAAAAGGCCGGCTGCGCCTCCTGAGGTGTCCGCGCCGACAGAGACAGCCGAGAGCGCAGCATCGATTGAGGTGATTACCGCCGCGCGCGCTGAGCCGCTCCTTTCCGCCATCGTCGAGTACGAGGGCGCCGTGCAACGACGCTCCGAGGTTTCAAACCCGGTCAATACGGACCTCGTGCGTAGTAACCAGCAGCGGCTGCAAGAAGAAGCGACGAGCTTCGCCGACAAGGCGGCGCCGGCCGACGATCACGCCCACGCTAATGTGAAGAAGGTTGTGTCGCGCGCTGCAATGCTGTCGCGCGATGGCAAGGAGCTAATACGCGATGCGGACGCGCGGCGCGGCATGGTCGCCGAGTATTGGGAACACTTCGAGAGCGTCGACCGGCGCATGAAGGGGTCCGTCGACCGCAGCTTCAAGATCTTTGGCCGCGTCATTGCACGTCAATCGCTCATTTCGCTCGGACGCGATCTCGATGATCTGCGGCGCCGCTCCGAGCCGCTCACGCCCGCGGGCGGGTACGACCCAGCAATGCTCGAGCGCCTGGCGCAGAGCCAGACGCACTTTGCGACGACTATCGAGGAGAACTCGCACGAGCTTGCAAGCTCCCAAAGCGACGAATGGGTGGCGCGCCTCAAGGAGGAAATCGCCGACGTCATCTCGAGCCGCGAGCAGCTGGGTACGCTCGATCTGCAAACGACACATGCGCTCGCGGCGTTTCAGAAGGATGCGGAGGATCTCTCCGATACTGCGCGCGCCGTAGCCGAAGTCACGCGCAAGCGCGCCGCGGCATCGGCCGCCGCCGCGGCCAAGGCTGCCGCCACGGCTCAGGCAGAAAAAGTCGCCGGGCGCCTGAAGGCTGCCCGAGAGGCCGCCACAGAAGCCGCGGCGCCACCGCCTGCGCCCGTGGCGGCTGCGACCAAGACCACCACGACCAGCAAGGTACGGCCTCCGGGCCCCGAGCGCACCATCATCGCCGTGATCAGCGCCGCGGTGCTGGTGCTGCTGCTCTTCATCTCCGTAGCGACTGTGCGCAGCATCGTTGGGCCGATACGCAAGTTCATGGAGACGACGGCGCAGCTCGCAGGCGGCAACTCGCGCGCGCGCGTTACGCGCGGCGGCATCAAGGAGCTTGACTCCCTCGCCCTCGCTTTCAATCAAATGGCGGACAAGCTCGCCGCGGCCCAGGCGACAACGCTCGACTACCAGAGTCAGCTCGAGGCACGCGTCGATGAGCGCACGCGCCAGCTGCAGCATCTTGCCGAGCATGACTCGCTCACGGGCCTGCCGAACCGCCGCCAACTCCTGTCCTATTTGAACCTGTCGCTGAAGAATGCGGCGCGCGACGGCACGCTCGTCGGGGTGTTCTTTCTCGACCTGGACAATTTCAAGAACATCAACGACAGCATGGGACACGCTTTCGGCGACCTGGTGCTGCAGGCGATCTCGCAGCGCTTGCGCGAGGCAACCGAGCTTGGTGGCTTTGCCGCACGCCTGGGGGGCGATGAATTTACGGTCATCCACGAACATGCGGACAGCACCGAGGAGATTACGCGTGCGGGCGGCGCCCTGGTATGCGCGTTTCAAAAGCCGCTCATCGTGCAGGAACGCGAGCTTCTGATCAGCGTCAGCGTCGGCGCGAGCGTCTACCCGCACGACGAGCGCGACGCGGACGCGCTGTTGCGCGCGGCGGATGCGGCACTGTTTCACGCCAAGAACCTCGGGCGCAGCCGCCTGTGCATGTTTCGCGCGGAGCTGCTCGAGGCTGCCGCGCTCAAATTCCGTATTGAGCAGGAATTGCGCCGCGCGGTCGACCGCGGTGAATTCGAGCTTCTCTTCCAGCCCGAGGCCAATTTCGAGGGTCCCGGCACGCAGCTCGTCGAGGCACTCCTGCGCTGGCGCCTGCCCGATGGACGCCATGTGTCGCCGGCGGAGTTTCTGGCAGTGGCCGAGGAGTCCGGCCTCATCATGAACATCAGCGACTGGGTGTTCCGCTCGGCGGTACAGAGCGCGGCCCAGTGGCATTACGGCCCGTGGCCCGACGTGCGCGTGGCCGTCAACGTCTCGGCACGCCAGTTGCTCGACCCGCACTTCGTCGAGCATATCCAGAAACTGCTCGAGGAGTTTCGTCTGCCCGCGCGCTGCATCGAGATCGAGCTCACCGAGAATGTGTTGCAGACCGGACCCGCGACCATCGAGACGCTGAGACAGCTGCGCGCCCTGGGGCTGGCCATCGCACTCGATGACTTCGGCACCGGCTACTCATCCCTTGCCTCGCTTGAGCAGCTGCCGCTGACCCGCGTCAAGCTCGATCGCAGCTTGACGCAAAGCATCGATGCGAGCGACCGGGCGCTCGCCATCGCTCGCGCCATCGTGGGCCTGTGCGCAAACCTTGGCCTCGAGGTGACCGCCGAGGGCGTTGAGCGGGTAGAGCAGCTCGCGCTGCTGCTCGACATGCCGTCGGTGTGCCTGCAGGGCTACCTCATCTGCTCGCCACTCGCGGCAGAGACAGTCCCGCGCATGGTGAAAGAGATGCCGCAGCACCTGCAATCACTCCTGCTGAGCACGCCTGAGCGCAAGAGCGCTCATGCCCCCACGCAATCGAGCGAACCAAGCGAGCCCGCCAGCCATCAAGGGCCAGCGCGCCTACCCCGCACAGCAGCCTCATAAGCTACGACGCAGCCGCGGTGCGCGACCGCGCCGCACCATCGCGCCAGCCTAAGGGGAACCTTAGGGGTGAGCGCGGAATTAGTAGTGGATGCGGCCCAGGGGAGTCTTTCGATGACAGAACACCCGCCAGGCGGCGCGCTCGATCGCCGCGGCTTCATCCAGCTTGCCGCAGCCGGGGCAGGAATTGCGGGAGGGCTCGGGGCCGCGGTGGCGCAAACTTCCGAAACGAGAGCCAACATCACGCGCCAGCCGAACCCGACCTTTGGCGATGACCTCAATACCGCCGACATCATCATCGAAACCCTGATTGCCTGGGGCGCGACATGCGCGTTCGGTGTCGTCGGTGATGGCATCAATTCCATCATCGAAGCCCTGCGCAAGCGCCGCGATCGAATCCGCTATATCGGGGTGCGGCACGAGGAGGCAGCCGCGTTCATGGCGTCGGGATTTGCCAAGCACACCGGGCAGCTGGGCGTCTGCCTCGGCACGACGGGGCCCGGCGCCATACATCTGTTAAACGGACTCTACGATGCGCACCTCGACGGCGCACCGGTCGTCGCGTTGACCGGAATCACCTTCCACGATCTCATCGGCGTGCGCTATCAGCAGGGGGTGGATACGACCCGAGTCATGCAGGATGTCGCGCTTTACAACGTCGAGGTGACGGGTCCGGAGCATGCGATTATCGTCGCCAACCGGGCGTGCCGCGCGGCGCTCGGCGACCGCGGCGTCGCACATCTTGCCATCGCCAAGGACGTGCAGATGATGAAGCGCTCGGCCGACAAGCGCTCCATGCTCAATCCGGGCGCGCGCACCTCCTCGTCGTGGACGCCAGTGCTCACTGCACCGCCGGCGGAGCAGCTGCGCGCGGCTGCGGATCTCCTTAACTCCGGATCGCGGGTCGCGATACTGGCGGGCCAGGGAGCATTGCCGGCGCGCGCCGAGGTTACGCGCGTGGCGGAGCTCCTGGGCGCCCCGGTTGCGCGATCCCTCCTCGGCAAGGCCGTGCTCCCCGACGATTCGCCCTACACCACGGGCGGCATCGGGAATCTGGGCACGGCGCCCTCCAGCTGGGCCATGAAGGCCTGCGACGCTGTCCTCATCCTCGGCTCGACGATGCCCTGGGAGGAATATTATCCGACGCCCGGCCAGGCCCGCGGCGTACAGGTGGACCTGAAGCCGGACCGGATCGGACTGCGCTATCCGGTAGAGGTCGGCCTCACCGGTGACGTCAAAGCCACCCTTCAGGGCCTCATTCCGCTGCTGCACCGAAAAGCCGATCGCGGTTTTCTGCTGGAAGCACAGCGGCGCATGAAGGATTGGAATAGCCTGCTCGAGAGCGTGGAATCGACCGCACGGTCACCGCTTCGGCCGCAAATGGTGATCCGTGCCTTAAGCGACCTCATGGCCGACGATGCGTTGATCTCGCTCGACTGCGGGGCAAACACGCACTTTGCCGCGCGCAGCATCCGCTTGAGAGCCAATCAGGGCTTCACCGGAACCGGCATGCTCGCCTCCATGGCACCCGGAGCGTGCTTTGCCATCGCAGCGCAGCTTGCATATCCCAAGCGCCAGTCGGTGACCGTCGTGGGCGATGGCGGCTTCGCCATGCTCATGGCCGAGCTCAGCACCGCCGTTGCCCATAATCTGCCGATTAAAATCATTCTTCTTAAAAACGACAGTCTGGCCGAAGTAAAATTTGAGCAACGCGAGATTGGCAATCCAGAATATGGCTGCGATCTTCCTCCGATTGATTTCGTGGCCTTCGCACGCGCCTGCGGAGCCGATGGGTTTCGCTGTGCACAGCCGGAGGAAGTGCGGCCTGCGATCCAGGCAGCACTGAACTCCAGCAAAGCCGCGCTGGTCGAAGCCGTAGTCGATGTGAATGAGAAACCTGCAAAACCCGAAGAGCTCAGAGCTTGACTCGGCGGGAGAGGCACCGCAGATGAGTCCCGCAAGCACCGGTGATGGGGTCATCGTCACCGATTCCTCCGGTCGCGTGACATTTATGAACGCGGCGGCGGAAGAGTTGACCGGCCGCAGCGCGCACGATGCGCTCGATCATCCGCTGAGCGAGGTCTTTCCCATCGCAAGCCCAGCCGGTGACACCGAGACTCTGGATCCCGTCGCGCGCGTGCGCAGCGCGACGAACGGCGCGGCACCGGTGCATCACAGCATTCTCTTGCGCGCGGACGGCAGCCGCCTCCTGATCGATGAGTCCGCCGCCGCGATTCGCAGGAGCGATGCAGGGCTTGACGGCATCGTCATGACCTTTCGTCGCGGCGGCACCGCCGAAACCGCGCGTGCGAGCGAGGCGCGCAACGCGGAAGGCCGAGAAGATTTCTTTGCAATTCTGGCGCATGAGCTGCGCAATCCTCTGGCGCCGATCAGGAATGCGCTGCAGATCATGCAGGTCGTTCAGGACTCAGGCGCGACCACCGCGGCGGCGCGCGTGATCATCGAGCGGCAACTGAAGCATCTGACGCGCCTCATCGATGACCTCCTGGATATGGCGCAGGTGACCCAGGGCAAGCTTGCGCTGCGCAAGAGTCGAACCCCGCTCAGCGAGGTCGTGCAGCACGCGCTCGCCATCGCCCGGCCGCAGCTTGAGAGCAAGCAGCATCGGTTGCAGATCGACGTCCCCAAGGATCTCTGCCTGTGCGCCGACGAGACGCATCTGGCGCAGGCCCTCGCCAATCTGTTGCACAACGCCTCAAAGTACTCCGCCATGGGATCGAGCATCCGCGTGAGCGCACGCGCAGAACAAGAGGAGATCATCATGCAGGTCAACGATGAAGGTGTGGGCATCGATGCCGAGAAGCTCGAGAGTGTGTTCGACGTCTACGGCAACGAGCACACAGATGAGCACACGCACGACGGGCTGGGCATTGGCCTCAGCCTCGTGAAGCGCATCGTTGCGCTGCATGGCGGCAAGGTGACCGCCGTCAGCGCCGGCCGGGGGCTCGGCAGTCAATTCACCGTGACTCTGCCCCAGGGTGACATTCGTGGTGCGCCGGATGCTGAGCGGCGTACATCGACTGCCGCGGCGACGGGCCGGCATTTGCGCATTATCGTGGCCGACGACAACCGCGACGCGGCGCACACCCTTGCGATGCTCCTCACCCTCGAAGGACACGAGGTACGCGCCGTGCACGACGGCATCGAGGCGCTCGCCATGGGCGATGAGTTTGCTCCGCGGCTCATGTTCCTCGATATCGGGATGCCGCTGCTCGATGGCTATGAGACCGCGCGGCAGATACGCGCGCGTGAATGGGGAGCGCACACGCATCTCGTGGCGCTCACCGGCTGGGGCCAGGAGGAGGATCGGCGCAAGGCGCTCGCGGCGGGCTTTCAGGATCACCTCGTCAAGCCCGCGGAGCTTGACGCCATGAAGGCAATCATCGACCGGATCGTCGATGACTAGCGCTGCGGCGGCACGCCTTTAGCGTGCGGCGTTCGCCGCGGTAATTGCGAAAGTTACGCTGGGATCGCTTGACCCACTGAATTGCAGGACCAGGGGCTTGTCCGCCGGCAGGTCAAATTCGACGATCTTGCGCGGCCGCTCGCAGTCAGCGTGCCCCTGAAAGTCAACCGACGGCACGAGCTGCCCGTCGCTCACGATGTCGATCCAGTGGTTGCCGGTGATGGAGATGCGGTAACGGCCCGCGCTCTTCACGCGGAACCGCACAAGCCCGGCGCGCGCGCCGGCCGTGTGGCTGTTCTTGCCCGGTGTCGCGGCAAAGCTCACACCAGCCTGATCCAGGAGCCTGGCCGAATAGAGCACATCGATATTGACCTGCGGCACTCCGCTGCCGGCCTTAGGCGCGGCCACTAGAGGCTGCGCCGTACCTTGCATCAGCGCGACCTCGTGCGATACGTCCCATTTGAAGCCCGTACAGGGCGCAGCATCGGCGGCGTGCGCCACGTGCACTGTGAGCGCTGCCGCGACCAAGGCAATGAGATATTTGACGCGGGTGTTCATCATGTCGCCTCCCCTCCACTGCTCATGATCCGGGCAGGCGAGCGCTCTTGTACCGCGCCGAATCCGCCGCCACCGGGTGTTTCCACGACGATTTTATCGCCCGGCGCAAGATCACGCTGATCGACACCCGCGAGGGTCTCGATGGAGCCATCGGCGCGCTCGAGCCATTGCCGGCCAGCCGCGCCGCTCGCTCCGCCCGCAAGGCCATGCGGCGGCACCGTGCGCCGCGAGGAAACGATGACCGCGGTCATGGGCACGTTGAAGCGGATTCTTCGCACGACGCCGTCCCCGCCGCGCGTCGCCCCACCACCGCCGGAGCCGTGCCGGATGGCGAAAGTTTCCACGCACACCGGATGGCGCAGCTCAAGCACTTCGGGATCCGTGATACGCGTATTGGTCATATGCGTGTGCACGGCGGAGGCGCCGTTGAAGCCCGGTCCCGCGCCGGCGCCGCCACAGATGGTCTCGTAATACTGTTGATCCTTGTTGCCAAACAGGAAGTTATTCATCGTCGCCTGCGATGCGGCGCACACGCCCAGGGCGCCGAGGAGTGCGTTGCAGGTCGCCTGGCTCACCTCGGTATTACCCGCCACCACGGCGCTGCCGGGAGCCGGCGAGAGAAAGGTCCCCGGGGGCAGCACGATCGACAGCGGCCGAAGGCAGCCATCGTTCAGCGGGATGTCCTGTCCCACGAAACACCGAAACGCATAGAGCACGACCGCGCGCACCACCGCCGGCGGTGCATTGAAGTTACCCGCGTGCTGCGCACCGGTGCCGGTGAAATCGATCGTCGCGGCGCGCGCCGCGCGATCGATGCGCACGGCGACGCGCAAGGGCGAACCATCATCCATCAGGTAGTCGAAAGCGCCATCCCACAGCCTATCGATCACACCGCGGATGCTCGCTTCGCCGTTCGCGAGCACGTGTTCCATATACGCGACGACGACGTCACGACCATAGCGGCTGAAGAGCTTACGCAGTTCGTGCACGCCGCAGGTATTGGCGGCCACCTGCGCCTTGATGTCAGCGACGTTGGTGTCCGGACTCCTCGCCGGATAGGGCGCACCGGTGAGCAGCGCACGAAATGCCGCTTCGTGGAATACACCCGCTTCAGCAAGAAGAAAGTCATCGATGACGACGCCCTCTTCAATGAGTCGCGTCGAGTTGGGCGGCGTCGACCCGGGCGTGAGGCCGCCGATATCCGCATGGTGGCCGCGACTGCCGACGAAGGCCAGGATCTCGCGGGCCGCCTCATCAAATACCGGCGAGATCACCGTGACATCCGGCAGGTGCGTGCCGCCGTTGAAGGGGTTGTTGAGCGCCACCGCATCGCCGGGCTTCAACGTCGCACGGCGACTCTTGATCACCGTCCGCACGCTCTCCCCCATTGCGCCAAGATGCACCGGCACGTGCGGTGCATTGGCGATGAGCGCACCGTCGCGGTCAAAGATGGCGCAGGAAAAATCGAGCCGCTCGCGCATATTGACGCTGGTCGAGGTGTTCTGCAGTACGGCGCCCATCTGCTCGGCGGCGTGCATGAAGAGGTTGTGGAAGAGCTCGAGGAGCACCGGGTCGACGGGATGCGCCTTCAATTTGCCGCGTTCGGCATGCACATCGGTGCGCTTGAGCAGGAGATGCCCGAATGCATTGACTTCGGCCGTCCAGCCGGGTTCGAGCACAGTGGTGGCAATCGTCTCGACAATAAGCGCGGGTCCCGTGATCGCATCGCCGGCCAGAAGCGATGCACGCTCGAACACCGGCGCGCGCTGGGCGCGCTCGCGCGTGAAAAGCTCCACTTGATCGATGGGGCGCGGCACGCCGCTTGCCCGTCGCGGCAGCTCAGCCTCTTCGGCGCGCGCACTCAAAGAGGTGGCTTCAACGGCGATGAGTGCCACCGAGACCGCGCGCTCCGGTGTCGCAAAACCAAAGCGCGCACGGTGAGCCCGTGTGAAGGCTGCGTGCATGTCGTCAAATGTCGCGAGCGTCACCGGCAGGGCCGAATCTGCGCCGCTGTACTGCAGATGCACCTGGCAGCGCGTCTCGATCGGACCGTCGATGAGACCCTGCGCAACGAGCGCCGCGCGCGCCTGCCCGGCAAGCTCGCCCGAAGCGGCTTCAAGATAGGGCATCACCTCAGGATCAAACGCACGCTCGATGGCACGCTCGCGCTGCACGCTCTGATCGGCAAGTCCCATGCCGTAGGCCGACAGCACCCCCGCGAGCGGATGGATCAGGATACGGCTCATGCCAAGCTCCTCGGCTACGAGGCAGGCGTGCTGGCCGCCGGCGCCGCCGAAGCACTGCAGCGCGAACTCTCCCACGTCATGCCCCTTCTCAAGCGATACGTGCTTGATGGCGTTCGCCATGTGCGACACGGCCACGCGCAGAAAGCCGGCGGCCACTGCGCGCGGCTGCATCGGGGCAGTGCTTACGGCGGACACTTCGGCGGCGAGCGCGGCAAAGCGCTCATGCACGACATCTGCGTCGAGCGGCAAATCCGCATGCTCGCCAAAAATCGCCGGAAAGTGTCGCGGCTGGATTTTTCCCACACAGACATTCGCGTCGGTGACCGTCAGCGGGCCGCCGCGCCGATAGCACGCCGGACCCGGATCTGCGCCAGCGCTTTCGGGGCCTACCCGAAAGCGCGCGCCGTCGAAGCGCAGGATCGAGCCGCCGCCCGCCGCCACGGTGTGAATGGCCATCATCGGTGCGCGTACGCGCGTTCCGGCAACCTCGCCATCGAAGGTGCGCTCGAAGCGCCCGGCGTAGAGCGCCACATCGGTCGATGTGCCGCCCATGTC
>Ga0209624_10003694_pt1 | contig 10748 bp, 9 predicted proteins | sample JacPinW_OM2H0_O1_FD_188565 | JGI IMG/M metagenome (GOLD analysis project Ga0209624, IMG submission 188565) | Forest soil microbial communities from Algoma, Ontario, Canada - Jack Pine, Ontario site 1_JW_OM2H0_O1 (SPAdes) (version 2) | ecosystem: Environmental > Terrestrial > Soil > Boreal... | reverse complement strand
CACATGTTCGCACATGCTCGACCTGCTGCGAGGGCATGACCGGAGCCCTGCATATCCTCGAAACATGTGCGGCCGCTACACCAACACCGCGGGTCCTGAAGAACTGAACGATCGCTTCCGGGTGCCGATCTCGAGCGGCGCGGGAACGTACCGCTTCAACATCGCGCCCACGGAAGAGGTGCTGGCGATCGTCGCGCCGAAGGGCGAGCCGGAGGCTCGGCTGCTGCGCTGGGGGCTGATCCCGACATGGGCGAGCGATACGAAGGGCGCCGCCAGGATGATCAACGCGAGGATGGAGACGGTCGCCTCCAAGCCCGCGTATCGCAACCTGATCCCCAAGGGCTCACGCCGGGCGCTGCAGATCGCCGACGGCTACTTCGAGTGGCTGAAGCCGGAGAAGCGCAGTACGCCGCGCCAGCCCTTCTACTTCCAGGTCGACGGCGGCGTGCCGTTCGCGTTTGCCGCTATATGGACGCCGGCGAAGATAGAAGGGGAGTGGGTCGAGAGCGTTGCGCTGCTCACGTGCGACTCCAAGCCCAACCGCGTGGCCGCGCCGATCCACGATCGCATGCCGGTGATTCTGGCCGACCCCGACGCCCAGCGAGCATGGCTCGATCCGGCGCTCGGCGCCGCCGACGCGCTCGAGCTGTGCGGCGCGCTGGCGGCTGAGCGGCTGTCGGCCCGCCCGGCAAACCCCGCCGTCAACAAGGCAGGCGATCTCGATGCAGAGGGTCCGCAGCTGCTTGTTGCACCAGACGCAGCAACGGGGTAATACGGGGCCCCGAGCGACGAGACCGGCGCTCAGGCGGTCAGCCAGCGGCGTGGGTTCTCGACGAAGATCGTGGTGAACGTGCTGTCGTCCATCACGCCCAACTCGCGCAACGCTGGCACGACCTCCTCGAAGACGAGTGTCATCGACCAGTTGCGGATCGCGCCGGCGCCTTCGAAGACCTCGGCGGCCTCTGGCGGAAACCAGTCGATCGTGGCGCAAAAGTCCTGCGAGATCAGCAGCTGCTCGGCATGCCCGTGTCGCAGTAGCTCGGCGGCGGTCGCATTGCGTTTGTCGATCGGCTGGTACATCTCAAGGCCATAGCGGTCCAGGCCGACGTACACGCCGCTGCCGATCAGCCCCTCGATGTAGGCGACGTCGTCGCTGTCGCCGCAGTGAGCGATCTGCACCTTGGCGAGATCGACGCCCTCTTCCTTGAAGATCTCAACCTGCCTTGGACCGGTGCCAACGGCGGGCATCGAGTGGGCCATGATCGGCGCGCCAGTCTGCACGCTCGCACGAGCAATCGCGCGGTGGATCTTCTCGACGTTGTCGGTCACGCCGGCGGCGTCGGCAGCGCACTTGAGGAACGCAGCCTTGATGTCGGTGCCCTGTATGCCACGTTCGATGTCCTCAACGAAGTGGTCAGCCATCACATCGACGTCGCGGTTGGCGAAGTAGTGGGGGAGATAGTCATAGCTGTAAATGCCTGTGCACGCGACGATCCGCACACCCGTCTCGTCAGCCACGCGCTTCATGAAACGCACGTCACGACCACCGAACATCGCGGTGGGGTCGACGATCGTCTGCACGCCGTGAGCCTTGGCCGCGTTGACCGCCACAAGCGCGGCGTCGAGCTCCAGCTGCTCGTCGTAGCGGCCGGGCCACTGCTCAGCCACCGCCTCGTCGCGAAAGCGCACATGCTCGTGCACCAGCGTCAGCCCCAATTCCTGCGCATCCACAGCGCCCTGCACAGTCTCTACGCTCGGCATATCTCTCCCCTTAGAAGTGTTCAGCGAGGCAGCCGCCGGAGACCCGGCGGCGAATGCCGCTCCCGCTCTGCAAGAGCGTACCCGCCTCCGCTTGCAGAGCATGCCGGCTGACGGGTCAGTCAGCGAAGTGTTTGCCTGCGATCAGCTCAACGGTGCCCTTGGTGCGTACGGTCATCTGCCCAAGCATCTTCTCCACCGCTTTCAAGTCGAGCCCGGAGTCGAGCATGCCGCCGCGCGGCAGCCAGTAGAGCTCCTGCTCGCCGAACGCAAGCCTGTCGTCGTCGCTGGCGAGCTCGAGCACGGCCTTGCGCTTGCTGGCGGCGGGCCTGGAAGCGAGCAGCATCACCTGGAGCTTGCCGCCGTCGACGCCGGCGCGATCGGCGCCGAACGGCTGCGCCGAGGCGATTACTCGCATCTGCGGCGTGTCGCGTATGAACGTCGGCACCTCATAGCCGAGCGCTGCGGCAAGTCCCTGCTCGATTTGCTTGGCGAGATCATCCGGCGACTGCCCGTGTGCGCTGAGCACAACGTTGCCGCTCGCGCGAAAGGTCGCCACTTCCGCGAAGCCCATCGCAGTCAGGTAAGCGCGAAGCTCCTCGTTGGTGAGGCGGTGTCCGCCGACGTTCATGCCGCGGAGGAAGGCTGCGTGGGAGGGCATTGATAACCCCGTTCAGAACGCGGCGCTGAGTTCGCGCCATTGCTCCTGTGAGGGCCAGCGGTCGAGCTGGCGTTCAATCCCGGCAACTATCTCGGCGAACTGGCTGTGGTCGAGCGTCCAGATGAGGATCAAGCCTGCGTGTGATCGTTGGGCTTCTGCCCATTCGCGTGCGATCGGCGCGAAGTCACGGCTGTTACGGGTCACCAACACGCGCGCTTCGGAGGCAGCCAGTTCGAGTACTTGGGGGTCGGAAAGCCCCTCATAGGCTGCGTCTTCGGCGAGTGCCAACACGTCGTGACCGCTCTTGCGCAGCGGAACGGCGATTCGGCGCGGAGAGAGGTTTGCGTCGAGCAACAGGCGCAAGTGCTGCTATGCGGTGGGGGAGAACTCGATGAAGGGATAGAGCTCGCGCCACTCTTCAGATGTGCGACGGTTCTGCGTGATCGCCTCAGCGATCTCATCGGGATAGCAGTTGCCATAGGCCATGGCCAGGCGCACCTGACGCTCTGTTAGCTCGGTCTCGTCGGTCAAACGCTCTGGTGAGCCGAGGTCATCGAGCATCTGCAGGATCTCCCAGACGTCCAAGCCTGACCCGATGATCCAGGGACGCCTGGCAGCGTCCTCGCCACGAAAGCCGATGCCGGCAAAACGACGTGTTCGGATCGCCTCGTCTGTCAGAGACTCGACGATTGCGCTCTTGGAGCGACGTGTTCGCTTCGCCTCCTCTTCGACCATATGGTCGGTAGACCGGGTGAAACGAACGCTGAACGGTTCACCCTTGGATGTCTCTTGGCGAGCCCTAGTACCCATATCGTGAGAACATCATACAACACTTACAATGTAATCAGCAGCGCCTGCGCAGAGACTGTCGGTACCCGGAATTCGCAGCGCGCACTAGGTAGCTGCCCAGATCGTGGGCGCTCGTCCATCCGTCCAAGTAAGAGTCGATCGCGGCTGACGTGCGTCCACGGCAGCCCCAGCCCCTCGTCGTCCCTGATGCCAACTCCGATGTGAGCCAAGTCCGCAGCGCCACCTCCATGCGGTCGGGAGGAGGTTCGCAGCGCGGCTTCGCTCAACCCGTCGAGAAGAGAGGGAGCAGAACGCATGGCATTTTCGTTCACACTCGCGCAGTCACCGCGAGGAGGGCTCGCGGGATGGTTCGCGATCCTCTCGAGTGCGGCGCTTCTGTTTGTGCTGCCCGCTGCTGCGCGAGCCGAAACCGGCACCGCCGCCGTTGCGTGGGGCTCGAACGTGCATGCGGAACTTGGCGCCGGCTATCAGGACACGTTTGAGGAAAGCCCCGTTCCCGTTCTCGGGCTGAACAACGTCACAGCCCTCGCAAACGGCAGCGAATTCAGCCTTGCACTGCTCAGTGACGGTACGGTGCGTGCGTGGGGTAACAACGGCCACGGACAACTGGGCGACGGAACTGCGGGTAGGGACGCTGGCATTTGGGCAAAAGGCAGCGACTACGTTACCGTCACTGGCCTAAGCGGTGTGAAGGCGATCTCCGCAGCCGACTCACATGCTCTCGCTCTGCTTGAAAATGGCATCGTGGAGGCGTGGGGCAACAACAACTATGGGCAGCTCGGTAACGGCAAGGGTGGCGTCGAGCAGAAAACCGGCGAACGTCAAAATGTGCCCAAAGTCGTCGCCGGGCTGGCAGGCGTGATCGCGATCGCCTCCGGCGGCGGCTCCAACTTTGCGCTGCTCGCCAACCACACGGTAATGGCGTGGGGCGAAAATGCGCACGGCCAACTCGGCATCGGTGAACTCGGTCCAGAAGCCTGCGTCAACGAAATCAAGCAGGTGCTGCCCTGCAGCACGCGCCCGCGAATGGTGCTGACAGCGTCAGGAATGCCGCTCGAACACGTCGCAGCCGTCACAGCTGGGCAGAAGTCCACATATGCGCTGCTCACAGATGGGCATGTAATGGCGTGGGGGGCCAACAACATGGGACAGCTGGGCACAGGTGGTCCACTCCTGCACGTCAACCTGGTACCGGAGGAAGTGAAAAGCGCTGGCACCGGCGCGGCCCTCGGTGGTGTCGGTGCCGTGTCAGCAGGCGCCTTCGATGCTCTTGCGCTGTTGGCAAGCGGGCAGACCTACGGGTGGGGAGCCGTTGGCAAGGGCGAGCTCGGCATGGTCGCACGGCCGCAGGCGTGTAAGAAAATTCGCTGTCTGCAGACGGCCAGGCCGATCAAAGGGCTCGAACGCCTGCAGGTCAGCAACATCTCCGCAGGGGAAGGCTACAGCCTGGTGGTGAGCGGCGGGGAGGTGTATTCGCTGGGCGCCAACGAACATGGTGAACTCGGCGATGGCAGCACTTCGAGCACCACCATCCCGACCCCTGTTGAAGGTCTCGGCGCTGTCAGCTCAGTATTCGCCGGCAGTGCCGACGGCGCCGGCAAAACACACGCCCTGGCGCTACTCCAAGACGGGGTGCCACCACCGCCAGTGCCGCTCAGCGTGGAACCGGGAATCGACTCGCTGAAGCTGCTTTGGCGGATGCGAGCCGAAGCATATGTCCTGGAGTACGACCCCAGCCACCGCGAAAGCTGCGAAGTGGCCGCGCCCGGTGAAGAATCATCGTCCTGCCAAGAAGATGAAGGAATCGCCGAAGTCGCGGATTCGCACGAGAAGATCACGCTCGGCGAACAGGCAAACAGCTTCGAATTCACCGGCCTGGAAGCGCAGCCCTACATGCTCATCATCAAGAGCACCGGCAAGCACCGTCTCGAAAAGAAACGGGCGATTCGCGGGACGCCGCTCCCCTGAGACGAGCCAGTGCGTCAGGCGCTGGCCGTTGCAGCGATCCTGTCAGCCAGGATCGCTGCAACGCGGGCGCGGTGGCGTCCAGCGCCACCCAAAAGCGCAGCATCGATCTGCGCGCGCTTGAACAGCCAGTGCACGTCGGCCTCCCAGGTGAAACCGATACCACCGTGCATCTGGATCGCCGCGGCTGTCACCTCACGTCCAGCCTGTGAGGCAGCCGCCTTGGCCATCGCCGCGGCCTCCGCCAGGCCATCCGGGTTTGCGTCCGCGCTCCATGCGGCAAACCCGGTCAATGAGCGTGCCTGCTCAGTTTCCAGCAGCATCTGCGCGCAGCGATGGGACACCGCCTGGTAAGCGCCCACAGGAACGCCGAACTGCTTGCGGTCCTTCACGTATGAAAGCGTCATCTCCAGCGCCCGCTCAGCGACGCCCACGAGCTCAGAGCTGACCGCCACGAGCGCGCGTCCCAGTCCTGCGCAGCCGTGCTCGAGCGGCTCGGCGCCGGGGTGGGTGGGATCGAATTCCACGCGCGCGGCCGAGCGGGTGGGATCAATCGCCGCGAGCTTGCTCACCTCAGCGTCTTTCGCAGGCACGAGTCGCCCGCTGCCGTCAGCTTCGACCAGCACAAACACGTCCGCCTCTGCTCCGCTCACAACCAGCTCCGCCGTGCCGTCCGTTGCGCTGGCCAACGCGCCGATCGTCTCGCCCGAGGCGAGTCCCGGCAGCCAGCGTTCGCGCTGCGCAAGCGAGCCTGCCTGCTCGATCACACAAGCCGCCATCGCGCTCGACAGGAACGGCACCGGCGCCACCACGCGCCCCAGCTCCTCGCACAGGATCGACAGCTCGATCGTGCCCAGGCCCTGCCCGCCGTACTCCTCAGAGATCGCGATCCCCGGCCAGCCCAGCTCGCACAGCTCCTTCCACAGCGTCTCATCCGTCGTGCCTGCGGGCGGGTGGGATTCGATCATTTCGCGTACCCGCGCAAACGTCGCACGCTCCGCCAGCAGGTCGTGCGCCGTGCGCTGGATGTCGCGCTGGTCGTCGGTCAGGCCGAAGTCCATGCCGCTACGCCATCCCACCCGCGGAGCCCGAAGGGCGGAGCCCATAAAAATCAAAACTCATGACGCTGCGACCTTCAGGCGAGGCAGCCCGAGTACCCGCTCGGCGACGATGTTCTTCAGCACCTCGGTCGTGCCACCCTCGATCGTGTTGCCGCGCGCACGCAGTAGCTCATAGCTCCAGCTCGTGCCCGTGATCAGCGCCTCCGGGCCGATCACGTCCGCCGCCAGTTGCGTCAGGCGCTGGTTGGTGTCAGACCAAAGCCACTTCACCAGCGAGCCCTCTGGGCCCGGTTGGCCGTAACGCTCGGCATCCGTCAGTCCCTTCCACGCAAGCAGGCGGATCGACTCGCAGCGCACGTGCAGCTCGGCGATCGCGTCCGCATACAGCGGGTTCTCCAGCATGCCGTTCTCCGCGGCTGCCGCAATCACGTCGTCAAGTAGCTGGCGTAGGCGGATCTGCAGCGCAAAGCCCAAGCCGGCGCGCTCGTTCATCAAAGTCGTCAGCGCCACCTTCCAGCCATTGCCCACGCCGCCAACCACGTTCGCGTCGGGGATCCGGGCCTCCTCAATGAACAGCTCGTTGAACTCGGCCTCGCCGGTGATCTGGCGCAGCGGCCGGATCTGCACCGCGTCCTGCTCCATGTCCATCAAGAAGTAGGTCAGGCCCTTGTGCTTGGCCGCATCGGAATCGGTACGCGCGACCAGCATGCACCACTTCGAGTACTGCGCGCCGCTCGTCCACACCTTCTGGCCAGTGACGACCCACTCATCGCCGTCCTTCACCGCGCGGGTTTTCAGCGACGCGAGATCGGAGCCCGCATCGGGCTCGGAGAAGCCCTGGCACCAGATCTCCTCCGCCGAGAGGATCGGCGGTAGATAGCGCTCCTTCTGCTCCGGTGTGCCCCACACCATCAGCGTCGGGCCGCCCAGCAGCAGGCCGAGTGTGTTCGCAGCGAACGGCACCCGCGCCCGGCCCAGCTCTTCGAAGTAGATCGCCGACTCGCTCTGAGAGGCGCCGCGCCCGCCGTACTCCGTCGGCCATGCAGGCGCTGCCCAGCCCGCGTCATAGAGATGGCGCTGCCAGTCGCGGCGGTAGGCAAAGTGGGCGTCATCGCCAGCATCAGCCGGCGGTGTCTCGCCCGGCTGATTGTCCGCCAGCCACGCGCGTAGTTCGTCGCGGAAGGCCGTCTCTTTGTCGCTGAACGTCAGGTCCATTGTCCCTCCTCGCGGAGACTACTGCAACACGGATTGACATGTGTCGCATTCGGCGTGCCGTGCAATCCACCCTGGCGAGGAGCCCTCAGAGCATCCTACTTATGCCCGCTCAGGTGATCTCGATCGGTGTTCCCACCGAGATCAACGACCACAGCCGCTTGATGTCGGCGTTGCGCATGCGGATACAGCCGTGCGAGGGCCGCCCAGGGATCAGCTGCGGTTCGTCGGTGCCGTGAATGCCGACGATGCCGCCGCCGGGCCATTCGCTCAGCGTCGGCGCATACGCGCTCGTACCCAGCGCGAGCGGTCCGTAGGCGGGGTCGTTCAAGGTGACGAGCTTCTCCATCACATAGAAGTTGCCCGGCGGGGTGATCGTGCTCGCCCTGCCCACGCCGATGGGCGCGCTGAAGATCGAGCGGCCGTCGCGGAACAGCGTCGCGCGCAACCTCGCGCGGTCGACCAGCAGATAGCCGGTGACTGTGTGCAGCGACTCGAGCGCGCTGCTTGCCACCCAGCCGGTCTGCCCGTTGGGTCGTGCAGGCAGCTCGATCTTGATCCAGGTCTGCCCCGAGGACATGCGTGCGGAATCGAGCGCCAGGTACAGCTCCGCCTGATCGTCATCGGTCAGGAAGCGCAAGTGTCCGATCACACGCGATTCACCTGAAGGGTCGGCGTGAACCAGAGCTTCAGAGCTGGGGTAGGCCCAGCGCGAGACCGTGCGCAGGTTCGACAGGCGAGCGAGCACCGCAACCGTTGCCGGTGGGTTGGCACGCACGGGCATGGGAACGGCGGCCAGCGTCACTGTGGCGAGCGAGAGCAGCAGTGCCCCGCGTCGCCGCGCACCGCCCGCCCACTGCATGCCCATCGCTAGCCGGTGAACTTGGGTGTGAGCGCTGCCGAGCCGCAGCGCAGGATCCGTACTGTGCGCGTTCCCTGCTTGGCTGTCGTGGATCCTGTGTGCTTCATCGTGATCAGCGCCTTCAGCTTGTGCGGCCCGACCTTCAGCTTGTCCGGGTTGATCAGCAGCGTAAGCAGACCCTTGTGCGCATTTTTCGAGGTGATCGTCCGCAGCTTGTGGCCGTCGAGGTAGAACGTCACGCTCGCGACACCGGCCGACTTCAGACTCACCCGGAAGTCGTGGCGCACGCAACCCTGGGGGCCAGTCAACTTCGGCAGCGTCGCTGAGCTGAATGCCAGAACGCCGCTTTTCGACGGTGCCTGCGTGCTTGTCGAGGACAGTACGCCCGTAGCGCCCGCGGAGCTCGTCGATGACAGGGTGTTGCCGTTCGCCGTGGGGGAGACCGCCACAACGACGGTGTTCGAGGTGCTCGTGATCGGCGAGCCCTCGCCGCCCGGAGGGTCGCCCGTGAGCGTCACCGTGTTCGTGTAGGAACCGGCTGAGCCGTCTGCCGCGCTCAGCACATGCGTGCACGTATATGTCGTGGAGGCGCCCACCGGCAGGGCGGCGCCGCCTTCTGGGCCGCCGGCAATCGTGCCGGGATCGCATTGCGGATCGCTGAAGCTCGAGAACGTCAGTGGCACGTTGCCGTCGTTCTTGACGATGATCTCGTAGTCGACCGTCTGACCCACCGCACCGCTCAGCTGTGCGCTCGTGTAGGAGCCGCCCGCGCCCGCAAGCTGCTGCAGCTTTTCCAGCGCGAACGCGGGCGCCGGCAGCGCCGGTGGCAGCGGCACTTCCACGACGACGGTGTTGGAGGTGTGGGTGATCGGCGGTCCGTCGCCCACCGGCGGAGTTCCCGACAGTTCTGCCTTGTTCGCATAGGAGCCCACTTCTTCGAGCACGTGCGTGCACGTGTACGTCGCCTGGGCACCGACTTCAAGCGTCCCTGAGGCGGGCCCACCGGAAATGGCACCGCAGTTCTTGTCGACGACGTCTTCGCTGCCGAAACTCAGCGGAACATTGCCGGTGTTCTTGACCACGAGCTCGTAATCGACCGTGTCGCCCACTTCGCCGGTGAGCGGTGCGGCCGTGAAGGAGCCGCCCGAGCCCGAGATCGTCTGGAGCTTTTCAACCGAGAATTCCGGATCTGCGGAGCAGACCAGTCGGCCCAGGATGTCGAAGGACCCTTTCATCCCGTTGCCGCTCCATTTCGCCCACGCGTCGATCCTGTATTCGCCGGGAGGCGCCTGTAGCGGCGTTGTCGTTTCGTAGCTCGAGCCGGTGAACGTAAAGCTCTGCGGGATCGAGATGGGCTGCGTGCCGTTGCCTTCGGGGTAGAGCCTGATCAGCGTCTGAACGGTGTTGGTGCCTTCGTGGAACCTCGTGAACTGCCACTTCACGCCGGTGCACGAGAAGATCACGTTGCCGTTGGTGCGCGGACGCGAGCCGTTCTGCACAGACGGATTGCTGCTGCGCGTCGCGCGCGCCGCACGCTTTGCTTCCTGGCGTTCGCGCCTGGCCTGCCGCCGAGCTTCGCGTTCGGCCTGCCGCGTCGCGGCACGCTGCACGCGAAGGGTCTGCTGGGCTTCGGCTGCTGCTTCGGGCGCGAGCGCCGCCGTAGCTGCTTCTTCGGGAGAGACTTCGCCTGCTGACTGTGCCTGCACCGCGGGCGCCACCGCCGCGACCACCACGAGCGTCGTCAGCGCGAGCAGCAGCGACCGACGAATCCACGCACGTCGGGTTTCCGGCCGGCCAGTTCGCGCGGTTGCGCCGCGCGGGACAGGCACCAGCGTCTGCGGCTCTCGATTTTGGCGAATCACCATTTCTCTCCCGTTCCCTGGGGTCGACGTTCGGCCCTTTTGCAGGGAGTTGCGTGACTTATCTCGCTGGCCTCCAACATCCGGAGATTTGTCTCTCACACAGTTACAGACATCCTCGCGTGCATGGCTCAGCGAGGGATCACCCAAGGGGGTGATCTTCGGGTTGGCCAGAGGGGTAGGGGCGGGTGATATATAGATCACCCATCAGCGGTGATTTATCGGTAGTATTCGCCCCATGCAGGTGGGGGAGAGCATCCTTACGACGGTCGCCGTGGGGCGTTTCGACGACCTTCTTGCCCGCGGGTTGCGGGGCGTCATCGAGGACGATCCCAGCCTCGAGCTGGTGGCTGATGACGTCAGCCCAGCACAGCTAAAAGCGACGCTGCGCGCCACTCGCCCGCTCGTGGCGATCCTCGACACCGCCAGCTTGGACGCTCCTGCGCAAATGCGAGAGCTCAGCGCATGGCAGCCCGCCACGCATTTCGTGCTGCTGGCCGAGAGCCCATCGAGCGTCGAGTGCGCGCAGCTGCTCAGCTTTGGCGCGGCGGCATGCTTGG
>Ga0209624_10003693_pt1 | contig 10750 bp, 5 predicted proteins | sample JacPinW_OM2H0_O1_FD_188565 | JGI IMG/M metagenome (GOLD analysis project Ga0209624, IMG submission 188565) | Forest soil microbial communities from Algoma, Ontario, Canada - Jack Pine, Ontario site 1_JW_OM2H0_O1 (SPAdes) (version 2) | ecosystem: Environmental > Terrestrial > Soil > Boreal... | reverse complement strand
AAAGCAGCAGCGCGGGGGCCGGGCGGAATATGCCCATGGTCGCGCTGGCCGAGGAATCTGGACCTCGCAGGGCGTCATAGAAAAGTCGCAGCCGATGCGATTCGGTGAAATATATTTGCTGATTTCTATTCACCCGCGAAAGTACATCAAAATAAGCCATCAGCCAACCCTTGTCTCTGGCCAGCAATCTCTGGACAAAGGTCGCGGGCGACGACGGGCTCGCCCCTACCAAATCCTTCCACGCAGATTCTGCGCCCGCCCCTCCTGGCACGATAACCCGATTCGCTCGAATGCAGAGGTGGCTTCCGTAAAAATCAAGGACGCCGGCGTAGGGCAGCAATTTCCGGATCCCAAACGATCGGTACAGGAAATACTCGGTTTGGGTATCCAGCTTGGATAAGGCCCAGTACAAGCGCGCCACCGCGGGATCGCTCAGGATCGTATCAATCAGATCCTTGCTGGCTTCCTTGTAATTTTTCCCACTGGCCATGGTCCAGTCGCCAGTGGCGAATATCAGCGGCACGGCAGAAGCCGCGTAGTGGTACTCGAAAGGATTCCCTCCTTGCAGCGTGCGCTCCAGTTCGAGGAGAGGAAATCCGGAATCGATGGTCAGGAAGGCCCGGTCTGCATCCGCCGTCTGCAAGGACGTGTCCGGCGTTCCACAGTCTGGCCGGCTCCGATAGCCGAGGATGCGCAGAAGCGGTTTCGCGTCATCACAATTCGAAACGCGAATTATGCCGCCGCTCGCGGCTAGGGCGGACAGCTCCCTGGCCTGGACGACGTAGCGGCTCAGCAGGATGAGAAATTCCGTCTGTCTCTTGGAGCTGTCATAACCCTCCATAAAGACGTTGCGACTGAGCAACGGCAGCACTTCTTCGGGTGCAATCTTTTGACTGATACCCGCCATGCGCAGAAAAGAACGCAGCGGCCCTGGGATCATGAACTCCGCAGGGGGACCGTCTAGTACGTTTTCCGAAGGCGGGTTTGCCGTTGCATCAGAGGTGTTCGAAGAAGCGGAGTTACCCGGGTCTGCTGCGTTGGCCGACACGCAACAGCAAGAGCAGATGAAAGCAGCGACAAGAATGGAGAGGCAAAGAGGGAGTTTCACAGCTGGATTCCCCTTGGAGCCGACCAAACCTGATCCAACCAAGAGCACGTCGCGGAGAGCAGGGTATGTCAATCATCCGCTGAATCGTCTCGTGACCATTATCGAGTTTGTGCTTCCCGGCCCCTTATTTCCAATGCCGGTCAAAATAACCCATTTCTCCAAATTATCCAAGCAGATTCGTCGATTTATTGAAAAAGTTTCTTATAGCGTGGGAATAGCCCCGTTTTCCCACTTTCAGCATGGGGTACCCGATCAACCTACAACTTAGCTAACTTAGCCGCAATTGCAACCATATTAGGCCATTGTTTCCGCCGGTTCGCCCAGAGCAATCTCAGCCTCGCGCGGCACCCGCACGCGGGCCCTCGAGACCAGCATGTAAATGGACGGCACCACAAATAGCGTGAAAACCGTGCCGATGATCATCCCGCTCACCAGCATGATACCGATGCTGTTTCTCGCGCCCGCCCCGGGGCCTTTGGCCAGCACAAGGGGGAAATGTCCGAAGACGGTGGCGGCCGTCGTCATGAGGATCGGACGCAGCCGCGTACTGGCCGCGCCGGTAATCGCCTCAAGCTTACTCAGCCCGGTTTCCTGCAGGTGGTTCGCGAATTCTACGATCAGAATTCCGTTCTTCGCGATTAGACCGACGAGAGTGATCAATCCGACCTCGCTGTAGATATTCAGCGTCGTGAAACCCAGGAAAGAGAATACGAGCGCACCGGTGATGGCCAACGGGACAGAACCCGCCAGAATGATGAAGGGATCGCGGAAGCTTTCGAATTGTGCGGCGAGCACAAGATAGATCAGGATCGCCGAGAGCAGGAAAGTACCCAGAAACTTGCTGCCCTCGACCCGCAGCTGGCGCGACTCGCCCGCGTAATCCACCGTGAATCCCTGGGGCAAGATCTGTTTAGCCTGATCCTCAAGAAAAGTCAGCGCCTTATCGAGCGGCACGGGCGGCGGAATGACACCTTGGATGCGCACCGCATTCAGCTGCTGAAACTTATTAAGGGATCTCGGTTCGGTTGTTGTCCGGAGACTAGCGAATGTCGACAGCGGCACGAGTTTGTCTGACGAACCCTTCACATAAATCTGTGAGAGCTGATCGGGAGTAAGCCGCTCGATACGCTTGACCTGCGGGATCACCTTGTAGCTCCGTCCCTGAATGCTGAAGCGGTTGACATAGTTTCCGCCCAGCATGGTGGATAGATCCTGACCGACCTGGCTCAGGTCCACTCCCTGGGACCGTAGTTTGTCGCGGTCGAATACGACCTCCGTTTGTGGCTGGTCAAACTTCACGTCGGTGTCGGCGAAAATGAACATGCCACTAGCCATCGCCTTCTGCACGATCTGTTCAGCCAGTTGACTGACCTGCTCTGGCTCGGCAGCCGACACGATCGCAAAATCGACGGGGAAGTTCCCTCCTCCAGGAAGCGGAGGCGGGGTCAGCGGAATGACCCGTACTCCGGAAATCTTAGATAGCGGGCCGGTGGAGTCGACCAGCAGTTCTTGCGTAGTCTTCTTGCGCTGGCTCCACGGCTTGGTCACCATGCCCCCGAAGCCGCCACTCGGATTTGTGATCTGAAAGATGCTGGCGCTCTCCGGAAATGAGTGGTACACGTTGTAAACCTGATCGGTGAACAGGTTGGTTTGATCGAGAGTGGAGTTGGCGGACGATTGAATGACTCCGAACACGACTCCTTGATCCTCGGACGGCGCCAGTTCGTGCTGGGAAAACAGGTAAAGCGGAATCATGGACACAGCCACGATGGCCCACAGAGTGAGCACCACCGGACGATACTCTAACGTTCCCGCCAGCAACCGGATATAGAGATTTCGAACGTTCTCGAAGCGCCGGTTGATGATTCCGGCGAAGCCTCGCTCCGTGTCCCCGGCTCGCAGCAGCTTCGAACCCATCATCGGCGACAACGTGAGCGCCACTACACCGGATACAATGACGGCACCCGCCAGCGTGAACGCAAACTCGCGGAACAGGGCGCCGGTTAGCCCTCCTTGAATCCCGATCGGCGCATAAACCGCTGCCAGCGTGATCGTCATGGCGATGATCGGCCCCACGAGTTCACGCGCAGCGTCCTTCGCTGCCTCGAACGGCGTCTTGCCCAAATGCAAGTGCCGCTCGACGTTTTCCACCATCACGATGGCATCGTCAACCACCAGGCCCACCGAGAGCACAATCGCCAGCAGCGTAAGCAGATTGATGGTGAAGCCGGCGATGAGCATGAGGAACACAGCTCCGATCAGCGAGATCGGAATGGCGATGACCGGAATCAGAACGGAACGGAACGAACCGAGGAACAGGAAGATCACCACCACCACGATCAGCAACGTCTCAACCAACGTGTGCAACACTTCATTGATCGCGTCCTGGATGTATTCCGTCGAGTCGTAGGGAACTCCCAGCTTCATACCGGTGGGCAATTGCCCTTCAATCGCCGGCAAGGCCTTACGCACATTGCGAATCACTTCCAGTGAATTCGCGGTGGGCAGAACCCAAACGCCCATGAAGGTTGCGGTCTCGCCGTTAAAACGGACATCCTGGTCGTAGTTCTCGGCGCCCAGCGACACGTCCGCGATTTCTCCCAGTCGAACCACCACGCCATTCTGCTGCTTCACCACCATGTCGCGAAACTCGTCAGGAGTTCGCAGGTCGGTATTGGCGATCAGGTTCACCGACACCATGGAACCCTTGGTGCTTCCGAGCGCCGACAAATAGTTGTTTTTTGCCAGCGCATCGTGCACATCGGAAGGCGAGACGCCGCGCGCGGCCATCTGCTCGGGCTTGAGCCAGATTCGCATGGCAAACGTGCGATCGCCCAGGATGTCAGCCCGCTGCACGCCGCTGATTGCGCTCAGCTTGGGCTGCACGACACGGGTCAAGTAGTCGGTGATCTGGTTCTGATCGAGGTCGGTAGAAGAAAAGCCGAGGTAAATCGCGGCGAACTGATCGTCGGCCGTTTGGAGGTCGATGACAGGAACTTGCGCATCCGGAGGAAGGTCATTGCGGACTTGCGCCACCTTGGCCTGGATCTGAGTCAGCGCCGCAGTGGTGTCGTAGTTGATTTTCAGGTGCACCAGGATGGTGCTCAATCCCTGCGCGCTGGTCGACTCCATGTAGTCAATCCCATCGGCGCTGGCAATGACGCGCTCGATCGGCGTCGTAATGAAGCCGCGCACCAGGTCGGCGTTCGCGCCAACATAGACCGTCGTAATCTGCACGACGGCGATGTCGCTGCGCGGATACTGCCGTACGCTCAGGGAGCGAATGGCCTGCAACCCGGCAATCAGGATCACGAGGTTCACCACGATCGCCAGAACCGGACGCTTAACAAATAAATCCGTGAACTTCATGTGCGCTCCTTCCGAGGCAAACTGAGTCTAGCTATCACGTTTAGCTATCCTCGGGCTTGGGACTGGCACTGTTGGCCGGCTTCACCGTATTGTTTACCTGGACGGGAGCGGCGTTACGCAGCCGAAACACCCCAGAACTCACAACCTCGTCTCCGGGATTAATCCCGGAAGTGATGGCCACCTGATCGCCGCGAGAGCCCTCGACTTTCACAACCTGCTGGCGCACCCCGCGATAGGTGTTCCCTTTTGCGTCTTTCATTTCGACAACGATGAACACGGAATCACCGTAGGGAGCATAGTTGATGGCCGAAGCGGGCAGCGGAACAACCTGACGGGCCTGCCCCAGCGGCAGCTCGACTTGCACAAACATTCCCGGACGCAATTTGTTTTCTTTATTGGTAATCGTGGCCTGCACCTGAATATTTCGTGTCTGCTCGCTGATGACCGAATCGAGGGCCGTAATGCGGCCGCTGAACGCCATCCCCGGCAAACCGCCGTTCGTGACCCGCAGAACGTGACCAGGTATCACCTTTGGCGTGTCTTGCTGGGGCACTCCGAAATTGACATAGATCGGGCTCAGAGATTGCAGGGAAACGATGGCTTGCCCCGCCGCCAGATATTGTCCCAAGCTGACCTGACGAATTCCCAGCAACCCTGAAAACGGCGCGTGGATGGTCTTACGAGCAATTGCCGCACGAATGTCACCGACCTGTGCCTCCGTTGCCTTCTGTTGGGACTCGGCGGTGTCGTAGTCCGAACGGGAAATGACTCCTGCCTTTACCAGTTCCTGTGCCCGGCCGTAGTTGATGCGGGCCAGATCGCGCTGCGCCTCAAGATTGGCGAGCTGCGCCCGTTCCTGGCGGGTATCGAGCTCGACCAGAGTATCGCCCTCGTGCACCCATTGGCCCGAGTCAAAATGAATTTTATCGATAGTTCCGGGCAGGTCGGCGCTGACCGTCACGCCCTGAATCGCGGCTGCCGTACCGATCACTGACAAGGTGGAAGGCCAGCTTTCCCGTTGAGCCACCACCGTGGTTACCGCGGTGGGCGGAAGCTGGAAGCTTGCACCCTGTGCGATAGCGGCCTCAACCTGCCGGAATTTTGCAAATCCGAGGCCCCCTAAGACAAGGGCCATCACCACTAACATCAGGATCATTCGTTTCGCCATACATTCTCCAGATCTTGAACAAAACACTTGGGTGTTGTCTGGACTACGGGGTCAGACGCGCAACGCGGTTGTTTCGTATAGATTTCGCCACTGGGAAAAAAGATTCAGAGTTCTTGCCTCTCGTTTGCTTACGCTTGCTGTCAATGGGGCGTCCGGGGCGGGATAAGCCCTTCGATTAAGGACGCAAGACTAGTGGGGCAGATCAACGAGCACGGTAAACCAGTCCTGTTGGTCGTCCCGGAGACGGCCTCGGGGAATTGCTCCGACGAAGATTGGGGGTCGGCTGCTCCGGCCTGTATCTTCTCGATCGGCGTTTGCGGCGCCACACCGGAAAAGATGGAATGGCCTGTCCGAGCAAGACCACCAACCTCGGCAGCACCACGCCCGCAGACATGGACAACGCGAAGGCTAATTGCGCTGAACTCGCTGCGCCTCCAGTCTGGCTCACCATGAGTCCCGGGCCCGTCGATCCGTGTCCCGCCAATCCCGTCACGTTGAACTTTTTTCCCCCGGGGCGACACCGCGCAATCTTCATATGACGCCCGTACGGTCTTTCGATCCCGCGCTCAACTCCGGGACGATTTTCGACTGGGGGGAGAATTCGCAACTCCACAAATGGACAGTTCGACCGGACCTTTAGCTTGTCTCGCCGGGGGCCATGAATATTCCAGCGCAGACGTTCGGGACACTCCGCCGGGAGCAATGCCGGGAGGATTCTGCTCTGCACCATCCCCTGTGGTGATGCCAACGCAAACGGCGTGAACGGTCGTTCACTCGTCTACGACGCTGTCCATTACGACGCCATCGAACTCGCAGCAGAGGGATGGCTGAAGGCTTTATGGGATTCGCAAGGCTTCGGGATCACGTTTCTATTCAAGAAATTTGATCCTCCGGTAATCGACGGGGGCCAAATCTATGTGTCCAATTCCAATGGCGGCGTGGATCTTTACCGTTTGGCGCAATAGAGGCCATGGTTCGGGATCGCCGCAGCCGAAGGCTCAGCTTCGTCCTTCGGATTTTCAGGACAGCTTGGTTTTCGAGAGGGGCATCTCGCGGATACGTTTCCCGGTTGCAGCATGAATGGCGTTGTAAAAAGCCGGAGCAAAAGGCGGAACACCCGGCTCTCCCACGCCGGCAGGAGGAGCGTCGCTCTCGACGATGTAAACGCTGGTGTGTTTCGGAGCGCTGTCCATGCGGACCAGTTCATAGTCGTTGAAGTTGCTCTGGTTCACTACCCCGTTGGTAACACTGATCTCGCTTAAGAGGGCGAGACTCGCCCCAAAGCTGGCTGCTCCTTCCATCTGGTTGCGAACGTTGTCAGGCGCCACGACGGTTCCGCTATCAACCGCTGTCCAGACATGGGGAATCCGCACTTGGCCCTTTCCGTCTACTTCGACTTCCACGACCGTGGCCACGTAGGTAAAGAAAGCACGGTGTGCAGCGATACCGAATCCATGTCCGTTCCCATGGGGACGCTTCCCCCATCCTGACTTTTCGGCAACCAATTCCACAACGCGACGCAGCCGCGCGGTATCGAGTGGATAGCGTTTCTCTTCTTCTTGCTCGTCGGGATCAAGTCTTACCGGGACGATGCGGGGCGGGCCAATCAATTCGAGGAGGTACTGGACAGAATCCTTATTGCCTGCGTTGGCCAGTTCGTCGGCGAAGGAATGAATGGCGAAGGCGTGATAGACGTTGGCAACGCTGCGCATCCATCCGATGCGTACATGAGCGTCAGCCGGTCCGTTCTCCGCTCGGTGGTTGGGAATGTCGAAGGGCAGGTTGTTCCAGCCTAAGCCCATTTCATCGTCAGCGTATTTGGCATTGACGTCGAAGGTAGAACCGATCGGAGGATAGACGGTGCGCTGCAGCCATGCCGTCGGTTTGCCATCCGGTCCAACGGCGGCCTTCATGTACATGGCGGCGACCGAGTGGAAGAAACCAAATTGGATGTCATCTTCACGCGTCCAGACAACTTTCACCGGTTTGCCGAGCTGTTTCGAGAGAACCGCTGCTTCCGCAACCTGGTCGGGTTTCGATTTCCTCCCGAACCCTCCCCCGAGCAGAGTGACGTGGCAGGTCACATCCTCTTTCTTAATGCCCAGTACACCGGCGATAGTTTCCTGCACCGCCTGCGGGCTCTGGGTCGGAGCCCAGGCCAACACTTTTCCGTCTCGATATTCTGCGACGGCGACCGGTGGCTCCATCGCGGCATGCGCGAGATGCGGAGCGTAGTATTCCGCCTCGATGATTTTGCCGCCCTTGGCAAATTCCGCGTCCACGTCGCCCAGATTGCGCACCACCTTTCCCGGCTGACGTGCGGTGGACTCCAGAGTCTTGCGGAACGAACCGGAATTGTAAACCGCGTGCGGACTGGCGTCCCAATCGATCTTGAGTGCCTTGCGCCCCTGGAATGCGGACCAGGTGTTGTCGGCGATGACGGCAACGCCGCCTAGTGGTTGGAAGTGATGCGGGGGTTTGAAGGTCTCGATGGTCAGCGTCTGCTTCACGCCGCGCACTTTCAGAGCAGCCTTGTCGTCATAGGATTTGATCTTCTGTCCGAGGACAGGCGGATGCTCGACCGAGGCATAGACCATGCCCGGCATCGCGGCATCCATACCGAATGTGGCTTTGCCGGTGACGATCTCCGGGAGATCAAACAGCGCGTTATCTTTGCCGATGTAGCGCCACTCCGACCGGTTCTTAAGCGGTACATCTTCCTTCTGGGGAACTGGAAGTTTAGCAGCCGTGGAGGCGAGTTCCCCGTAGCTGAGCTTGCGCGCGCTCGCCTTGTGGACGACGAAGCCGGGCTCGGTCGTACACTCTTTTTTCGGCACATTCCATTGCTTCGAAGCAGCGCTGATCAGCATAGCGCGACCGGTAGCTCCGACCTGCCGCATCTGGTCGAAGAAACTGCGAATTGAGTGCGAGCCATCCGTATCCTGATCGCCGTATTTTGCGTCACCAATCGCCTGATCGATCTTCACCTTTGCCCAATCAGCATCAAGTTCGTCCGCCAGGATGAGAGGCAGCGCGGTGCGGCTGCCACAGCCCATCTCCGAGCGGGAAGCCACGATGGAGACGGTGCCGTCGCTGGCAATCGAGAGAAAAATGTCGGGCTGGAAAACAGAGGGAATATCGCTGGAAACGCTGGCCCAAAGCGGCTTGGGGACGAGCTGCACACCCAGCACCAATGTCCCAGCTACCAAGGCGCCCTTCAAAACTCCCCGCCGGCTCACATTCTGGATATTGTTCATACCGTTCATACCTTATCCTTCGCAGCCTGGTGAATCGCCGCACGAATGCGCTGGTAGGTTCCGCAGCGGCAAAGATTGCCCGACATTGCCTCGTCGATCTGCGAATCACTGGGATCGTGATTCTTGCTCAGGAAAGCAATGGCCTGCATGATCTGGCCGGTCTGGCAGTATCCGCATTGCGGAACCTTAATCTCCATCCAGGCCTTTTGCACGGGATGCAATCCGTTGGCCGAAATTCCTTCGATCGTGGTGATACTGCTTCCCTTGACCTCTTTCATCGCGACCGAACAGGATCGCACCGCTTCCCCGTCTTGATGAACGGTACAGGCTCCGCACAAAGACATGCCGCAGCCGAACTTCGTGCCGGTAAAACCGGCGATATCACGCAAGTACCACAGGAGTGGCATTTCGGGGTCTCCGTCGAAGGTTCTGTCCTTCCCGTTCACCTTGAAACCGATCATTTCGCCTCCGGTTTAGGAGCTGATAGAGCTCGCGAAACCTCCTATCGTAGTCATTCGCGAGGTGCGGTTCAACTGCGTACTCAATCGGCTTGTAACCAGAAGACCGCTCCTTTTGAGATGGGCGGCAGCGTAAAGGTGACGGTCCCTTGTTTCCACCCGCCTTCTAGCCTCTGAGGGCTACCGAGAAAGGGCAAGAAATAGGCCGACATGCCCCGCCCTCCGGGCACGCTGATGGTGACAGTCTGCGGAGTCTGAACCGGATTCTTGCCGCCCACCAAGCCGGCGAAATTGGCGAGAAAGACGTGGGTCTCGCCGTTCACGCGAGAGATGGAAGAGGCGACCTTGGGCGATGCCGAGACTTCGATGCCCGCGCTAGGTGGAAGACTATCGAGAAACGCCTGCTGCAACTGCGGAGTTGCTTGATCAAAGCCAGCTTCGAGAGAAGCGATGTAGGCCTTCCCCGGGCATGCGGGGAAGCGCACGATGTCTGGCGGATGGCCAGATTCAAGAGGGTTATTTCCTGTAATGATGAGCTTCTTGCCTGCCCCAGAGTACCGCTCGAGCAAGGTCCGTTCGCCCTCGCTCAGAATACGAACGTCTGGGAGGACGAGAGCCTGGCCGTGAAATTCATCGAGGGTTCGAGGCGTGACGATCTGGAATTCGCGATGGGACTGCATCAGCAGAACCAGAATTCCGCGATAGGAGCGAAGGAAATCTTCCGCATAAAAGTTTCGTGTCTGAGCTGAGAAATAAACTCCAATCGGATTGATCGGGGTACGAGGCAGGTAGAAGGTTTTTTCGTTCTGTTTGATCCAGGAGAAAATCCTTTTACGGGTAGCAGGATCGTTCGAGCCGGCCATGGAGTGACCCGGCGCATCCCAAAAATTTGCTCCCGCCATGACCTGAGACATCGCCAGGTTCATCATGGCTTCGCTTCGGTCCACAACTTTGTCTCCATCCCAGGAGTAGTTCAGAATCCAGGTCGCCTTCCCTTGGGCAAAAACTCGGAACGTGTGCATGCCGACCTGATAGTAGAACCAATTCAGGGGCGTGCGGGCCGATGCCATGTGATCACCGCTGCCGAATTCGTATTCGTGGGCGATGGCGTCGACCACGGGATACAGGCTGTAAACATCGGCTCCCACACGGACTGATTCCGATTCGATGCCGGGATAAATTTCCGGGATCGTTTTGATCTGGGGATTGACTGATTTGGCGTTGTGGTCGATCTCTTCGAGGAAATCGGTGAAGGTCTGAATGCGAAAGTCAACCCAACGGCGAAACTTGGGATCGGAAAAGTCTCCCAGCTTCAAATCTTTTCTCGCATCGAGTCCCGTCTTTTTTTTAAACGCCGCCACGGTGTAGTCATCGAAGCTGGCCCAGGTGT
>Ga0209624_10003692_pt1 | contig 10751 bp, 10 predicted proteins | sample JacPinW_OM2H0_O1_FD_188565 | JGI IMG/M metagenome (GOLD analysis project Ga0209624, IMG submission 188565) | Forest soil microbial communities from Algoma, Ontario, Canada - Jack Pine, Ontario site 1_JW_OM2H0_O1 (SPAdes) (version 2) | ecosystem: Environmental > Terrestrial > Soil > Boreal... | reverse complement strand
GCCCAGCTCGCTCCGCGCCAACAGCCGCCACCGGGGTGTGCCGGGCACGGGGGCGATCAGCCTCCTTTTGCCGCACCGCAAGCCGTACGCGGCCGATGCGATGTTCGGTTTCTTGGCTGCACGCACCGTGTCGGGCCTGGACGCGTTCGCCGACGGCGTCTACGTGCGCAGCCTGCGACTCCCCCACGGCGACGGCGTGGTCGAGCTGTCTCCCGAGGAGCACGGCGTCCGGGCCGAGTTGTCCCTCGAGGATCTGCGCGATCTCTCGACGGCCGTCAGCCGCTGCCGGCGGGCGAGCCTTCGCTGGCGAGGACCAGCCGATCGTCCTCGGCCGCCACTATCCGCCAGTCGTGACCGGCAGATCCGCCTGCGGCGCGAAGCACGAGACGGTCTCCATCGAGCGACCAATGTCCGTCGCTGGCTTCGGGCACGTCGACCGGTCCGGGCGAGCTCTCGAGGAACGACCCGTCGGGCCGCAGCTCGAACCATGTCCTGCCGCGTGAGGGCGGCAGCGGTTGGCTCGCCGGGCGAAACACCATCGCGCCCTCGCCGTCCTCCTCGTGGGCGTGGACCCAGCGCCGATTGAGCACATGCTCGACGTGTGAGGCCACGGGAGGATGATCTCAGAGACCGGCCAGCTTCTTGCGTGGACCTGCCAGCGTCGCGTTCATGCGGGCGACCTGGCCTGTTGAGAACATCACCATTGCGTCATCGTCGACGTAGTCCATGTAGTTCATGAACATGTCGCCGTCGGGGCCGTTGTTGCAGGTGATGTGCGGGAACGCCGGTTTGCCGAAGTTCGCCTGTTGCGCCGGTGGCGTGTCGGCGACGAAGTCGTTGCCGGTGCAGTCGTTGCGATCGCCCCAGATGTGGCGCAGGTTGAAGAAGTGGCCGACCTCGTGCGTCGCTGTGCGGCCTTTGTCATACGGGGCTTTCGCGGTGCCCTGAGTGCCGAACGCCGTATACAGGATCACGACTCCGTCTCTCGCCGCCGGTCCGCCCGGGAACTGGGCGTAGCCGAGCAGCCCTTCGCCGAGGTTGCAGACCCACAGGTTCAGGTAGCGGTCGGTCGGCCACGGGTCCACGCCACCGGTTTTCTTCGCCTTGACGCCGTCGTCGGGACGAAAGGAGGCGACCTTCGTCTCGGTGCGGGTGATGCCAGTCGTCTTCTTTCCGCTGGGATCCTCGCTGGCCAGCGCAAACTGGATGTTCGCGTCGGTCACGAGCCCCCTCCAGTCGGCCGGCACCTTGCGCTTGTCAGCGTTCTTCGCCCGGTAGTCGCGGTTGAGCGCCTTGATCTGACTCTGCACCTGCGCGTCTGAGATGTTCTCTTCGGCAGTCCGGTGCACGATGTGCACGACCACCGGGATCGTCACGAGCTTGGCCGCAACGCGCATCGCCTGGCCGCTCTCGATACTGCGCCGCGTTTGCTGCTCGACCTCGAGACGGCGTTCCCTGTATTCGGGCTGGGTCTCGACGAGCAACTCGTGAACGACCATCTGCGCGCACGTGCGGCGTTTGGGTGTCTTTGCCGGGCTCATCTACGCCTCCTCCTGGCTGTTGGCGAAAACCTCACGTCAAAGGCCCGCGACGATCGCCCAGCAGACGATCGCGCTGCAGACGCTGCTCCAGCGTCCATAGGCCTTGTAGATGTTGGCGGCCAGCGTGGTCTGCTGGGCGAGCGTGAGATGCGACGAGTCGATCTGCGGATCGGAGACGTTGCGCACCATCGCGTACTGCGGAGCGTCGGCGCCGAGTTCTTGGCAGACCATCCCGAGCACCGCGTCGCCCATCTCAGAGAGGCCGCCCTTGCCCTCCAGTTCGTACGTATCAGCGCTGTTGTCGAAGCCGAAGAAGTCAGTCGTCAGCACGCCTTGCGGGGCCGTCGCGGCCGTCAGGATCTTGGGCGCGCGGGCGTTGTCGGGCGGCAGGAACTTGCTGTTGGCCCCGAACAGCGCCTTCGCCTTGGTGAAGCGAGTCGCCGGCGGATCTGCTCGCGAGACGAACGAGTCGCCGTCGAAGCGTTTGAACTGGCGGTGGCAATCGAACGTCACGAAGCGGCTGACAACGACATCGCCGACCTCCGACTGCGCCCCGATCCCGCCGCCGGTACCGGTCGTGATCACCCACTGCGGTCTGCAGTCTTCGATGATCTGCTTCCACACCCGCGCGTTCGCCAGTTTCGGCCCATCCTGCGACATGTGCGAGTCCGACTTGAACAACGTCACGCGGCGCGAGCCGATCGTCGTCGTCCAGTACGTTCCGAGCCGTTTCGCCTCGAGCGCCGGACAGCCGGCGCGCATGTCGGCGGCGATCGCAGCGAAGTTCTTCGTATAGGGCTTCCAGTCGTTCTTGCTGTCGAGCCCCGGCGTCAGCACGCGGCTGAGCGCGTGTCCCTCGTCGACCGTCCAAGTGACGATCAGCACGTCCGCGTCCGGCAGCGACTCGCCGGTGGGCTTAGCTCCGGGCGTCGGCGCGAGACCTTTCGGCCAGTCGATCTCGACGAAGCGAGACAACCCCGTCGACGCCCCCCTTACGGTGGCGCCGAGCCGCGCTAGATCCGGTCCCTCGGAGTCGAAGTCGATCAGTTCGCGGACGAGCGCGTCGTCTTCCTCGGGGCGGCGCGCGAGACCGGCTGGGTCCCCCGGCGCGCCCGTCGCGTCGAATCCCAGGTTGCGCTTCGCCCACTCGCCGTCGACAACCACGAACGATTCCCCCGAACCCGTCGCTTGATCGATGCCTTGCGCGCGCCAGTCTACACTATTCCTACATCCGGGATTCCCTACATCCGGGATCCGTCGGGCCTCGGCGCGGTGCAGGCTGGTACCGACTTCGGCCGTTTATAGGATGCGCCGATGCGAAGGGGGCGCAGCTCGATGCTCGGCACGCTGCTCGCGGCGATCGCCGTGGCGCTGGCCGTGCTCGCGGCGAGCGGCTCGCTCGCGACGGGCTCGACCTCGGGCACGCGCGCACGCGCAGCCGGCAATTCGGACTGCCACAAGAACACGCCGCCGATCCTGCACGACGGCTTCCCCGAGCCGCCGACGCGCTACAGCCGCGGCGGGCAACTCGACGTGCGGCTGACGGCGGCGCTCGGGCAGGTGCCGATCGACGGCAAGCGCGTGACGGCGCTCAGCTACGACGGCAGCTTCCCCGGCCCCACCCTCGTGATCTGCGCCGGCGATCACCTCACGGTGCAGATGAAGAACGACCTCACCGAACCGACCAACCTGCACACGCACGGCTTCCACGTCTCGCCCGAAGCCAACCACGACAACGTCTTCGAGCGGATCGAACCGGGGCAGAGCTTCACCTACGAATACGACATCCCGCAGGACATGCCGGCCGGTGCCTACTGGTACCACCCGCACCTGCACATGTTCGTCGAGCCGCAGATCTTCGCCGGCCTCGCCGGGGCGATCGTGCAGGAGGGCGGGCTCGACACGCTGCCCTCGCTGCGCCACGTGCCGCAGCGCTGGATCGTGATTCAGAACACGCAGATCAAGGCCGGCAAGATCGTGCCGGCCGAACAGTCCTCCGAAACGGACGCGCGCCTGTACGTCAACGGCGTCAAAGACCCGACGGCCAAGATCCACCCCGGCGAACTGCAGCGCTGGCGTATCTTCAACGCCGACGCCGACCGCTTCGTCGTGCTGCGCCTGGCGCACGGCCAGCGCTTCCAGCTGCTCGCCGAGGACGGCCACACGCTGGCCAAGCCGCTCAGGGTGAGCACGCTGCAGATCGCCCCGGGCTCGCGCCGCGAGGTGCTCGTGCGCGGCGGCAAGCCCGGCGCCTACCAGCTGAAGGCGATCCCCTTCGCCTCGTTCCCCGGCGGTGAGAAGGCAGCCAACGGCGGCCCGGTGCCGAACGAAACGCTGCTCACGCTGCGCTCCTCGGGCAAGCCTCACCGGATGGCGTTCCCGGCGCACGCGACGCTCGCCCACCCGGTCGACCTGCGCGGCAAGCCGATCGACCGCAAGCGCACGATCGTGTTCAACGAAATGACCGAACCGTCGGGGGCCTCGGCGTTCACGCTGAACGGGATGAAGTTCGACCCCGAACGGGTCGACGTGACGATGAAGCTCGGCTCGATCGAGCAGTGGACGCTGGTCAACGAAACCAGCGAATGGCACACCTTCCACATCCACATCAACGACTTCCAAGTCGTAAGCGTGGCCGGCAAGCCCGTTCCGTACGTGCTCGAAGAGGACAACGTCGCGCTGCCGCCCAAGTCGCAGACGGTCGTGCTGATGCACCCGACCGACTTCACCGGCAAGTTCGTGTTCCACTGCCACGTGACCTTCCACGAGGACCACGGGATGATGGCCGCGGTGCAGATCGTGCGCGAACCGACGGCGGCACAGGCGAAGCGCTCGGTCGTGCGCGAGGGCGGCCTTGCGATCAGCTCCGGCGCTTACGGCTCGAGCGCGGCCCCGCCGTCGGTGCGGGCGCTGCTGCTCTGGTGCCGCGCGCTCGGGATCTCACCGCCACGCATCGGCACGCGGCGAACAGACTGAGCCGCGAGCGACGCTGGGGCGAGCGGCCGATCTGCGCGCGACGCTCAGCGCTTTGGTGTGAGCGTCTTGCCGATCAGCGGCGGCGCGCCGCCGGCATCCTGCACGACCACACGGAGCTTGCCGTGCACGCTCGCCGGGATGCTCAGCGTGGCCTTGCCTCGAGAGCTCAGGTGCGCGCGGCGCACCGTTCCCCACCGGCCCTTGGGCGAGCGCAGCTGCAACAGCACCGAGGCGCCTGGGCGCGGCGCCTGCACGCGCACGAGCGTCAGCCGCCCGTGCGCCGTGTGCGCCTCGGCGAGCGTCTCCTTCAACGCGCCCGGCAGGCCCCCCGGTGGCAGCGAGCCAGGTGCGAGCACGCTGACCTTGCCGTGCATGCTCGGGTGGATCGTGCATGCGTAGGCGAACGTGCCCGGCGTCGTGAACGTGACTTTGAAGCTTTCGCCGGCGTTGATCCGGCCCGAGTCGAATTCGCCGCCCGCCGCCGTGACCGTGTGCGGCCCGAAGCCGCGGTTCGTCCATGTCACGGTTTGCCCCGCTTCGACCATCAGTTCGGCCGGCTGGTAGGCGCGCGAGACGATCGAAACGGGTACTTCCGTCGACGCCGCGCTCGCCGTCGCCGGCATCGGCGTAAGCGCGGCCAGCGGCGCGAGCGCCAGCTGTGCGATCCTCGCTCCGCGCGAGCCCCTCGACCCGCGCCCGGCCAGCCTCCGCACGGTGCGCGCTGTTCGGTTTTCCCTCATGCAGACGACACTACCGCAGCGCGCGCGGCCTGAAACCGCCGCCCTGAGCGAAGCGCTCGAACAGCTCTGGCAGCAGCGTCGCCAGGTTGGCGTACTCCTCGGCGCAGTGCCTGGCGAGCGCCAGCGGCAATGCCCCCGGCGGGGTACAACCGGCGGCAGACTTTGGCGCGAGCGTTCAGCTGCGCGTCAGCTCGTCGAAGCGCGCCAGCATCGCCTCGTTGTCCTCGTACTCGTAGGCGTCCGAGCTGATCGAGAGCCCACCTTCGACGAGCGTCACGAACCCTGCCTCGAACGCGAAACGGCCGCGGCCGCCGATCCCGCTGCCGTGGTAGGAGGCGCGCATCGCCACCACACGCTCGTCGCACGCGAGCACCTCGTCGACCGCGAAGCGCACGTCCGGGGAGACGGCGAAGACCGATGCTGTCAATACGCGACATGCCTCACGTCCGACCGCCGACTCCCAGCCGTCAGACCTGTGGTCGATCAGCCTCCAGTCCTTCGTGAAGAGCGCGATGAACCCGTCGAGGTCCTGTGCGGCGTAGCGTCGCCCGTACTCGGCGTAATGGCGCAGCGGGGGTAGGTCCGCCAGCTCGGGCGGTACGCCCAGCACCCCTGTGACGCATACGAGCGGTGACTCGGATGTGTCCCGTTTGGAGGAACGGCTCGAAGTTATGGCAGACACCCCCGTGGTGTTGTCCTGCCCGCCAAGCGTACTCCTCCCCGCCGTGTATCACCATCCCGCTCGACATTCCGATGAGTTCGACCTTGCCGAACGGCCGATTTGCGGCTTGCGCCCGCGGTTGTGGAAGAGCCCGCAGGTGCCGTCAGGCCCGCGGCCGAGCCAGGCGACGCCTGGGCGTGCTCAGCACACCCAGGCGTATCGCCAGCGCTAGTGACCCTTCTTGTTCGTGGCGTCGTGCAGCACGATCGTCGTCTGCGCGCGCTGTCCGTCGGGCGTGCTGACGGCCTGCAACACGAGCCTGTAATTGCCGTGCTTGCGCGGCAGCATGAAGCTCAGCACGTTCGCGCCCGGCTTCACCTTGCGCGAGCCCTTGACGAGCTTGCGCCCGCTGTAGCTGAGCTTCGCCGCGGAGGAGACGTTGAAGCGCACGCGCACGCGCGAGCCCGGGTGGCCCTTCAGCGAGCGCTTGGCCGCGTGCAGCGTGAAGCGCTTCTTCGCGCCCGCGCCCGCGCCACCGCCACCGCCGGCGCTCGCGCCGGGGCCGGCGGCGGCTCCGCTCGAGCCCGGCGCGCCGCCGCTGCCATTCGCTCCGTTCGCGCCCGCAGCGCCCGGCTGGCCTTCGTCTCCGATCACCTGACGCAGCGCCGTCTGCGGGCTGACCGCCCCGCCGGTCGCGCTGGAGATGCCGTCGAGCACGCTCGCCAGCGTCGCTTCGAGCGGCAGGCCCGCCACGAGCGCTTCGACCGCCGGCGCCGCCGGCGTGTTCAGTGCGACGCCGTCGAGCTCCGCCTTGACCGTCGCCGGCGGCACGCCCTGCAGTTGGGCCAGTTGCGCCAGCGTCAGGTTCGAGGTCGAGATCGTCGTGCCGTTGACGACGATCGACGTGCCGTTGATACCGACTTCGATCTTGTTCGTCGCGAGCCCCGCGGCCGGGAACAGTGCGACCGTCACGAGCGCAGCCGCTGTGACGGCGATCGCCAGCGGCGCGCGCAGACGTCCTGCAGGGTCCTTCGTATTGGTTCTGCCCAGCATGGGACCTCCTTGTCGTGGTGAGCTACTGCCGGAGCCCCTTGCGGACTCCATCGAGACGGTCGCGGGCCGCGCTGTTCGCCGCCCGTCCGAAAGACCGCCTTGCCTCCGCTCTCTCGATACCCGCCGCCCACGGCGCCCACGCGCGCTTACGACAGACGTCCAGCGGCACCATCGCCAAATGCACGACTAGCATCCTCGCCGTGCGCCAAGCGGTCCACACCCTGATGCTGCTGAGCACGCTGGCCACGCTCGGTGCGCTGAACCACGCCACCCGCGCCGAAGCCGCCCCGCTGCGCCCGCCGCCGATCCACCAGTGGCCGATCCCCTACGGCGCCGCCCGCAAGCGCCAGATGGCGGCCTACTCGCTGCGCCATTACGGCGAAGACACCTACGCGCTGAAGAACCCCAAGGTGATCGTCGAGCACTACACCGAGACGGCGACCGCGCAGGAGGCCTACAACACGTTCGCGCCCGACCTGCCCGACAGCGAGTTCGGAGAGCTGCCCAATACGTGCGCGCACTTCCTCGTCGAGCGCAGCGGCAAGATCGATCAGCTCGTGTCCTTGACGCTGCGCTGCCGGCACACCGTCGGCCTCAACTGGACCGCGATCGGGATCGAGAACATCGGTTTCTCCGATCTCGAAATCATTAAAAATCGAAGGCAGTTCGATGCCTCGCTGGCTTTGACCCGCTGGCTGCAGTGCACGTACGGGATCGCGCTGAAGAACGTGATCGGCCACAACGAGAGCCTCTCCTCGCCCTACCACCACGAGCGCGTGCCGTCCTTCGCGCACCAGACGCACTCCGACTGGAACAGCGCCGACATGCACGTCTACCGCACGCGCCTGGCGAGGCTGTCGTGCCCCGCTGGTAGCTTGCCACCGAGCAACTGATCGCGTCCTATCCGCCGCCGTTCGCGGCACTGGAGGCATCCGATGGCCAAGGAGTTCAAGGCGTTCCTGCTGCGTGGAAACGTCGTCGACCTGGCGGTCGGCATCGTTATCGGCGCCGCCTTCGGCGCGGTCGTGACCGCGCTAGTACGCGACCTGATCACGCCGATCGTCGCCGCGATCATCGGCAAGCCCGACTTCTCCAACCTGATGTTCACGATCAACGGCAGCACCTTCCACTACGGCGACTTCATCAACGTGCTGATCGCCTTCTTCTCGATCGCAGCCGCCGTCTTCTTCTTCGTCGTCAAGCCCGTCAACACGCTGATGGAGCGGCGCAAGACCGGGCGCGACGTCGAGTCCGAGACGCGGCCCTGCAGCGAGTGCCTGTCCGAGATCCCGCGCCAGGCGCGAAAGTGCGCCTTCTGCGCCTCCCCGCAGCAGCCTGCCGCCGCCTGAGCACGCCCGAGATCTTGCAGCGGGGGGTGGAATTTCTCCCACGTGGTAGTAAATAGCCATGCCTCGCTCGATCTGGACGGGCGCGATCAGCTTTGGCCTGGTGACTGTGCCGGTCAAGCTGTACAGCGCCGTCAACCGTAAGACGGTTCGCTTTCACCAGCTCTCCGGCAAGACCGGCGTACGCATCGCGCAGAAGCGCGTCGACCCGCAGAGCGGCGACGAGGTCCCCTACGAGGACATCGTCAAGGGCTATGAGCTCTCGCCCGACCGCTATGTAGTGATCGAGCCCGCCGAGCTCGACACGCTGCAGCCGAAGAAGACCAAGACGATCGAGATCGAGGACTTCGTCGACCTCGAGCAGATCGACCCGATCTACTACGACCACCCCTACTACCTCGCGCCGGGGCCCGGCGGCGCCAAGCCCTACCGCCTGCTGCTCGAGGCGATGGCCGAGACCGAGAAGGTCGCGATCGCGCGCGTCGTGATCCGCTCCAAGGAGCAACTCGTCGCGATCCGCGCGATCGGCGACGTGCTCGAGATGGCCACGATGCTGTTCGCCGACGAAGTCGCCGACCCCGAGCGCATCGACGAGCTGCCCGACCCCAAGGAGGTCAAGACGACCAAGCGCGAGGTCGACGTCGCCAAGCAGTTGATCGGCTCGCTCGCCGGCGACTTCGAACCCGGCAAGTACCGCGACACCTACCGCGAGGACGTGCTCGCGCTGATCGAGCGAAAGGCCGAGGGCAAGGAGATCGCGGTGCAGCCCGAAGCCGAAGAGGAGCAGGCGCCGGCACCCGATCTGATGAGCGCGCTGAAGGCCAGCCTCGCCGCCGTGCGCGAGCACAGCGAGCGCGACAGCGACGGCGCCGCCAAACCGCGCAAAGCCGCCAAGAAAGCGCCCGCCAAGAAAGCCGCCGCCAAAGCCTCCGCCGCAAAAGCCGCCGGCAAGAAACCGCCGGCCAAGAAAGCGGCCGCCAAAAAAGCGTCCGGCAAACGCGCCGCCGCCAAGCGGTAGGTGTCTTCCCGCCGCCCGAGCAAGTCCGGCGGTGACCGTGGCAAGGCCGCCCGCGGCGACGACAGCCTGAACGAGTACCGCGCAAAACGCGACTTCGACGCGACCAGCGAGCCGAGCGGCGGTCGCGGCGCGAAGAAGGCGAATCAGCCCCGCTTCGTCGTGCACGAGCACTCGGCCACGCGCCTGCACTGGGACCTGCGCCTGGAGCGCGACGGCGTGCTCGCCTCGTGGGCCGTGCCCAAGGGCCTGCCGCCGGCGCCCAAGGAAAACCACCTCGCCGTGTGGACCGAGGACCATCCGCTCGAGTACGTCGACTTCCACGGCGAGATCCCCAAGGGCCAGTACGGGGCGGGCACGATGAAGATCTGGGACCACGGCACCTACGACGTGCTCAAGTGGGAGCCGCGCAAGATCGAGGTCGCGCTGCACGGCGAGCGCGTCGACGCGCGCTACGCGCTGTTCCCGATCTCCTCGCCGCCCGCCGAGGGCGAGCGCCCGAAGGAGTGGATGATCCACCGCATGGACCCGCCGGCCGACGCCGCGCGCGAGCCGATGCCGGAGCACGTCAAGCCGATGCTCGCGCGGGCCGGGTCGCTGCCCGCCAAGGACGACGGCTGGACGTATGAGATCAAGTGGGACGGCGTGCGCGCGATCGCCTACTCCACGCCCGGCGAGCTGCGCCTGGAGAGCCGCAACCTGAAAGAGATCACCGCCTCCTATCCCGAGCTCGCGCGGCTGAACCGCGCGCTCAGCTCGCACACCGCGATCCTCGACGGCGAGATCGTCGCCTTCGACGAGCACGGCCGCCCGAGCTTCGCCGCGCTGCAGCGGCGCATGCACGTCGGCTCGACAACGCAGGCCAAACGGCTCGCCAAGGCCTCGCCCGTGACGTACATGATCTTCGACCTGCTGTGGCTCGACGGCCACTCGCTGATGGGGCTGAGCTACGAAGAGCGGCGCGAGCTGCTCGACGCGCTCGAGCTGAGCGGCGAGTCGTGGCAGACGCCCGAGCACCTGACCGGGCGCGGGCGCGACGTGCTGAAGGCGACCGCAGAGCAGCGGCTCGAGGGCATCGTGGCCAAGCGCCTCGACTCGACCTACGAACCCGGCGCGCGCGGCTCGGCGTGGATCAAGATCAAGAACGTCGGCCGCCAGGAGCTCGTGATCGGCGGCTGGCTGCCCGGCGAGGGGCGGCGCGAGCGGCGCATCGGCGCGCTGCTCGTCGGCGTGTACGACCCCGACGGCGCCTTCCGCTACGCCGGGCGCGTCGGCACCGGCTTCGACGACGCGGAGCTCGACCGCCTCGCCAAGCTGCTGGGGCCGCTGAAGCGCGAGGACTCGCCGTTCACCGCCGGCGAGCGTCCGCCGCGCGGCGCCGTCTTCGTGGAGCCAGAGCTCGTCGCCGAGATCGAGTTC
>Ga0209624_10003691_pt1 | contig 10751 bp, 6 predicted proteins | sample JacPinW_OM2H0_O1_FD_188565 | JGI IMG/M metagenome (GOLD analysis project Ga0209624, IMG submission 188565) | Forest soil microbial communities from Algoma, Ontario, Canada - Jack Pine, Ontario site 1_JW_OM2H0_O1 (SPAdes) (version 2) | ecosystem: Environmental > Terrestrial > Soil > Boreal... | reverse complement strand
CCGCCTCACTCATCAATGCTTCACGCACACACTGCCGCCCCACATACTCCCCAAAATAAAACTCCCCCCGCCCCGCATCGAGCACAGCACTCACCGTCCCCGCACCCTCCACAGCAGCCGACAACAATGCCAGCCGCGACACCGCAATCAACCCCACGCCTCCCGCCTCACTCAATCCTTTCGCCGCACTCACTCCCACCCGGACCCCGGTAAACGACCCCGGCCCATGCACCACAACCACAGCAGTCAAATCCCTCAATCTCCAACCCAGTTCCTCCAGCAATCGCCGCACCGCCGGCACCAGTCGCTCCGACGAAGTCCTCCCCGGCAGCACCTCACGCGCAACCACTGTCGGCGAAGCCTCCGTATCCGCCAAAGCCAGACTCCCTTCCACGCCAGCCGTATCGATCAACAGAATCCTCATCAATCCCCACCCTCAGCAGCATCCCCGACAATCTCCAGCAAAACCCCTCCCGTACTAGCCGGATGCACAAAAAAATATCGGTGCCCACCAGCACCCACCCGCACCGAATCGCTGGCCAGCCTCACTCCATCTCGAGTCATCCGTGCAAACATCGCATCCACTCCATCCACATGCACCGCCACATGGTGCAACCCCTCCCCGCGCTTCGCCACAAACTTCCCAATCACCGAATCCTCTTCTGTCGCCTCCAGCAGTTCAATCCTGCTCTCTCCCAGCGGGAGCATCGCCGTCTTCACCCTCTCATGCTCCACCGTCTCCGCATGACTCACCACCAACCCCAGCGCCTCATAAATCCCCCTCGCCGCAGCAATACTCTTCACCGCCACACCCAGGTGATCCAGCCGCAACCCACGAGCCCCCGAATGCCCATACCGAAACCTCCGCCCACCCTTCTCCGCAGCACACCGCCCAACCGCCTCCATCAACTCCCCGACTCCCTCACCCGTAGTCGCCACCGTCCGCACCACAGGAGCAACCCACACACCATGCTCCGGCGCCAACCCCTGCATCGCCACAATCTCCTGCTCGACCAGCTCCGCTCCCCCGCGGTCGCTCTTATTCACAACAAAAATATCCGCAACCTCCATCACGCCGGCCTTCAGACTCTGCACCTCGTCGCCCATCCCCGGCACCAGCACCAGCACCGTCACATCCGCCACCCCAATCACATCCACCTCATCCTGCCCCACACCCACCGTCTCAATGATGATGCTCTCCCGCCCTGCCGCCTCCATCACCGCACAAACATCCGCCGCAGCTTTGGCCACACCTCCCAAAGCTCCCCGCGAAGCCATACTCCGGATAAACACCCCATCATCCCCCGCAAATCCCTGCATTCGAATCCGATCCCCCAGCAAAGCCCCACCCGTATAAGGACTCGAGGGATCAACCGCCACCACCCCCACCGTCTTCCCCTCCCCACGCAAGCGCCGAACCATCTGATCCACCAGCGTGCTCTTCCCTGCCCCCGGAGGCCCCGTCACTCCCACCCGCAACGCGCCTCCCGCAAACACGCGACAGGCCGCAACCAGCTCCCCGGCCGCCGCACCGCCATCCTCCACCACAGATAAAGCCCGAGCCAGTGCCCGCACATCGCCAGACCGCAGCCGTTTCACCATCCCCGTAATCTCCAACCGATCCATACTCACGTCAGCGATGATACCGTGCAGATCGCCGAATCATGCGATTAGCCTCCCTCAAGACGCCTTGCAGGAAATCTACGTCCTTGCTTCTGGGTACGCCAAGCCTTTAGGCTTGGCCTCGCAGACCTGCCTGATGATGAGGGGCTTTAGCCCCTGGGGTATGGATTCCTCGATGCCAGCAGGTCGCCCCTACAGTCTTCAATTTTTCTTGCACCCATGAACGATAATTTTCACCTATAATTCCCGTGCCGTCATTTCACCCCAAGGAACCTCCGTGAACTTAAAGCAGCGCACCATAGCCACGACACTCCTCCTGGCCTCCAGCACGTTCGCCATCCCGCAAACGCCCGCCGCCCCACCCACTCCGCATCCCATTCCCTCAGTCCAGGACACCGAAACTCCCGCCCAGCGCGACGCCCGCATGGAGTGGTGGCGCGAGGCCCGCTTCGGCATGTTCATCCACTGGGGCCTCTACTCCATCCCCGCCGGCGAGTGGCACGGCCAGCGCACCACCCACATTGGCGAGTGGATAATGAACGACCTCTCCATCCCCGTCGCCGACTACAAAGCCTTCGCCACCCAGTTCAATCCCACCGGCTTCTCCGCGCACGACATCGTCGCCCTCGCAAAATCCGCCGGCATGAAGTACATCGTCATCACCGCCAAGCACCACGACGGCTTCGCTATGTTCGACTCCAAGGTAGACCCCTTCAATATCGTCGCCGCCACTCCCTTCAAGCGCGACCCCCTCAAAGAGCTCGCCGAAGAGTGCCGCAAGCAAGGCGTCAAACTCGGCTTCTACTACTCACAGTCGCAGGATTGGACCGCCCCCGGCGGAGCAGCAGCCGTCCGCGGCGATCACAACAAAGACACCGGCCACTGGGATCCCGCACAGGACGGCTCCTTCGACGACTACCTCCACAAAAAATCCATCCCCCAGATCAAAGAGCTCTTAGAGAACTACAAAGGGTACCCCGTAGTCGTCTGGTTCGACACGCCAGGCAAAACCATGACACCCGAGCGCGCCGCCGAAGTCGTCAAGCTCCTCAACAAATATCCCAACCTCATCTGGAACAACCGTCTCGGCGGAGGTTACAAAGGCGACACCGAAACTCCCGAGCAATTCATCCCACCCCAGGGCTTCCCCGGCGAAGACTGGGAGTCCTGCATGACCATGAACGACACCTGGGGCTACAAATCCTTCGACACCAACTTCAAGTCCACCGAAACCCTACTTCACAACCTCATCGACATCGCCAGCAAGGGCGGCAACTATCTCCTCAACATCGGCCCCGACTCCCACGGCATCGTTCCCGCGCCCGAAGTCGAACGCCTCCAGCAAATGGGCCAGTGGCTCGGAGTCAATGGCGAAGCCATCTACAACACAAAGGCCACGCTCTTCGACGTCTCCACCGGCACCTTCACCGGCGAAATGGACAGCCACAATCGTCCCAAATTCATCCCCAACTGGAACTGGCGCTCCACAACCGGCCCCAACAAGATCTACCTCGAGATCTTCCAGTGGCCTACTACCGGCACCTTCCACCTCGACAATATAGCCAAACTTCAACGCAACGTAACCGGCGCCTATCTCCTCGCGGACAAAGCCCACAAACCTCTCAAGATCACAAAAGTCGGCGAAGGCCTCGACATAGCCGTACCCACCCAACCACTCGACCCAATTGCCACCGTAGTAGTTCTCAACACCACCAATTAACCCGACCAACACGGAACGCGATCCCATCCTTCGGGCCTTTGCACAGGATGGGATCGCTTACCCTCCAAAGCCATCTATCCCCGCCGTCACAAGAAGCCCACTACCTGCAGCTATTTAGGGCTATACTGGCCACCTGCAGGTCCAAACAGTATGGCTACGAGACGACAGGAAGACCCGCCGAGGCTGCCGTCCTCGCCGTTGGTGCCCGAAGCCGATCACGACCTTGCCACGAGCCTGTACCGTGAGTTACATCGGCTGGCAGCAGGCAAAATGCGCTTCGAGCGCAAGGACCATACCCTTCAACCCACCGCACTTGTAAACGAAGCGTACCTGCGTCTCGTTGATCGCTCCGATTCGATGTGGCAGGATCGCAGCCGCGTGTTGGGTCTCGCCGCCAATGTCATGCGTCACATCCTGGTCGATCATGCACGCGCTCACAATGCTGGAAAGCGAGGAGACGGGCAGCTTCAGGTGACGCTCGTCGAGGACATCGCCGGCGCCGAAGGCAGCTCTACAGCCGACGTATTAGCCGTCGATGAAGCGCTCACCCGTCTCAACACCTTTGATCCAAGGCAGGCAAAGATCCTCGAGATGCACTTCTTCGGAGGTTTGTCCTTCGAAGAGATCGCGCTGCAACTCAATGTATCGACGCGCACTGTAAAACGCGACTGGACCATGGCTCGCGCGTGGCTGCGCAATCAACTCTCGCCCTTGAATCGACCATGACTCCTGAACTCTGGCAACGCCTGAAGCCGTTGTTCCATGCTGCCCTCGAACAGGACAAACAGAACCGCGCTGCTTTCATAGAGTCTGCCTGCGGTGACGACTCAGAACTGAAAACGCAGCTCAAACATCTTCTCGAGGCCGAACAGCAAAGAAGCGATTCGCTGGACGCTCCGCTCGCCCACCTCGACGATCTCCCGCACGACAACGGCGTTCGCCCAGCGATCCAAATGATCCCAACGCTCCCAATGCTCGGCCAAACCATCTCGCATTATCGAATCATCGAAAAACTGGGCGGCGGCGGAATGGGCGTCGTCTACAAGGCGGAGGATCCATCCCTCGGCCGATTTGTCGCGCTCAAATTTCTCTCCGAAGACCTCGCACAGAATCCCCAGGCCCTCGAACGCTTTCGCAGAGAGGCGCGCGCGGCATCCGCGATGAATCATCCCCATATCTGCACCATCTACGAGATCGGAGAACACGACGGCAAGCCATTTATCGCCATGGAATTCATGGACGGCGCCACCCTCAAGCAGCGCATCGCCGGCAAACCGCTCGCGCTCGATGACGTCATTGAATGGGGAATCGAAATTGCGGATGCTCTAAGCGCAGCCCACAGCAAGGGAATCATTCACCGGGACATCAAGCCCGCGAACATATTCATAACCGAGCGCGGCCACATCAAAATCCTGGATTTTGGCCTCGCGAAGCTAATCCAGCCGCAAGGAGCCATCAATCTTTCCGCGATGACGACAGCCGAAGAACCAGAACTCCTCACGCAACCAGGCGCCGTAATGGGCACTGTCGTCTACATGTCGCCCGAACAGGTGCGCTGCGAAGAGTTGGAGGCCCGCACCGATCTGTTTTCCTTTGGAGTCGTCCTCTACGAGATGATCACAGGGTTCGTGCCATTCCGCGGTGAGAGCATAGGTCTCGTCGCAGAAGCCATCTTGAATCGCACCCCAGTCGCGCCAGTGCGCCTGAATCCCGGCACTCCTGCAAAGCTCGAAGAGGTCATCAACAAGGCCCTTGAAAAAGACCGCAGGCTGCGTTATCAGAACGCCACCGACATTCGCACCGACCTGCAGCGCCTCAAGCGCGACTCCATCACGGGCAGCGCCACCTCAGTAACAGCGCAAGTCGCATCGAAACCCACCAGGAAAGCCAACCGATGGTGGTGGATCGCCGGCGCAACAACTCTCCTGATCGGACTTGCCGCAAGCCGGCTGTTTTTTCCCCACAAAGCCCAGGCGCTCACAGACAAGGACACCATCGTTCTCGCGGATTTTACGAACACCACCGGAGACCCAGTCTTCGACGGCACATTGCGGCAAGGGCTCTCCGTGCAACTGGAACAATCACCCTTCCTCAGCATCATCTCTGACCAGCAAATTCAGCATACCCTCGGCCTGATGGGCCACCCAGCCGACGCAAAACTCACTCCGGCGATCGCGCGGGAACTCTGCCAGAGGACGGGGAGCGCCGCCGTCCTCGACGGTTCGATCGCAAAGATTGGCACGCCATACCTTCTGACCCTCAAAGCAGTTAACTGCGAGACTGGGAGAACATTGGCCAGCACGGAGGCCCAGGCGAGCGACGAGAACCATGTCCTCGAAGCACTTGGAAATGTGTCCGTCGAGCTTCGGAATAAGCTCGGCGAGTCCCTGAGCACAGTGCAAAAGTTCGATACTCCTTTGGAGGCAACGACGCCATCGCTCGAGGCTTGGAAAGCCTTCAGCTCCGGCATTCAAACCATCAGCACAAAAGGGTCGGACGCGGCGATTCCGTTTTTCAAACATGCCATCGAGCTCGACCCGAACTTCGCGCTCGCCTACGCATACCTGGGCATCATGGAAAACGATATGGGAGAAACCAGCCTCGCGGTGGAGTACCACCGAAAGGCCTATGAACTGCGCGACCGGATCAGTGAAGCGGAGAGGTATTCAGTCACCGTTACCTACTACAAAGACGTCACGGGAAATATCGAAAAGGCCATAGAAGCCTGCCAACTTTGGATTCAGGCCTATCCGCGGGCGGATCATCCACACGATCTCCTGGCGGGGATGATCTTGCCGGTCATTGGGCAATACGAGAAAGCAGTTGAAGAAGCCACCGAGGCAACCCGTTTGAATCCGGACTTTCCCATCCCCTACGCTCAACGCATCTCCTCCTACGCCGCCCTGAATCGCCTCGATCAGGCGAAGGCCGCCTACGCGCAGGCTGTCGAGCGTAAATTAAATAACCCACTCTTCTATTTTGGCCTGTATCAAATTGCATTCATGCAGAACGATGCGGCGGGAATGGCGCAGCAGGTTGCAAAGACCGCGGGCATGCCGGGATGGGGGGACCAAATGTTGAGCCTCGAAGCCGATACAGCCGCCTATTCAGGGCGCCTTAGAGACGCCCGAGAGCTCTCCCGACGCGCGATAGATTTTTCCTTACAGGCAGGTGAGAAGGACCCACCGGTAACCTACTCTGTCACGTCTGGCCTTAGAGAAGCCTGGTTCGGTAACACCGACGAAGCGCGGAGCCATGTCACCTTAGCATTGAAGCGCCCGGCAGGCCGTGATGTGCTCTATTTTGCCGCGCTCGCGTTCGGGTATTCAAGGGACGATGCACGAGCGAAAGCAATGGCCGACGATTTGGGCAAGAGGTTCCCCGAAGACACGATTGTGCAGTTCAATTACCTGCCGACCCTCCGCGCAAAACTCGCGCTCAACAAAGGAAATGCTGCCGAAGCCATTGAGAGTCTTAAAGCCGCCGCGCCATATGAGCTTGGAACTTCGACCAACTGTCCTGTCGCCTGGACCGCGATGTATCCCGTCTTTGTGCGTGGCGAAGCCTATCTGGCCGCGCGCCAGGGTACCGAAGCCGCCTCCGAGTTCCAGAAAATCCTCGACCATCCCGGCGTCGTCCTGAACCAACCTATCGGCGCGCTCGCCCATCTCGGCCTCGCCCGCGCCTACGTATCGCAGGGAGACACCGCCAAAGCCAAAGCTGCCTACCAGAATTTCCTCGCCCTCTGGAAGAACGCCGACCCTGACATTCCTGTCCTGAAGCAGGCACAAGCGGAGTACACGAAATTGAACTAGGACTTTGGTTTATTGCTGAGTAGCCGTGACAATGAGGCCTCGGACCGCATTCACACTGTCCCACGATAATGATCGCTGAACAGAACTATTCTGGTCTGAGCGAGCCCGTTTCCAACCGTTCCTCCTGTTCGCGCAATCTCAAAAACAAAATAGTTCTACGGCTCTCGCCGAGGCGTGACTCCAGCCTCAGAAGAGGTCCAAAATGATAGACTTCGTTCGACAGGTGAGCGATGACCGACCGCGCCGGGATCTCTGGCTCAATACGGTTCGCTCCGTTTGAGCTGGTGCTCGAACCTGAAGAGCTGCGCAGGAATGGGATACGGGTCAAGGTCTCTGGACAGGCACTTCAGGTCCTTATTGTTCTTGCCTCGGAACCTGGGCGACTCGTGACTCGGGAACATCTTCGCAAGACACTCTGGCCGACGACTTCATTCGGCGATTTCGAACACGGCCTGAACGCTGCTGTAAACCGTTTACGAGAAATTCTCGGCGACTCCGCCGTGAATCCTAAATACATCGAGACAATCCCGCGCAAGGGTTATCGATTTATCGCTGCGATGAAGGTCGAAGACGAGCAGGTTGCGTCGTCGCCGCATATTGATACCACTGAACCTCCGGGACGACCTGCAAAGCTACCTCTTCGAAGATGGTGGATTCCTATGGCCGCCGCTGCATGTATCCTCATTGGCCTGGCATACCTTCCACTTAAAACGAGGCTTGAAGAAGCGTCGCGACTGTCGGAGATGCAGCGTCTCACGGCTGTTCCGCTTACGTCACTGCCTGGGAATGTGGTCTCACCTGCCTTTTCCCCGGATGGGAGCGAGGTCGCATTCGGATGGGACGGCGAGACGAATGGTGCAGGATACGATCTCTATGTGAAGGTAATCGGTTCCGAGAACCCATTGCGAATCACTCGGCATCCGTCCACAAAACTATCGATAGCCTGGTCGCCCGATGGCCGCGTCATCGCGATCAGCCGCGTTTCAAAAGAGGGAGCTTCCGGTATCTTCCTGGTTCCGCCGACCGGCGGCCCGGAACGAAAGATTTATTCTCGAAGCTCCACATACTGGTATGGGAATGAACTCAGCTGGTCTTCTGACGGCAAGTATCTCGCTTTCACAGATCACCCGGAAAACTCCTACCAATCGATCATCCTTTATCTGCTTTCGATGAACACATTGAAGGCACTGCCGGTGAAGACGGAATGCAAGGACGCCGTCTTGCCCTCCTTTGCCCCAAAAGGCGAGCTCCTGGCATGGGTTTGTTTGGATAAGTGGGGAAGCGAGTCTTTACGTCTCTTGAATTTGGGCGATGGAAGTACCAAAGAGATACTGAAGGGGCATGAGATGATCGGCGGCATCGCCTGGTCGAGAGGTGGCGACAACATCCTTTACAGTTCCCCCTTGATTGAAGGAGGTCTTTGGGAAGTCGTTCTCACTCACCCGGAGCGAGCGCAAAGACTGCCCATTGGACATGACGTTTCGGATGTGACCGTGAGTTCCTCCGGCCATCGCCTTGTCTATTTGCAAAGCTCGACCAATACCAATATCTGGCAGCTTGATCTTCAAGCATCTCCCCCGCAAGCGCACAAGCTAATCGTCTCCTCGGCTGAACAGGAATCAGCCAGCATCTCGCCAGATGGCAGAAGAATAGCGTTCGAGTCTGACCGCAGCGGAGCCATGGAAATATGGGTCTGCGATGTCGACGGATCCAACGTCCTCCAACTAACCTCCTTCGGTGTTGTTGCGACTGGCACACCACGCTGGTCTCCCGACGGCGGTCTAATCGCTTTTGACTCACGATTCGGTGGCGAATCCAATCTGTACACAGTCGATCCGGCAGGAGGCGTTCCGGCGAAACTCAACATCGATGTATCAGACAACTCGATGCCGAGCTGGTCACCAGACGGTAAGTGGATCTATTTCATGCAGGGTGATGACACTGGCGAACCTTCCGTTTGGAAGGTGCCGTCGCTCGGTGGCCATGCCGTGCAGCTTGCGAGCGTTCCAGCAGCCACGGCTTTGGAGTCGCCTGACGGTCAATATGTCTACTTCTTCCGAAAAAAGAAGCTCTGGCGCATGATGCCAGATGGCTCTTCGCCCGAAGAAGTCAAAGGTATGCCGGAGCTAAGTTTCCAGGGAACCGAATGGTTTCCCTCTAAGGCGGGAATCTACTTCATGTCCCACGAGAACGGTAAGACGACGATCGAGCTATACGACACCAGAACCCAAAAGACTCGCCCTATCTTCACGCTGGAGAAGTCATCTCCATATTGGATCGGCGCAATGCCGGTTTCGCCGGATGGTAAGTGGATGCTGTTCCCACAAGTCGATGGGCATTCCAGCAATCTGATGATGGTTGAGAACATGAAGTAGATTACCGAACTATACTGCGCGGTGACCCAAATAGGCAGCGACTACCCTGCCAATTGCATGATGAGCCTACTTATCGTCCCAAACGATCATCTCCCCTGGAGTTCGAGAAAGTCGTTGACAACCTGGCTTATCTTCTCCTTCTGCCCTATTTCAGTGCTAGCATCTGTGCGTGACCCCAACAGAAGTCTTTCAGCACTATACCGACGCCTGGAACCGGCATGATGCGGCTGGCATTGTCGCCACTTTCGCAGAGGGCGGCACCTATACCGACCCAACGACCGCCGGCCCGCTTGCCGGAGCAGCGATAGCCGCCTACGCACAATCCCTCTGGGATGCGTTCCCCGACTTGAGTTTCGAAACGGTAAGTCTGACCCATAATGATCAGGGATTGGTCTCAGCCGAGTGGCTCATGAAGGGCACCAACATCGGTCCCATAATGGGCCTGCCACCTACGGGCCGTTCGATCGCGCTCGCCGGAGCCGACTTCGCCCGCACCGAAGGTGGCAAGATCGCCTTCCTGCAGGGATATTTCGATAGTGGTGCTGTACCGCGTGCCTTGGGACTTGACGTCATCGTGCAGCCCTCCTCGATCGGCCCTTTCGGATTCGGCACCAGCGTTCGGGCAAGCAATGGAAGCACCGCACTTCCCGGTGCATTCAGTATCACCAACTTCTTTGCGCGCAATCCAGAAGAGGTAGCCATCATCCGGGAAAGCGGCCGCAAAATTGCCATGGATATGCTATCCATGCCGGGGTTCATCAGCATGGTCTCAGCTGTCGTGGGAGATTGCCTGATGACCATCACCGCCTGGGAAACCCGGGATTCCATGGCGCCCTTGATGAAACAGGGAGAGCATCGCTCGATGGTCAGCCGCTACTTTACCTCGGAATTCGGTCAGGGCGGAATGACAGGAGTGTGGGTTCCAGGACGCCTCAATCCACGCCGCGTCCGCTGTCCTGGCTGCGACAAGATGACTCCCGTCGAAGCTCCGCAACAGAACTGCAGCTGCGGTGCTGTTCTCCCCGATCCACTTGCCTATTGGTAGCGGGATTCGCATAATCCTCTCACGTGCGCTCAATGACTCAATGAGTGATAACAGATGGGATGAGAAGGCCGGTCTCCAGCGGGATGCGTTAAGCTCCCAAGTTATCGGCGCGCTCGAAGCGCGGGAGATAGAGGAGACCGGCGATGAAAAAGCTTACCACCACGATGATGCAG
>Ga0209624_10003690_pt1 | contig 10754 bp, 9 predicted proteins | sample JacPinW_OM2H0_O1_FD_188565 | JGI IMG/M metagenome (GOLD analysis project Ga0209624, IMG submission 188565) | Forest soil microbial communities from Algoma, Ontario, Canada - Jack Pine, Ontario site 1_JW_OM2H0_O1 (SPAdes) (version 2) | ecosystem: Environmental > Terrestrial > Soil > Boreal... | reverse complement strand
GGTCGAGATCGTCGACGACCTGCAGCCCGACGTGGTGCTGTGCGATGTGCGCATGCAGGGCTCCAGCGGACTGGACCTGTGCAAGTCGCTGCGCGAGCGCGACGCACACCGCAAAGTCGTGATGCTCTCGGTCTACGACGACGAGCAGTACCTGTATCAGGCGCTGCGGGTGGGCGCGAGCGGATACCTGCTGAAAAGCATCAACAGTGACGAGTTGGTGCGCCAGCTGGAATTGGCCCATCACGGCGACACCGTGATCGACCCGGGGATGGCGGCGCGCGCGGCCGACACCGCGGCCCGCATGCAGCGGGACGAATTCTGGCCCGGCGCCCGGCAGGGGCTGACGCAGCGTGAGAGCGAAATCCTGTCGTGCATGGTCAACGGGCTGTCTAACCGCGGGATCGCCAACAAGCTGGTGATCGGCGAGGAGACGGTCAAAAGTCATCTGCGCGCGATCTACCGCAAGCTCGGGGTGAACGACCGCACCGGCGCGGTGGCCACTGCGCTGCGCGAAGGTATCTACCAATGACCACCGCACCCGACAGCGGCGCCCGCGGCTCGCACGCCATGCGCGACCTCGTCGACACTGATCGGGAATTAGCGCTGCTGCGGGAACTCATCCAGGCCGCCTCGACCGGGCCAGGTGTGGGACCGCTGGCCGCGGCCGCGGCGCGGATGATCACCGCGGCCACCGGAACCGACGTGTGTTTCGTGCACGTGCTCGACGACAGCGACCGCTCGCTCACCCTCGCCGGTGCCACGCCGCCGTTCGACGGCCAAGTGGGAAAGATCCGGCTGCCGTTGGGATCCGGCATTTCCGGCTGGGTGGCCCGACATCGTAAGCCCGTCGTCATCACCCACGACAAGGAAGCCGATCCGCGGTACCTGCCGATCCAGTCGCTGCGCGGCCGCGACTTCACCTCGATGGTCTCGATGCCGATGGAAACCGATCCCGGCGGGCTGGTCGGCGTGCTCAACGTGCATACGGTCGCTCGCCGCGAATTCACCGAGGGCGACGTCGAGCTGCTGCGTGTGATCGGCCGGCTGATCGCCGGCGCCATGCATCAGGCCCGGTTACACCGGCAGCTGGTGGCCAGGGAGCGGGCCCACGAACTGTTCGTCGAGCAGGTGATCGAGGCCCAGGAAATCGAACGCCGACGCGTCGCCGGCGATATCCACGACGGCATCTCGCAGCGTCTGATCACGCTGTCTTACCGGCTCGACGCGGCAGCGCGCGCCGTCGGTGACGATCCCACGGAGGCCTCCACTCAACTTGCCGAGGCCCGAGCATTGGTCGGCTTGACGTTGGGCGAAGCCCGCGCGGCGATCAGCGGGCTGCGCCCACCGGTGCTCGACGATCTGGGCCTGGCGGGTGGGCTCGCCAGCCTCGCCCGGTCGATACCGGACTTGGACATGGAGCTCGAACTGGCCGACGTCCGGTTGCCCGAGCACATCGAGATCGCGCTCTACCGGATCGCCCAAGAAGGCCTGCAGAACATCGTCAAGCACGCCAACGCTTCGGTGGCCCGGCTGCGCTTCGCACTGGACGACGACACCGCTCGACTCGAAATCGTGGACAACGGAATAGGTTTCGACACCTTCGAGAATCCACTGGGTGGCGACGAGATGGGCGGCTACGGCGTGCTGTCGATGGCCGAGCGCGCGGAGTTGGTCGGCGGCCGGCTGAACATTCGATCGCGGCCGGGCTCCGGGACGACGGTCACGGCGACGATCCCGATGCCGTCGGTGATCGACTAGAAGTCGCCGGCGTTCTGCCGCAGGGTCTCGATCGACGACACCAGGGCCTGCGACTCACCGTCGGATATTCCGATATCGGAGAACACCTGCTCGTTGAGCGTGACTGTAGCGTCCTCGACGGTCGAGCGGCCCAGGTCGGTGATCTGCACCAGCGTGGTTCGGCCGTCGGTCGGGTGCGGCACTCGTTGCACCAGCTTGTTGGCCTCTAAGCGGCGAATAGCGTGCGTGACGCTGGTGACGTGCACCTGCAGCCGGTCGGACGCCTTGGTGATCGGCAACGCCCCGCTGCGACTGAACGCCAGCAAACGCAACAACTCGAATCGGGAGAAGCTCAGATCGTAAGGGCGCAAGGCGGTCTCGACGCGGGCGAGCAGGATTTGGTGGGCCCGCATCACCGACGTGACCGCGACCATGCCTTCGGCGACGTCGCCCCACCCGGCGCGTTCCCAGTTGGCCCGAGCGACAGCGATCGGATCGCGGTTGTCGGGTCTGCCGGGGTCACTGGATGGAGCCACGCCCTTTCATACCGCAGATCCGGTGACGACGGAGCCGGATATATGCAGCCTGCGCGGTGACGACGCGGCCGTCGGCCCTACGTCAGGGACTTTTCCACCGCGGACAACACCGCCAGCGTCGACGGCAGGTCCCCGACGGTAATCCGCGCGCCACCATCGGGATAGCAGCGCACCCGCAGGCCGGCCTCGGTGAAGACCTCGCTCCAGGGCCGCCGGCCCATCGGTAGGTAGACGAAGTTGGCGTGCGAGTCCATGCTGTAGACACCCATCGCCATCAGTCGCAGCCGCAAATGGTTGCGCTCCGAAGTGATTCGGCGAATTCGGCGCGAAAGCTGGTCTTCGGCGTCGTACGACGCAGCGACCGCGGCCACGCTGACGCTGCTCATGCCGAACGGCAACTGCATGGTCCACAGCCGTCCCGCCAACACGGGTGCGGCGAATCCGTAGCCGATCCGTAAACCGGCAAGTCCATATGCCTTGGAGAAGGTTCGCAGCACAACAACATTCGGGAAACGCCGGACTAGATCCGGCCCGTCGATCCGGTACCGGGAGGCGACGAATTCGATGTAGGCCTCGTCGAGCAGGACAATGGTGTCGCTGGGGATCTGGCTCAAGAACCATTCGACCGACCAGCTCGCCTCCAACGTTCCGGTCGGATTGTGCGGTCGGCACAGCACCACGACGCGCGCATCGGCCGCCGCCTCGGCCATGGCCGCCAGGTCCTGGTAGCCGTACTTGTCGAGCGGGACGGTGACCTGGGTCAGCCGGGCCATCTTCGCGAAGATCGGGTAGCCGTCGAAAGTCGGCGTGCTCATGACAATCCGGTCACCGGGGCGGGTGACCGCGTGCAACACCTGCATCGCCACCCCCGATGCTCCCGTCCCGAGCACCACCTGTTCCTCGTCCACCCCCACGCGGTCAGCGATCATTCGCCGCAACTGTCCGGGCAGGAACTCCGGATAACGATTGGCCACGTCGAGGCTGTGAGCCAACGCCGAGCGCACCGCGGGCAGGGGCGGAAAGGGACTTTCGTTGAGCGACAAGGCGAGTGGGTCAACTGCCTGCGGTAGCGATGAGAGGATCTCGGCGGTCACCGAGGTCCCGAGCGCGGGTTGGGCCATCAGTTACGCCCTCCCCAACGCACAGCAGCCGCGCCGGCGAAGTCACCGGCGTGCGCGAAAGCGGCCATCATGATCACGTCGCCGGCCTCGAGTTGACCCTCGGAGAAGGCGCGATCAAGGTTGACCGGGATGCCGGCACCGAACAGGTTGCCGCACTCGTCAAAGGTGTCGCGGTGGCGTTCCTCGGGCACCTCCAGCGCTTCCCGCCAATTGCGTAGGAACACCCGGTTGGGCTGGTTGGTGACCAGCAGGTCAATGTCTTTGGGCTTGAGCCCAATTCGGTCACACACCGCGTACGCCACCTCGGGGACCTGACGGTTCCCGCGGGCCAGCACCTTGGCGATCTTGGTTTCGGTGAACCCGATGGAACCCTCGCCGGGCCCCGCCTCCCAGTATTTGCGGGGCGGATCCATGGCGATCGTCATGTCGCCGGCGTATTCGCCGTAGGTGCGGCATTCGATATCGAGAATCGGTGACTGGTCCGACAGTGTCACCAGGCCCACCGCGGCGCCGTCACCGGGAACCGCTGACTGCGCCTTGCGACGTACACCTGGTTGGTCGAAGACCTGCCCCGCCGTATTCTGCGCGATCGCGATCAGCGCGGAGTGCCCTTCACCCGATGCGAGCAACCGACGGGCCACGTTGAGCGCCAGTACGAACGCCGCACATCCGCCGTTGTGCAAATCAAGCACCCAGTTCGGGTGCATGCCGAGCCGATGCGCCATTCCACCGCCGGCGCCATAGAACGGCACGTCGGGCAACTGAGTGTGGCTGATCAAAATGTCGACATTTTCGATGACATCGCGACCGTGCCGCTCGATCAGTCCCTGCGCCGCACGCTCGACCATGTCGATCGCGGTCTCCTCCGGTCCGACGTGATGACGGAATGAGGGCGCGCGGAACATGAGGTTTTCACGTAATTCGTCAGAGTCGGCGAACTGCGCGTAGTAGTCGGCGCCGATCGGCTCGCCAGGTAGGTAGCTGGCGACATCGATGAGGCTGACGTCGGGTCGTGTGTTCATTTCATCCACTCCGGGGTGATCGAAAGGCCGTGGCGGTGGCGGTATTCGGCGATGCTCTTCAGGTTGTTCAGTTCCAGCGCATGGCCGGGTCCGAACAAATCCCAGAAGTCGCCGACCCAGCCGGTACGCTCCGCCGGGGCGGCCTCGGGATAAGGGTTCTCGTCATAGAACGGATGCCGGCAATTCGTCCACATCACAACAGAACCCGGCTTGTCCAGCACCACCTTGGCGTCGAGAACGCGCATCAGGTAGATCATCCAGAGATGCCTGCCCTGATCCCACGCGCAGTGATAGTCGACGGTGCGCGCCTGCGAGTTGGCGAAGGTGCGGGTGTAGATCGTGGTGTCGGGCAGCAGCTTGTCGTAGGCCAGCCAGAGTCCCGGTTCATCGGACGGGGTGAAGCCACGCAGGGTGTAGGTCCACTCTTCGAGGCTTCGGGTGTCCGACAGATATTCGAAAAGTTCGTCAGGCGGGCAATCCACGTAGTCGTTGACGGTGCAGTACTGCCCGAACACCTCGTTGTGCGGGTATGCCGACCGTATCTGCGTGAAGAAGTTTGCGGCCGTCTCCTCCAGCGGCGTCGTCTCGATCCGGACGACGCCGTCGATCGGTTCGGTAGTGCCGGTGTGGGCGGCGATATCGTCAAGCGCTGGCAGCGACATGGGCGTGGTCCTCCTGTAGTGAAACATGTTGATTAGTAGGTCGGTTGGTTACAGTCGTGCTGAGAAATGGTGCAAAGGGCGGGATTTCGTCGGCTGCGCATTCCACGCTGATCACCGCCGGACCGTCGACGTTCAGTGAAGCGCGCACTGCGGAGGCCAGCCCCGTCGTGTCGCTGACATCTACCGACGACAGCTTGGGGAACATCGCGGCCAGACCCGCCCCGAGGTGGCTGGGCGAAAACCGGTTGTAACTGTAGAAGTCGTTGTAGTAGAGCTGCTCTCGGGTCACGCACATGGCGTGGGCGTTGTTGTTGAGCATCACAAAGGTCACCGGAAGCCGATAATGCAGTGCGGTATGCACCTCCATGCCGTGCATGTAGAACGCGCCATCCCCGGCGATCACCACCACTCGACGGCCCGCGCCTTGAGTCTTTCTGCGGGCGAATGCCATTCCGATACCGGCACCGAAGCTGTAGCCCATGCCACCCATGCCCAGGGCGACCGCGAACCGTCCCCTGCGCCGCACCGGCAGATAGTGAATGGCCGCCGCGCCGGTGTTGCCGGCATCGACGACGATGTCGACCCCGGCGGGCAGTAGCTCATCCAGCTCGGCCATCGCGTCGCGGTAGCGCACGCCCGGGCCGTCGAAAGCCGGTGGGGTGAGCTCGGTGTGCGCAATCGCGTCGGGCACCCGAACGCCGGTGGGCCGTCCCGCGCCGACGAGTGCGTCGGTCAGCATCCGCAGTGACATCCGCAGGTCGTCGGTGTGGACGTGGGTGCACGGGAAGTACGGCGGCGCCGATCCGATGGACATCGTCTGCACGCTGGCCAGCGCGTCGTCGAGACCTGCACGCGAAGTCACCGGCAACCGGGTGCCCACCACCAGGCACAGCCCGCTACCGGCCACCGCCTCGGCCACACCGGGGTGGCCCATGACACCGGTCACACCCAGCGCCGACGACGAACCCAAGCCGGGTGTTCCCGCGACGTCCTTGGCATCGGGCACACATGCCACTCGTGCGCGCAACACCGCCCGAAGCGAAGCCAGCTCGGCACGCGCGTCGTCGCGGGCTACTTGCTCGCCGGCGATGATCGTGACCGGCCCGGTGACCCGCCGCAGCGCGCGCACAATCGGCTGTGGATTACCGACTGTCGGTAGCCGATCGGCATCCGGCGAGCATGCCCGGTCAATGATGGATTGCTGAATGTCTTTGGGCAGCAACAGTACTGCTGGGCCGCCTGTTTGTGCCGCGGCGATGGCCGCAGGCAGCGCGGAGACGATGTCCTCGGCGCTGGTTACCCGCCTGCAGAACACCGATATTTGCGAGAACAACGCCTCGGCGTTCAGTGAGCCGTTGCGTCCGCTGGTGTCCTGGAAGCTGCCCAAGCCATCCATCGTGGTCGCCGGTTGGCCAACCAGCGCCAAAACCGGTATGCGGCTGGTGAATGATTCGCCCAGGGCGGGAACAAGATTCAGCGCGCCCCCGCCGGAGGTCGCGGCGACTACGCCCAGGCCGGCGCCGCTGCGACTGTAGCCGTCGGCCATCGTCCCGGCGGAAAACTCGTGCTTGGCCAGCACGGCGGTGATATCCGGCCGGAAATACGCCGCATCGTAGAGGTCCTCGATGTTGGCACCATCGACGCCGAAGATGTACTCGACTCCGGTCCTCGCGAGATGACCGACGATGTGGTCGACCACCCGGTGCTTGCTAGACATACCAGGGACACGACGCGGGGGCCGCTTGGGTTCAACGCCATTTGCTGGTGAACCACCCGGCGTCGGCAATCGTGTTATCAACGTGCAGCTTGTATACAGTGACCGCCGGAGCAGACATGACGTCGTCATCGTCGGAGCCGGGCCTGGCGGTCTTGCCGTCGCACGCGAGCTCGAGCACCGCCACGGGATTTCGGCGCTGGTCGTCGATAAAGCCTCCGCACCAGCGATGTCGTGGCGCAACCGCTACGACAACTTCCGATTGAACACCAACGGCTATCTGTCCCACCTTCCCGGACAACGGATTCCTCTGAGCGCCGGCCGTTGGCCCTCCAAAGAGGACATGGTCGGATATTTCGACAGCTACGTCCGGCAGCAGAACATCAGGCTCGCGCTGGGCAGCGAGGTCAACCGCATCGAGCGCGCAGGCGCGGGCTGGCGAGTGGACACCTCGCAGGGTGACATCAGATCGTCGACGGTCGTACTGGCCACCGGCCGCTATCGCACGCCCGCCATCCCGCCATGGCCCGGACTCAGCCAATTCACCGGCGAGGTGGTGCATTCCGTCGACTTCCGCAACGCGTGGCCGTTCCGCGATCGCAACATCCTGGTCGTCGGCGCGGGAAATTCGGCCGCCGACATCGCCGTCCAGCTGGCCGACAACGGCGCGGCTAAGGTCTGGTTGGCGGTGCGTACGCCACCACATCTGGTGCGCCGCGCCATCGGCCCGATTCCCTCGGACATTTTCCTGGAATTGTTCGCCAGGGTGCCGGCACGCATCGTCGATCCGGTGATAGCGCGGCTCAACCGTCTGCTGCTGGGCGATGTATCGGTGGACGGCTTCGGTCGGCCGCCGCTCGGACTGAAGGCGACCGTGGAACAGCGTGGCCGAATCCCCACGCTGGCCGACGAGCTGGTCAACGTTGTACGCGCGCGCCGGATCGAGGTGGTGTCCGCGGTCGCGGCACTCGAATCCGAGCGGGTGATCTTGGCCGACGGCACCGGCATCACGCCCGATGTGATCATTGCCGCGACGGGCTTCGACCCCGATCTGGACGGCCTGGTCGGCCATCTCGGCGTGCTCGACGAACACGGCAATCCGCCCGGCGGCTTCGCCTCGGACATGGGCGGCGGGATGTTCGCGATCGGCTACGGCATCCCACCCAGCGGCCCGTTGCGGGCGATCCGGCTGGCGGCCACGCCCCTAGCCGGTCAGATCGCGGACTACCTGACGGCCACAACAAAGGGGGATCAATGGCGTTACTCACGGCAAAGCGGTTCTTCCACCGCGGTGTAGACGGCTACGAGGCGGCCCGTCGCGAGACGGTGTGGAATAGCCTTATACCGCAGCGCTTTCCGGAGGTGATCGTGCAGGCGTGTGACACCGAAGACGTCGTCGCTGCGATCCGCTACGCACGGGCCCAGGGTTACCAGGTCGGCGTTCGCTCGGGCGGACACAGTTGGAACGCAAGCCATCTGCGCGATGGCGGCATGCTGCTCGACGTGAGCCGTCTCGGTCACTGCCGTGTCGACGCCGATGCGATGATCGCCCATGTCGGGCCGGGCGTGGTTGCGAGCGCGTTTGCGACCGACCTCGATGCTCAGGGCCTGTTCTTCCCGTCGGGCCACTGCGAGGGCATTCGCCTCGGTGGATACCTGCTTCAGGGCGGATACGGCTGGAACAGCAAGGTCGTCGGGCCGGCGTGCGAGAGCGTGCTCGGGCTGGAGGTCGTCACCGCCGAAGGCGACACGCTCTACTGCGACCCTGAGCATCACCCCGACCTGTACTGGGCCGCCCGCGGCAGCGGGCCCGGATTCTTCGGCGTGGTCACGTCATTCACGCTGCGACTGCACCGGCGTCCGGCCGTCCTGGGCACGTGTCTGTACCTGTACCCGGTCGACGTCGCCGACGAGGTGTTCAGTTGGGGCCGCTCGATCAGCGGCGAGGTCGACGATCGCGTTGAACTGCAAATCCTCACCTCGCGCAACGCGCCAGAAGTCGGACCCGACGAGCCGACGATCGCGATCGCCTCGCCGGTTTTCGCCGATTCGGACGACGAGGCCGCGAAAGCGCTTGCGATCCTCGGCACGTGCCCGGAGATCGGCCGGGCAACCGCCGCCCTTCCGTACATGCCGACGACCCTGGCCAATTGGTATTCGGCAGTGATGGCGAAATACCCTGAGGGCCATCGGTATAGCGTCGACAACATGTTCACCTCGGCCCCAGCCGATGACCTTCTACCGGGAATCCGCAAGATCATCGAGACCTTGCCGCCGCACCCGTCGCACTTCGTCTTCGCCGGCTGGAAACCGTCCGCGGATCGCACCGAGATGGTCTACGGCGTGGAAGACGAGATTTACCTGGGGCTCTACACCGCCTGGCACGATGCTGCCGACGACGCACGCTACGGCGACTGGGCCCCGTCCAACATGGCCGCGATGTCGCATCTGGCGACCGGCATCTCGCTGGCCGACGAGAATCTGGCACGGCGTTCCGCGACGTTCATCACCGAACCGAACATGGCACGCCTGGAGCAGGTACGCGCCGCGTACGACCCGAGTGGCATGTTCCATACCTGGATGGCAAGCGGTTAATTCTCGCGCGCTACAAGCTGTTTCACAGTGAGCGCTGCAGCAGTACCTGTCCGCTGTCGGCGGAAACGATTTGCACCGCGGCGATCTGCTCGACGGGCGTTGAGATGCTGCCGGCCGGGTTCGCCGTGTGACCCGGGTCGGCGACCCAGGTGGCCAGCTGAGTATGGGCGCCGTCGCGACTCACCACGACCATCGCCAGCCTGTCGTGATGGGCGGTTACCGGGGCCAGGCAGACACAGTTGAGGTCGATGTAGGTGCCCCAGTGCTGGCTGCTGATCGACACCGTCGAGGCCAGCGCATTGGTACCGACCTGGGCCATCTGCAGCGCGGAAACGCTGGCCTGCGGCGGCGACGAAGTCGGGTGCTGCCACAAGATGCTCACGAACAGACCGATCGCCACCAGCACGGCCGCGGCGGCCCCTGTTGTCCACGTCACCATGCGTACGCGGCGACGGCGGCGGTGAACCTCGGACAGCAATGACGGCAGCAGATTGGGCGCCATCTCCGGCGCCGCGGTGAGGTCGTCGGCACCCATCGCGGCCACCGTGCCGCCGTCGAGCTTCGATAGCAGCGCCGGCATGCCACTGAGCTCGCTCACGGCCTGATTGCAGAACGGGCATACGCTCAGGTGCGCCTCGTATTCGCGCCGATCGGTGGGCGAGAGCGATCCAAGCACGTAGGCGGCGTCCCAGGTCGCGTAGTCGTGGCTGTCGCCGGCTGGAACGTCGCTGTCACCGGGATGCCCGAAACCTCGGATCATCCTCATCGTGTCACCTCAATTGCCGCCATGAACAGGCATTCGTAGCCGTAGGCCCCCCGGATGGCCCGGAATATAGTCATCGGGTCACCCCCATCTCCTGTAAAGAGAGTCGAAGTGCCCGCACCGCATAGTGTAGCCGCGATTTGACCGTCCCTTCGGCGATGTCAAGGTCAGCGGCGATCTGGGCGGTGGTCCATCCCCGGTAGTAGGACCGCTCGATCACGGCTCGATGGTCCGCTGACATCTGGGCCATCGCATCGGCGATCAGCATCTTGTCCAGCGTCGAGTCAACCTCGTCGGAGGTGGATCGCTCCGGTACGCCCGAATCTTCCAGCGAAGCAACTACATTGCGGAACTTTGGACTGCGGCGTTCATCGATGATCATGTTGCGCGCAACGGTGAACAACCATGCGCGCGCCGAGCGCTCGGTGTCGCCGATCACCTCGGGATGCTGCCAGGCCCGCAGCAGCGTCTCCTGGACCACGTCTTCGGCGCGACTGGCGTCACTGGTCAACCGAAGCGCATAACGCCACAACGGTCCAGCGTGCTCGTCATAGAGCGCCTTCATCAACGCGGCTTCGCCGTTGTCGGCGCTGGTGAATCGACT
>Ga0209624_10003689_pt1 | contig 10755 bp, 12 predicted proteins | sample JacPinW_OM2H0_O1_FD_188565 | JGI IMG/M metagenome (GOLD analysis project Ga0209624, IMG submission 188565) | Forest soil microbial communities from Algoma, Ontario, Canada - Jack Pine, Ontario site 1_JW_OM2H0_O1 (SPAdes) (version 2) | ecosystem: Environmental > Terrestrial > Soil > Boreal... | reverse complement strand
TGACTTGGCAACAGCAACACTCACCCTCAACATGCAGTCGCAGATGTTGGAGAACTCCACCAAGACGGTCAACCTGCTTGTGGATTTCATCCGCTCGCACGGTTTTGAACCACCTGTGGTGCCTGACCTGCCAGCGTTGCCGAATTGAATGTGCGGTACGTGATGGGGTTTTGTGGAGCGTTACCAACTCGGGACGCTTTGGCGACCACGCGGACCCACAACATCACTTCTGCTAACCGTGGGAAAAGCGGGCCAACGGTATCAACCAGCGGGCCCGCTGCCCGGTGTTATTTCGCTTTTTTCACACTCTGACCCTCAGCCAAGCGAATTACTGCAATTGCCCGAGAGTGTCCAGTACCATCATTCACCAGCATCACAGAAACACTGTCACCATGTACTTCCAAATAGTCGCCTTCGTATTCCAGTAAGGGCTTCGTGCCCCCTGCGCTATACAGTTCAAACTTGGCCATGTTGCTTCACCTCCAAAAAGATCAAGGTTACTCACTTCCCGTTCACTTTATAGACCTGAAACTGTTTCTGGATCATGCTGTTTCCATAGTCCCATTCCAGATAGGAGGGGTCGGTGGAAGGCAGATTATGAGCCATCTCAACTTGCCTTTCCGTGAAGTTGGTTTTAATAGTCTCGCCGGTGTGAACATTTTTGTAAAACACGTTGTTCTTACCCATCTCGCTAACAACTAAGCAACCGACAGGGCAACCTGGTGCGATTCGCCTCGCCTCACTCATATCAGTGTCAGGATTTTCTCGAATTGTGCTCATTGCAACCAACTTTCTGCGGTCTTTGAAGGCCGCTCATTGTCTGCCCTATTAAGACAACGGAGCGGTCTGTGGAAAACGGAGAAATCGTTAGTCTGCTACGAAAATGTGCGGTAAGCGTTAGCTTTCCAGTTCGCAAATTTAATTAACAACAGTTGGCCGAACTCAAGGGCTAGGATTAACCCGATTCGTGCCAGTTCGCCTGTTGGCACGCCGGGGTGTGATCCGGCTGACAGAGTTCCCCATCCCGCACCATAGGCCGTTTCTTCATCCGGCGTGAAGAAACCAACGTCTTTCAGATATTTGATGCGATTACCTGTTCCGCCCGGTAGTTTTGTTGAGTGCTTGCCGTGCGTATTTGTCTCCGTGCTAATCCCATCAATCAATGCCTGAATGAGACTTCTCGACTCGTTGAGGGATGGGCGATCTTTACCTTCTGCACACAGCGAATAAGCATCTTCGATGTGCTTCAGAATCACAGGGCTTTGCGGTAATCCACTGTTTTTCACAATTGTTGTTAGACGATCTTCCTCCTCCTGTGCGCTCACAGGACCTTCGAGCGGCACAAGTTTCAACTTCGCCTTATCAACATCAAAACCGTCCAATTGGAGCAAATGTGCTAACGACTTGGCAAGCAATGTCGCTTCGCGGGAGCGGGGGGAAAAAGCAACAGCAAATGCAGCCAACTTCTGAACGTAAAATTCGCCTAGCGATAGCGCCTCTGCTTCTCCAAAAACGGCAACACCGGGGCCTACAATGCAACCGGTTCGACCCATCGCGTCTCGGTCGAAGAAAAAAGTACCCCGTTTTAGGTCCACAAGAATTGACACCCATCTCCATGAGTGTCGCCGGTTAGCCTGCGCGATGAACCAATCAGGGAAATCGTTCTCATACAGCTTTTCTGCAACATCGAGACCCCGATCAACCAACACGTCAAGAACGTTCTTCAGTGCGACGCTTGATCTTTGAGAGACCACTTTTGATGCCATGTGCGAGATTCAACCGTGCTCAATAAACATCATTATTTGTCGTGCGCGACCAACTTCTCAACCCACTCCTCAATATCGCTTTTGCGAAACCGCACCGATGCGCCAATTCGCACACGCGGTATGGGGTTGCCACGCAACTCGCCTGTGCGGGTGCGCTCTTTCGCCAACTCGTACACCTGGCCCTTGCTGATTTTTAACATCGCAGCGACCTCAGCGACCGTTAAGATTTCCATTAGGCCACTCGGTTGATTTCGTCCATCATCGGCTCAAAATCTGCGTCAAGAGTGTACCGGCTTAGGATGTACTCCTTGGCACTTCTCCGGGCCTCAACAACACGTTCCGGCAGAGGTCTTTCTGGATGATCTTCGTATTTTTTGTCCCAAACCCTCTTGATGTTGTTGCAGGTGTAACAAGCAACGACTTTGTTTTCGCGCACATTGAGAATCGAATGCTCGCGTTCGCCGCCCTTGCATCTCAATGAGATGACGTGATCTATCAGAAGTTGGTGCCACGCGAGAACGCTATTTCTCCCATCGAAGCCGCAGTAGACACAAACACATTTGCCTTCGATGTAGATTGGTCGGTCGTCGTTATACATCGCTCACCTCACAGCTTTTTTAACCTTTCATGTGTGTTCTTGAGTGCTGCCTCTATGCGATCACACTGCGTCAAAAGCTTTTCGATGGGGTGCAAATCGGAACTTAGGTGCTCACTTTCCGCTTGCGGCCAACTTCTCAATCCACGCTTCAACATCCTCGCGACAGAAGCGGAGTATTGAATTGATCCGAAGCACCGGCAAAGGATGCTTCATCTTTGCACGGCCCCGTGCGGAAGATAACTCGTACACCGACCGCTTACTCATCCGTAGCATCGCTGCGACTTCATCAACGGTCATAATCTCCATCGCATCACCTTACCAAATTTCAACCAACTTCACGCCCTGTGCATTCTGAGGAAATGCAGCCAACTTCTGTCGGCTTTTCGTCGGCTAAAGTCTGCCGAACACCCCCGGAAAGGGCAGAAATCACCGGAAATTAGAGATGTAAGTTATTGAAAAGAAAGACAGCGGAAGCTTCCCGGCCCATTATGAGACCGTCGCTCTAACCACCTGAGCTACGCCGCCACTTGGCTACAACTCGGGAAATGGATCCGAACATAGATGCCCGCATCCTGACTGCAAAATACTGCCTACTCTTTTGGGTTGGAGAGTATTGGCTTATCCAGCGCAGTAACATCCACAAGGCCGCTGGATGGTGTTAGGGCGTCTGTTCCACCTGCTGAGATTGTAAATGGTGAGTCGAATCCGGTGCAACGAATCGCGCACCGAGACGCAGGTTTCTATTCCTCGGGGTGCAAAGCGGCGAGAGTCCGCTTCGCGGCTTTCAGTCAGTAAAGAACGAGCCTGTCCCGATCCAGAATGCCGCAAGAGACCTCAGATTCTTCTTGTACGTCCGCGAGACGGTATATTCCTTCCCGCCTCTCATTCTGATCCCGTATTCTCCGGTTGAGTAGGGTTGGATCTCTTCCACAAACGACGCATTTACCAGCACCGAGCGGTGGATCCGGATGAATCCATATGGTTCAAGTTTCTTCGCCACCGCGGAGATTGGCTCGCGCAACATATACGAATCCGAAGCACGCCATAGGAAGACGTAGTTCCCGTCAGCCTGCACGGCGACACAATCGGCCGGATCGATAAAAACAATCCTGCCTCTTACTTTAAGGGCTACCCGAACCGGAAGCGGTCTTACCAGTTCCAGCAACATGGGGAAGGCTTCCATCAACCTCGCCGTTTGTTCCCTGGCTATTCTGTCGACAATCACTTCCATTGTGGTATGGCCTCACATATTCCATCTCAACCGGTTAGCTGGCCGGCGCCGAAAAGCTGCGACACTCAGCTACCCTGATAATGCTCCGGTAAATGGTCGGCAACCATACCCACTTGAAGCCATCAGGACATAACCATTATGATCGCGCCATGAAGAGGGCAGCATCGGGAATCATACCCGTGATTGCGGTGGACCGGAACATTTCGCAGTCCCTGCATCGGCAAATCTACGACGGCTACCGTTCGGCGATTGCCGGCGGCAGCCTGCGCCCGGGGCAGCGAATTCCATCCAGCAGAGCCTTGGCAAGCGAGATTGGAGTTTCGCGGTTTCCCGTGTTGAATGCGTACGCTCAACTCTTGGCTGAAGGTTATCTCGAGAGTCGGGTGGGAGCTGGAACCGTCGTTTCCAGCCTTCTTCCTGACCAACTGACATCAAGCGGACCGGCCAAAGCCAGGCTCGCGTCCGCCCGCTCCGGACCACGACCGGTCGCGCGGCGATCGTTGTATCCTCGCCGCGTTCAAGCGTCTCCGTGGTTGCTCGGCTGGGGAGCATTTGGGGTTGGGCAAGTCGCATGCGATCAGTTCCCCCTTCACGTCTGGTCGAATCTTGTAGCGCGCCATTGCCGCAGTTTGGACGCTCAGTCATTGCATTACGGCAATCAGAGTGGCTTCAGGGCTCTGCGGGCAACGATCGCGGACTACCTGAGGACTGCACGATCCTTACGCTGCGATGCGGAGCAAGTAATGATCGTCAGTGGATCGCAACAAGCTCTGGAAATTTCCGCTCGCGTGCTGCTCGATCCCGGAAGCCCGGTGTGGGTGGAAGAGCCGGGTTACCGGTTGGCGCAAGATGCGTTCGTGCTAAACGGTTGCCGTCTTGTACCGGTTCCGGTGGACAATGAGGGCCTCAACGTTGGCGCCGGCATCAAGCGATGTCCGCTTGCGCGGGCTGCGTTTGTGACGCCCTCTCATCAATATCCGCTGGGCGTAACAATGAGCGCATCGCGGCGTCTTCAACTGCTCGACTGGGCCCAGGACACGGGATCATGGATCATCGAGGACGACTACGACAGCGAGTATCGATACGAGAGCATGCCGATTGCATCCTTGCAGGGCTTGGACGCCAATGCTCGCGTGATCTATGTAGGAACCTTCAGCAAGGTTTTGTTTCCGTCACTGCGTCTGGGCTACGTCGTCATTCCATCGGATCTCGTCGACTCTTTCATAACGGTCCGGCGGGCTATGGATCTTGGACCGCCGACTTTTTACCAGGAAGTGCTTGCGGACTTTATTGGCGAAGGACATTTTGTCCGCCACATTCGCAGGATGAGGGTTCTTTATCGCGAGCGCCGGAGTGCGCTCGTAAACAGCATTCATGAAGAGCTAGGATCTACGGTAAAGATCCTTGGAGGCGAAGCTGGCATGCATCTAACCGTGACCTTACCAAAAGGAAAACGCGATCAGGAAATCACCGAGAGGGCCGCCCGCCAGAACCTGTGGATAAGACCTTTGTCGCCATCCTATCTTGGCAGAGTGGCCCGCCCCGGTTTCATTCTCGGATTTGGCAGCACCGCTGTGGCGGAAATTCCCCGCGCCGTCCGCAAGCTTCGGAAACTTCTCGCCGACGAATGAGAATTACCACGGACCTAAGCGGGACTGCTTTCCGCGCTGCCTGCTAGTTTATGTCCTGTTTAGCTTCCAGTCGCTTTTCCAATCCGTCCAAATAGCTCTTTTGGCTGTCTGGAGCGGCCGCCTTCGCCAGTTTCATTTCTTTAGCTGCGTCATCGAATTTGCTTTGCGATGAATAGATCCTAGCCAATCCGGTGTGTACGAACCACTGGTCGGGATGTTTCTTCGCATTCTCGCGGAAGATCGCGAACGCTTCTTCATTGCGCTTTTCACCCTGCAATCCGCGGGCGAATAAATGCATCTGCAGAGGACTGGCCAGATCGAGCGCCTTCTTTTGCGCGGTAGCGGCATCCTCTTTGCGATTGAGCGCCGTCAGTACCTTTGACTTGGCTATCTCGTTCTCATAGCGGTCTTCATTCTCGATGGATTTGTCCTCGTACGTGAGCGCATCGTCCAAAGCGAATTTTTCCGCGAGCAGATAATTGGCGGCGTCATCCCAGCTCATCCACGTGTACTGTGAAAGATTGCGCAGCTGTTTCTTCAGGCTGGCCTGCACCACGTCGTGCACGTCGACCGCAACCTTAAACGGAACCGCTACCTTTTCCCATTCCATTTCGACCACCGCCGAGTCTGGCTGCAACTGGTCGAAGTCATAGGTGAGCGCATTGTGCATGTCATCGGTCTTGGGCTTCACGTTTACACGAAGGGCATCTTCTGTCTGGTTGTAGGTAAACGAACCCCACGAGGTCGAGTTCCTGGAAAAAATAATCGTCCACTCGTCGGCGTTCGGGATCATGTGCAAACCGTAAGTGCCTTTGTCCAACTGTTTTCCTTCAACCATAACCGGGTCGCTAAAGGTGATAGTCGTATTCTCGTTTGCGCCGGCGCGCCAAACCGAACCATAGGGAACCAAGTCACCCCAAACTTTACGATTGTTCACCAACGGCCGGTGGTACGAGATGGTCACATCGGTGATACCGATACGTTGGGATATCTCGGCTCTCTGGCTCTGTAAGGGCAGATCCAGCACCAAAGATTGCGCCGAACTAACGCTCGACAGGACCAGGAGCGGCAGGGACAACAGGAAAATTCTTAAAGCGGCTCGAACCATGGGAGAGTCTCCTTCAATGTGCAATGCATTTGCGGGATCCGGCTGAAATGCGCCACGAATCGTGAGCACTCCTAGCCGCGATTTTAGACGTGCCTGGAATTAATAAGTGAGCCGGGGGCCTGCGCTCCGGCCAAAGCCAGTGCGGCTCGGTCAACAACAAAGTGTCTACAAGATAGTTGAATCCGCGCGAAAGTGCGATTCCTCAGCTGGCCGGCTTCCGTAACGCCGCTCCAAGCAATTTGCCCGGCCCAGACTCTTGCACGAAGGCAACGATGCGAATGTTCTTTGGATCCGTGCCCGGCTTGAGTTTTAGCTGAACGCTTTCATCAAAGGCTTTTCCTTTTCGCAGCTTTCCTATTTTTGTCAGCTGCTGCACCACCGCAACGTGGGTCAGGTGCTTTCCGCCATTTTCGCCGTGCAGAACTTGGCTTTCCACGTGATCGAGGGCGACCGCCACATAGATGTCTGCATTGTGCTCGCTGGATTCGCCATCGGCTTCAATGCGCGTTCGAAGAACAACAGGATTTCCAGCGTCTACGCTCACCTCGCCGATGCGCACGGAAACTTTAGGCGCGGCAGCGGCCGCCTGAAGGACCTTATTCATGTTTTGCGGATCGTTAGCGTGCATCTCACTGGTTCCATCGACGACAAGTTCCGGAGTGTACGGAGCCTGCACCCCGAGCGCATGCACATAGGCAACCTGGCGATCGGTCAATGCCGATGAGGAGTTCGAATCCTTCCAGCCGTCATGATCCCAATAGTCCACGTGCTCGCTAAGAACGATCAGGGGCGCGCCGGGAACAACTTCGGCCCCATCCATCTTTTCCAGCAGAGCGTCCGCCGGTGGACAACTGGAGCAGCCTTCAGACGTAAAGAGTTCGACGAGAACGGGGTGCGCATCTTTGCTCTGTGGCTCGACAGCAGTGGCCTTATCGTCAGATCCGATGCTTCGTCCATCCAGGGTCGGAGCGCCTTGCAGAAAGAAGAAGCCGCAAAGCAGGGCGGCGAAGACTGAAGATTGCGCGGTGCGAATTCGAGGCATTTAGCACCATATTGGTTGAAGAAGATTCTCTCTGGCAATAGCCACTTCGCCCAATCATACGCGACCACTCTGCGGCGCGCCGGATGTCTGTGCGGATGAACCGGTGTCGCGTGCGCACGCGTCCGGCGGAACTGAAGCTATAATTTCGCACTAAAGAAAATCAGATGAAAGCCATCGCTGTAATCCCCGCGCGTATCGCATCCACACGTCTGCCACGAAAAATGCTCCGGCAAATCGACGGCAAGCCTTTAATTGGACTGGTGTATGAAGCAGTGCGATCGTCACCACTACTTGCTGACGCGATCGTAGCGACCGACTCAAATGAAATCATGGAAGCCTGCCGGCAGAATGGTTGGAAGGCCGAAAAGACTTCCGCGGAGCACCGCAGCGGCACCGAGCGCGTGCATGAGATCTCTCAACGCATCCCGGCCGACGTGTATATCAATGTTCAGGGGGACGAACCTCTGACCCAAGCCGAGCACATCGCCGCGCTCCTCGATGTCATGAAAGACGAGGCCGTCCAAGTTGGGACGCTCAAGACGCCTGCGCCTGAAGCGGACGTCACCAACCCTAATGCGGTGAAAGTTGTAACTGATACCAATGGCCGGGCGCTCTACTTTTCCCGCGCGACTATTCCTTTCGACCGCGACACAACGCGGCCGCGGTACTTCAAGCATCTCGGCCTCTATGCCTATCGCAAAGCCGCGCTCGATCGCTTTGTACAGTTGCCGGAATCAGCGCTGGAAAAGAGCGAGCGCCTGGAGCAGTTGCGCTTCCTGGAAAATGGCATTGATATTTTTGTAGGTCTCACTCCACATGACACCGTGGGAGTCGATACCGAAGACGATTTGCAGCGCGTCGCGGGAATATTGAGAAAGCGCTGACTGGTCGGAAGCCGCCGGTTATTGTGGAACTGCTTCGTGAGCGCGGCTCCAGGCCTGCGCCGCTGCGACTCGGCGAGAGATTGCTGGGTGCGAGTGAAACAGCCATTCGATCCACTTCGACGGCGTACGCTCCGCCAAATTTTGTTCGGCGAGCTTGTTCATCGAAGTAATGAAGGGCTCCACGCTGACGATGGATTCGAAGGCGTATTGATCCGCCTGTCTTTCGTTGAAGCGCGAATAAGCGTTGAGCGCCGGCATTAACAAAAAGGAAAGCAAAGTGGAAACCAGAACGAGCAGCGGCAGGTTGGCGAAGTCGGAAAGCTCTTCGAACATGTGCTGGTCCACCGCATAGTGCAAGGTCCAGTTCGCCGCCCAAAAGCCGACAAACGTGATCGCTGCCTGCACGAAAATACTCTTCAAAATGTGCCGGTGAACGTGGTGGCCAAGTTCGTGCGCAAGCACAGCTTCAATTTCTTCCGGCTGATAGTTGTCGAGCAGCGTATCGGCCAAAATGATGCGGCGCGTGCGTCCCATTCCGGTGAGTGCGGCATTTGCCTTCTTGCTTTTTTCCGAGAGCTTCCAGCGATACACTCCTCGCACCCGAGTGCCCGCTCGCTGGCTCAAGACAACCAGCCGTCGCCGCAGGTCTTCGTTATCCAGGGGCTCGAACTTGTAAAAAATCGGAAACAGCACAACCGGCGCCAATTGAGCCAGCACCACAAACAGCGTCATGAAAATCGCCCAAGCCAGCAGCCACCAATGCTGCGGCCACTGACGAATGGTCAGGTAGAGCACCTCCGCGACAATTCCGCCCAAAATCAAGCCGACCAGAAACCCTTTTGCTTCATCCCAAATCCACGAGCGCAGGTTTTGTGTCGAAAGCTGAAATTTCCGCTCCACACGGAAGCCGTAGTAATCCAGCCCCGCGCCTAACCCTTTGCCAATGAGGAGCAGCATCAGGAGATATAAGAAGAGCGACAGAGTGTAATTTTGAAAACCCACCCGGTAGGCAAGATCGCGCAGCCAGCCCGACCACCCGGTCACCAGCAGCACGACCATGAACGCGACTCCGAGAATGAAATCGGAAATCCCGAGCCAGCGTTTGACAGAATTGTAGCGGCGCGCCTCAGGCGAATCGTTGGGAACCGAGACCGGGCTGGCGGCGACGACCATGCGTGATTAGAAGTATCGCATCATTTCAACGGGTTAGCCGCTGGCGCTTACGAAACTCTCGCCCGCGGCCAGTATCTCGCGCACCAATTCCGGCGACGCCGCCTCGCAGTACAAACGCAAGAGCGGCTCTGTCCCGGAGGCTCGAAACAAAACCCAGGCCTCCGCCCCATTCCCGAGTGTTGGCGCGTCCAGAAAAAATTTGATTCCGTCGAGATTTTCCTTCGTCATCACTCGATAGCGGCCGAGGCTCGTGGTCGTTTCGGCGCGCGCGCGGGCGATTGCCGTCTGTTTGACGTCTTCGGGAATATGCAGATCACGCCGGCCGTAGTAATGCGGGCCGAACTCGCGTTGCAGGCCGGCTACTAATTGCCCCAGCGGCTTGCCTTCTTCCGCCATCACATTCGCCAGCAAAAGACAATTCAGCACGCCGTCGCGTTCGGGCAGAAAGCGTGAGTACCCGATTCCGCCGGACTCTTCTCCACCGATCAGAATATTTTTCTCCATCATTAGATCGGCAACGTATTTGAATCCAATCGGAGTTTCGTGCAGCTTGCGTCCGTACTTCGCGGCGATACGATCCAGCATGCGCGTGGTATTAAAGGCGCGCACTACGTCGCCCGGCCAATTCTTCCGTTCCAGAAGCCACCGCAGCAGAACGCAAAAAATCTTGTGCGAATCGACAAAGCTGCCATCTTCCGCTACTGCGCCGATGCGATCGGCATCGCCATCGGTAACCAGGCCCGCGTCGCAGTTCTCGCGAACTACGGTTTGCTGCAACAGTGCGATATGAGGTTCGATGGGCTCGGGATTGATGCCAGGAAACAACGGATTCAACTCCTCGCGAATGGTCACATGCTGGACGCCCAGTTCGCCGAAAATTCCGCCCAGGATTCCGCGGCCAGAGCCGTACATTGCATCCACGGCGAACTTGAATTTGGTCTGGCCGATAAGCTCGACATCGGCAAACCGGCAAACCGCCGCGATGTATGGCGTCTTGACGTCCACCTCGTCAATCGCAGCCTTTTTTCCCTTCGGCATCTCTCCGACCGCGAGTTCCTCTTCAATCCTCTTCATGATCGCGGGCGTGGCCGAGCCGCCGAATTTGCCCTTGAACTTCACTCCGTTCCAGTTCCAGGGATTGTGGCTTGACGTGACCATAATTCCGCCGGCGGCGCCTTGATTTTTGACCGCGTAGGAAACCGCCGGCGTCGGAGTGTAGTCGTTGGCCACTTTGGCCGGTATGCCCGCCCCTGCGATTACATCGGCGAGAATCTGCGCGACGCGTTGAGAAGCGAAACGCGTGTCGTAGCCGATGAAAAGTC
>Ga0209624_10003688_pt1 | contig 10758 bp, 8 predicted proteins | sample JacPinW_OM2H0_O1_FD_188565 | JGI IMG/M metagenome (GOLD analysis project Ga0209624, IMG submission 188565) | Forest soil microbial communities from Algoma, Ontario, Canada - Jack Pine, Ontario site 1_JW_OM2H0_O1 (SPAdes) (version 2) | ecosystem: Environmental > Terrestrial > Soil > Boreal... | reverse complement strand
CGGAAACGATAGAACCGAATCGAGCCGGTTGAGGAAATCGCGCATAATTCTCGCGAGGCTTCCGTAGTACGGAGCGGGCATGTTCTCAAAAGCTGAACTGTGCTGGCGCGGCAGAATCCAGGTTTCAAAGGGAAAGCGCGGCGCGTAGGGAGCAAGGGCGATGAAGAAATCGTTTTCGAGGATCATGCGCGTGCTGGTTTCGATCTCCTGACGAATCATGTCGCAAAAAATGCAGCGCTCTTTTTCGTCGTAGTAATGCTTGGAGTTGTCCACCTCTTCGCGGACGCGCTTTGGAACAATGGGCAGCGCGATCAACTGCGAATGGGTGTGCTCGAGCGTGGCGCCGGCGGGTTCGCCGTGATTTTTAAACAAGAGAACGTAGCGGAATCGGCGGTCGTTCTTTAAATCCAGCATGCGGTCGCGATAAGCCCAGAAAACTTCTTCGATGGGTTTCTCGGGCATGCTCGCCAAGGTGAGGTTGTGATCCGGCGTTTCGACGACCACTTCGTGCGCGCCTACGCCGTTCATGCGGTCGAAGAGTCCGTCGCCTTCGCGATCCAAGCCGCCTTCGATGCCGAGCGCCGGAAATTTATTGGGCACTACGCGGAGCGACCAGCCCGGCGTGTCTTTGCCGCTGCCATTACGGCCGTAGGCGAGAATTTCGCGCGGCGTTTTTCCTTCATTGCCGGGGCAGAAGGGACAATTCGCATTGCCCTTGATGACAACGCTTTCGCGAATAAAATCCATCGGGCGATTGGCCCGGTCTGTGGAAATGATTACCCAACGTCCCGTGATGGGATCTCTGCGAAGCTCTGGCAAACCTGTCCCCCCGTGTTACGGATGTCGTTCGATGCGATAGTTCGAAACGTCCCCGTGCGCGAATGGATTATTCTCTACTATGGCGAAAGAGCACAAGAGATTCTAATCGCTTATTGCGCGGTTACAGTACTAGGAAGGTGTTACCCGGCGAATTGTTGCCACGACTGCCGGTCATGATTTTCGTTCGCTGAAGGCGGATTTATGCAGGCGGACGATTGGTTTTTGTCCGACGGTTGTTTCAATAGCCAGGACATCGAATCTCCATGGAGTATTTTCCAGGCGGCGCGCGCGAATAAATTGGCGAGCCATACGCGCGAGGTTACGGCGTTTTTCAAGATTGATGGCGTCTTCGGGAGTGGGCTGGCCTGGTTCAGCTTTGGCTCGCGTTTTAACTTCGACGAACGCGAGAACAGTGCCATCGTAGGCGACGAGGTCGAGTTCACCTTTGATTCCCGGCATCGTGAAATTTCGCGCAATCACGATGTAACCTTCACGACGCAAGTACCAGTAGGCGTAGGTTTCTCCACGTACGCCAGCTTTGCGAGCGAGCTGTTTTGCGGAATCGGCGGAATCCTCCGCGAAGCCTTTGCTGGCGGCAAAATTTAAAATCGAAAACATCAGTCGAGGAAGCATTGTGGATTGGCTCGATTATGGCACGACACGACGGCTTAAGACGCGGCGCGGAATTAATATTTGCAAAGGGCGGGTGCGGGAATGAAAAAGCCAGGCACGCCGAGAAGACGAGCCTGGCTTTTTTGAAACACAAAGAGTTTCAGAACGGTTATAGCGTTTTTTCGATTTCGCTGATGATGCCATCGAGTGTGCGCACGGCGAAATCGGCTTGTTCTTCGTCGATCATGAGAGGCGGGCAAAGCCGCAGCGTGGTGTCGCCTGACCCGAGAACGAGCAGTCCCTTATGAAAAGCCATCTGGACGATGCGGTTGCGGATGTCAGGCGCTTTCTCTTTGGTTTTTTGGTCGCGCACAAACTCGATGCCGATCATCAAACCACGGCCGCGAACCTCGCCGACGATTTTGTGACGCTCGGTCCAGTTTGACGTTTTGCGCATGATGTATTCACCCATGTGGGCGGCGTTGGCCATATATTTCCCCTCGATTAAACCGACCGTGGCGAGTGCAGCTGCAATGCACACGGGATTACCGCCAAAAGTGGAAGCGTGCGCGCCGGGCTTCCAGTCCATCACCGATGCTTTCGTAATGATGGCGCTAAGCGGCATGCCGGAGGCAATCCCCTTTGCGGTGCAGATGATGTCCGGTTCGACGCCGGCGTAATCCACTGCCCACCACTTCCCGGTGCGGCCCATGCCCGATTGCACCTCATCGGCGACGAGCATGATTCCGTATTTGTGGCAGATTTTTTCCAAGCCTTGCAGAAATTCCGCGGGCGCGGGCAAGTAACCGCCTTCTCCCTGGATCGGCTCGATGAAAATTCCGGCTACTTCGTCGGGATCCACGCGGCGGCGGAAGAGTTCATTTTCGAGATAGGACAAGCAATCGGCGGATGCGGTCTCCGGGCGAATTGCGTAAGTGCCACGATAAGTATCCGGGTAAGGCATGTGAAACACGCCGGAAAGCAACGTGCCAAATCCTTTGCGCTGGACTGCTCGGCTGGCGGTCAGAGAAAGCGAGCCCATGGTGCGTCCATGGAATGCGCCGTGAAACGCGACGAGCTTGTCGCGCTTGGTGTGATACTTCGCAAGCTTGATGGCGGCTTCGACTGCTTCAGTGCCTGAGTTGCCAAAATAAACGCGCTTGGGTTCTTTGCCTGGAGCGATGGAAGCGAGCTTTTCCGCTAGTTCCACCATGTTTGGATAATAAAAATCAGTGCCGGACATGTGAATCAGTTCGGCGGCTTGCTTCTGTATTGCGGCAACGACTTCGGGATGGCAATGGCCGGTTGAAACCACGGCGATGCCAGCGGCGAAATCGAGGAACTTGTTGCCGTCCACGTCTTCAATCACTGCACCGCGGCCTCGCTTCGCGACAAGCGGATAATCGCGAGTGTAAGACGGCGATACGACTTCACTATCGCGCTCGACGATTTGCTTGGCCTTCGGTCCCGGCAACGGCGTTATCAGGTGCGGCAACTTCATTTCGGCAGTGCTTTCGGCTTTCGTGTCGATGGCTTGCATGTCTTCCTCCGGGAAGTGAATTTGTGAAGGTTTAGCGAACGCGCAGGCGGACTTCTGCCAGGCGCGCGGAGCGATTCAAATGGAGGAAGAGGACTTAATCTACGCCGAAAAGGTTCGGACGTTCGTGCGAGGGCTGGCTATGGAGCGAGAGGTCGTATTTTGTAGAAATTTTCATTTTTACTTTTACTTATACTTCCAGCGGACAGTGCCGTCTTTTGTATCTTCCACTATGATACCAGATTCTGCGAGCTGCTGGCGTATCTGATCGCTGCGTGTAAAGTCGCGGCGCTGCTTGGCCTCGATGCGCTCTTTTACCAAAGTTTCGATTTGTGCGACGGACATTCGCTGCTGACCCGAGCCAAAACCGAGTTTGCGGAGCTTTTCGTCGTCATGATCGGGGAGTACTGCCAGGACGCGATCTACTTTTTCCATGGCGGCGAGGATGCGCGGAGCGTCTTGTTGCAGAAATTCGTGTTGATCCATGGCGGTGTTCACGTCGCGCACTAAATCGAAAACGGCGGCGAGCGCCTGCGCGGTGTTCAGATCGTCGGCCAAGCCGGCATCGAAATCGGATTCGGCTTTCTCGGCGCGTTTGCGCATTGCAGCGCTGGAGCCAGCGGGAAACTGTTCTGACTTCAGCCGCGAGACGAAATTTCGCAGACGTATCACGGAGCTTTCAGCTTGCTTCAGGCTATCCGCGGTGAAATTGAGCTGGCGGCGATACGGAACCGAGAGCAGCAGAAAACGAATGGTGGAAGGCTTTTTATTTTTCGCGAAAAGATCGCGCAGCGTGTAAAAGTTGCCCAGCGATTTGGACATTTTCTCGCCGTTGATGATGAGGTGCTCGGCGTGAAGCCATAAGCGGACAAATGGATGGCCGGTGGCCGCTTCACTCTGGGCGATTTCGTTTTCGTGATGGGGGAAGGTCAAGTCCACGCCGCCGGTGTGAATGTCCAGAGTGTCTCCCAGATATTTCATGGCCATGGCGGAGCATTCGATATGCCAGCCGGGACGGCCGGGCCCAATCGGCGTTTCCCAAAAATGTTCGCCGGATTTCGGGGCTTTCCATAAAGCGAAATCACGCGCATTTTCTTTTTCGTACTGATCGACATCCACGCGGACGCCAGTCTGCATGCCTGCCAAGTCGATGTGAGAGAGTTCCCCGTAATGCGGAAACTTTGAAATTTTGTAATAGATGGAACCCTCACTGTTGTAGGTGAACCCTTTTTTCTGAAGGCGTTCGATGAGAGCGACCATGTCTTCGATATGGTCGGTAGCGCGCACCATTTCTTCGGGAGGTTCCAGGTGGAGAGCGTCCATGTCTTCCAGAAAGGCTTGGACGTATTTTTCCGTGTACTCGCGGATGGAGACGCCGGCAGCCGCGGCTTTCTGGATGATGCGGTCGTCCACGTCGGTTAAATTCATCACTTGCAAGACGCGATATTCGCGGGATTGCAGGAAGCGGCGAAGGATGTCTTGAAAAACGAAGGTGCGAAAATTTCCGATGTGCGCGTAGTCGTAGACCGTCGGCCCGCAGGTGTAGATGCGAACCTCACCTTTGTGAATCGGCTCGAGGGGTTCCAGCCGGTTCGTCAAGGTATTGTGCAAGCGCACGGGGTTCGTTTTTGTGCCCATAGGAAAAGTGTAATTCTATCTGAGGCTTTGGTTCGCAGCAAAGGATGAGAGCGGCCGGGTTTCTCAGGACGGCTTAGGGGGAACGGCTGCGCCCGGTTAGCGTATTTAAAGGCGCCCGTACATCGCGTCGGGCGGGCGAACAAACGTCTAGTTTTGGCAAACGCTTGTGGGCTGACTTAAAAAAACATTTTCAGGTTAGGAGTAACTAAATGTTACTAGGTAGGACTTCCGTACCATTGTCGATAGTACTGGGTTCCGCTGAAAATAGAGGCGGATTTGACGCTGCGCGCGCAGGGAATTTTTTACGGGCGGAAGAGAAAACCAATGAAAAAATTGCTCCTCCTGGCAAGTTTTGCATTAGCGGCAAGCGCGGCACAAGCACAGTGTCCGTATGCGAGAGCGGCCGCGGCTGCATCACGCGCAGGTAGCACTAGCGCCTCGGGCTCGGGCAGCTTCGTGCCTTCCACATTCGTGAATTATTCGGAAGCGCTAACGACCGGCGAGGAACAGTTACAAGCAAAAACAGGCGTCGCCGACGCAGCACGTACGGCGCAGGCCATGAGGAATTCCAACGCGCAGAAGCCGGCGCTTGTTGCGCAGCAGGATGACGGCGGAAACCTAGTCATCTCAAAGCCCCGTAAAACCGGGCCGAGCGGAGCAGCCGCAACGAACGGGCAAGCAAAGCTAACTGCAGTCAACCGCCAGGCCAAAGTCATCACGGACGAAAACATTTCGTCGAGCGGCAGGCCATAAGAAATTTAGGTTCGTAGTACCTCGTTTTTATCCTCGTTTCCCTTTAAGACTCAATTTCAGAACTTCCTCGGATACAAACACGCAGTAGTGCATTATTGAGGAATCGTTCTTGCGACGATTGTCAGGCTGTGGGGCGTCTGTGGGGCGTCTGGCATGTGATTGCTGCTAGTTCCGATCGAGGCGGCAAAGACGTTGGCTAGCGGCAACTGCAAATCCCTCCCTTATCACCGGAAGAGCTTCGATTGCACCAAACGAAGCGATGGCAGTCCCCTTTCAAGACCGGGTAACCAGTCCAAAGATTTAGGGCGAAAAGGCCGTAAATAGTTTTGGCCACGGGAAGCCCGTCGCTAGTACCACGGGTACGTCCGGCCCATTTTTTTTTAAATGTGCTGAGTTAGTATCGAGGCTGAATTTGCGGCTCGCGCTGGAAAATCGTGGCGAGCGAAAGAGATCAAACGATGAAAAAACTAATTGTTCTCGCAGGTTTACTTACGTTGGCTGGCGCTGCGCACGCGCAGAGAGGTGGTGGGGCATCCCCCAATGCCTATCCAAGCGCCGGTGGCGGGTCAGGCGGCGGAGGCGGATTGAGTTCCCCATCGCACAGCGCGGGCGCGATACTGCCAGGCCCCTATTCCACTCCGCGCGCGAATGTGAGTGCAACGAACACGGGTGAATTTGTGCCGACGATGTTTCAGAGTTATCAGGACGCGGTGAGCACGGGACAAAGAGAGCTCGACGCCAAGCAGCCGCAGTTGGCGGAAGCCGCACGCATGGCGCAAGCTGCGAAAAAGTCCGGGACGGAAAAGGCAGTGGTGGTGGCCGGCCAGGATAATAATGGAAACCTAGTGATTTCCGGCGCGCACCAGAACGGCAAGAATAACTAAGCTAGCGGCCCGGCGATCGGACGAGCGCGCGAGTACAAACGATTACGCGAATCAGGCGATCATATGAATCTGGCGATCACGCGAATCGGGCGGTCGCGCGAATCGGGCGAGCGCGCCACCCGAGCGGTCAAGCAATCGCGCGGTGAGGCGATTAGGGGTTCAACTGGACGCGGCGGCTCACGACGGTGACGTCTCCTTCTCCGGAAGGCGTCGCGGTGAACTGCCGCGATTTCAGAAGAAACATTCCTTCCAGCGGCAGGCCGTAAGTCCGGTCGAGCGCGTAAACTTCCACCGGTTTTCCCGCAGGTAACTCAAAACTTAGCTCGACGCCTCTGGCAGGCATGGTCGGGCAGTCGTAAACTTCCCAGCCTTTTAAGAACTGGCGGAGGCGCGCGGGCTGCGGCTGCAGGGGCTGGTCTTGCATACGCATCGCCGCGAGGCCTGAATCGGGAGGAAAGAAAACCATGGCGTCGGGCGCGCCGCGTTCAGAGCGCAGCAACATGCGGTACTTGTGCTTTCCGTCGGCCACGGAGGATTCCAGGATTGTTAGGGTGGGAGGGGCCATTTCGAGATGGGGCGCGTCGGCAACGAAAGCGGTTTGAGTGTCCCAGGAAAATGTTGATGGATCATCGCGATGAAAAACTGTGGCGATGCGAATCGATTCGGGCAACCGGCCGGAGCCCGGATAAACGGCCCACTGGGATTTGCCGGAATCGCTGTCCTGGCGATACTGCAGGTTGACGCGTTCGGGAGACTTTGCGGAATACGCGGGGGCGACCACGGAGGCGAAAATCGCAATAATCGTGGCGGCGATGGCCGTTCCCGGAAGAGCGAATGGCGCTAGTCCTTTGGAGCCTCGCAAGCTGCCCAATAACGGGGCAGCCGGCGTAAACAAAATCGCAGCAATTAATGCGATGCCGGCAAGTAAACGAACGCCCAGAGCATCGTACAGAAAAAATAGAGAAGTAAAACCGACGATGCCGGCCGTGAACAACGGCAGAGCTGCCACCAGCCAAACCCCGCGACTAAACTCAGCGCGACGGAAAGTGAAAAATAATCCCGCAACGGTTGCTATGCATGAAGGCACCAACATCACAAAGCTGATGCCATGTGTGAGCCAGGCGATGATCACCGAGAGCAGCGTCCACCAAATCCAGCCGCCTGCCCACAAGCCCCAAAACCCGGCGCGCGCCGCAAAGGCGATAGATAGCAACACCACCACCGAGATTGCCAACGACCAAAATGCCATTTGTGGCGGAAAAGCAAGCGACGGCCAGTTTGCGGGCATAACTCCCACGGCGCGCAGAACCAAATGAAGAATCAATGCAAGCAGGCCAGTGGTAATCAGAATAGCGAGCCAGTTAACAACCCCCCACAGGAGCGAGGCAGGATGCAGGCGGCCCTTGGCAAGCATCCAGCCAATCTGGAAAAACAGAAGCACCAATGTGCAGATGGATATTGGGAAAGTCCATTTGGCGGGCCACAGAATTATGCGGCGCTCGAAAATATCGAAAAAAACGCCGTCGGTGTGCGGCGGATTCGAAATGTCTGCGTTGGCGAGCGCCAGCACCATGGGTAGCGCGTTTTCCCCGTGGTGCTGCAGGCTGCGGGAACTGGAATTCTCGAAATTATCGAGCCGCGTGTGAAATTGGTTCGCTCCCCCTATGAAGGCAAAATTCAGGCCTTGATAACCGGTGGCCTTGAATACGGTGAAATCGGTGTCAAGCGGGAGTTGCTTGTAAGCCTCGTAGAAAATTGAATTGGAAGCGGGACGCGGGGCGAACTTTGAATAAAGTTTCAGCGCCCAATAGTTCGCGGTGCCCGTTTCAAACATCAAGCTGGGCCCGGAGGTTCCGCGAGCTTCCAGGTTTACGGCCGCGCGAATGTCTTTGGCCCAGGGACTCTGGTCCACGAAAACGCGCGCGCCGATCATGCCGTCCTCTTCGGCGTCATCAATCAGGAAAACAATGGAGTGGAGAGGCGTGGCAGTGGATTTCAAAGCGCGCGCAATTTCAAGAACGGAGGCTACTCCGGCTCCATCATCGGATGCCCCCGGACCCGCCGGGACAGAGTCATAATGCGCGGCCAGGAGCACGGCCTGGTCGGGCTCAGTTCCCTGCACGCGAGCTAAGATATTTTTTGCGGTGGCGCAAGTACCGTACTCATCACAGGCGAATCCGGTTTCCACTTCGGGTTGATATCCGAGCGCGGTGAGCTCATCAAGGATGCGGCCGCGAAGCACGTCGTTTGCTTCGCTTCCAGCAGGGTGCGGGACGCCATCGCCAACCAAACGGCGAAGCACCTGGCGCGCCCGAGCAGCAGAAAACTCGGCCGCAGGAGCACTGACCGGCTTGGGCGCAGGAGGCCGACGGCTCACAACCGCGAAAAGGAAAATTGCAATCAGGATGACTGCGGCAGGCAGTATGCGGCGCGGACCAGGCGAAACTTCCGGTTGCAAATTTGCTCCCTCGTTCGCGCAATCCTAGGCTGCGTGATGTTGCAAGTCAATGCGCAAGAAAACGGGGAGCATATCTTTTGCGATTAACTGATAAATGCCGAACTTATGCAGTAGCTTCGACTACGGCATTTTTATGCGGCGAGGCTGCGCGATAGGCCAACAACTGGACGACGTGCTCAGCCAGGTCCGCAGCTTGTTTCCGGATTTCCGGGACAGCCGTGGTTTCCCACAAACCACCTTTCTTCACCGGACCAACGGCGAAGAGTGTGTTTGACGGAACTCCGTTGAAATTAAGCACGGAACCTTTGGAATCCACATCGAGTCCGAGAAAAAGCGGATCCGGTCTGGCTTCTCCCTGAAGAAACAGGCTGGTGAGCAAGGAATCGTCAATTCGCCGGCAATCGGTTTCCGAGCCAGTGCAGTTGATCACGCGGTCAACCTGCAATTGCTGGAGCGATCCGTTCTTGCGATTGCGGAAAACGACGACAGCACGATCGTCAACTTCCGAGTATTCCGTGATTCGGCCGGCATGAATCACGAGGCGGCCTTGCGAGATCAAACGAGAAATTATGTTGTGAATTTCGAAGGCGATGCGATGGCGATGCGCTTCCCAGTAAGGACGCGCATGACGCAGGAAGCGGGCTCGTTCCTCGTGGGGAAGAGACTTCCAGATATCCTGTGCCGCGGGGCGAAGCGCATTGATCACCGCTCGCCAGTCAACGCCCTTGGCCGCTGCTGCTTGCACTTGAGCGCGGACCAGATGCATCAATCCCCGGATATTACGAGGCGACCCGTGGTGCCAGAACTGGGGCCACGGCTCCGCCGCTTGGTGACGCTGCGGAATCAGACCATGCCGGGAAATGATTTGGATATGCCCCTGAAATTTTCGGGCTTGCAGCGCGATCGCGAGGTCAATGCTGGTAAGTCCCGAACCAATCAAAAGTACGCTGCCATTCGGATCCAGTCCCTCAAGCGCCGCAGGCGACCATGCAAAGGGTACGTACTTCTTCCGCGCTCCGGACAAGCCGCTGACTTTCGGGTTGCCGGGAGGAAAATTACCAATCGCCAAAATTACAATCTTAGCCAGCAACTCGCGGCCATTTTTCAGCAGCACGACAGGGCGACCGTTCTCGCGTGTTAACGATACGGCCTCCTCTTGAAGCCACTCGAGGGAATGGCCGATTTGCTGCATGGCGGTTTCTTCCAGGAGCGAACCGATATAGCGTCCATAAGCCATGCGCGGAACAAAGCTTTCCGGGTGCACGGCAGGACCGCAATTGGAGCGAGCCCAGCGCAGGAAGTGGCCGGGGTCATCATCTAATGCGCTCATGTTTCCAGCCGGCACGTTTAGCAGATGGCAATTGTACTGGGTGCTGTAGGCGAGTCCCCGGCCCGGAATGGAACTCTTGTCGACTACCCCTATTCTGAGAGAAGGAGCGCGGCGCAACAGTTGTACTGCGAGGATCGTGCCGCTAAAGCCGCCGCCGATGATGGCGACGTCAACAACAGATCTGTTACGTTTGGATTTAGGAGCAGTAGCGGGGGGATTCCTTGAGTTTTGCACCAGGGCCTCGCGAGTATAGAGTTAAGCTCGGTATATCTAGTAAGTCTATCGAGTTAGTAGGGATTGCAATTAGAGGACCAAGAAGGATTAGGATGGAGTGAAGAAAATAAAGACTTTAGCGTTGACATCTCGTCCTGTAACCTTCGCAAAAGTGCAGCAACGTTCAGCTTATGTGAACTTCTTTGGAGAGCGATGCTCTAGGGAATCCTTTAAGGCATCTGGGGTCGAACAAAATGGCTTTAGAGAGCTTTTAGGAGGAGGTCAGAAAGCCGTACTGTGCAGGCGTCAGGGGCACTACAGAGAGCCTTCCCTGCCTAACTAGGGGTGAATCGGCGAAGAGCTTGTTTGCCTTGATTTCCGCCAGCGTGACGGGCCTGGGGAGGGGCTTCCCGGCTTGAAGTTCCACTTTGGGACTCTTGGGATTTGAAGCATCCACGGAAATTACGGTGGCGGTTCCGACGGCGCTCTTTTCGTCTCCCGTGTGGTAGATGAT
>Ga0209624_10003687_pt1 | contig 10758 bp, 9 predicted proteins | sample JacPinW_OM2H0_O1_FD_188565 | JGI IMG/M metagenome (GOLD analysis project Ga0209624, IMG submission 188565) | Forest soil microbial communities from Algoma, Ontario, Canada - Jack Pine, Ontario site 1_JW_OM2H0_O1 (SPAdes) (version 2) | ecosystem: Environmental > Terrestrial > Soil > Boreal... | reverse complement strand
CGAGATCGTGAATTGCGATTCCGTCGCCATGTACCGCGAGTTCGATATCGGCACGGCCAAGCCCACGTCCTGCGAACGAGCCCGCGCAGTGCATCACCTGCTGGATTGCGTTGCGCCGACCGATCACGTCACTGCCGGGGAATATGCGCGCCAGGCGCGGATGGTGCTGGAGGAGATTCGATCGCGCAGTCATTTGCCGATCGTCGAGGGTGGAACTGGACTGTACCTGCGTGCCTTGCTCGACGGACTCTTTCCAGGTCCTCAGCCTTCTGAAAGGCTGCGCGAGCGATTGCGCGAAGGGGCGGCCGGCCGCGGTACAGACTACCTTCATCGGATTCTGCGGCGACTCGATTCCGCCGCCGCAGGGAAAATCCACGCCCACGACACGCCCAAGCTGATTCGCGCCATAGAAATTTGCTTGACCTCGCGGGCGAAGATGACCGACCTATGGCAGCACCACGGACGCGATCCCTTGCGCGGGTTTCGGATTTTGCGGCTGGGTCTCGATCCCGATCGTCAAGCGCTGTACGAGCGAATCAACCTTCGCGCGCAGAAGATGTTCGAAGCTGGACTGGTCGAAGAGACCAGGCGTTTGCGTGAAAAGTATGGTGATGCGGCCTGGCCGCTCACTTCGCTCGGCTATAAACAAGCGGCACAATTCCTTCGCGGTGAAGTCACCGGGGAGCAGGCGCTCGAAGGCGCGCAGCAAGCCCATCGCAACTACGCCAAACGTCAGATGACCTGGTTTCGTCGCGAACCGGAGGTGCGGTGGCTACGCGGCTTCGGGGACGAGGCAAGGATTCAGCAGGAAGGTGCGGCCATAGTCGAGGCTTCACTGGCCTCGGAATCTCGCGGATAGATCCTCAATTTCTGCTATCGTTTCCTGCATGCGTCGAACGCTCCTCAGCTTCATCCTCGCCTCCGTCCTTACCGCCGCTGCAGTTGCCAAGGAGAAATATCAGCACCCTGGACCGATTCAGCTTACTCACGAGGGCGAAAAATGGGCGGAGAAAACGCTGCACAAGCTGACTCTCGAAGAGAAGATCGGGCAGGTGTTCATGATCTGGTGCCGCGCCAGTTTTCTCAACGTGGAGAATCCGGAGTATCTGCAGCTGCGCGACGCCATCGAGAAGTATCACGTTGGCTCGTTTGCGATGACGGTGCACCTGGACGGCCCGTATCTTCTGCGCAGCGAACCCTACGAAGCGGCCGAACTGCTCAACCGGTTGCAAAGCGATTCGAAGCTACCACTACTGTTCGCCGCCGATTTTGAACGCGGCGTCTCGATGCGACTGATGGGGACCACAGTCTTTCCGCATGCCATGGCTTTTGGCGGAGACGGCAAGCTGGAAGATGCTGAGGCCTTCGGACGTATTTCGGCGGAAGAATCGCGCGCCATTGGAATTCATTGGAATTTTTTCCCCGATGCCGACGTGAACTCGAATCCGGCGAATCCCATCATCAACACCCGGTCGTTCGGGGAAGATCCCAAACAAGTCGGCAACCTGGTTGCCGCCTATATAAAGGGGGCGCATGCCGGCGGAATGCTGACCACGGCCAAACATTTTCCCGGTCACGGCGACACCGCGACCGATTCGCATCTCGGCGTCGCAAGCGTGAATGTGGATCGCGCGCATCTGGATTCGATTGAGCTGCCGCCGTTTCGGCAAGCGATCGCGGCCGGCGTTGATTCCGTGATGGTGGCGCATGTCACCGTGCCGGCACTCGATTCCGATCCGAACCATGTGGCCACGATCTCTCCCGCGATTGTTTCGGATCTCCTCGAAAAGCAATTCGGCTTTAAGGGAATCATCGTCACCGATGCCCTCGATATGGCTGGGTTGACCCACCTTTTCGCCAACAACATCGGCCGCGCCGCCGTGGAGGCTTTCAAGGCGGGCAACGATCTTCTGCTGATTCCCGCTGATTTCCCCGCGTCCTACGATGCCATGCTCCAGGCCGTGCACTCGGGTGAGATTTCACGGGAACGCCTTGACCACTCCGTCCTTAAGATTCTCCGCACCAAGGCATCTCTGAATTTGCAGGAGGCCCGCACGGTTGACGTGAGGGCCATCTCGAACCTGATTGCCAAGCCAGAGAATCTCGCTTTCGGGCAGCAGGTGGCCAACGACGCCGTCACCTGGGTCCGCGATAACGGCAAGGTTCTGCCGCTCAAATCGTCGCTCAAGAATGAGGGAACCGCCAAGGCCGCGCTTCCGTATACAACCCAGGAGGAGACTCACAACCAGGTGGTCGCGGTGATCGTTTCCGACGACATGCGGACCGAATCCGGCCACGCCTTCGGACGGGAATTTCACGCCCGGATTCCCGACGCTCGCCTGATTTATGTAGACCCACGGGTTGCGGCAGGAATGAGCGGTGATGTGTTAAAAGCCGTGGACGAAGCAAGTACGGTGATTGCCGCGGTCTATGTGATCCCGACAGCGGGGAAAATGGGAAACGGCGTAGCGATGGCGGATGCGACTGGCGCACTGCTGCAGCAAGTGTTGGACCACGCGGCGGCGAAGACGGCGGTGGTGGCCATGGGAAATCCTTATCTGGCGGCGGATTTTCCCAAGATCGAGAATTACATGTGCACGTTTTCCAATGCGACGGTTTCAGAGATCGCGGCGGTGCGCGCCTTGTTCGGCGAAATCGCGATTCGCGGGCATCTTCCCGTGAGCATCCCTAATGTTGCCGCGAGAGGCACCGGCATGGAACGCCCGGTTCAAGTTTCCAGTGGAGGAACTCAACATGCGCAAAAATAGAGTCTCCGCGTTTGTTGCGTTTGCAGCCAGCCTTGGAATACTCGTGCTCTTGCCCGCTTGCAGTGTGAACGTGCAGAAGCAGAGCAACGGGCAGGACAAGCAAGTGGACATCCAGACGCTGCTCGGCGGCGTCCACGTCAGCAAGCAGGCGGACGTCTCCGAGACCGGGCTACCGGTTTATCCCGGGGCTCGCCTGAAGGAAAAGGATTCCGGTGGTAGCGACAAGAGCGCCAACGTGAATATCTCAGGCTTCGGATATGGCATTAAAGTGGTCGCTGTATCCTATGAGTCCGATGACGCGTCGGCCAAAGTGCTTTCTTTCTACAAAGATCAGCTAAAGAAATATGGAACTGTTCTTGAATGTCACACCTCCAGGGGGAACTGGAGCATGAATACGGGGTCCCATGGATCCAACAAGGGTTCGAATGAGTTGACCTGCGAGGGCAGCGGTGGCAATGAAATTGAGCTCAAGGTGGGAAAGCAGGACGACCAGCACATCGTCGCGGTAGAGCCGGACGGCAGAGGGTCGAGTTTCTCGCTGGTCTATGTGCGCACGCACGGCAAGGATGCCGATATCTAAAGACTCGCGTCGAAGGCAGGGATGCATGCTCCGATCACTTATGCTTCGCTCGATACTCATGGCAGCGGTTGGCGTTGGGCTAGTGATACCCAGCTTGGCCGCGCCGCAGAAACCCGACGGCGACCAGGATAAGCATCTCGATATCCAGAGCAACGCAGGCGACTTGCACCTGGGCAACGATGCCGATGCCCGAAAAGCCGGATTGCCGCTGTATCCCGGGGCTCGGCTGCGGCACGATGAAGAGAACGACGGTGCAGCGAATCTCAGCCTGTTCACCCAGGCGTTCGGAGTGCAGTTGGTGGTAGCGAAATATGACTCTGACGATGCGCCTGGCAAAATTATCGACTACTACCGCGAGCGTTTAAAGAAATACGGCAAGGTGATCGAATGCCACGCTCGCGAGCATGGTGGCAGCCACGCTGATGTGAATGACGACGATCAGGCTGAGCAGCAACCCGCCCAAGCGGTGAAATGTGAAGGGGACAATAGCGGCCCGGTCACCGAGTTGAAGGTTGGGACGGAAAAGAACCAGCATGTGGTTTCTGTGGAACCGAACAAAAGCGGCAGCGGCACGAGCTTCGTGGTGCTGTACGTCCATGCTCGCGGCAAACAAGGGGACATCTAGCGCGAACCGGTGCGCCTCACAAAGCATCCAGGGCCCTTCTTGCGCCCGTGCCTCAGCGTGCGATACTTTCAAGTTAGCCCTGCTCTGAACCTCCATGGACCACGCTTGCAATAAGTGCGGGCATAGCGTCGCAGACGGCAGGCCGTTCTGCTTGCAGTGCGGAGCGCCGCAGATTCGGGTGGCTATGCCGGAAGCAGCAGCGCCCGCAGTTGCGGGAACGGTTTTGTCCCCTCCTCTGCCGATTTTTTCTTCTGACCCGTCTTCCGTTCCGCTTCCGCACGCGCCGTCGCTTTCGGCTGAGATCGAGTGGCCGACGGCAACGCGGGTATGCGCGGTTGCCGCTTTGATCGCGGCTCTGGTCATGACTCTTGGCCTGGTGATTCCCCTGGTGGCCGTATTAGGCGCAGGGTCTCTCGCCGTCACGCTTTACCGCCAGCGGAATCCCGCATGGACCGTCAATGCGCGCTCCGGAGCAAAACTTGGAGCGGTGTGCGGCATTTTGTTTTTTGGAGCGGCAGCGGTTTTTGAGACGGTCGCTGTGAGACTGCTGCACACCGGCGGTCAGGTTCGTCAGAAGGTGCTCGATGCTCTGCAGCAGGCCGCCTCTCGCTCTAGTGATCCGCAAGTGCAGGCTGCCTTCGACCAGCTGAAGACGCCGCAAGGCATCGCGCTCATGCTGGTCTTCGGAATGGTTTTCTTATTTCTCCTCTCGATTGCCGCCGGCAGCCTGGCAGGAGCCCTGACCGGCTCTTTCCTCGGGCGCCGGAACCGGCCGTAAAACCGGGATTCCCGTAGAGCGGTCTTGCACGGGCCGGGTTCGCCGCGTATTATTCACGGTTTGCCTTTTCACGCCATGAATAAACCGGCACGCGGTTCACTGCTCGGCATCGAGCATCTTGAGGAAAAGGAAATACTCGGCCTGCTGCGGCTGGCTCGCGGCATGAATCCGCTCAAGGCGCGGCCGTTGTTGCGCAACCAGCGCATCGCGCTGCTGTTTTACGAAGCTTCGACCCGCACGCGTTCTTCTTTCGAGGTCGCCGCCAAGTCGATGGGGGCGATCACCGTGTTGGTCCTGTCCTCCGGGTCGAGCATCGAGAAAGGCGAATCCCTGCTCGACACCGGCTACACCCTGCGCGCGGTGGGCGCGGATCTTATCGTCATTCGCCATCCTTCCGCCGGGGCGCCGCTGATGATGGCGCAGCATCTCGATATTCCCGTCATCAACGCCGGCGACGGCATGCACGAACATCCCTCGCAGGCTTTGCTCGATGCCTTCACCATTCTGAAGCACAAGAAATCCTTCCAGGGCTTGCGGGTCGCGATCATTGGCGATCTCTACCACAGCCGCGTGGCCCGTTCCGCGTGCCATCTGCTGAGCAAGGTAGGGGTAAAGGTAACTCTGTGTGGACCTCCCGAACTCGTGCCGGAATTCGCCACTACTCTCGCGCCCGGGCTGAGCATCACCCGGCACATTGAAGAAGCGTTACGCGGCGCCGATGTCATCATGCTGTTGCGGGTGCAGCAGGAACGCCTCGCCGGGAAGAAGATCCACTTGCAGGACTATATGGCGCGCTACCAGATGACAACGGGGCGGCTGAAGTTGGCCAAACGCGACGCCATCGTGATGCATCCCGGACCGATCATTCGCGGGCTGGAGCTGACCTCGGAGGTGGTTGACGGTCCACAATCGGTGATCGTAGACGAGGTGCGTAACGGAGTGCCTACGCGCATGGCGATTTTGGCGCGGGCTTTGGGAAAGGCGAACTGAGCCAAGGATATGGAGGGATTGACCCGGATTGAAGCAATGACGAACCCGAAATCCAAACCGGGATCGATGCTTATCAAAGGCGGACATGTTATCGATCCTTCGGCAAGAATCGATGCGCTGATGGATGTTCTCCTGCGCGATGGCGTGGTTGCCGAGGTCGCTCTGCCCAATAAAATTCGCGGAGCCGACGACAACTTCGATGCGCACGGTCTCATCGTCGCCCCTGGATTCATCGATCTGCACGTCCACCTGCGCGAGCCGGGACAGAGCTATAAGGAGACCATTCGGTCGGGTACCGCGGCGGCGGCGGCCGGAGGCTTCACGTCGGTCTGCACCATGCCGAACACCGCGCCCGTGGTGGACAATGCCGAATGGGTCACGTGGCTGCGGAACCCGGAACGTGGGGCGGTGGTGAATCTGTTTCCGATTGCCGCCGCCACGTTGAACTCGCGCGGTGCGGCGCTCACCGATTTTGCCGCCTTGCAGCGGGCCGGCGCCGTGGCCGTTACGGATGACGGCAAACCCATCCTTGAAGACGAAATCATGCGCGCGGCTCTGCGCCTGGGCGCTCAGCTGAACTTGCCGGTGGTGCAGCACGCCGAAGATACCCGCCTCACTGAAAATGCCTCCATGCATGAAGGGCCCACCAGCTTTCGTCTTGGACTTCGCGGGATATCGACGGCGGCCGAAGCGAACATCGTGGAGCGCGACGTGACTCTGGCTCAGCAGATTCGCGAATCACGATTGCACGTCGCGCATCTGTCCACTTCCGATGCGCTCAAGGCCGTGCGGCGCGGCAAGCGCGCCAAGGCGCGCGTCACCTGCGAGGTGACACCGCACCACTTCACCCTGCTCGACGAAGATGTAGGGGAGTACAACACAAATTTCAAGATGAATCCGCCGCTGCGCTCGGCGACTGACCGGGAAGCGATTCTGGTGGCGCTCGCCGACGGCACGGTCGACGCCATCGCTACCGACCACGCGCCTCACGCCACGCACGAAAAAGAAATCGAGTTCGAGCGCGCGGCTTTCGGCATCACCGGGCTCGAAACCGCGGTAGCCCTGGCCATCACGAAGCTGCACCGCGAGCATAAGATTCCGCTGGCACGGATTGTCGAACTCTTCACTGCGGGCCCGGCGCGCGTCTTCGATCTTCGCGGCCGGGGATCGTTAGCCCGAGGAGACCACGCCGATGTAACCATCTTTGATCCCCAAAAGAGGTGGCGATTCGAAGCTGGCAAGTCGCGGTCGTTGTCGCACAACACGCCCTTCGACGGATGGCAGTTAACGGGGAAAGTTGTGGCGACGATTGTGGGCGGGAAGATGCTGCACCGGGCGGACTAATTAGCTCAGAATCCTCATCTTCTTACCCACCCTCCCCAGCACTTCTAATGCCTGCTCCAATTGTTCTTTTCTGTGCGTAGCCGTCATGATGGTGCGGACGCGGGCTTTGCCTTCCGGGACGGTGGGGAAGGCGATGCCAGTGCCGAGGACGCCTTCTTTGAAGAGCTCACGGGAGAAGTCCATGGTGAGCTTGCCATCGCCGATGATGATGGGCGTGATGGGAGTTTCGCTGGCCGGAGTGGCGCGGCCGCCAATGTCGAAACCGAGCAGGCCGAGTTCTTTCTTCCAGAAGCGCGTGTTCTCCCAGAGTTTTTCCATGCGCTCGGGTTCGCTCTCCAGAACATCGAAGGCGGCGATGCAGGTTGCCGCAACTGACGGTGGATGGGACGTTGAGAACAGGAACGGGCGAGCGCGCTGGTAGAGAAAATCGATGAGATCGCGCGTGCCGCAGACGTATCCGCCGAGTGCACCGATGGCCTTCGACAAGGTTCCAACCTGAATATCCACTCGGCCATGCAGGTTGAAATGGTCGATGGTGCCGCGTCCGTTGCGACCGAGAACGCCGGAGGCGTGGGCGTCGTCGACCATCATGATGGCACCGTATTTTTCTGCCAGATCGCACAGGCCGGGCAGCGGGCCGATGTCGCCATCCATGGAGAAGACGCCGTCGCTGATCAGCAGCTTCCTGCCGGGTTCGTCTTTTACGCTGGCGAGTTGTTCTTCCGCGTGCGTGACGTCTTTGTGGCGGAAGACCAGAATCTTCGCCTTCGACAGACGTGCGCCATCGATGATCGAGGCATGATTCAGCGCGTCGGAGATGATGAAATCGTTCTGGCCCAGTACCGCCGACACTGTGCCCGCATTCGCCGCAAAGCCTGACTGGAAGACCACACACGCCTCCACGTTCTTGAAACGAGCGATCTTTTCTTCGAGCTCCATATGGATCTTCATGGTGCCGGCGATGGTGCGCACGGCTCCCGACCCGACGCCGTATTTGCGCGTGGCCTCAAGCGCCGCCTCGCGCAACTGGGGATGCGTGGTCAGGCCCAGGTAATTGTTTGAGGCGAGGTTGATGACTTTCTTGCCGTCGAAGGTGCAGACCGGCGCCTGCTCATCGTCAAGCACACGCAGCGTGAAGTGGGTGCCTTTTGCTTTGAGGTCGTCAAGTTGGTCGGTGAGATAGGAGAGCGGATTGGAGCGGGTTGCTGTAGTCATGATTGCCTCAAACTTCCTTGCCGCGGATTCACACGGTTCAACACAGATCGAAAACACCGAAACATTATCGGATTGCCGGTCGCCACACTGGCTTCGGATAGAAGCTTCCTATGGGTGAAGAAGTCCTTTTCAGAATCGGTCAGAATGTCGCTCGAATGCAGAACGACATCGACTTCGTTCAGTCGTCTTGCTGCGTCTTGGCCCGAGATCCGGTCGCCGGTGTGAACCCCGGCGCGGAGAACTGTTCCGAGCAGCGCAGGAAACTTCGGCCCAGGACCGCCTTGCAGCCCGCGCAAAGGACTGCGGGGATTGCCAACTCGCGTGGGGTTGCCGAGAACCATGGGCAGTAGATATCCCTCCTGCTCGCACGATTCGGTAGTCCATTGGTCGTGCGCTTCCCACTCTTCTTCCGTGGGATCAGCCGTCAAAGTGGGCTCACCGGACTCATCGAAGGTGAGGCGATCAGGGAGCCGGAGCGGTTTGGCCTTGCCCTCGCGAATACAGGTGCAGCGCACGAACGCATCAAGGCTCATAATTCACTTCCGTCGACGATCTCGTTCCGAGACTGCCTACAGGCTGAAGGGCTGGCAGACAACAGTGTCCGGGCCACGCTGGCTCATCGCACTCCGTTGGGATATATCAAAATTTTACTCGCCTCGCCGGTCTGCAGCCGCGTCATGGCTTTGGAAAAATCCTTCATCGGAATACGGTCGGTGATCACCGGATGCAGATCGAGTTTGCCGGCCTTGAGTAACGCGGTCATCTGATACCAGGTCTGGTACATGCGGCGTCCGTTGATGCCCTGCACGGTAATGCCCTTGAAAATGATGTCTTCGGAAAAATTAAGCGAGATGGGTTTGGAGGTCAGGCCGAGAAGGGAAATTCTGCCTCCACGTCGCACGATATCGAAGGCGGTTCGAATGGAATCGGGATGGCCCGCCATCTCGAGCACCACATCCACGCCCAGGCCGCCGGTTTTCTCCATAACGACGGCTTTCGCATTTTCCTGCGAGGGGTCAAGGACGTAGTCGGCTTTCATTTCGCGTGCGATCTTGCGCCGGTGCTCGTTTACCTCAAGGGCAAACACGCTGGTCGCGCCTACGGCCCGCGCCACGGCAATGGCAAACAGTCCAATGGGACCACATCCTGTGACGGCGACGGTTTTCGCGGCGATCTCCCCGGCCATCACGGTGTGGACCGCGTTGCCCAGCGGATCGAGAATCGATGCGTACTCGTGCGGAATGGCGGGATCGAGCTTCCAGATATTCGATTCCGGAATGACCACGTACTCGGCGAAGGCGCCGTTGGTGTCGACGCCGATGATTTTCACGTTCTGGCAGATGTGCGCCTCGCCGGTGCGGCACTGCAGGCACTTGCCGCAGGCGACGTGCATTTCAGCGGAGACGAAGTCGCCTTCTCTCACGCTGGTCACTTCAGCGCCGAAGGCGGCCACCTCGCCGCAGAACTCGTGGCCGGGAATCAGCGGAGGATGAATGCGGCCCTGCGCCCAGCGATCCCAGTTATAGATGTGCAGATCGGTGCCGCAGATGGAGGCCATCTTCACTTTGACCAGCACATCGCTCCGGCCGAAAGCGGGGACTTTTACTTCGCGAATTTCCGCACCCGGCGCGGCCTCCGGCTTGACCACCGCCAGCATCGTGGATGGCATAGGGCTACCTTATGAAAGCAGACTCAGACGCAAAACGTATGATTCTAGCACCCTGGAGCCGCCTGATGTGCGTCCCAACAGACTGCTACTGTCCTCGCGGTTTTTCTCCAACGCAAGTTTAGGACAGTACCAACCTATCTCCTCCGAGCTGAGGACCGTTTCAATCCATCGAAAAGCACATCCGCCAGATAGGCCCGACGTTGGCTGTCGCGATTTATGCTCTGCGCCATATTCCTTGCCTTGGGCCGCGCCACAGACAAACCGGGCAGGGCTGCGCCGGCTTGTGGTTGCAGCCATTGAACGCACGCATCATCCTGTCTGCCAGCTTTCTGGCTATGTTCGGATCCCTTATCCGGGCGGAGACGCCCCCGCCGCCGGCCTCTGCACCGACAAGATCATCCGCTCCTACCGAGGGGTGGGAGTGGACTTGCACAAATAGGTCCACGAAGACATGCTGCAAAACTTTCCTCTGTAGCCGAATCAGAGACGCTGCTGGCTCGCCCATCCCGACTCGAACACCCACCATCGCCGAGTGCCTAACCTGACGGTGTTTTTTCGAACGCCGAGGAGAGAGCTTGCTCATTTACAAAACGAGCCGAGGACTACTCGCCTGGCGGACTAGTCAGGCGGGATCTCGGCAGAGGGTGCCGCACATCGGCATTCTGGTTGACCAGAAGTCCCGCGGGAGCAGCCGGTATGTGATCGTTCACAACCCTGGTGAGGGGGCGAAGAAGAAGTCCTTTTCCACTGGGAAATCACCGGCCACTAGCGGTACTTTGGACCGGGTTT
>Ga0209624_10003686_pt1 | contig 10760 bp, 9 predicted proteins | sample JacPinW_OM2H0_O1_FD_188565 | JGI IMG/M metagenome (GOLD analysis project Ga0209624, IMG submission 188565) | Forest soil microbial communities from Algoma, Ontario, Canada - Jack Pine, Ontario site 1_JW_OM2H0_O1 (SPAdes) (version 2) | ecosystem: Environmental > Terrestrial > Soil > Boreal... | reverse complement strand
CGGTTAACACTGTAGAGTCTGGAATTGTTTGACGAAGCCCTCCGGAAGGCCCCAGCAGAGCACTCGCAGGTGCCCTGCAAGCTTACTAAACCCCGTTTTGCTCCCGACTTAGCTTCGCTCGCGCGTCGGGGATCCCGTTCCGCGATGGCCTGGGTCCTGCCCCGGCCAGCCAATACACCAACCCAATTCGCCTATCAGGAAATTACCTGGGCAATCTTCTTCAGGTCGGCGATGAAGCGCTTCATTTCTTCGCGGCGGGTAGCATCGTCCGGGGCGCGCAGGATCGAAGAAGGGTGAACGGTTGCCGCGACAAACGGCGCAAGGGGAGATTCGATAAATTCGCCGCGATGCTGCGTGACACGAAATTCCCTGCCCAGCAGGACCTGGGAGGCTGTAGCGCCAAGACAAACTATTACCGTCGGCCGGAGCCTCGCGATTTCGGCATCCAGCCACGGCCGGCACGCGGCAATTTCACCCGCTCTGGGCGTCTTATGGATTCGCCGCTTACCTCGCGCTTCCCAGCTAAAGTGCTTCACGGCGTTGGTCACATATACCTTGCAGCGATCGATCCCGGCTTCAACCAGGGCACTGTCCAGCAACTGCCCTGCCGGACCAACGAACGGCCGACCGACCCGATCTTCCTGGTCGCCCGGCACCTCGCCAATGAACATGACCCTGGAATCAGGTCTACCTTCACCAAAAACCGTCTGGGTTCCCCTCTTCCACAAATCGCACGCTTTGCAATTCTCGGCAATTTTCGCGAGACCCTGCAACGTAGGCGTCGAAGGAATTCTCTGTTGCGCCGGATCGCCCGAATTGTCTGCAGCGCGCTTCGACATGGTGAGTTGGATGCTCAGTTCCCCTGGTCGGACACCAGACCAGAATCACTGGGCCGGACGGTCGCGAGCTTACCGGGGGCGTCCTCACCTGCCGGGAGCCTCCGGCCCAGACACCGGAGGGCGCCGCGCACGATGAAAACGTTTAGCAGGATCGAAATCAGGGACGCGGCGATCACCGTGCTGAAGACGTTTTCGGCCACCATCCCCGACGAGCGCGCCACTTGCACCACCACGAACGACAGTTCACCAATCTGGGTCAGCCCTGAAGCCACCACGATCGCAGTCCAAATTGAGTAGCGGAAAATCCACACAATCGTCGTCCACAGCAGGAATTTTCCGACCACGATGAGCAGAAGCATCACGCCGAGCAGCGGCAGGCTTCTGGAGAGCAATTTGGGATCAATCAGCGTACCGAGCGAAACGAAGAACAGCGCCACGAACGCGTCGCGAAGCGGTACAAGCTGGGTATGCGCGTCGTGAAGGTCTTCCAAACCGCTGATGGACAGTCCCGCAAGAAAAGCGCCCAGAGCAACGGAGAGCCCAACTGCCTGGGCGAGCGCCGCAGTTCCAAGACACACCGCTATACCAATCAACAGGAAAAGTTCCGGGTTACAAGTCAACTTGACCCTCCGGAGGAGGCGGGGGATCACCTTAATTGCAAGGAAGACCAGGGGAACCAACAGGAGCAAAGCCTTGCCAAGCATCCAGGCCGCCTTCAGAAAGTCGCCGCCGCCGGAGCCTGAAAATGCAGGAAGCACCAGTGTCATGCAGATAACCGCAAGATCTTCTACCAGCGTGATCCCGATCATCACGCGGCCGAAGGTCGTAGCGAGCTTGCCACTGTCGCCTAGCAGGCGCGCGAGTACCATGGTGCTCGCAACCGAGACTATTGCGCCGATGACAAGCCCTTCGGTAATGCTCCACCCAGCGAGCCTGCCCACCCCGATCGCGACCCCCAGCATCAGCAAGATTCCGATCGGGGCGCCGACCAGTGCAACCCATTTCACGCGCATCAGGTCCGGAATTGAAAACTCGACTCCGATTGAAAACATCAGTAACACAACGCCGACTTCGGCAAACACCTCGAAGCTATGCAGATCAGATACGTGCGGACCCGGGGTGAACGGGCTGATCACGATCCCGCCCAGAACAAAACCTATGATCAGAGGCAGACGGAGGCGCCACGCCACCAGGCCTCCGATTACAGCAGCTATGAAAATATAAGTAAGATCGCGAAACAGAAGCGGGTTCGGTTCCATTTTCTTTATCTCCCGGACAACATCGCCTGATGGCTGGGGCACCTACTTGGAAGAAAGAGACGGCCCGTCCTGCCCTCTATGTGCCGGACGGGCCGTTTGCGAGGCATCATGCCTTGAGGGTCTGGCGAACAACACCCAGTCCCAGTGACATTGTGAGAGCCAATGCACCCAGCAGTCCCGCCAAAGGCAGGAACGTACCGGTTTTGGGCAAGGTTGATGCAGGTTCATCTGCGCTTGCGACCAGCACCGGCGCCGGAAGCTGCGTGGGCTGGAAAAACAGCAACACACCAACTTCTTGTGGCGTCGCAGCAGGAGCGGGTGGCTCACCGACGACAGACTTGTTCCGCTCGATCACCGTATGCGTATCATCTGTTACGATCGTCGCCTCCAGCTTCATTCCCTTTCTCAGGTCAAACACCGTCTTCGGCTCGCCGCCGACGGTGATCTTGGCGTGATTGGGAATTTTGTAGGCCTGGTTGGTGCCATCCGGCAGCGTCAAAACTACAGTTGAGGCGTGAGCATTCACATGCCACACCTTCCCCTTGAGCGTGCGGACGGTTGAGACGTAACGGGGAGCAGTGGTTGTCGTTATGGTCTGGGTCAGCTTTGTTCCCGCCGTCAATTGCCCCACGCTCACATCGCTTCCATCGATTGTGAACCTGTCGCTATTGGGCACCACGAGGTGCTCGACTTTGCCGTCTTCCAGTTTGAGGACCAGGTCATTGCCCTCCACGTAGACGACTTCTGCGTTTCGCACCTGCGTGTCGAACGACGCCTGACCGTGCTTGATGGTGGTTGTGGTTGTGTCTTGCGCCGAAGCCGGGGACGGGATGGTCCCAAAAGCCACCATCGCGAAAACGAATAGGCTAGCGGCGCCTCGGCCTAACAAACGTGACATTCTATTCAGCTTGCTCATTGTTTCTCCTTTTTGAACTGCCTGTTTGGGATAGCGGTCTGGGTAATGAGTTTTCAGATCCGCCGTGTTTCTCTCCTGCGAGAGAAGCCGTGACGATGTAGCGCTCGGGTGCGCTCCCGAAAAAGTAGAACGGGTAACAGGTGACAAGCGTGAGAGAGGGTACAGATCTTGGCCGCAGAACATCGACGTGGTCTGGTGTGACGATCTGGAGTTGATCGACGATGTATGTGTCTGTTCCCTTCAAGGTCTCTAGCTCGATTGCGTCACCAACGGCTACATCCTTAAGTCCGCGGAAAAAACCATCCCGATGGCCGGCGATGCCGATGTTGCCTTGCTCAGCCGGCCGTGCGGTCCCGGCGATACGCCCCACGCCATGGTTGAGCGTCAAGTCGTCGGTTCCATCAAGAAGAGGCACCTCAAGGTTGATTTTCGAAATGCGCAGTACCGCTAACGCAGCGCCAGACTGCCCGAAAGCGTTCTTCTTGTAGGCCTGAACCCGACGTGCATCCCAGAAACTGAAATCCACTTCCGGCCGATCAATATCCTGGGACGGTCCAACCTCTTGTTCACTGTTCGGGCCGGCGGTTGGGGCAGACGTGTCCAGGGCCGCAAAATTCTCAAGCGCTGCCCGCGAACCCACAATGCTGTCGATCCGAGCCGCGCCGTAGACGGCGAGCAGGGCAAGGCCGAAGACTAGCAACAGACGCTCTGTCCAAATCCAGAGGCTTCGCTTGCGATCTGGGCTGGGACCTGTCCCGCTCGGAGATTCCCATTTACCGCCTGCTTGTTTGTGAAGCTTCCACATGAACCCTTGCTCCTTTGGATGAATTCTCTTGAACCTTACGCAGCGCGCAACACGTGAGTCGAGCGTGTGACTTGCCAGACTCGGGTCGCGGGGTCCGGTCGCTGATCTCCGACGCCGGCACAAAATGCAATTCCGCAGCCAATCCCGGGCATTGAATCTCAGGGACTTGCAGCGGAAAGAGAAGCTGAACCGTTCAGAAATGCCGAATGATCAGAAGCAGGAAATAAGGGCAGATATCGGAGGCGGATCGAGTCAGAGTCGCTTGGTGAGTGAACAGACAACGGTTTGAATCAGAGGCGAGGGGAAGTGAGGAAGTATTTCTTTCGACGGCGAAGAACTTGCAGACAAGCCGAAACGGGTCTTGAGCGGAATGGATCGTCTCACTCCGCCAAAGACCCGCCCTCGGAGGTTAGTTCGCATTCACCCAAACACTGTCCGCAGAATTCAGCTCGACACCTGCGACTTCGGTGCTCAGCTTCACATACAGCGGCGCCGGCTTCGTACCCGGTGCGGCATGGAACTCGAGCAAATACTGATTGTCGAGGCTCTTCTGCAAGCTATCCAGGTAGGGTTTGAAACTGACCGCGTTCTGGGTTCCCATGTAGTAGGACTCGCCGCCGGTTTGATCCGACAGTTTCGCAATGCCGTTCTGGCCATTGGTTATTTCCCAGAAGTTGTTCGCCGCGCGTCCGACGCCGCGCGTGAAGATTGTGTGGATGGTCGTTCCGGTCCGCTGTGCTACGCGGCTTGCCGAATCGACGTCCGGGCTCGTCGCTGCGAGACCGCGGTGACCGGTCCCCCCGCGGAATCGGTCGATTCCATCGGTGACCATCACCACTTCCCGGCGGTTCGAATCCGCGGGCCAGCGCTTCATCAGGTCGATCACCGAAAGATACGGGCTCCCGTAGGCGCCGCTGGAAGCAACGGGAAGCCGTAGAGCTTTCGCAGCTTGGCTGTGGTCGGTTGTGAAGTTCTGCGCGATTTGAACCGTCCCATTGCGCATGTACCCAACTCCCACCGAAGTGGTCGACGGTTGTGCGTTTATGAACGAACGCAGATCGTCGTATTGGGAACCCACGCTTGGGTCGGAAGCATCGTCAATCAGAATGAACAGGTCGAGTCCGGCTCGAGCTCCCTGCGCCGGCTCCCAACCCGTAACTGGCAAACGAGTGTTGCCCTGTCTGACGACTACGTCTTCGCGGTTTACTTCGGGCATGCGCTTGTCGTCACCGAGCACGCGCAGCGTAACCGTCATCTGCACGGGCGTGGTTTCGACAGCGGCCTTCTGTTGAGCCTCGACGGGCAGCATCGCCAGAAACGTAAAGGCTAGAAGCATCGATACTGTACGAATCAGATTTTTTCTCATCACATCCTCCTGTTTGACTTCGTGCCCGGCTATCCGCCGGTCGTCGATAGAGATTGCAATCGTGTGGCCAACGGGAAATGCTGAATGCGGAGGACTTGCGTCAAACAAGTGCGCCGACTTTTTCAGAAATGCCGAACGTTCAGAAATACAAAATGTGGTTTCTACAGCGAACTGCGTGCGTTTCAAAACACATCGGGTCAGCGGACAAAGCGGAGAGATTCACTCGCGAGCAAACGCCAATAAGGAATAATTAAAGAAGAGTCCGGATTGCTTTTCATGTGCTCGAATTCGCTTTAACTGGCCGCTCGAACCTTGAATCGGTCCTTGCTGATTTGCAGATTGGTGATTTTGGAGTCCAGCGTCTGGCGGGGAATACCGAGTTTCGCAGCCGCGCCCGATGGGCCCGCGATGCGTCCCCGAGTCTCTGCAAGCGCAGCTTCGATCATTTCTCTTTCACGATCGGCGAGCGTGGCCATCAATGCAACGCCCGGTCCGGTCGGGTGGGATGACTCTCGCCCCAGCCACGCTTCGTCGACCGAAAACGTGTCGCCCTCGCACAGGATGACGGCCCGCTCGATCACATTCTGCAGTTCGCGGATGTTTCCCGGCCAATCGTAGGCTTGAAGGATTGCGATGGTGTTCATCTTGATCGTGGTAAACGTTCTGCCGAACTTTGCGGCATACCGCGCGACCAGATGCTCAGCCAGCAGTGGAATGTCCTCGGAGCGCTGTCGCAGTGCAGGCAACCGGATGGGGAAAACGTTCAGCCTGTAAAACATGTCCTGTCGGAACGTCCCTGCGTCTACAGCGGCCTTGAGGTCCCGGTTCGTCGCGGCAATGATGCGAACGTCAACGGAAATCGACTGGCTGCTTCCCACACGCTCAAATTCGCGCTCTTGAATCACTCGCAGCAGGGCGATCTGTGTCTCCATGGGCAGCTCGCCGATCTCGTCGAGAAAGATCGTCCCGCCATTGGCTGCTTCAAACCGTCCCAGACGCCGCTGAAGAGCGCCCGTGAACGCCCCTTTTTCGTGCCCAAATAGTTCGGAGGCGATCAGCGACGCCGGAATCGCCGCGCAGTTCACGCGGATAAAGGGGCGCCTGGAACGATTCGACCGCCTGTGTATGGCGCGGGCAATCAGTTCTTTCCCCGTTCCGGTCTCGCCCAAAATGAGCACGGTTGCGTCGGTCGGCGCAACGAGGCTCACTTCCTGGAGCACGGATTTCAGCAGGGGACTTTCCCCCACGATTTCATCCGGTGCCCCGGAATGCTGGTGCATCATTTCTGCACTGTGGAATGCCGCGCCCGTTTCCTCGTTCCTGCCCAGCGTGTACGTCGAGACCATGGCTTGCCCCCTTGCACTACTCTTCAGAGTTGGTTTTTGGTTCCAGATTTTGATAGCGCCGCGTGAATTGCCTTCAGCAACGCGTCGCTCCGTACGGGTTTGTTCAAGAAACCGGCAGCGCCGGCCTTTATCACCAAATCTCGAACGGACGCATCACCGTGGGCGGTGACGAAGACGATGGGGATCGGGCTGCCCGAATCGGCCAAGCGCCTCTGCAGCTCGATGCCGTTCATCCCTGGCAAGCGAACGTCGAGTATCAGGCACGCTGTGTTTTCCCGATGGTCGGAATCAAGAAATGTTTCGGCGGTTGCGAACGTATCGATCTTGAAACCGGCGGCCTTCATGACGCTCCCCAGCGCCTCGCGAAGTGCTTCATCGTCGTCAACGATGGCGATGATGCCGATTTTGGCTAGAGTGTCGTTCACTTCAGTTCACCCGATCTGCCGTTCGATACAGCTCCCACGGGCAGGAGACTAACAATCGGCGGAATCGAAAGCTATCCTGCTTTAGGAGGAGACCGGTACTTACTTTCGGAGGGTGGCCTTGAGCTTCTCGGCCATGCGCACCAGGTTGGCGAGGGATTCGGCCTGCGTCTTTTCCATAACGTGGGCGCGATGGGTCTTCACGGTTAGCTCGCTAGTTCCCAGTTCATCGGCGATCTGCTTGTTCAGCAGACCGGCGACGACCAGGTCCAGCACTTCCTTTTCGCGGGGTGTGAGCGAATCAAAGCGCGAGCGGATTTCGCTGAGTTCCGCGCGCTCTTTCCGGAGCGCGCGGTCGCTGGCAATCGCTTTCTGAACAGCGTCCAGCAGATCCTGACCGCGGACCGGCTTGGTCAGGAACTCATGCGCTCCTTCTTTCATCGCGCGAACAGACATGGGAATGTCACCGTGGCCGGTAATGAAGATGATGGGGATCTGGATGTTCCCTTCGCCCAATTTGACCTGCAGATCTAGCCCGCTCAGTCCTGGCATTCTGACGTCAAGCACGAGACAGGAGGGCGCATCCGGACGCTTCGCGACCAGGAAGTCCTGTGCCGAGGCGAATGTTTCAACGCGAAGCCCGACCGACCGGATGAGACTCTGCAGCGCTTCGCGAATCATCCGGTCGTCATCGATGACAAATACAATCGGTTCCGGTTCCTTCATGCGATAGAACCGCCCGCCGTCGGCAGCGTGAACTGAAAGACCGAGCCCTTGGACACCGTCGATTCGGCCCACAGCCTGCCCCCATGTGCTTCAATGATCGAACGGCTGATCGGAAGTCCCATTCCCATGCCCGCCGATCGAGTCGTAAAGAACGGCTCAAAGAGCCGGGGCATGACATCGAGGGCCACTCCGACTCCGCAGTCCTGGACAGAAACGCAAACTTGGGCGGCATCCTGGTTGCGGGACCGGATAATCAGCTGCCGCGGTCTGTCGGTCACGCTTGCCATCGCTTCGATTCCATTCATCACGAGATTCAGGATCACCTGCTGTAGCTGAATTCTGTCCCCAAGCACCACCGGAAGGTCGGGCGAGAGCTCTACCAGGAGTGAAACGTTATTCCTCGACGCTTGACCGTCTGCCAGGGCGACGGCCTCCTCGATGGTTTCGTTCACCTGAACCCGAGCTTTTTCCGGAGTGGCCTTATTAATCAGCGAGCGAATCCGCACAATGACCTCGGATGCTCGAGTGGCGCCTTGCGTCGCGCGCTCGGCTGCCGCCCGCGCTTCGACAAGATTGGGGGTCTGATGCGAGAGCCACGCCACGCAAGCGTCTGCGTTGGCTACGACAGCCGCGAGCGGCTGATTCACTTCGTGAGCGATCGATGCCGTCAGCTCGCCGATTGTAGTGATTCGGACCACGCGAGCGAGTTCTGTTCGTGTCAGTTGAAGGGCCTCCTCGGTGCGCTTCTGTTCTGCCATCTGATTCAGTAGCGCCACGTTGGTATCTTTGAGTTCAACAGTTCGTTCGGCGACCTTTGCCTCCAGCTCATCGCGGGCACGCCGGAGGGAATCTTCTGTTTCCTTTCGCCATGAAATCAGCCAATTTGCGACCACTTGACAGGCTACGAAAGTGACAAAGAACGGGATATCGCGCAGGTTCACGCTCCACACGCGATACGGCGGAATGAAGAAATAGAGAACTACCAGCGTGCTGATTCCGACCGCGACCCAGCCCGGGCCGCGGCCGGAAAACCAGGTAGCGGCGATCACCGCAATCGCGAAGAAGAACCAGAAGGGGTTTCCGAACCGAACTTGCAGAGCAAGCGACAACAGCAGGGCAATCGATACAAGCGCGATTGCAAAGACATAGCGCAACAGTGCAGGGGATTTCGCGGGCAGGGCGTGGGTTGATTGCATCAAGCGCTACGGGTCCAAAACGGAACGCAACTTTTATACTACGAGCTCCGATCCTTTAGCCACCCATTCGATGAGCCATCCGAAGCTGCTCTTGGCCGCGGAGACCGGCCAAGAGCAGCCCCAGTAGGCTAGTTTTCCGCGCCGGAATCTGACGAAGCTTCCTGCTGAACTTCCTTTTCGGTCTGATCAGCTTCCTGCTCCTGCTTTTGCAGGTCCGCCGCGGCGGTCGGATCGGGCGCGGCGATACCCTCGGCAACTACTCGCGGGTTGGCTGCCGGAGCCGCCGGCAGACCATCTTTCCCCTGCTTTTCCGAGAGTATCTTCATACCCGCATCGACTTGTTCGCGGAGATGATTGAGTATGTCGTTCAGGTCCGTCAGCTCAAGTCTGGCCTGCGAGCCGATCGCACAATCGGACTTCTTGCTCGCAAGGATCCGTACGGAGACAGTGTTGTCGCTATCCGGGACGTCCTCGATGCGCTTGACCACGTCGCTCGACGTCAACGAACAGGTTTCGCCATTCGCGGTTGCTGCTTCCAACAGCGAAAACACCACGAATACCTGGTGATTTGAATCGAGCGCTGCAGGAAGTTCGTCTGTCGAGCTTGGGCTCGAGGTGCGAGGCGACGAACTGGCTTTCTGCTGATCCGCGATGACCGTTCTTACTTCGTCGGCGATCATTTGCTTTACTTCCGGAGTCAACACGACCGGACTCGTCGTTGCTTGGTCGCCAGACGTCTGCCCGGTCGGGTGATAGGCGGCCAAAACGGTCTCTGCTTGAGTATTGTCGGGCTGATACCCTTTCAGCTGCTCGTTCTCATAGGCCAGCCGCAGGTTCTCTGCAAGCAAGTAGTCCGTGAGCCACAGCGAAGCATAAGGATAGACGGGATAGGGCGCGAAGTAATATCCGTACGGCCTGTACCACGGGCTGCCGTACCAGCCCCACCTGTAATAGACGGGCCGTGGCCATGGGTTAGAAACCCAGCCGTAATACGCCGGAGCATAGTAGTAGGGCGGAACGTAGACGTAGTAGGGCACGCCGTGGTAGTAGTGCCCCCGGTAAACGTGCACGTAACTGTGCCCGCCAATCACGTACGTCCGCCGAAGGTACTGGCGGCCGCCGCGATCGAAGGGGCGCTCAACGTAGCCGCCGCGCTGGCCGAGCGAAACGACGCGGGTACGATCGGGGCGAACGGTCTCCACTCTCCGCTCGCCGCGAGGTCCGCGACTAATCGTGTTGCCACCCTTGTCGCGAATCGACGTCACACGGCCACTACGATCCATCTTGGCCGTGGTGCCACGAGGGGTGGTCACGGACATGGTGCGACCACTCTTGTCACGTTCGACGACTGTTCCATTGGCGCGAGTGCTTCGCGAAGATCCGGGCCGTGTGACATTGGGCTGACCACTGTCGGAAGCGTTCTTTTCGCCAGTGCCGGTTGTCTTGCCAGGCCGATCCGCTGCATTGTTTGAGGAGCCCCGTCGTCCCTGACCCTTGGTAGCCGGGCTGTTGTCACTCACCGCATCGGTTGGGGAACCGGGGCGTCCGGGAGCAGTGGTTGGGGGAACTTGCCGCCCCGGTCTGTTGTTCGGTCGCCCGGGGTCATCTGTCGGTGCAGGGGTTGAAGTTCCAGAGTGTCCGGGCCCGTTGCTCCAGGAGCCGCGACGCCCCGGCTTGTTGTTCGATGGGCCGGGGTCACCTGTCGCTGCATCGGTTGAAGTTCCAGAGCGTCCGGGCGCATTGGTCGAGGAACCGCGCCTTCCAGGTTTGTTGTTCGATGGACCGGGGTCATCTGTCGCTGCATCGGTTGAAGTTCCAGAGCGTCCGGGCGCATTGGTCGAGGAACCGCGCCTTCCAGGTTTGTTGTTCGATGGACCGGGGTCAT
>Ga0209624_10003684_pt1 | contig 10762 bp, 8 predicted proteins | sample JacPinW_OM2H0_O1_FD_188565 | JGI IMG/M metagenome (GOLD analysis project Ga0209624, IMG submission 188565) | Forest soil microbial communities from Algoma, Ontario, Canada - Jack Pine, Ontario site 1_JW_OM2H0_O1 (SPAdes) (version 2) | ecosystem: Environmental > Terrestrial > Soil > Boreal... | reverse complement strand
TCGTTTTCGCCGGTCGCCGGCGCGCTCGGCCTTCCCGATGGGGAGGTGGGCGATCTTGCCGCGGCCGTTTTGCCCTTGTCGTTGTGAGCGCCAGCTTTCAGACTTGGCCTCCAGACTTGGCCTCGTTCCTCAATTCCTCCCCGTATCAGGAGAGGAAAGAAATTTGGTGCGGATTTGGCTTTTTCCAAAAAGGCGCGACCGAGAGTAAGCTTTCGTCGAACGTAGAGCGGGATGAGTCATGGTTCGATCAATATCCCGCTCTAGCTCTTTTTGTTTGAGCATGATCTTTTCGGAAAGCCGGCCTCCACCCGTCGGGTCAAAGCCCGAGGGCATGCTTTTCCGGATCATGCTCTATTGATAACCGAACGATTTTTCGTCCGGAGCGCGATGTTTTACGTCCCCCTCTATGTCGAAGCGTTGCGCTCGCGTCCGCGGCTGGTCTTCTGGCTGGCCGTCCTCGCACAAGCGACGCTGTGGGTAGCGGTGCCGGCGCTGTTGTATTCGGCGCCGCCCGGCGATCTCGCGCACTTGCTTGCGGTCGCGCACGACCGGCCGCTGCGTCCGGATGTCGGCCCGCCGCTCGCCTACTGGCTCGCCGATTTTGCATTCCGCACGGCCGGGATGTTCGGCGTCTATCTGTTGGCGCAAGTGTGCGTGGTTGCTGCCTTTTACTGTGTCTTTGCCCTCGGCCGCGCGATGGTCGGTGCGACGCATGCGGTCATGGCGGTCCTGCTGATGGTCGGGATCTTCACCTTCGGTGTGCCGACGCCGGAATTCGGGCCGCCGATCCTCGCCATGCCGCTCTGGGCGGCGACCATGTTGTTCTACTGGCGTGCGGTAACCGAGAAGCGCCGGGCCTATTGGTTTGCTTTCGCGGCCGCCGCAGCAGGGCTTTTGATTGCTACCGTCTACGCGCTGATTTTCATCGCCGTGCCGATCCTGTTCACGATCGCGAGCCGGCGCGGCCGCACCGCCGCGCAGACTTTCGAAGCATGGATCGCCTGGGCGGTGGTCGCCGGAATGATCTACGTGCATTTTGAATTCCTCACCCGCGCCGGCTTTGCCGTAAAGCCGGTGATCGAGCGCCTGCGGCTCGCCGGCGCGGCCGCCGGCAACACCGAGGCCTGGTTCAAGCTCGTCGGCGTGCTCCTTCTGGCTCACGCCGGCCTGATCGTCCTGGTCGCGCTCGCGTTCGGATGGCCGCGCATGCGCGCATCCACGGCCCCGGCACCCGCAATTGCGCGGCGGCCGGTGACCTCGCCGGTGGTCAATTTTGTCAAAGCGTTTGCCTTCGGACCGGTGCTGTTAATGACGATCGTCGCCGTTCTCGCGGACCTGCACGTGTCGGTCGTCGATGCGGCGCCGCTGCTGCTTTTGTCCGGCCTCGCCGTGATCGTCTTTGCCGGCGACAGCATCGAGCTTCACCATCAACGCAATCTCGGCATGGCCTGGGCCGGGCTCCTCGTGGCTCCGGCGGTTCTGGTGCCGGTCGCGATCGTAGTCTTGCCGTGGGCCACCGGGACCGAGCTGAAAGTCGCGCAGCCGGCGGCCGCCATGGGGAGGTTCTTCGCTGACAGCTTCGCCCGCCGCACCGGGCGGCCGCTTGCCATCGTCGGTGGCGATCAGCGCCTCGCGGAGCTTGTTGCCATCGGCGCGCCGAGCCGGCCGCATGTTTATTTCGAGATCAACCCGGCGCCGGAAACACGCATCACCGCCGATGCGGTTCGCCGGAACGGTGCCGTCATTGTCTGGCAGAGCCCGGACACCAATCCGACGCCGCCTCCCGACATCCACGAGCGATTTCCCGACCTCACGCCCGAACTGCCGCAGGCGTTCGCGCGGCCGGTGCGCGGCCGGCTGCCTCCGCTACGCATCGGCTGGGGCGTGATCCGGCCGGAGGACGCGGACACCCCGCGACCGGGACAATGACGAACTGATTGTGTGTTGGACGCTCGCGAATACGGTTCTCAACAAGCGTGTCGCCCTCTCGCGCGTCATGCGCGGGCTTGACCCGCGCATCCCGATCGTCAGGCTCAGTGCACATCTAAGCGAGATGGCCGGAACAAGTCCGGCCATGACGACGACTCGATGCACGGCGCGCAAGCGAGACTAACCGGCGAGCGCCTTTTTCAGAGCGAGAAAATCGCGCCAGGCAAGCCGCTTCTGCAACGGGCTGCGCAGCAGGAAGGCGGGGTGATACGTGGCGAGCGCCCGGATCTCGCGTCGGCCGGTGTCGAACTTGAACCAGCGGCCGCGGGTGCGGGTGATGCCTTCCCGGGTGCCGAGCAGCGTCTGCGTTGACGGCTGACCGAGGCAGACCAGGATGTCGGGATCGGCGAGCTCAATCTGGCGCAGCAGGAACGGCAGGCAGATGGCGCTCTCGTGCGGGGTTGGCGTGCGATTGCCAGGCGGCCGCCAGGGTACGATGTTGGCGATGTAAGCCTGTGTCCGGTCGAGCCCAACCGCCTGCATCATCAGGTCGAGCAGCTTCCCCGAGCGGCCGACAAACGGCACCCCAGCAATATCCTCGTCGCGGCCGGGCGCCTCGCCGACGAACATGACGCGCCCCTTCGGGTTGCCGTCCGCGAAAACGAGTTGGGTTGCGGTCGAGCGCAGCATGCAGCCCTCGAAGGTCCCGAGCAGCGCGCGCAGCGCCTCGAGGCTCTCGGCGCTTTTGGCGGCGGCCCGCGCCGACATCACTGCGGCCTCCGGCGAGGCCGGTGCTAAGGCGGAGCGTGCGCTGGCGTCTGCCGAAGGTGACACGGCGGCCCGTTGTACGCGCTCCGGCGCGGAGACGTCCGGCGCGGGCGTTGGGCGGCCGCCGGCCTCCGTCCGCGCAGCGTCGCCAGCGGAGGTCGCCCTTTCCGCGGGCGCGGCAGATGGTAGATCATCCGCGAACCGATCAACCGGCTCCTCGCCAAGGAGCGCATCGACCCCAGCGTCGCGATAGAACGCGAGAAGCGCGTGCGCGTTTCCGTCCAAGGAATTCATGGCCCGAGTTATGGACGATCCGGCGCGTCTATGCGAGGGAACAAGTTGAGCAGTATCCTTTTCCCGCCAATGCGCAGAGGCAGAATCTGCGGCAGGGCGAAGCTGGGAGCCGGTTATGAGTGCAGCAGACCTTCCCGCCCGCGAGGCGATGGAGTTCGACGTCGTCATTGTCGGCGCCGGGCCGGCCGGTCTTGCCGCCGCGATCAAGCTCAAGCAGATCGCGCCGGACACCTCGGTCGTGGTGGTCGAAAAAGGCTCGGAGGTCGGCGCGCATATTCTCTCCGGCGCCGTCATCGATCCGATCGCGCTTGACCAATTGCTGCCGGACTGGCGCAACGACGAAGCGCCGGTGCGCACGCCGGTCAGTTCCGATCGCTTTTACGTGCTCGGGCCCTCGGGCGCGGTGCGGCTGCCGAATTTCGCCCTGCCGCCGCTGATGAACAATCACGGCAACTTCATCGTGTCGCTGGGCGATGTCTGCCGTCATCTCGCCCAGAAGGCGGAAGCGCTCGGCGTCGAGATCTATCCGGGCTTTGCCGCCGCCGAATTGTTGTTCGAGAACGATGCGGTGGCCGGCGTCGCCACCGGCGACATGGGCATCGGCAAGGACGGCGAGCAAAAATCCGGCTTCACTCGCGGCATGGAATTGCGCGCCAAGTACACGCTGCTCGCCGAAGGCGCGCGCGGCAACCTGTCGAAGATGCTGATCGCGCGCTTTGGTCTCGCGCAAGACCGCCAGCCGCAAAAATACGGCATCGGGTTGAAGGAGCTTTGGCAGGTTACGCCGGAGAATTTTCACAGCGGCTTGGTGCAGCACACCATGGGCTGGCCGCTCGCCAACAATGTGGGCGGTGGCTCGTTCCTTTATCACTTCGGCGATCGTCTGGTGTCGGTCGGCTTCGTTGTTCATCTCAACTACGCCAATCCCTACCTCTCGCCGTTCGAGGAGTTCCAGCGGTTCAAGACCCATCTGCTGGTTCGCGGCACCTTTGCGGGCGCCAAGCGCATCAGCTACGGCGCCCGCGCGCTGACCGAGGGCGGCTGGCAGTCGGTACCGAAGCTCGTGTTCCCGGGCGGCGCGCTGATTGGCTGCGCCGCCGGCTTCATGAACGTGCCGCGCATCAAGGGCAGTCACAACGCCATGCTCTCCGGCATGCTGGCGGCGGAGACCATCGCGTCCGCGCTTGCCGCGGGCCGTGCGCATGACGAGTTGTTGGATTACGAGGCGGCCTGGCGCTCGTCGCCTATTGGGCACGATCTTTGGCGAGTGCGTAACTCCAAGCCGTTGTGGTCGAAGCTCGGCACCGTCGCGGGTGTCGCTCTCGGCGGCGTCGATATGTGGACCAACACGCTCGGCTTCTCACTCGTCGGCACGCTCCGCCATGGCAAGCCGGATTTCGCCGCGCTCAAGCCGGCCGCTCAATGCCGGCCGATCGCCTATCCGAAGCCGGACGGCAAGATCACCTTTGACCGGTTGTCGTCGGTTTATCTGTCCAACACCAACCACGAGGAGGATCAACCGCCGCACCTCGTGGTGCGCGATCTGGCCTTGCAGGCATCATCCGAACACGATGTCTATGCCGGGCCGTCGGCGCGCTATTGCCCGGCCGGCGTTTACGAATGGGTCGAGGAAGCCGGCAAGCCGCGTTATGTGATCAATGCGCAGAATTGCGTCCACTGCAAAACCTGCGACATCAAAGATCCGAACCAGAATATCAATTGGGTACCACCCGAAGGTGGTGGCGGGCCGAACTATCCCAACATGTAACGGCACAGGCGACGGCGTTGTGGAACAACAGCCGCAATAAAATCCGCACACTTTGCTTCAATCCGCGGCGCGATTGAGCCAAACGGTCGCGCGCCTTCGCCGATGAAAACCCGATCGGGCTGCCGCGATTTCGCCTCCCTTGCGGCGTTAAGTCATATGTCCTTGCGGGGGAATGGCAAAAGGATCATTCTCGCGGCCAAGAACGCTGCGGGCCGATTCCCGGTTTGCCGACTGTTTTGCTCGCCACTGGACGATCCAGATTCGCCGATGGAGATATCGTGATCAACACGCTGCCGCTGCGGCAAGCCGCCATTGCCGGTGCCGCCATGCTGTTCGGGCTGCAATCCGCGCTCGCCACAGAGACACCGACGACTCAGGATCTCGTCCACGCGACCGCTTCCGGCAGCTATCTTGCCGCCCGGCATGCCGGCACCGAGCGCGATTCAGCGACGGCGGCGGCCTATTACCTCAACGTGCTGAAGTCGGATCCGCGCAATGCGGAACTGCTCAGCCGCGCTTTCCTCTCGGTGCTGACCGAAGGCGATATCGATGAAGCCGGCCGCCTCGCCGATCGGCTGGTGCAGGTCGATCGCAGTGATCGGATCGCGCGCCTTGTCCTCGGCGTGCGCGCGCTCAAGCAGAAGCAATATACGCTGGCGCGACAAAATTTCGCGCAATCGATTCGCGGGCCGGTCACCGATCTGACCGCGACCCTGCTGACGGCCTGGGCCTATGCGGGCGCCGGCGACACGCATTCGGCGATCGATACGCTCGACCGACTTTCAGGACCGGACTGGTATTCGCTCTTCAAGGATATGCATGCCGCTCTGATCCTGGATTTGGCCAACAACAAAAAAGACGCGGCCAAACGTTATGAGCACGCCTACAAGGCCGACGCGGTCGCGGTTCGCAATGTCGAGGCCTATGGCCGATATTTGTCGCGCAACGCCACCAAGGACGAAGCGCTCAAAGTCTACGCCGAGTTCGAGAAAGCCGTTCCCAACCATCCGGTGGTCGAGGAAGAGGTCAAGCAGATCAACGCCGGCGAAAAGTTGCCGCTGCTTGTCGAGTCGCCGCAAGCCGGCGCCGCCGAAGCGCTCTACGGCCTCGGCTCTTCGATCGGCCGGCGCGGCGGCGAGGATCTCGCGCTCGTCTATCTGCATCTGGCGCTTTATCTCGAGCCCAACCATCAGATGGCGATGCTGTCGCTTGCCGATCTCTACGAAGCGCTCAAGAAGCCGGACCTGGCGATCAAGATCTACGACAAGATCCCGCAATCGTCGGCGCTGCATCGCAACGCCGAAATTCAGATCGCGTCCAACCTCGACGCGCTAGAGCGGACCGACGAAGCCAAAAAGCGTCTCGAAAAGCTGCTGGCCGATCACCCCAACGACAATGAAGCGATTTTGGCGCTGGCCAATATCCTGCGCAGCCGCAAGGAGTTCGCCGAGTGCGCCGACAGCTACAGCAAGGCGCTTGCCAACATAGCGACGCCGGAGAAGCCGAATTGGGTGATCTTTTATTTCCGCGGCATTTGCTATGAGCGCTCCAAGCAATGGCCGCGGGCCGAGGCCGATCTGAAAAAGGCGCTCGAGCTTTATCCCGACCAGCCGCTGGTGCTCAATTATCTCGGCTATTCCTGGGTCGACCAGGGGACCAATCTCGATGAAGGCATGAACATGATCCGCCGCGCCGTCGAGCAACGGCCGGACGACGGCTACATCGTCGACTCGCTCGGCTGGGCCAATTTCCGCATCGGCAATTACGATGAAGCGGTGAAGGATCTCGAACGCGCCGTCGAACTCAAGCCCGACGACCCGACCATCAACGACCATCTCGGCGACGCCTATTGGCGGGTCGGTCGGGTGCTGGAAGCGCGCTTCCAATGGACCCACGCGCGCGACCTGAAGCCTGAGCCTGAGGATGTGCCGAAGATCGAGGCCAAGCTGAAATCCGGCTTGCCCGACGACACCTCTTCGGCCGCCGAAGCCGCCAAGAGCAAGAAAGCCGGCGACGGCGGTTGAGCATTGTCCACGCCGGTTCCTCTGGCGGGTCACGCGCCGGCCAAAGTCAACTTGACGCTGCGCGTCCTATCGCGTCGCCCTGATGGCTATCACGAGCTTGAAAGCCTGGTGGTGTTCGCCGATTTCGGCGACCGCTTGACCTTTGCGCGCGGCGGCGATCTGTCCCTGACGGTGCGGGGACCGAGCGCAGCGGCGGCGGGCGAGGGCGGCGACAACCTCGTGCACAAGGCCGCGCGGGCGCTCACGGCGCTGCGCCCAGGCATCGTGCTCGGCGCTTTCGATCTCGACAAACGGCTGCCTGTGGCGGCCGGCTTGGGTGGCGGTTCGTCGGACGCCGCGGCGGCCTTGCGCCTTCTTGCTGATGCCAACGGCATCGCCCGCGATGATCCCGCCCTCTATGCGGCGGCGCGCTCTACCGGTGCCGATGTGCCGGTCTGCCTTGATCCGCGCCCGCGCATCATGCGCGGCATCGGCGAGCGGCTATCGGCGCCGATTGCACTGCCGGCGCTGCCGGCGGTGCTGGTCAATCCGGGCGTGGCGCTGCCCACCAAGGCGGTATTCGCCGGCTGGGAGGCTTCGCGCGGGGCGCCCGCGCAGCTCAATGAGCCGGCGCTCGGCAAGCTCGCCGGCGCGCGGGAGCTGATCCAGCGTCTGGCCGAGCAGACGAACGATCTCGAGCCGCCCGCGATGGCGCTGCAGCCCTCGATCGCCGCCGTGCTGGCGATGTTGCGCGAAACGCCCGGCTGCGTGCTCGCGCGCATGTCGGGCTCGGGCGCAACCTGTTTCGGATTGTTCGGCACGCCCGATGAAGCGCTGGCTGCCGAGAAGGCGCTGTCCGTCGGGCACCCGAAATGGTGGGTGAAGGCGACGACCTTCGGCGGGTGAGATGTACTCATGCCGGGGCTGAGCGCAGCGAGGAGCCCGGAATCCATAACCACAATCATCTCAGAAAAGTACGCCCACCGCCTTTTCTGCGGCGCCTGTGGTTATGGATTCCGGACTTGCCGCTTCGCGGCAATCCGGAATGACACTTAATGCGTGCGCGCGATGCAGAAATCGACGGCTTCGGCCAGCGCCGATTTCATCTGCGAATCGGGAAACAAGGCCAGCGCGTCGCGCGCGATGGCGCCGTAATGATGGGCGCGGCCGATCGTGTCTTCCAGCGCCCGATGCTTGAGCATCAGCCCGATGGCATGCTCGAGATCGGCGTCGGTCGCTTCGCCGCGCTCGAGCGTGCGCCGCCAGAATTCGCGCTCGGCGTCGGCGCCGCGGCGGAAGGCGAGCACCACCGGCAGCGTGATCTTTCCCTCGCGAAAGTCGTCGCCGACATTCTTGCCGAGCTTGGCCGCCGCGCCCCCATAGTCGAGGGCGTCGTCGACCAACTGGAAGGTGATGCCGAGATTCATGCCGAACGAACGGCACGCGGCCTGCTCGGCTTTTTGCCGGGCCGAGAGCACCGGCCCGACCTCGCAGGCGGCGGCGAACAGCTCGGCCGTCTTGGCACGGATCACCGCAATATATTCGTCTTCCGTGGTCGCCGTATTCTTGGCGACCGCAAGCTGCATCACTTCGCCCTCGGCGATGACCGCCGCCGCGGATGAGAGAATTTCCAGCGCCTTGAGGCTGCCGACCTCGACCATCATCTTGAACGCCTGGCCGAGCAGGAAGTCGCCGACCAGCACGCTGGCCTCGTTGCCCCATAGCATGCGGGCGGCGAGCCGGCCGCGGCGAAGCTCGCTTTCGTCGACCACGTCGTCGTGCAGCAGTGTCGCCGTGTGCATGAACTCGACCCCGGCGGCGAGCTTGATATGGCCATCGCCGCCATAGCCGGTGAGCCGCGCCAGCGCCAAGGTCAGCATCGGCCGCAGTCGCTTGCCGCCCGAGCTGATGAGGTGGTTGGCGACCTCGGGGATCATCGTCACTTCCGAACCGGTACGCGCCAGGATCACGCTGTTGACGCGTTCCATATCGGCGCTCACGAGGTCGACGAGCGGATCGATCGAAGGCTTTTCCAGGCTTTCAAAGGGGACGACGACGGCCACGCAGGGTTCTCCTCGTAGGACGCGCGACAATAGAAACGGTATGGTGAGGGGGCAAGTCTACTAGGGGTCGCAGTGGCGTTGATCCTGCCTCGGTATCCGCGAAAGGGGCCAAGAAGGGGCTAAGCGTGCTGATGTCAAGCGGCGAAGATATTGCCGAAAATGTGATCGATACAGGACGCCAGGTGGCGATCCTGGTGCCCTGCTTCAACGAAGAGCGAGCCGTCGGCAAAGTCGTGGCCGATTTCCGCGCCGCGTTGCCGGCGGCGGCGGTCTATGTCTATGACAATAATTCAACCGACCAGACCGTGGAGGTAGCCCGCGCCGCCGGCGCCATTGTGCGCCGCGAGACCTATCAGGGCAAAGGCCATGTGGTGCGGCGGATGTTCAACGACGTCGAAGCCGACATCTACGTGCTGGTCGATGGTGACGCCACCTATGATGCGACGAGCGCACCCGCCATGATCGGCAAGCTCCTGGTCGAGCGCCTCGACATGGTGGTGGCAGCCCGTGTCGAGCGCGATCAGGCAGCGTACCGCGTCGGCCATCGCATCGGCAACCGCATCCTGACCGGTGTCGTCGCTCACATGTTCGGCCGCTCCTTCACCGATATCCTGTCGGGCTACCGGGTGTTTTCACGGCGTTTTGTCAAATCGTTTCCGATCCTGTCCGGCGGTTTCGAGATCGAGACCGAACTCACCGTGCATGCACTCGAGCTGGAGCTGCCGGTCGGCGAGATGGCGACGCCGTATTATTCGCGGCCGCTCGGCTCCGCCTCGAAACTGTCCACCTGGCGTGACGGCTATCGCATTCTCGGAACGGCCTTGCGGCTTTATCGCGCCGAGCGGCCACTATCGTTGTTCGGCTCGCTCGGCATTGCGCTTGCGATCGTATCGATCGGCCTCGCCATCCCGATTTTCGTTACGTATATGCAGGACGGCTTGGTGCCGCGTTTTCCGACCGCCATCCTGTCGACCGGATTGATGCTGCTTGCGTTCTTGTCCATCGCCGTCGGTCTTATTCTCGATACCGTGACGCGCGGCCGCCGCGAGCTCAAGCTTCTTGCCTACCTGGCTCTGCGCGCGCCGGGCGAAGAGCGGAGGCGGAGCTGACGATGCGCGAACTCGTGCGGACCAACGACCCTGTGCTGATCACGGCGATCGAAGCGTTGCTCAACGGCGCGCGCATCAAGCACCTGGTGGTCGACCGCAACATGAGCGTGCTGGAAGGCTCGATCGGCATTTTCCCACGCCGCATTCTGGTCGATGAGGACGAGTTCGATGCGGCACGCCGGCTTCTGGAGGAAGCAGGCCTCGCAGCCGAGCTGCGCCGCGATGGCCGCTGAACCCGCGGCGGAGGTCACCGAAGACGCGGTGCTTGGCGGGCGCCTTGTCCTGCGCCAGCCTCGCAAAGGTCATCGCGTCGGTCATGACGCCATTCTCCTGGCGGCGGCGTGTTCGGCGGCTTCACGCGAGCAGCTTGTCGAACTCGGCGCCGGCGTCGGTGCCGCCGGGCTTGCGGTGGCCCGCCGCGTCGACGACCTGGCGCTGACCATGATCGAAATCGATCCGGCGCTCGCCGCGCTGGCGCGGGAGAATGCCGAGCGCAACGGGCTTGTTGAGCGTACGCGGGTCGTTTGCCTCGATGTAACGGCCTTTCCCGACGCGTTGGCGGCGGCCGGCATTGCCGGCCGCTCGGCCGACCATGTGCTGATGAATCCTCCGTTTAATGCCGCGCACAACCCGTCGCCGGACCACGGCCGCAGGCTTGCGCATGCGCTCATGCCCACGACGCTGCGGCAATGGATCGGAGCGGCGGCGTTTCTTCTTCGCCCGGGCGGGGTGCTGACGCTGATCTGGCGGGCCGACGGCCTCGATGAGGTGCTCGCTGCGCTCGCCGACGGTTTCGGCGGCATGGCCGTCTTGCCGATCTATCCGAAG
>Ga0209624_10003683_pt1 | contig 10763 bp, 10 predicted proteins | sample JacPinW_OM2H0_O1_FD_188565 | JGI IMG/M metagenome (GOLD analysis project Ga0209624, IMG submission 188565) | Forest soil microbial communities from Algoma, Ontario, Canada - Jack Pine, Ontario site 1_JW_OM2H0_O1 (SPAdes) (version 2) | ecosystem: Environmental > Terrestrial > Soil > Boreal... | reverse complement strand
ATCCCCTATGACGCCCTCCTCTATAAGCAGCGCCACAAAATCGAAAACATGTTCGGACGGCTCAAAGATTGGCGGCGCATCCACACCCGATACGACCGCTGCGCCCACACCTACTTGTCGGCAATCTGTATCGCCGCAGCCGTCGCCTTCTGGCTCTGATCAATGAGTCCTGAGCCTAGGACTCGGGAGATAGTTCGTTGATGGCGGGGGGCGCACGCCTGCGCGGTTCAAAGAATACGAAGTTCGTCGCGGTCACCATATCTTCGAAGTTAAGCGTGGCGTTCGAAATGTTGAACTCCTTCGCGGTGCGTTCATAGATGAAATGCGGCTCCAATTCTCGGTCCGTAAGCATTATCGCCCGCCGATGGTCTGAGCCATTGACGTGCTTGATGTATTCGACTTCCTCTGCCGAAAACGGCGTTAGCCGGGCGAACACGACATACACATTGTAACGGTCTCTAGGAAAAGCGTCAGCGACCGCCTTGAGTTTGGTGACATCGTCAGCGGTAATTTGCGTTCTTGTCTTAGCCTCGCCAATGGCGATCTCGACGCGGTGATCGGGCCCCCTTTCGGCTATGACCACAAAATCGGTCTCGCATTCTGGGATTGTGGCAGTTTTCGGCTTTAGCGTCATCGCGGCACTGAAAATGCTATCGCGGCTTTGCATCATCGTGAGTTGCTGCAAGGTGAGCAGCACTGGAATCGCGCCTTCCTGATGGTCGTAGTTGCCAAACAGGCCGGAGCGCTGGAAGGTTCAAGCCTTGTCGCGAAGCTGCGGCGTAGCGTTAAAACCGTGGCCGCAATATTCGCACTCGAGGCGGGAACGTGCGTCGTCAAGCGAACGCCAGAACTCAAGCTGACAGCTTGGGCACCGAAAGTTGAGGCCCGCACGGAAGACTCCCCTGTCAAGTAGGTACGAAAACACCATATCAGAACTGAGTTTGCTGCTCGGCTGGCCCGGCTGGAAATAAAGCCAGTTGTAATTGCTGAGAGGCCGATCGGCCCCGCGACCTTGTATGAGCTGCATCGCCGTCTGCCGACGGAACGTCTGATGGGGCTGGTGGTTTTCGATGAGCGTTCGGACGCCCGCGATTCTGAAGGGGCGGCATCCAGCCAGTCCCCCCATCTGCCGGATCAATGTGGAGGCGATCAACCCCGGCTTGCTCGGAGTTGCCGTGATGCCAACCACTCCGAAGATCGCTGTGATGAGTTCGTTCACGTTGATCGCTCGAAGCGTCTGATGATCGCGTGCGACGGAAGTGACAATGCCGAGGCCTTCGGGCTCTGAACGTGCGGCGTTCCAGATCGAGAGGGCGCTATGACCGTAAAACTGATTTAGCTCAGGAATGAATGGCGTGTGGAAAGTGGCCTGCTCGTTGCGGAAGAGGCCGATACCGGGATCAACAGACAAAACATAGTGCTGACGGTGCGCGTCCGCGTCTACCGCGAAGGGCGTTTCCGCTAGTGCGAATGACATCGTGGCCGTCTGACCGCTGTGATCGATAGAGGCAAGCGCGGTGCCTTCGCCGAAGCACATCATGGGCGCGCGAACACTGCGGCCGTTCCAGATCTGTCCATCGATCTTGCATAGGACCAGCCGACCTTCGCCAACGTGGTGCTGGGCATCGTCGATCGAGCTTTCCATCCGATGCCAAAGGGCCAGACCTTGCGGTCCATGTGGTTGCGGCGGCGCTTGCCTAACGATTGCTGCCCAGTGCGCCGCTTGGCCTCTCAGTCGGTTCGCGTAGCGCGGGTCGAAGAACCTAAGCCGAATATCGGCGGCGCGGAGGTTCCAGAAGTTGACTAGGTCGTCGAAATTACCGGCCTCACCAATATAAAAACCGGGCATGTCCCAGTCGTTTCTGACGGCGTGATGCCGCTTAATATACGCGCGGTTCAAGCCAGCGATCGTGTCTCGCTCTGCATCCGGCACCGGCACTTCGGCACCGTCTTGGATGACGTTCCGGACGCCGAGCAGACTTGTTTGGACGAGCGCCCTATAGCTACAGCGACTGCATCCGTCGACGGGAACTCGCCGTAGGAGCAGAGAAAAACATCGGCCAGCGGGTCGTCGACCTCCCATTCGTACAAATCGAGCCCGGATTCAGGGGTGGGGTTATTCCTAAAGAATTGCTCGTGGAGCCGAATCACGGGGTGACGAATATCGACGATGAGCGGCACTTTGCCGCTGGGCATGGCCGGCATAAAGAGGCCACCGCCAATCATTGGCGAAGGCAGGTAATAATTATGAGCCTGTACGAAATCGCCAACCGCAGAGCCCTGCGACACTTGAACTAGCACATCGACCCGAAACAGCTTCACCAATGCTTCCGCAATCTCACGATCGTCGACGACAATGATTGGGTTGTACCGACCGCCCCACATGGTGAAGGACAGGCGGACAGATCGCCGGAAGCTCTCCATATCTCCTTTCAGGACGCACCAACCTAAGCGAAGTGGGCGGTAACGCAAACGGACCGATAAGGTGTTCATGTCTGCCTTAGCTCGTGGGTACTGATCGGCCACAGGTCGCGCCTCACGCCGTCCTTGTAGGCAGCTTTCGTCCGTTGTCGACTGGCCGGTCTATCCGCGCTTGAGACGTACTATGTGCGGGTCAGAGTGGGCGCAATGCAGGGCCGCTTGGAGCGCAACGGGCGGCTCTTTTTTGGTACCAAAATTGGTACCGAACGCGCCAGGACGCGCAGTGATGCGCTAGTACGTTCGGGCCGCCCGCGCTCGCATAAAGCCAACGAATCCTTGGACGGAACCGGACAGCAAACCACAGCAGTGGACGACGGTTTAAGGTTTGCTAAACCGTTATAGGGTTGTAAAGCTCTATCGAGGGTTCGAATCCCTCCGTCTCCGCCATTATCGCACAGCTCATACAAAGAAATAAATGACTTAACGCTGGTTTCGTGGGTCGGGCCGCCAAACAGTCCGCAGATCGCATCCGTGCTTGTCGGGCCAGGTCAAATCGACCAAAAACCGAGATCTCGCACCGGCTTGGGTGGCCTAGTTCGGCTCGAATGCTTTCGATACGGCCAAGCTTGCGCCACCCCTGGCACATTGTTTTCCGATTCCAATTAAGACGATACAGTCGCAGCAATGTCTTGCAGCGGAGGCGTACGCGGACGCCTTTCAAATGACACCTATCTGAGTGGGGACCTTTGCGAATATTCGGCGACGTGGACCCGGGGTCGAAGACGTTTTCCAAGGGTGTTCGACTTTTACCGCCGGAGGAGACGCTGGCGCGAATATTGCCGTTCAAGTCCAGTTTTGGCGTCACTCGGATCGCTAATCTTACGGGACTGGACCGAACTGGAATACCGGTCGTGATGGTGTGCCGGCCGAACGCGCGGTCGACCGCCGTATTTCATGGCAAGGGGATCAGCGTCGCGGCGGCCAAGGCGTCCGGTCTCATGGAAGCGTTGGAGACGTGGCACGCCGAACACGTTCAATTGCCGATCCGTTTTGCGAGCTACGCTGAACTGGGCAGGGAAGCGAAAACCGCTGACGTCGATCTCTTGCCGCGGATACCCGACGGCCGCTTCAACGCCGATGCGCCTATGTTGTGGGTGGAAGGGCGTAACTTGATCGACGACCAGTCCGTTTGGGTCCCCTTCGAGATGGTTCACGCCCATTCGACCATCGATGGACCGCCAGTGAGCGGCTTTTTCTCCGGGAGCACGAACGGTCTTGCGTCCGGCAACCACATTCTGGAGGCGACGAGCCATGCGTTGTGCGAGCTGATCGAGCGCGACGCGACGGCGCTTTGGCGACAGAGTCCCACGTCCGAGCAGGACCGAAGGCGCGTTAATCTCGCGACGGTCGACGATGTGGAATGTCGTTCGGTGCTGGACCGCTTCGCCGGGGCGCAAATCGACCTTGCTGTATGGGACGTCACAACCGACGTCGGCGTGCCTGCGTTCCAATGCTTTGCGGCGGATCGCACTGGCGAGACCGGCCACGTCGGCGTGGGCGCGGGGTGTCATCCCGCCCGGAAAATCGCCTTGCTCCGCGCAATTACCGAGGCGGCCCAGGTCCGCACCACCTACATTGTGGGTTCGCGTGAGGATATTCGGCATTCCGACTATCGTTCGGCGACGCTTGCCTCGAAAAGCGAGCGAGCGCGAGCCATGATGCAGTCCGTTGCGCGGCCGCGCGACTTCGCATCGGTTGAAGACTTTGAGTTCGAATCGGTCGAAGCGCAGGTCGCCTGGATTGTTGAACGGCTGGTTGCAACAGCAATTCGACAGGTCATCACGGTCGATCTGACGCGAAGCGAGCTCGGGGTTCCGGTCGTGCGCGTCGTCGCGCCTGGGCTCGAGGGTTTCGATCACTTCCCCGCGTACTACGCGCCAGGCCCGCGCGCGCGGGCCCTGCTAGAGCGGCGCAGATGACGATCGTCGTCTTCGTCGGCCCCACGCTGTCTCGCGAGGATATTGCCGCCTGCGGGGATATGGTCTGCCTGCCGCCAGTCGCCCAGGGCGACGTTTATCGCGCCGCGCAGAGGCGACCACAGGCGATCGGAATCATCGACGGATACTTTTCCGGCGCCCCGTCGGTCTGGCACAAGGAGATCTTGTGGGCGATGTCGCGAGGCATTCCCGTCTTCGGCAGCGCGAGTATGGGCGCGCTGCGCGCTGCTGAGCTGCACGCTTTCGGCATGCGCGGGGTCGGTCGCATCTTCCAGGCCTTCCGCGATGGCGAGCTCGAAGACGACGATGAGGTGGCCGTCGTCCATGGGCCGGCAGAACTCGGGCACATTCAGGTTTCCGAGGCGATGGTCAATATTCGCGCCACGTTGGCTCGCGCCGAGACCGAAGGGGTTCTATCCAAGAGTTCGCGCGGCGCATTGGAAGCCTTCGGCAAATCGATGTTCTTCCCGCAACGCAGTTGGCAGGCGTTGCTCGAGGGCGCAGCGACGCTTGGCGTCGCCGAATCGGAACGAGCCGCGTTGAGCGCGTGGTTGACTAACGGACGAGTCGATCAGAAGCGCGCGGACGCTCTCGAGATGCTGGCGGCGATGAGGGAGGCGCTACTCGGCTCGAACGAGACGCATCCGAAATTCAAGTTTGAATGGACCTATTTCTGGGACGAATTCGTGCGCCGATTTGAGGCGGGCCACGAGAATCCCGGCGCTTCCCCGCAACAGTTCGTCATCGAGGAGCTGAGGCTCGAAGGTCCCGAAACCTATGCGCGCGTCGAGGCCATGGCCCTGTTGCGCAGGGTCGCCGTGTCCGGCGCAGCCCCGGTGGCGCCTTCGCCGGCCCCCGATAGTTTGCGGACAACCCTGGCGGATATCCGCGCCAGGCTCGGGCTGTTCACGCGCGCCGACCTCGATCGCTGGATGGCGCGCAATGACCTCGACGTGGTTTCGATGGAACGGCTGATCGCAGACCAAGCTGGTCTTGCGATTCTACGCGACCGGTCGAGCGCCGCGCTCGAGCCTCACATCCTCGACGAGCTGCGCCTGAGCGGCGCCTATGAGCGGCTCGTCGAACGGGCACGCAGGAAAAGCGATGCGCTTGCCGGAAGGGCTGGGGCGCCATCAGCTTCGCAAGCCTTGGCGCTGCGGCTTTGGTATTTCGAGCATCGCCTTCGACGGCCTCTTCCCGATGACGTTGCGGACTTTGCCCGCCGGCTCGGCTTTGCGGACGTCGCAGACTTCGATGCGGCGCTGCTTCGTGAGCGTCTCTACCTCAATGAGCAGGAGGCCGATCGAAGCGCTTGACGTCAGTGTCGATTTGTTCTTTCTTAAACATATTATTTGGAAGTATATTTTCGGGGCTGCGAAAATGGCCTGCTGCGAGGGGGGCGTAAGGTTCCGGCTTTACCCGAAGCCGCCATACGTACATCCGGAGTGGCCTCCGGAAATCGTGTGCGTTTCGGAGCCGCCGGGCGCCATCGGACCTGGCCCGTCCGATGATCGCATGCATCTCGTCAGGCCGATCGGCAAGCATTTTGCCTATGGCGTGAATCCCGGACCGCTGGGCACCCCCCATCTTGATTTTCCGCCCTGGAAAGGGCCGGTGTTCCAGCCGGTCTTTCCGGACGCCGAAGGTCATTTCGATCACCTCATTCCTGGAACGCCGGAATTTGCCGAAGCGCACGTATTCGGCACGGTGCGTTTCGTGCTGGACATCTGGGAGCGCTACTTCGGCCGGCGGATCGAATGGCATTTCGCCGCGGATTACCGCCGGCTAGAGATCGCCATCCTGCCGGGGCTCAACAATGCCTATGCCGGCTACGGCTTCATGGAGATCGGCGCGCATCGGTTTGCCGACGGAAGCCATGCGCCATACGCGCTGAATTTCGACGTCATCGCGCACGAGCTCGGCCATCTCATCCTCTATTCGACGGTCGGTCTGCCGACCCCGGCGACCCAGCAAGGAGAGTACTTCGGTTTTCAGGAGTCGGGGGCCGACACGACGGCGCTGATCGCCGGCTTGCATTTCGCATCGCTGCTTGAGCACCTGCTTCAGGAGACGCACGGCAATCTTTACACATACAATGAGCTTGACCGCTTCGCCGAGCTTTCGCCGGACGACCAGATCCGGCTCGCGAGCAACGATGTGAGGATGTCAGCATTTGCTGCGGGCTGGACCGAAGAGCATGCGCTTTCGCAACCGCTGACCGGCGCTGTCTTCGACATCTTGGTCGACATTTTTCAGGAAATGCTAGTCGACCGCGGGCTGATCGCGAGGGATGTCGCTGAGGCGACGCGGCTTGTGCGCAACAGCCCCGAAAACGCGCCCGCGCTTCAGCCCGTGTTCGACGCCGCCTTTGCCGATCGATACGAGGATTTCCGCGCCGCGCTCGTCGAGGCGCGCGACACCATGGGATTCATGCTCGCCCAGACGTGGAAGCAGCTGACGGCGGATTATTTCACCTATCTCGATGTCGCCGAGACAATGATCGCAATAGAGGCGACGACGAGCGGCGGGCGTTACCGGCGCGCGATGGTCGAAAGCTTCGCCTGGCGGGAGATCGGCCAAGTCAGCGCCGGCCCACGGCTCGCGCCACCCGGTCCGCGCAGTCACTCCCACTCGGCTCGGACAGTCGCACCAAGGATTCAGGACCAATTGCCCCGGATGAGCTATCGCGAGCGCGCGATTATGGCTGGGATCGCTTCATGAGATTACGCTACGCGAGTCGGAGGAGAGGAAAATGCCTGAGTCACTAATGTCGCCATCGAGTATAAAGTTGTTTGGCCGCATTGTTGAAGGGATCAAACTAGACGCCCCGCCCGTCGCGCCTGGGCTTGGGGCTAACAATTTTTTACTTCATCAATTGTCAACTAAGCCTTTACCGCATTTAGCCAGAATTTACGCATTTAGTTTCGAGGGCGCGTTTTATGAAATACCCAAACCGCCGATCTTTGTTGTTCATGGGCACGGGATACCAGTAGGGAACTGGGACATTCCCTCTACTATGGATCAAACGGGCGTCGCGGGGAGGGACTGGGATTTCTCGGGCAATCATCCTCATACTAACCCAGGTCCGGCCGCTCGTGTTGCCGGTGGTGCTGGTCAGCCTCCTGCTCCTCCTGCTGCTGCTCCTCCACCCAACGATATTCATTACTGGGAATACGAAAAGGGCGACTTCTCATTGCGCTTGGATGTGGAGGCGGGACCGTTCGAGCAAATCCTGCTTCAGATGGCGTTGCGCGGCGGCGGCGGGGTGAGCGGCGCCGGCGTCAGCGGGGCCGGCGTCAGTGGCGCGGGGGTCAGTGGCGCAGGCGTCAGCGGGGCCGGCGTGAGTGGGGCAGGGGTCAGCGGCGCAGGGGTGAGTGGAGCGGGGGTCAGTGGGGCAGGCGTGCGACGCTGAAGCTGCGCAGCCGCTGTTCCGAATAGCCGGACGGCCTTGGGATCAGTTCCCGTCGTCTGGCGCAGACCGGCGTTTTTGCGAGGCCCTAGGCTTCGAGTGGCCCGGCGTCCGCCAGATCATCTGCTCCTTGTCCGGGTCCTTTCCCGTGCTCTCGAACCCGAGCTTCACATAAAGACGCCTGGCGGCATTGCCGTGCATCACGTCGAGCGTCACCGGCCGGCCGGTTTCGGCGCCGCGCTTTAGCTCCGCGCCGATCAATGTCGATCCGATCCCGCGTCCGCGGAAGCCGTCGACCAGGTGAATCTGACGCAAGTACAGTCGGTCGGCGAAGTCGACGACCTGAATGAAGCCGACAACGCGACCGTCGACGCTTATTATTTGCGTCCGTCCCTGCTTATATCCCTCACGAAAGAGGGCGACGAAGCGGTCCTCGTCCCATCGGCCGATCTTTGTGAGATGCTCTTTCGCGCCCTCGAGATAGAGCCCGAGCGCGAACGAATAGTCGCCTTGTTCCGCCGGCCGCAGTCGAAAACTGCTTCCCGTTTGATCGTTCATCGCCGTCGCCGCGGCGCCAGCTCGGGCGCGAATTTCCACCCCGGATCTGGCCAACGGCGCATCCCCCGAAGATGATCCATATTGCTCTGCAGCGGAAGTAGTATAATGTGCGAGCGTAAAAACTCCAACTGTTCGGCGGCGCAGATGGAAGCGGTGGGGCCCAGAGCCTCGCGGGAACGACCCGCACAATCAACTAAGCTCGTGGCCATCATGTTCGCGGACATGGTGAGTTATAGCAAACATATAGAGAAGGACGAGGCGGCAAACGCAAGTAACGCCGAGCGTTCGATCGAGCTTTTCAAGGCCTTGATCGGCGACTATGGAGGCCATATCGCCAACGTTGTCGGCGACGGCATTCTCGCTTTGTTCGACACCGCCGACGGGGCGCTCCGATTCGCCATCCAAATTCAGACGGAGTTTCGCGACCAGTCTGTATGGGATGACGGCGACCCGATTCAGTTTCGCATCGGTCTTAATCTTGGCGAAGTGACTCCCGATGCGACGAACTTTCATGTCCATTCCGTCAATGTGGCCGCGCGGGTCCAGGCCCTCGCCGAACCGAACTCGATCTTCGTGACCGCGGCGATCCGCCGGGCGCTGCGCGATGTGCCGGGGATCACATTGCGTTCGCTTGGCCAACCAAGCCTGAAGAATATTTCAGAGCCGATCGAGGTCTTTGTCGTGGAGAAATCGAGTGCTTCGTCGCCTCAGATCGTCCCGTTCCCGCGCCTCGTTCCAAAGGCTGAGGTTGCACGAAATCCCGCAATCGCGGTGCTTGCGCTTTCCAATCAGTCGGGTGATCCGCGCAACGACCATCTTTGCGAGGGTATCTCCGAGGATATCATCGCCAACCTAACCCGATTTCGCAATCTCAACGTCATTGCGCGACATTCGTCGTTTCTGTTCAACCTGCGGAACAATCCCTTGGAGGAGGTGCAGCGTAAGTTGGGCGTGCGCTATGTCCTGGGCGGCGGCCTCCGCAGGGCCGACAAGCGTCTCCGCATCGCCGTCCAACTGACAGACGCGGTTTCCGAAAGCGTGCTCTGGTCTGATCGTTTCAGCCTCGAAGTCGAAGAATTGTTTGATCTCCAAGACGAGATCGCTGGCGCGGTCGCCGCACGTCTCTCGGTCCAGATCGACTTCGCCGAACGACGTCAGGAATCACCCTATCCGCGTGACATGCGCGCCTATGGCCTGCTGGTTCGCGGGCAACACTTAATGCTCAACTTTACCAAGGAAGCAAACGCGCATGCTCGTCGGCTTTTCGATGAAGCAATCGAACTCGCGCCCGAATACAGCCGCGCTTACAGCGCCATTTCACGCACACACAATCTCGACTGGCGCTATTCGTGGTCCGCAGCCCCCGATGAATCGCTCGAAATCGCGATCGATTTCGCCAGACGCGCCAAACAGCTCGACCCGCTCGATGCTCGCGGCTTTGCCGAATTGGGCTACGCCAGGCTCTATCGCAAACAGCTTCCGGAAGCGCTCGTCGAATATGCGCACGCCATGGCGCTCAATCCCAACGATAGCGATATCATTGCGGAATACGCCGACGCGCTCGTCTATGCGGAACAGCCAGCCAAGTCGGTTGAGCTTTTGGAAAAGGCGATGCGCCTCAACCCCTTCTACCCCGATTGGTATCTTTGGTATCTCGCCGACGCTTACGATGCTTTGGGGCGCTACGAAGACGTCGTCGCGGCCGTCCAGCGTATGCATGATCCGTCCGAAGGGCGGCGCCTTCAGGCCATAGGTTATGCTCATCTGGGCATGATGGAAGAGGCCAAAGCTGCGGCGCGGCAAGTGATGCTGCGCCAGCCCGGATTCACGATCAGAGAGTGGTGTCAGCGGCCGCCGTTCCGCCGGGGCCCGGTCCTCGAGCGCTACAAGGAGGGATTACGTAAAGCGGGCCTCCCAGAATAAAGATGACGCTCGACCTGGAGGTCTCGCTCCGTGATGGCGCGATGAAGCGGAGGAAGAGCGTCCTACGCCGGAGTCGTTGGACCAATCTGGCGCTGGTCGGAAAAACAGATTTTTGAACAATTGCTTTCGAGCAACCGAAACTGTGCTACAACAATTGGATCGCCGGATCGAGGTCCGGCCCTCGAGAAGCAAAGCGAGCCAAGACAAACGGAGGGGGAAAATTTTATTTGAATCGCGCGTAACCCATTGAGAAGTCTCGATCCGAAAAAATAAACGCTAGTAAAATGATAGTAAATTGACTAGCGTTTATTTGCGTTTACTGGCGCTTATACCGAGACTCGTTGATCATGACCTGTAGGCCCAATCGCGCATACCGATGGAGATGATTTTCCAAGGCTGATCGACGAGTTTATTCCAGGCGTCGCAGCAATGGTCGAGGATATCCTGGAAGGATT
>Ga0209624_10003682_pt1 | contig 10765 bp, 7 predicted proteins | sample JacPinW_OM2H0_O1_FD_188565 | JGI IMG/M metagenome (GOLD analysis project Ga0209624, IMG submission 188565) | Forest soil microbial communities from Algoma, Ontario, Canada - Jack Pine, Ontario site 1_JW_OM2H0_O1 (SPAdes) (version 2) | ecosystem: Environmental > Terrestrial > Soil > Boreal... | reverse complement strand
CGAGCCATAAACTGCAACTCCACCCACTCTCCGCGCTCCTTGAAAGTCCTGAACCCCTTGCACTGAGTCATCCCCACTCCCTATTTCTGTCGTTGTCATCCTGAGCGGAGTGGGATCGTCTGCAAGACGATCCCACGCAGTCGAAGGATCCCTATACCCAGCAGGGACCTCCGCTAGCTACACTCCCGACGCTCCCAAAAGAAAAGGCGCGGCCCATGGGCCGCGCCTCGTTTTCTTGAATTCTTACTCTATACTTTCAGTATAGCATTTTGAGCTGGGTGAACCCGCCACGTTCGCGGGATTTATATCGTCATAACTGTGAGCAACTTAAGGGCAATGGTGTAGTTTCTGCCTATTGACAACAACTTCGGGCCAATCCTGGTTCGCGGACATCTTCGCCTTACTCACTCTGCTTCACGACGCGTCCGTTGAGCGGCTGAAGAGGCCGGACGTCGTGCGGATAAAGCTTGGCGAACGCGCTGATCTCCTCCGCCGAAATCTCCACCGGAGTCTTCAGCACAAACCACGCCACCCCCTCAGTGCACGGCGGAGCCGTCAGCGATCCCATATACATGTAATAAGCAGTGTCGCGGGGCAGCAGCCCCGCAGGATCAACCTCGACTCCGGCAACCTCCTCCTCTTTGCTCTCGGTCATCGGCATGTGTTCCCAAAGCCGCTGAACCGTGGCGTTCGCTCTGCCCGCCTTCAGGAGAACTGCGACCCCCGCAACCTTCCCGTCGCTGGCTTGGTGCATGAAGTGCGCCACCATGTCGTATGGCTTGCCGTGGATGTACTCTTCGCTGGGACGGTGGAAGTGGAATTGCGTGAGTTGGTAACGCTTGTCTCCCACCACCAGAAAGTTCCCGCTTCCCGGTACGTCGTGGTAGTTCACTCGAATCGTGTAACCATTGTTAATCAGATATTTGAGCGGACCACTTTTGTATTCGAATCGCAGGGCGGGGAGTTCAGCTCTCTCCGCATGTTGAATGTCGATGGGAGACTGTTCCTTCCCGGCGCCGCAGACCGCATAGTCGGGATCGAGCTCGCTCCAGTGTTCCACTCCTTTCGCGCCTTCGTACTCCCATCGCGTCTTCCACTGTGCATGCGGACCCTCTCGCACCAATACCGCCGCGACCACCAGCAATGCAAACGTCATCCAACCTTTTCGCATATTGCACCTCGGCTGAGGGGGCTCTCCTGCCGGCCCATGACGCTATCGTCGGCATTATCTTAACTGGATGCCGACCCGTCCGTAGTGGTTGGCGTCGGGATGCGCCGTTTCGGTGAAGCGCTGAGCGAAACCCGGTAGGGAGCCGAAAGCGCAGGCGCGCCGCTGCTATAATCAAGAATTGCGCCCATGTCCACGAAGCGACTGATACGTTCCACAACCGTTTTATCCATCCGCCGCAACGGCAGCGTGGTCCTCGCTGGCGACGGACAGGTCACGCTGGGCGAGTCCGTCATCAAACACACGGCAAAGAAGATTCGCCGCCTCTACAACGACAAAATTCTCGCCGGATTCGCCGGTTCCACCGCCGACGCCTTCACCCTCTTCAGCCGCTTCGAATCAAAACTCGAGCAATACCACGGCAACCTGGGACGCGGCGCGGTAGAACTGGCCAAAGACTGGCGCACCGACAAATACCTGCGCCACCTGGAAGCCTTGTTGCTGGTCTGCGACAAAGAACAAACGTTTCTGCTAAGCGGACAAGGCGACGTAATCGAACCCGACGGCGGAGTAGCAGCCATCGGCAGCGGAGGTCCCTACGCGCAAGCCGCAGCCGAAGCCCTGGCGCGCCACACGCAACTAACCGCGCGCCAGATCGCAGAAGAGGCAATGAAGATCGCCGGCAAAATGTGCATCTATACCAATGACGTAGTAACGATTGAAGAACTGTAAGAAAGTGGCCAGTGATCAGTGTTCAGTGTCCAGCAAAGACACGCAGACTGACCACTGGCCACTGATCACTAGTCACTGAATTTTATGGCCATCTATTTACCCAGCAGCGCCGAAGAAGAACAACTAGCCCTCGACGAACTAACTCCCCGCGAGATCGTAGTCGAGCTCGACAAACACGTAATCGGCCAAAAAGACGCCAAGCGCGCCGTCGCCATAGCCCTCCGCAACCGCACCCGCCGCCAAAAACTAACCCCCGACCTAGCCGAAGAAATCATCCCCAAAAATATAATTATGATTGGGCCTACGGGGGTGGGGAAGACGGAGATTGCGCGGCGGCTGGCTAAGCTGGCTAATTCTCCGTTTTTGAAAGTGGAGGCTTCTAAGTTTACTGAGGTTGGGTATGTGGGTCGTGATGTGGAGTCGATGGTGCGGGATTTGGTGGAGATTGCAATCGACAATGTTCGGGAAGAGAAGCTGGAGGATGTGGCGGACAAGGCTGAGCTGAATGCTGAAGAACGCTTGCTGGATATTCTTTTGCCGCCGTCTCCACCGGCCCGGCCTGCTGAGCCTACTACTGCGGGTGGTGTCGTGATCGATGGGAGCACTGCTTTGGCTGAATCTTCTTCGCGGACTCGGGAGAAGTTGCGGCAGCAGCTGCGCGAGGGGAAGCTGGACGAGCGGCAGGTTGAGATTGATGTTCGGGAGCGGAATTTTCCTTCTTTTGAGATTATGACGAACCAGGGTGTTGAGGAGATGGATATCAACATCAAGGACATGCTGCCTAATATCTTCGGGCAGCGGACGAAGAAGCGGAAGATGAAGGTGAATGAGGCGTTTGAATATCTGATCCAGGAAGAAGAGCAGCGCTTGATTGATATGGATCACGTTACTCGGACGGCTATCGATCGCGTGGAGAATTCCGGGATTGTGTTTCTGGATGAGATCGACAAGATTGCGGGACGTGAGGGCGGGCATGGTCCGGATGTTTCGCGGGAAGGCGTGCAGCGCGACATTTTGCCCATTGTCGAGGGGACTACCGTGAACACTCGTTATGGGATGGTGCGGACGGATCATATTTTGTTTATTGCTGCGGGGGCGTTTCATGTTTCGAAGCCTAGCGACCTGATCCCGGAGCTGCAGGGGCGGTTTCCGATTCGGGTGGAGTTGCAGTCTTTGACCATGGAAGACTTTGTGCGGATTCTTACCGAGCCGAAATCTTCTTTGGTTAAGCAGTACACTGCTTTGCTTGAGACTGAGGGCGTGAAGTTAGAGTTCACTCCGGAGGCGCTCTCGGAAATCGCACATTTTGCGTTTCGAGTGAATGAGAGTACGGAGAATATTGGGGCGCGGCGGCTGCATACCATCATGGAGCGGGTGCTGGATGAGCTTAGCTTTGATGCTCCGGAGAGAAAAGGGGATCACGTGGTTATCGACGCGGATTATGTGCGGAAGATGTTGACGGATATTGTTAAGGACCAGGATTTGTCGCGATACATTCTGTAGGTCGGGCGAGGGACCCTGCGCGTAGTCGGGACTGCCTGAGCAGTCACGGGGCCCACCCAGTCTTGAAGCCGAGGTTCCGATTGAGGTCCCATGGCCCGCAGCAATTTAGTTTCAATGATGCGCAAACGTCCGGTATGTGTCGATTGTGCCTCTTCCTTGATGGCTTCGACACTTCAGTGGTGGTGATGCAACGGTTGAGATCTACCAGTCCGTAGGCGATCAGGAACGGGTCACGTCCCAGTTTATCTACCTCGTCGTCGGTCAGATCGTTCGCATACCCTTCCTTTACGACTCGCTGAACCAAATCGCGATCGGATGCTTCATTGAATAGCAGGGCGTCACGATTTGAGTCTTTCTTGACCCAGTCCAGCAATTCGTCGTCCTCCTTGCGGCCCTCTAGCACTTCTTCGTACATCTCGATAGGAATCTTTATGTGCCCAGACGCTCCTCGATGCTGTAGCCAGCCCCAAAACTCCGGCACGCGACTGATGCCGTAGTACGTATTGGCGGCAGTAATGAGGATGTTGGCGTCGAGGAGGTAAATCATCACTCCGCTCCCCGGCTGGGGCTTCCGGTTGAGAGCAGAGGCTCCACGTTTCGCGCTTTCACACCCAGTAACCTTGCCGCCTTTGTGTAGGTTAGGAGGCCTTCACCAAGGGAACGATTGGCTAAGGCAAGAAGGGCCTTGCCGATGCGGTGTCTCCTCACAACGTAGTAGCTAGGGCCGCCGTCGCGACTCTTCTGTTTAAGCGCTTCGCGTTCCTTGTGAGCAGTCAACTCCTTGTAGAACTTGTCTCGTAAGTCTTCCCACGTTCTTTCGGTGATAGCGCCTGTTCGAAATACTCTATACGCAACCATCGCTCGGCTTATGTTGCGCTTGTCGGCAAACTGGGAAACTTGCTGCGCTAGTCGGTCTAACGTCGGCGATCCCATACGAGTGAATTCTTCAAGCTCTCGGGGGGGCAGCAGTATTTCGGCAGCGACGTCGCTGCAGTACCGCTCGATAGGGAGCCCAGCCGCCCAGCCACTCAGCCCCGTGGCGCCTAGCCACAGGTGGGCAACCTCGTGCAGTGTTGTGAAGGACCAAGCGGACGCCGCGTCATTGTCGTTTACGACTACAAGCGGGGCGATATCGTCGGCCATTGCGAAGCCGCGGAACGTCTCAACGGAAATGTTTGTGTGGTGCGTTCCGAGGTTTCCGAGAAGGAGGACAAAGATGCCGCTGGCCTCCGTTCTAAGGCGCAAGTATGCGAACGCCTCATCAATCGTGGCCGCGTTGCGAAAAGTATTTAGATCGAATCTCAGTTGCTTGGAAATCCGTTCCGCCAACGCGGAAACGGGGACACTGACTGTGGCGGATCCGATGAAGGAGAGTTTCTCCACCTCGGAGTCTTCCAGCAGAGACTTGATGATGCTCTGTCGACCTCGGATGTCTCGAATTAAGGCGTCGAGGAACGGGTTGTACAATGGCTCTGAGCCGCCCGGAAGAGTTCGAAAATCCTTCCCTCTGTCCCCTGTCTTCGGCGGCCGTTCTAAGTAGAAGACGAGTAACGGCCGCCGATACGCCTTCGCCATTCTCAAAAGCAAAGGCCGCGAGGGCTCTTCCTTGCCTGTTTCGAGCGCCGCTAGCCGCTCCGGCCCCGGCGTTCCGTAGGCCTCCTTCAGATCGATAGCATGGGCTGCTTCTTCAAGGGAAAGACCCGCCGTCTTTCTCGCCCATTGCAGAATGTCCGGGTTAAGCATCGGCATTATTGTGTTCTATCGCCGATGGATTATCAACCTTCGCGGGGTGCGCGGGTGTACATGGTCTGGTGGGATGGCGGTGGGTACGGCGGTAATGTTTTCCCCTCTTGAAGGCGTCGGTAAGCTCCTGATACGTGCCGCGAACCGGCACTTGTGCTTGGGGAGCGACGGTTCATGCAGCTAAGGGGAGCGATTTGCCTGCGGCGGGGGCTTTTTCTGGCCTTGCTGTCGGCGTTCGTGCTGGCAGGGACGGCTCGAATCTGCTGCGCGCAGGACGACGACTCAGGCGACGATGCCGGCCCCGGCAAGGCTGTGGCCTCGCTTAGTCTTACATTTGACAAGCACGGCGGCGCCAAGGTTTATCTGTCGGTCGACCACACGCCGAGTGACTGGCAACCGATTCAAGCTGCATTAGCGCAGAGTCTGCATTGCGCGTACCAGACGTTCGCCCATCCGTCAGCCGGCATGCGCTCGACCAGTTGGTCGGGGCGCTTGACGGCGGAACAGCGGGCGAGCTACGAAAAGTTTCTGAACGAGGCCGACCAGCGGCAGCTTCGGGGGAGTTGCGACCGGGTGCTGGCCGCGAGCGGCTGGACGGTCAGCGGCATGCTGCCGCTTCAGACACTCGCCGATGCTTTGGCGCAGTCGGGCGAGCAGGTGTTGTTTGTCACTGTGAAGCGGCCTAAATCGGGCTTTGAGGAACAAAGTCCTCCGGGATTGCAACCGAATCGCTTTGCCGGCGGAGGCGAACGTGCTTCGGTTCTGATGTACAGCTTCTCTCTGGGGACGACCACGCCGGTCCCGGCGCTGCAGCTGGCTTACGGCTACCGCAATTCGGATCTGCTGCGGCAGTGCGCCATGTCTGCGGGATATCTGCTGCTGCCGCTGGCATTGATTCTGTGGATGCGGCGGGCCGCGCTGCGAGACGCTGTTGAGGACCCGGCGGCGGCGTGGTTCAGCTATTTCAAGACTCTGCAATGGTGCGTAAACGGCACCATGCTGCTCTGGATGGTGGCCCGTACCAGCTTCCGCGAGGGGGTGCAGGACCTGGTCGCGTTCCAGTTGCCGGCTGGCGGATGGGAGCCTGCGGTTGCCCGCACGCTGGTGGTGATCGTTCCGCCGTGGCTGGTGTATCTGCTCTGCCTCTTCCTTTCTTATAAGGTGTTCGTGCAATTTCGCGGCAAGCGGTGGACACGGGGCGAATTTATGCTGGAGCGCTCGCTGGAGGTGGGGGCGCAATTTCTCCCCCTGATGTTCTTCTGCTGCGGGCTGAATTTTATCGGCAAATCTCCGAAGGTGTTGGTGGTTCTGCTGGTGGCTGCGTACGTCTCGCGCGTGCTCTGCGTGCGCGCCAAGATCAAGGTCTCAGGAGTAGCGCCTGAGGCGCTTACCACGGGGGAATTGCGCGATCGGGTCTTTGAACTGGCAACACGAGCAACCGTCAAGATCAAACAGGTGTTCGTGCTGAGCGCGGGCCGGATGCAAGTCGCGAATGCGTATGCCACCGGCGCCCAGACCGTGACGTTCACTGACTACCTGCTGCAGAGGCTGACCAAGCGCGAGGTCGATGCCATCGCAGGGCATGAACTGTCGCACCTGCGTCATAAGCATCCCAAGAAGCTTGGGTACACGATTCTCGGAGTGATCGTGTTTCCCTCGATCTTTCGCGCGGCCTGGCCCCTGTTCACGGGATGGGTCGGCGGACTGCTTATGGATGCTAGCGGCGGCGATACAAAGGCGCTCATGCAGTGGTATCGCTGGAGTCCGAAACTTTTGGCTTGGTCGCAACTGGATCTGATGCTGATCGTGGCTGGATTCTGCCTGTTCTATCTTTTGTCGCGGCGCTTCGAGCGCATTGCCGACGAGGGCTCGGTGAAGCTGGTCGGTGATCCTGAAGCGATGATCACGTCGCTACTCAAGGTGAGCCGCCTTAACCTGACGCCGATCCAGTGGGGGAAAGTTGCGGGAACGCTTTTGACTCATCCCACGACCTTGAAGCGCGTGGAGCATCTTGCCAAGGTGGGGAACGTGCCTGCGGAACGAGTGCAGGAACTGCTGGCGCATCATGCGCAAGAGGAGCAGGCGCGGCGGGCTGGCCTGACGGCCACGCAAGGGTCGAGCGTGATATCGGGCGCGACATCTCCCGCAATATCCGGCGACGAGCATTATGCCGTTCCGTCGGGTGCCAAGAGTGTTGTGTCGACCATGGCGGCGATCCGGCGCACCGCCGACCACCAGTGGGTGCTGATCGGAGCGAACGTGCTGCCGCCGGCGATCGTGGCGTGGATCATCCACCGGCTGGGCCTGCAGGGGCAGGCATCTTTAGCGGCGTACCTGGTGGGCGCGCTGCTTATTGTGGCAGGTTATTCACTGCTGGGATTGCACCTGAGTCTGCGCGGCCGCGCGGAAATTCGCGGGCAATTCGCGACCAAGTTCGACGCGGAAGGAATCCAGATTCGCGGCCGGAATGCTATGGTGGCGGGCTTCGCTCCGGGCGCAGGGCTGCGCGTTTATCTTTCCGGTTATGACTGGGACAAGGGATTCGTTTGGCTGCTACAGAACCGCTTAGTCTACTTGGGCGACAAGATTCGCTTCGCGCTCAAGCCGGAGCAGGTGGTGAACGTCCGCATGGGCCAGAGCGCTCCGGGTTGGTGGACCAGTGAGCGGGTATATCTTGACTGGCGCGATTCTGAGCACGGGCGTGAGGGTACGTTCAGCTTTTATCCGAGTGAGCCGAGCTCGGCGGCAAAGATCAAGCGCGAGGGCAAGGCACTGTGCGCTGTCCTGCAGCGCTGGCGCGACAAGGCTGGTGAATATCCAGTCGCGCCGCCGGCCGTGCAAGCGCTGGAATCGCCGCTGCTGGGTGAAGTGACCAGCCACGATGTCAGAGACCGGCTTAGCGGCGGCAAGCGGCTGAACATGCTCATGTTTCTCTTGCTGCTGAGCTATGGTGCTTCGCAGCTGCTGGGCGTGTCTGGCTGGTACGGGTTCGCCGTGGTTATTTTGTTGAGAATCTACGAGCGCATTCCTTACTGGCGCTACCGCGTGCCGCCCGCGATCCCGGCGCTACCACAGCCTCAGGCCGCGCGGGCACAAGCCACGGGGGCGCGGTAGAAGGGGGTTGCGAAATCCTGATCGGCGGGCGCGAAAGGATGGGGTTACGCGGCGCTTAAGCGCCGCTCTTCCACGGCAATGCTTGCGGTATGAGAGCTCTCTGAAATCGTGACTGGCTTCCTTGAATCTGGGGAAGAGTTAGAATTGCGGGAGTGCGGAATCCGGGCTGGCTTCTTGGCTGCGGACTCCGAGAACGGGAGATTTTATGGCAGAGCCCAATGCGACTGCGGAAGAACGGCGTCCTGATCCCAATGAAAAGCTGGTAAAGATTTTTGACAGCGAAGAGGAGTCGGAGGCGATGGTGGTGAAGGGACTGCTGGATTCGGCGGGGATTGAAAGCGACCTTGCGTCCGCCAGCCTTTTGCAGGACGCGTTTCCTGGGTTGGGTGGAATGATTATCCTGGTGCGGGAAGAGGATGCGGGGAAGGCGCGCGACTTGATTGCTGAGTACCGGCGGCCGGCGGACGCTCCGGATGATGATGAGACGCAGGCTTAGAGGGCGGCAAAAAGCAGGTTCCTCCCCTTCCCTTCGGGAAGAGTCGGAATGACAAAGAGTGGGGTCCGGTTCTTTAGGGAAGACCGGGCAGGGCGGGCGTGACGGAGTGGCCGTCGAGGTAGAAGGTGACTGCGCCGTTGACGTCGGTGCGGTAGACGCGGACTCCGGAGTTTTGCAGGCGCTCGAGGACGTCGGCTTTGGGAAGGCCGAAAGAGTTTCGAAAGCCAACTGAGATGACGGCCACGGTTGGCTTTACGGACTGAAGAATCTCAGGCGTGGTAGATGTGGCGCTGCCGTGATGACCTACCTTTAATAAGTCAGCGTGAGGATGGTGGAGGCTGGCTATGCGGCGCTCGACTGCTTTTTCGGCGTCGCCCTCGAGCAGCACAGAAGTTGCGCCATAGCTGACTTGCAGGACCATGGAGTCGTTGTTCCTGGGCTCGAGGCCTGTGGGCCAGTCCTGCGGTGGAAAAAGGACGTCTACTTTGGCTCCGCCTAGTTCGAATTCGTCTCCCTCCCAGTGGCGGACTACTTTGATTCCCAGTGCGTTGGCTTCGGCGATTATGTTTTCCAGCGCGCGGCTGGGGGGGAGCAGGCCTATCCACAACTCTTTCGGGCGGAAGTCTTTGAGGATTGCGGGCATGCCGCCAATGTGGTCGGAGTGGGCGTGAGAAATGGCGACGGCATCGAGGCGGGAGATGCGGCGAGTCCAGAGGTAGGGCGCTACTACATCTTCGCCGAAATCGAGTTGAGAACCAGCGCCCCAGATGGGGCCTCCGGCGTCGATGAGCAAGGTGCGGCCTTGGGGCGTCACCAGGAGGATGGCGTCGCCTTCGCCTACGTCGATGGACGTTAGCTCGAGGAGTCCGGCTCGGGTTTTGGGTTTGGGGGGAACGAAGGCTAGCGCTAGCGACGCGAGGAGGAGGGCAATTATCCCTGCGAGTGCTAGCGGGGCACGACGGCGGGCGCACAGCATCGCGAGGATTAGCGCGGCGGAAGCTGCTGCCGTCATTACAAGTGATGGCGTGGCTACGCGAAGGTCGGCGAGCCGTAGGCCTCCCAGGCCGTGAACCGTTCCTGTGATCGCTTGCAGCGCGAATGTGGTTAGCAGCGCGGGAAGCTTTGCGGGGATCGGGGAGATGTACCCTAGCGCGATGGTTAGGATCGCAGCGGGCATGAGGAGTTGTGTTAGCGGAACGACGGCTACGTTGGCGGGAAGACCGATGGTGGTGGCACGGTGAAAGTAGTACGCCATCGGAAGAGCTAAGCCCATCTGCATTACTGCTGAGACCAGCAGCAGCTCGAACGCCGCCAAGAAGAAGAGCGCGACGGTACGCACTAGACGCAGCGACCATTGGGTACCGATGAAACGGGCTAGCTTCTGGGCGAGCAGGCGTAGATCGAGGCGGAACTGGGCTATCCGCGGGGGCAGCGAGGGGCCGTAGTCATTGTTACTGGCGTCCCAGTGGGTGAGCGCCTGGCGGTAGAGGCGCGACGTGCGTTCGATGAGCGGCAGGCCGAGCGCGGCCACGATCAGGACGCAGAGAAATGTCATCTGGAAACTGGCGGTGAAGAGCTGACGGGGATCGAATACGAGCAATCCGAGAGCAGCTGCACCTAGCGCGTTGACCATGGCGCGGTCGCGGTAGAGGAGGCGCGTCCCGAGATAGATGGCGCACATCAGCGTGGCTCGCCAGACAGGGGCGCCTACTTCGGTCAGGAATGCGTAGGCGACGCAGAAGAAAATTGTTAGCAACGTGGCCGGAATGTCGCCGAGGCGCAGGCGGCGCAGGGTCCAAAAAGCCACGAACGCGAGGATGGTTACGTTCATGCCGGAGACTACCAGGATGTGGTAGGTGCCGGAGCGCTGGAAATCGACTCGGGTGTCGCGGTCGATGAAGGCTTCTTCGCCGATTACCATTGCGTCGATCAGCGCGGCCTGGGGCGGAGGCCAGAGTTCGTGCACTTTGGCGATGATGCTTGAGTGAATGCGAGTTCGGAAGAGTTCG
>Ga0209624_10003680_pt1 | contig 10769 bp, 4 predicted proteins | sample JacPinW_OM2H0_O1_FD_188565 | JGI IMG/M metagenome (GOLD analysis project Ga0209624, IMG submission 188565) | Forest soil microbial communities from Algoma, Ontario, Canada - Jack Pine, Ontario site 1_JW_OM2H0_O1 (SPAdes) (version 2) | ecosystem: Environmental > Terrestrial > Soil > Boreal... | reverse complement strand
ATCGTACGGGCCTATGAAAAGCGTGTGATTGGCGTGGGGATCGTAGCGCGAGTGTTGCGTGAAGTAATAGAGCGCGCCATTCTCGCTGTCGGCGTAGTAGCCAGTGACTGATAGCACCGGGATGTCGATGTGCGCGAACTCTTCCTGGAAAGGGATCAGCTTTTGCCAGAAGCGATCGTAGCTTGGATGGTTGAGCCAGCGTTGAAAGATCCGGTTGTGCTTTCCAAACACACGCCCGAGATCCCGGTACGCTCTACCGCTCGTATACCATTGCCGGTCAAGGGTGCGCCACGGAGCCTCAGCGGCGCAGCTCTCTTCATCAGCAGGCTGATTGTGTGTCGCGCAGTAGCTGAAGCGAAATGAGGAGTTGCGAAAGATATTGCCAGTCAATGGCGAGGTGATTCCTGGTGCGTTCGGGGTCGACGTCGCGATCGCCCGCAATGCCGCGGGCAGGTGCTTGGCCGCCGCCCACTGCACGAAGCTGCTGTAGCTGCCCCCATACATGCCAACGCGGCCGTCGCTCCAGGACTGCTTCGCGATCCACTCGATGACCGCGCGCGCATCTTCGCCATCATGCTGGAACGGAATGACGGTCTCGGGATGCTTGGGATTACCGCGAATGGATGCCACTACGCCCACGTAGCCGTGCGCCGCGCATTCCTTGGCATAGTTTTGCCCAGCATCCTCGAGCCTGACTTCAAGCAAGGTCGGCAGGGGCTTGGTTGGGGTTCGCGGCCGCACGATCACTGCCGAGATGCTTCGGCCATCGGCAAGCTCGATCGGGACATGCCGATCGGTGATGTAGCGGCGCCGATCATCGTCGGTGTCGAGCGTATCGATGAGCGGCGCAAAGCTGCGAAAGGCGTCATAAGCAAGATAGGTGCGGATGAGGTCAATCGCCTCCGGCATTGCGATTGTCCCCTTGGCGCGGTGAGCGTCGAGCGCTTTCTGCAGGTCGGCCTGCAGCACCGACACTGGCGTGCGCAGGCGCTTGATGAGTGTAAAGGTGTCCGGATTGTCGAGCCGCAGGGCGAGGTCTTGAAAGGACTGCGTGAATGCCTGGGCGAAAGACACGTGGTCCTGCGCTTCGATGGCGCGGGCACGCACGTAGATATCGGAGACGAGCTCGCGGCCACTCAGCTGGTTGGGGTACTCGTGCTGGCGACGCTCACGCAACGACTGCTGCGTTGCGTACGCGGCGGCATAGTTGCCCGAGGTCAACTGCAGGGCAGAAAGATTCGCCAGATAACGCTCGACATCGTTCTCCTGGTAGACCGGCAAAATGCGCTCAGCCAGATCGCGCATGACGCCCGGCGTGGCCGGATCGCTGGCGCTCGGCGGGGGATGAAAATCGAATTCTTGTGCATGAGCCAACGAGTGCACCAACGCTAGCAGCAGCACAAAGCAAAGCGGATTTGCGACCCGCGCAATGCTCTGCGCAGCAAGTGTTGTGCGCCGCGCGGCGGCCAAGCGCTGCGGTATGGACACCGCTGCGGCCGATTGCGCGCCAGATGAGCCGGTGCGGTGTCGGTTGCGCACGCGGAGCGCCGTCATTGGTCGTTGATTGCGGCGGCACGCTGCGCGGCGGCGGCCTTGCCATGGATCAGAGTGCGTATTGGCGGCGCTTTGACAAGATGCAACACACGGTTGAACAGCGGATCGCGCGCCTGTTGCGCTCGGCCGACGTTGATGATGGTGGTGCCTTCGAGCTCATTGGCGAACACGTCCACGACTCGCTCGAGAGTCTCATCGTCGAGCGAGCCGAGCGTATCATCGATCAAGGCCCAACGCGGCTTTTGCAGCGCGATGCGGGCGAAAGCAAGACTGACCTGCTCGTCCTGGCTCAACTCGCGATCCCATCGGCGCGTCGAGTCGAGCATCGGAACGAGTCGTTCGAGTCCAAGCCGGTCGAGTGCATGCCCGAAAGAATCGTCTCCGAAACTGTCAGCCTTCAGGGGATAGGCAAGGACCTCGCGCAGCGTGCCGCGTGACAGGTAAGGGGTGCCGCGCGGCAAGAAGAACATCTCCTCATCGCGCGGGCGCGTAATGCGTCCAGTCCCGTACGGCCACAGGCCCGCCAGAGCCCGAAACAACACCGTCTTGCCCGTTCCCTGAGCCCCGACGATGAGAATGCGTTCACCGGCCTTCACAGTTATTTTTCTCTCTTTCAGCATGTCGCAGCCGGCCGGGGAGACGATCTCGAGATCCTCAATTGTAATTGAGCCCGGATCGCCCTCCGAGTAAGCAATGCGGCTTTCAAGCTCCGCAGGCTCACCGGTGGCCGTCATCAGCGCACGCCGGAAGCTTGCCACACGCAACAGTGTCGCACGCCAATCGGCAATAACACTGAAATTGTCGACGAACCAGCGCAGCGAGGACTGCGCCTGAGTGAACGCGGCGGCTGCCATCATCAGGCCGCCGAACGAGATCTTGCCGGAGAAGTAGAGCGGCGCTGCGACCAGGATCGGCGCGACGATCGTAATCCAGCCAAAGCCGGCGGTAACCCAGGTCAGATTCGTAAGGCCCAGGACCAAGCGGCGCGTGGCCGCGAGCACATTGGCAAGGTGCAGCTCAACGCGCTGGCGCTCATGCGCCTCGCCTGATGCCAGCGAAATTCCATCGAGGTGTTCGTTGATTCTAACTAGAGAGAAGCGCAGATCCGCTTCTCGCGCGTAGCGCTCGGCGTTGCGGTTGATGAGATCCTTGCCGACCCAGTAGCTCAGCAGTGACCCCGCTGCCGCGTAGACAATCGCCGCCCACAGCATGAAGCCCGGCACCGTGTAGTCGCGATCGCCAAAGCGAAAATCGAAACCCTGGGACAGTATCCACAGCACGCCGGCGAATGTGGCAAACAGGATGGACGCCTGCAGCAGGCCGACGCCAAGATCAGCGGAAAGGTCGCACAACTTGCGTGCGTCCTCATGCATGCGCTGGTCCGGGTTGACGCCCATGGGTCCTGCGTGCGCAAGCCAGAAGGCCCGCCGCGGCTGCATCCAGCCCTGCACCAGGTCATGGACGAGGCCTTCGCGCAGCTTTATCTTGAGCAGTTCTACCAGCCACCGCTGTATCACATTCAGTACGAGGATGATGCCCGCGATCAGAAAGAAGATGCCGAGCTGCACGAGGAACTCGCGCAGGTCACGGCGCGAGAGCGCATCGAAAAACGGCTTGTTCCAGCGATTTAGACGTATTTGGCCATAGGCCGTCGCAATGACGATGACAAGCAGAAAAGCGATCAGCACGACAACCGCTTTGCCTGCCGAGGAGGCCCCGATTGCGCGCACCATCATGCCCAGCTGCCGTGCTAGGCGTGAATGCGCGGCTTCTTCGCGCTCGGCTGCGGCGGCAACGGTCTCGTCCGGGGAGTGCATCGGGCTGCTTTGCGCTTCCTATGTGTGCTTCATCAATCGTGTTTCCGAGCTCTTGGGTCCTTTGGGCCCGCTCGCCAGCATGGCATCGGACGCAACCTTTAGGGCGCGTCCGCCGCTCTGTCAGACATGATGCAGATGACCGCATCCTCTGTATTGACGAGCGTCACGGAATCCTGCTCGAAATTCGTACACGAAACGCCGTTAAGAGTCACGCTGCGCAGTGCGGTTGTCAGCGGCGGGCGCAGGACAAGCTTGGCCGTAAGGCCGCCTGCGATGTCGAACCTGACCGTATGCGCATCGATTCGGCGCAGCGAAAAACTCAGTGTGCCGTAGAGGGTCGGCATGAGGTTGATGCGCACTCCGGGCCCGGCGAGCCAGTCACTCGATACGCCCGCTGCCAGCACCAAGGCACGCTCGCCAGTGCGCTCATAGGCGAAAAGACTGCGCACGGCGAGCACGTATTCCGCGGCAATCCACGTATGCGGCAGATCGCCCAGATGCGCCGGCGCGCGCGCATCGCGCCACGCAATTTCCGGCCACTGATTCCACGCAGGTGGGCGGCGATCCGCTAGGAAAAAGCGCAGCAGCTCAAGCGCCGCGTCGCGCCGGCCAAGCCGCACGAAAGCACCGATGATGCGTATCTCGTAGGGCGTGTAGTTCAGCCATTGCAGTTCGCCCGTGCGTTTGCGACGCCAGTCGTAGAGATAGCGGTTGAAGGTCTCCTCGACGGCGTTGCGATCCAGTTCATCGAGCATATCGAGCAGGGCGATGGCGTTCGCCGTGGAGGTCGGGTCGAAATCGGCCCACTCGATGCTGCCGGGAATGTAATTCAGGCCGCGCTCCTTGCGAGTGCTTTCGATGGAGGCAAATAGGCTCGCGGCAAAGCGTTGTGCAAGCGTGCGCCAGCGCTCGCTGGCGCTCACTCTGCCGAACGTACGCGCAAGGTCCGCAGCTTCGCGCAAGCCGCGCAACGCCCAGAAGTCATCCCAGTACGAGTGGACCGGCTGCGCGAGATAGCCCTCGTGGCTCACCGAAATCGGCAGTAATCCATCAGGCTCCAGCAGCGATTCGATGCAAGCAGCGGCGCGCTCGACGTGTTCCCACAGCTGTTCCACCAGTTCCCGGTCCGCGCTGAACCGGAAGTAGTCGGCGATGAGTGCGAGCAGTTCGCCGTGACTGTCGTGCTCGACAAGCCAATCAGGTCCGCTCGCATCGACACAGCACGGCACGAAGCCATCTGCGCGCTGATAGGGGAAATACCAACGGATGAACTCGCGCACCTCAGGTACGTGCCCCATGCGCAGCAGAGCGGCGCTCATGATCGTGGCATCGCGAATCCAGGAACGCGTGTAGCGGCGCGGTCCTGGCTGCAGCGCAGGTCCCGCGCGCGTCACGAGCACGTGCGCCGTCGCGGTAAGAGCCGCGTAAATGGCATCCATGCCCCAGCTGCTGGCCGCCATTTGAGTCACCGGCAACTGCACGTCCCAATTGAAGGCGGCCTCATCGGTGGCCGTCGTGGCGCTGCTTGGCATGCAGTTGAGAACGGCATCGCGGCTCTCGCGAGCCTTAGGCGCGAGTTCAAAGCACAGGGCGGCTTGCGCGAAACCGAACGGGTCCGTGACTTGCGCGGCGGTCACGGGTTGCCCGTCGCTGAGCTGGCCGACAATGCAGCCATCGGCAAAACTTCTTGCGACAAGCGCGTCCGGCGCGCGGCTCGGCACGATCCGCAGTGTCGAGTCGATGTGCAGCGCGCCGTCACGCCATGCCAGATGGTACATGCGACTTACGCCGCCCAGCTTGCCGAAACTCTGCCACGGCGGCGTCACCTGAAACGGTCGCACCAGCACGCACAGATCGGCCGTCATCGCTGCGGACGTCAAATTCTCGAATCCATAGCGCACCCTTACCGCGCCGCTTTCGGTCGTTTCCGCCTTTATATGCAGGCGCCACTCCTCGGTTTCCCAAGTCACGGATGGGACCGGAAGATACGCCTGCGCAAGTTGCGCACGGGTTGCAACGTCGGTCCAGGTGAACAGGCGCTCGGCAACCCGCACCATCGGCTCGAGCGAGAACGACCCTGGTGCGACCTCCACCATTCCCTCCTCGTTCATGAGCGCGCACTGTGTGCCATTGGAGATCCCGCTTGGTGTCCAGTAGCTCTGCTCGCGATGCAGCCAGCGCGGATGCCAGCCGCGCGGCTCGCATTTGGCGATGTTGTGCCAGAAGGCGTCGATGGTTCGCGAAAATTCGAACGATTGCGGATGCAGCACGACGCCTTCAACCGCTCCACTCATCTCAAGACGGACGAATCGAAGCGTCGTGTCCGGCAGATAAACGTAGCTGCGCGTGCTTCCCGCCCGAGGCGTCGCATAGAGCAATTTCCACCGTCGGCCATTCGGCGAGCCGCGTACGCGAAAGCCAGCCGCGGGCGGCGCCGACAGCCAATCAACAATCAACCCCCCAATCGTGCGCGAGGCGCCGAAATCCACTTCGATCCAAGGCTCCGAGTCATCCGAACGCGGCTTCCAGCCGGCGTTGCTCAACGCAGCATCGGCAGCAGAGCCGGCTGCCGCGCTCGACGCGCGCAGCACAGGCGCGACAGTCGGGGTCGAATCCTCGATGCCAAGGTCGGCGATCGACAGCGTTCCTTCGCCTCCCGCGCCGGCCACGACCGCAATCTCGATTGCGCCTAATGTTTTCATGACGCCACCGCCCGCGGGTCCCCAGGCGAATTCCATCATTCGACTGGGCACCCGCAGCTTTATCCAGCGCGCCGGCGGCGCCAGATCTTTTCTGACGTAACGCCAAACATTCTGACCTGTTCCGTCCACGAGCTTGAGCTCGAGATTGTTCACCGGACCGTGACCGCGCAGCCGCAACCGCAGGACGTACTCCTCCGGCATCGCGCGCTCGACAACTCGACGCGCGACGACAAAGCCGCCGCCGCCTTTGAAATCGAAGTCCATCTGCAGTGCGGCGCCCGCGCGCCGCAGTTGCATTCTCGAAAGCTCGAGTTGCGCCCGGCCCGAGGCAACCGGCAGCCAGGCCGCAGCGTCGGCGGACAAATCCTCGTGTGCGCTCATCATGTGCCGAGTGTGCCGCCCGGGAAGTCGGATGGCAAAGCGCCCGCACTCAGGTTGCTACGCACTGCGCGTGAGAGCCCGAACGATTCGCGAATTCGTCACGCAATCTCTTGCGGGCGGGCTGGAGTTGAGCGCGGTTTATTCAGCGTGCCTGCGATCCGGGTTATTCGTTTGCGGCGGAGCGTCCTGGACGCGCCCTGTCACGCGCGCCAGGCGCGCCACGGCGCGGCAGCCGGCGTGCCGTCGGATCGTGAATGAGGTGTAGGACGCGCTTGAAGAGTGGATCTCGCACTTTGCCGCGACCTATGTGGATGAGGGCGCTGTCCTTTAGCTTTGTGGCAAACACTTCGGTGACCCGTTCACGCATGCCTTCGTCGATGGAATCAAAGACCTCATCGATGATGACCCAGGGCGGCGCATGCAGTGCAATTCGAGCAAAAGCGACGGCTTGTTGCTCATCGTCGCTCAGCTCCTGATCCCAGCGCCGCGACTCCTCGAGCATGGGCACGAGGCGACCCAAACCAAGCCGAGAGAGCGCTTCGGTGCAAGCGTTGGCGCGAAAGTCCATGACCTTCGATGGATACGCCAGTACTTCGGCAAGCGTACCGGGCGCCAGATAAGGCGTGCGCGGCATGTACCACAGCATCTCACCTTTGGGGCGCGTGATGTGACCGGCTCCCCATGGCCACAGGCCGGCGAGAGCTCGGAAGAGTAATGCCGTCCCGATACCCGATTCTCCGACGATGAGGACTCGCTCACCGGCGGACACTTCAACTTTGGATTCTTTGAGGCGCGTGCAGCCGGCGGGCGAGGCAATTTCGAGATTCTCGATGAGCACTTTTCCGGCCTCGCCTTGCGTGGAAGCAATGCGGCTTTCAATTTGATGCAGCTGGTCGCTCTCTATGACGGCACTGCGGAAATTCGCGACACGCAGCAAGGTTGCGCGCCAATCGGCGATGCTGCTGAAATTGTCGACGAACCAGCGCAGCGAGGATTGAACCTGATTGAACGCCCCGGCCGCCATCATGAGGCCACCGAAGGAGAGAGTGCCCGCGAAATACGGCGGTACCGCAACGAGTATCGGCGCTACAAGCGTGAACCATCCGTACCCCGCGGTTATCCACGTCAGGTTCGTAATACCTGTCAGGAGGCGGCGCATCGCGGTGAGCACCGCGCCGAGATCCGTCTTGATGCGCCGAGCCTCGTCCTCCTCGCCGGCAGCGAGGGAGATCGAATCGATGTGTTCGTTGACGCGCACGAGGGAAAAGCGCAAGTCGGCCTCGCGCGCGTAGCGTTCGGCGTTACGTGCAACGAGACTGCGACCTACCCACAAGCTCAGCAGAGATGCCGAACCGGCGTAGATGAAACCGGCCCACACCATGTAGCCTGGAATGGCGATGAGCCTGCCGCCGACGTGAAACGCAAAGCCGCTCGACAGGCCCCAGAGCACGTCGATGAAGGACACGAGCAGGATGGAGGCCTGCAGCAGCCCGACGCCCAGATCCGCCGTGAGTTCCGTGAGGTGGCGCGTGTCCTCATGCATGCGCTGATCCGGATTGACGCCGACGGGTCCGGCGTGCGCCAGGCGGAATGCACGTCGCGGCAGCAGCCAGTGGTCGATGAGATCAAGGGTTAAGCCCTCGCGCAACTTGAGCTTTAACATCTCGGTGAGCCAGCGCTGCGCAACATTAAGGATCAGCAAGAATCCGGCGATGATGACAAACACGCCGAGCTGCCTGAGGAATCCGTCAAAGTCACGGTGCGCTAGCGCATCGTAAAAAGGCTGGTTCCACCGATTAAGCCGAATCTGACCGTAGGCTGTGACGACAATGTCAACAAACAGGCCGCCGCCGAGCAGGAGCAGTACGTTGCGCACCTGCGCCTCCCATAAGGCGCGCCACATCATGCTAAGTTGCGGCACGAGCCCCGAATGGGCAACCTCTTCTGGGGAAGGCGTGCCATTTCTGCTCTTTGCTGTTTTATCGCTCATGATGTCTAGCCTGCGCGGGAGCACCACATCGTGCCAGTACTCGACACCTTGCCATTAGCGCACCCAAAAAAGGAAATGGGCGGCGGCGAACGCTTTGGACAGCCGTTCGTGGGCGTACGACGGCCGTGAGTCGCGTAGAGACGCTGATCAGCGCCATGACGTTGCCTGAGAAGCTGGGGCAGCTCACGATGACGTCCGGTTCGTATGCCCTGACTGGGCCACTGCGCTTCGCCGATCCGAGCGATGCTATTCGTGCCGGCACGCTGGGTAACCTCCTCAATGTCGTCGGGCCCGCTGAAGTGCATGCGCTGCAGCGCATCGCGGTGGAGGAGTCACGCCTGGGCGTGCCGCTGCTTATCGGCTTCGATGTGCTCCACGGACATCGCACGCTCTTTCCGGTGCCACTCGCAGAGACTGCATTGTTCGATCCGGAGACTTGGGAGCTGACCGCGCATGAGGCGGCCGCGGAAGCCTGCGCCGATGGCATCTCCATGGTCTTTGCGCCGATGCTCGATGTGGCACGCGACCCGCGCTGGGGTCGCGGGATAGAGGGACCGGGCGAGGACCCGTGGCTTGCGCAGCGATTCTCGGAAGCCAAGGTTCGCGGTTTTCAAGGTGGCAATCTTGCCGCAGCAACTTCGGTTGCGGCTGTCGCCAAGCACTACTGCGCCTATGGGCCAGTGATGGCGGGGCGCGAATACGCTTCGGTCGACATCTCCGAGCGCACCGTACGCGAGGTGCACCTGCCGCCCTTCGCGACGGCAGTGACGGCGGGCGTGGCTGCCATCATGCCCGCTTTTCATGACCTTGCCGGTGTTCCGATGACGGCCCACACCGCATTATTGCGCAATTGGTTGCGCGGGCACTTGCGCTTCGAGGGGGTTGTCGTCAGCGACTACAACGCAATCGGCGGCCTTATTCATCAGGGTGTAGCGGCAGATCTAACCGAGGCGGCGGCGCTAGCGCTCAACGCTGGTGTTGATATCGACATGATGGCGGATGCCTACTCAAAGGGACTGCCAGGCGCACTGGAGCGCGGGCTGGTGCAACAGGTGCAGATCGATAGGGCTGTGCATCGCGTACTCACGCTGAAAGAGCGGCTCGGCCTTTTCGACGATCCTTATCGTCGCGGCGCGACCCAAGAGGTCGCCGCGCTACTGGCGCAGCGGCGCACGCTTGCGCGCGCGGTCGGTGCACGCGCGATCGTGATGATGAAAAATGAGCGTGCGGCGCTGCCGATGGCGGACTCCGTGCGGCGCGTGGCCGTCGTGGGCCCGCTTGCCGATGCGCCGGAGCAGATGGGGGGCCCTTGGCCGGCTGCCGGAAATGCAGATGCCTATGTCAGCGTGCTGGCCGGCCTAATGTCGGCGTTGCCGCAGGCGGAGGTACGCCATGCCGCAGGCGTTGCGCTCGCCGGCGACGCGCCCGTCGATGCGCAAGAAGCGCTCAATCTGTGTGCCCATTCCGATGTCATTATTCTGTGTCTCGGAGAAGCTGCGCTCATGAGTGGCGAGGCGGCAAGCCGCACCAACCTCGGCCTGCCCGGAAGGCAACGGGAGTTCGCCGAAGCCGTGCTCGACCGCGCAGCCGCACGTGGCAAGCGCGTCGTTGCGGCCCTCTTTTCGGGTCGGCCGCTCGTCGTGCCATGGCTCGTCGAGCGAGCTGACGCGGTGCTCGCGTGCTGGTTTCTCGGCAGTGAAGCGGGCAATGCCGTTGCGGATGTGCTCACGGGCCGTGTTTCGCCAAGCGGCCGCACTCCGGTCACCTGGGCGCAGGTTGAGGGGCAAATTCCGATTTTCTTCGGTCAGCGGCCAAGCGGCCGGCCCGCCAATCCGGCGGACTCGTTTACGAGCAAATACCTTGACGCACCCAACGAACCGCTGTTTGCCTTTGGTCATGGACTCACCTACGGAGCCTTTGTTTTCTCGAATTTGCGGGTCAATCCGCGCTGCGCGCGGAGGCAGGAAACGATCGAAGTGCATGTTGATGTCGTAAACGAAGGTGCGCGTGCGGCCGAGGAGACCGTATTTCTTTTTGTGCACGATCGGATAGCAAGCGTCGCGCGACCGCTTCTTGAGCTCAGGGGTTTCGCGAAAATCCTCCTGCAACCGGGTGAACAGGGAACGGTAAGCCTGCAGCTTCCCGTGGCTGAACTATGCTTTCTCAACGGCGATCTCACGAGCGTCTTCGAGCCCGGCGAGGTGGAGGTTCTCGTAGGCCCGAGTGCGAACCGTGCCCAGCTTCTGCACACGAGCATCCAGCTGCTTTAGTGGCGCGCGGCGCGGCGCGCCAAGGCGGCGCGCCGCGGGTAAGATCCCATACCCG